>Ga0194128_10004117_pt1 | contig 21674 bp, 18 predicted proteins | sample TA2KigCa65mmetaG_FD_148650 | JGI IMG/M metagenome (GOLD analysis project Ga0194128, IMG submission 148650) | Freshwater microbial communities from Lake Tanganyika, Tanzania - TA2015037 Kigoma Deep Cast 65m | ecosystem: Environmental > Aquatic > Freshwater > Lake | place: Tanzania: Lake... | reverse complement strand
CCGATATCAACGGTGTAGCGACGAAATACCAGTATGGGATTAATAATGACGATCACGTCGACAAGATTACGAAGATTACGCGAGGATATGGAACGGCCGTTGAAGCGCAGACGAATTTCTCATATTCGTTGGTTGCGCCGGTCGAGACCACGACTCGATCGGCGCTGCGAACGGGGAACGACGATTTACTACAGAGCAAGATCGTCTACGACGGTTTAGGCCGCGCGGTCGAGGAGAAGACCAAGAAGGGCACGGCATGGATCACGGTTAAGAAGACCTATGACGCGCTCAACCGAGTCTCGCGGGTTTCCAATCCGTCCAGTTCCGGCACCGGGCCGGAGACTGTTACGGAATTTGACGCGATGGGGCGCCCGAAAAAGGTTACCGCACCGGGAGGTGCGATCACGAGCTACGACTACTCCAATAATGAGACTACGGTGACGGATCCGGGTAACGTTAAGAAGCGGCTAACCCATGATGCGCTGGGGCGGCTGACGATCGTCGTGGAAAACCCAGACGGCGCAGCCACAACAACCAAATACGCGTATAATGCGAATGGCGATTTGGTGACTGTCTGTCCGCATGGAGGAGCACTGAACGGGACGACCTGCACGGGAGTGGCGCAGGCGCGGACTTTCGTGTTTGACTGGCTCAGCCGCTTGCGTACGGCGAACAATCCGGAGATGCGTACGGCGAACAATCCGGAGAGCGGAACGATCACCTACCGACGCTCCCGAAAACGCCAGGTCGTCGGCGTAGCGGGTGTACACCGCGCCCGCCGATTCGGCCAGCCCGCGCAGTCGCCGGTCGGCGCGGAACATGCAGAGATTCGCAATCGCGGGCGACGTCGGCGCGCCCTGCGGCAGATGCGGCCGGGTGTAGATCGGATCGGGAGCGACATCGCGCGGCGCGCGGTTTGTGCATATACCGGCAAGCAATTCGGCGACGCGTTCGTCATAGCCGGCGGTGATCAGCAGACTCTCCACGCGCGCCCGGGAAATGGAAGGAAAGAAGTTCGCGAGATCCATCTTTAGTAGACACGGCTGTCCGGCGTGCGGGGCCGCGAAAGTCTTGATCGAGTGCCTCGCGACAAACCCGTGCGCCGCCGCGTGTACCGGAATCTTCTCGAACACATCGGTGAGTAAACGACGCAGAAGTTCTTTCATGCGCGTCTTTGGCGCTTCGATCAGCCGCGCCGGCTTCCCCGGCTTTTCAAACACGCAATACGTGTAGTGGCTTGACTTGCCCTTGTTGATGTTCTTCCGGTCGGCGAACCACGCTACTTCCGCATCGGTCAGCCCGAGCCATTCGGCCAGCGCCGCCGGGCTTTCCATTTCGGGAAGTTTCCAACGCATCGCGGCGACGCCGTTCGAAGGCGTCCACTTGGCGATCCGCAGCCCCGCGCGCGCGACGCACAGCCCTTCGTCGTGCCGCAGGAATCGCACCGCATCTCCCAGACGCGGCTTTGCGCCGCCGAACTCCTTTAGGAATCGCGTCGCCAGCGGCCCCAGCCACTTCCATTTTTGGCCCAATAACTCCGCGCCGCGCTTGATCATCCCGGCCCTTTGCAACTTGCCGTTGAGGAAAGCCTGCGCGAGGAGTCTGGGAATCGCGGTTGTCATTTTCGAAGGGACGGCGGCCCCAACGAGTCCAGCCCAGCGTGAGCGTTCGCGCGACCTCACGCGCCGAAGCTCACGCGACGAATGCTAAGTCCCACGAGGGTCCCCGGGGTATCCCCGGAGCGGAAGAAACGAACTTGCGAAAGTCCGATTCAACCAAGCTTGGAGCCGCCGCGTCTGTATGATAACCCATTCCGGGCTAGAGCTTCAGCCTACACACGATCCCGATGTCGTCGCAGTACCACATGTAGCCTTCCCAGATCGTCATGCCGTGTGGCAGCGGGTCGTTGTCGGCGAGTTGGATTTTCTCCACCATCGCGCCGGTCTCGACATCGTGTTTGAAGAAGGCGTTCAGATTCGAATCGGTGACCCAGAGATACTTGCCTTCCCAGCCGATGCCGTGCGGACGGTTGCCGGCTGTCGGGAACTGCTTTTCGACGACCCAGGTCTTCGGGTTGATTCGATAGACGTGACGCGATGGCGGTACGCAGAACCACAACTTCCCGTCACGCCACTCCTGTCCGTGCGCGCCGGTGCCGGGCGCGGTGGAACTCGCCTCGCCCATCTGGAATCCGCCGACTCGTGGCGGCGCGTCGGGCCGCCGCGGGAGCGGGGGCGCCTTCTTGCGCAGATCTCCAACCGGACTGGAACGCGCGGGTGCGTCGCCCACCATTTTGTAGATGACGCCCGCGCCGGGCGTGAAACGGCGCTCGATAGCTTTCCCCGTGCTGGCGTTGCACCGTACAATTTCGCGGCTGTAGGTCGACCCGATCCACAGCGCTTCGCCGTCGAAGGTGATGCCGCTCGACGCCTGTGTTTCGGTCTCGAAGCCTTTGATCACCTTGCCGTTTTTGTAGTCGACCAGATGAGCCTGATTGCCCGCGCCCTGGTCGATGATCCACAAGCCTTCCTTGGTGGCTTGGAGACCGTTCGGCTTGGTGGCCGGCGAATCGAAGACGACCTCGACTTTGCCCACTTTGCGGACGGGGATCTGATCCAGCCGGGCCGCGGTTGCTTGCGGCGCCGCGGCGCCGGCGGCGGCCAAGGCGACAAAGTTTCTACGATTCATGGGGAGAACCTCCTGGGATAGACGGATTCGGCGCACGCGCCGCTGGCCTCAGAGTTTATCGCATCCGGCGACATGGTGCTCCCTAAACGGAGAGACGGCTGCACCGCGCTACAATCACAAAGCAATGCGCCCGTTTCCGCTCGCTCTCTTCGCCGCCGCTCTTGTAATCGCCGACGACTGGTCCCGGTTCCGCGGTCCCAACGGCTCCGGCATCGCGGCCGGCGCCGGCTATCCTACAGAGTTCAGCGCCACCAAGAATCTTGCATGGCGCACGCCGGTCCGCCCCGGTAAGTCCTCTCCGGTGGTTACCGAAAAGCACATCTTCCTTACGGGATTCGCGGACGAGAAACTCTACACCCAGTGTTTCGATCGCGCCACCGGCAAGTTGCTCTGGGAGCGATCGGAAGACCGCACGCGAAGGGATGCCGTTAACCTCCTGAACCATCCCGCCGCGCTCACGCCCGTCACAGACGGCGAAAACGTCTATGTACTCTTCAAGGAGTTTGGCCTGCTTTCTTATAACGCCGCGGGCAAGCTCCGATGGAAGGCGCCGATCAGTTCTCAGAAAAACTCGCAGGGCCTCGGGGCATCGCCCATCATCGCCGGCGAAAACGTCCTCAGCCTCGTCGATCAGTTGCAGGGTTCCTACATCGCCGCCTACGCCAAGTCCAACGGAGAACTCCGCTGGAAGATCGCCCGCGAGGAGTCCGAAGGATGGTCGACGCCGATCCTCCTGCAGCCGCCCGGCCAGCCGCTCCAGATCATCACGGCCGGCGATAGCAAAATCGGCGGCCATCTCGTCTCCAACGGCAAACGCACGTTTACGTTTCCCGGCGCCAGTCCAGCCATGGTCGCCACTCCAGTCATCGACGGCCACTCGATCATTGCCTTCGGCTATGGCGCTGCCACTTTCAGCCCATTTTCCGCGCAGCTCGAAAAGCGCGATAAGAACAAAGACGGCAAGATCAACCGCGATGAATTCACGCAGGCCGATAATGTTCTCAATTCCATCGCTGGCTTTATCGGCAACCGCGATGGCGAGGTCACCGAGGACAAGTGGATTGAATGGGGCAAGCACGTCGGCGGCGGCACAGCATTGCTCTCGCTCAAACTTGACGCCCCGCAACCTACTCAGTTGTGGCGCACAGAAAAAGGCTTCGAAGGGGTTGTTCCTTCTCCGATCCTCCACGATGGATTGATCTACGTCGTCCGCAACGGCGGCATCCTCACGGCCTATGATGCCAAGACCGGCGCATCCGTGAAAGCGGGCCGGATCACCGACGCGCTGGGCGGATACTCGGCTTCCCCAGTCCTCGCCAACGGGCTCCTCTACTTCGCGAGCGAAGAGGGTAAGCTCTCGGTCGTCCGTCCGGGCCGGGAATGGGAAGTCGTGCAGGTCAACGACATCGGCGATCCATTCTTCGCCACTCCGGCGCTTTCGGCGGGCCGCATTTATGCGCGCGGCGACGATGCGCTGTATTGCTTCGCTTTAAGCCTTTGAAAATAGCTCCGTTCGCGCCTTGCCTTTGCCGTCCTTGGTTGCATAGACGGGCCGCTGTTCGACTTCGTAAGCGGTATCGGGCGCGACACCCATGGCCGTGTAAATCGTCGCGTGCAGGTCTTCGATGGAGATCGGATTTTCAATCGTTTTGCACGGGCGTTCATCGGCGGTCTTGCCGTAGAGAAAACCCTTCTTGAAGCCGCCGCCAAAGATACACACGCTCACCGCTTCGGTGAAGTGGCGATGCATGCCGTAGTGCTTCGGCTCGGTCATTGTTTTCGGCTGCTGGACCTGATCCTTTACTTCGAGGCCGGGTTTGCCTTCGGTCATCATGTCGCGGCCGAACTCGGTGGCGATGACGATGAGCGTGCGGTCGAGCAGTCCGCGCTCTTCGAGATCGAGAACCAACTGCGCGATCGGGCCGTCAATCAACTGTTTCATGTCGCCCGCGCGTTTGTGGCCGTTTTCGTGTGTGTCCCAAAAACGGAAGGGGATGTACTCCGAGGTCACTTCGATAAACCGGGCGCCGGCTTCAACAAGCCGCCGCGCCTGCAAACAGCCGAGGCCAAATTTGTTGTCGCCATACCTGGCGATGACCTCCGGTTTTTCGAGTGCGAGATCGAACGCCTTCGCCGCCGGGGAGGTCAACAAACGGTGTGCGTTTTCGACCGAGCGCAGATAACTCTCGCGTTGATGATCGCCGGCGTTTTTCATCGGCGACGCGTCGAGCAGCTTCTTGTAGAACGCGCGCCGATTTTCGAATCGTGTCGGGCCGACGTATTCCGATGGCCGCGTTACGCTGACGGCATCGCGCGGATCGACCATCTGAAAAGGCCCATATTCGGAGCCCAGAAAACCGGCCGTGTGAAAGGCCTTCAGCGCATCGGACTCCGCGCCCAGTTCCATGTTCTGGCCGACCGCGATGAACGGTGGAATATCGGGATTGCGCGGGCCGAGCGTACGCGCCAGGAACGCGCCCATGTGCGGCACCGCGACCGCTTGCGGCGGAGCGTAGCCGGTGTGCCAATGGAACTGATGGCGCGAGTGCAGAATGAAGCCGAGATCGCCGACCTGATGGCTGCGGATCAACGCTCCGCGGTCCATCACCTTGCCGATTTTTTCGAGGCCTTGCGAAAGACGAATGCCATCGACCGCGGTCGGAATGCTCGGGAAGGTACTCAGCACTTTGTCCGACGCGAGGCCGGTTTCGTACGGCGTGTGGCGCTTGGGATCAAACGTTTCGGTTTGCGCCATGCCGCCGGCCATCCAGAGCAGGATCATCGAGTCGGCGCGCGGCGCGATCTTTGGCGCGGCCAGCAACTTCGGCGCGGCGCCGGTTAGCGCGGCCAGTACAGCGCGGCGGGAAACGTTATCGAACATATTGAAACTCCGGATGCAGCAAAAGGCTCCAAAGCAGATCTTCCAAGCCACCGTTCGCATTCAGTTGTTCGATGGCAATCTGCTTTTCGGCGGGCGCGGGCGCGCGGCCCAGCGTCTGCCAGAAAAGGCGGTCGGTGAGTTTCGCCGCATCGGTTTCCGGCTTGGGCGAGGCAACCGGCGGCGCGTCGGAGACCTTCGTCAACAGATTGCGATCGGGCGCGGACGGAAAGATGAAGAAACGCGCCGCGCTGTTTACTTCGCTGATGCGGCCGATGTCGTCCATCACGATCGTGCCTTTCAGCGTGCGCGCGCCGTCGGGCACGGCGATGTGGACGGCCTTGCCGACGGGCGTAGTCAGCGCGGTGTAGCTCTGTTTGAAAAAGGCCACGGACTTCAAAGGCTGCGTTTGCGAGGGCTGCGCGGCGACGTTGTCATCGAAGCGCAAGTCGTGCCAACCGGCGATCGTGCGATCCCAATCGTAGCTGCCGGCGTCTTCGATCAGCAGCCAGATTTCCTTCTTGCCGGCCACATCGATTCGGAAACGCGTGCCTGCCGAGCGGCGCACGGCTTTCGAATCGAACAGCGGTGCGGGCGGTTCGGGCAGAGTTCCGTTGAGCCGCTGCACGCCGCGCCGCAGCGATTGCGCGAGCGTTGTTCCGTTAACGAGTTCGAGCGCTTGCAGCGTGCTCGATTCCGGCGGGCGCGTGGTGTAGACCTGATCGCGGATCGGCCGGCCGAGTGCGCGTGTCAGCGCGGTCGATTTGAATTCCCACTCGCGCGCGAAGCGGGCCGAGCGGTCGTTCTGCAGCAAGCGCCACTCGCCGGTGAGCGCGGAAAGCGAGTCGACGAACTGCTCCGCCGTGATGCGGCGCGGCTGCGGGCCGCGGAAGGTGTAACTGTTCTCTTCGACGATCGGGGCGGCCTGCTGCTGCCACGCTTTCGAAGTGAGGATGAGTTTCAGAAGGTGATTGATGTCGCTGTTGTTTGCCACGAAATCGTTGGCGAGCCAGTCGAGCAGATCGGCGTTCCACGGTTCGGCGTCCATGTCGTCAACAGGTTCGACAAGCCCGCGGCCGAACAGCCGTCCCCAGATACGATTGACGAAGGTGCGGGGCACGCGGCCGTTTTGCGGATGCGTGAACAGTGCGGCGGCCTGCGCGCGGCGTTCGGCGATTGTGCCGTCCTGCTTGATCGCGCCGAGGGAAGGGAAGAGGAACTCGGGCCCTTGCATCTTGCCGGTGCGCGTATCGCAGCGGATCAGTTCGAGTTGCGGCTGTTCGGAAAATATCGCGGCCATGCCGTAGCTCTGGCGAAGCTGGTACTTGTTGATGAAGGAATCGTGGCACGACGCGCACTTCAGGTTCACGCCGAGAAAAACCTGGGCGGTGTTCTGCGCGGCTTGCATGTGCGGAAGCTGCGAAGCGTTGACGTCGCCGCGCCAGTTCACGCCGACCAGAAAGCCTTCAGGCGCGTCGGGACCGGCCGGGTTGATCAACTGGCGGACCATCGCGTCGTAGGGTGCGTTCGACTCGAGCGCTTTCTTCAACCACGGCGTATACGGCTTGGTTTCGCCGTGATAGGCGCGGTTGTCGTTACGCAACAGATCGTTCCAGAAGCTGATCCAGTGTCCAGCGAGCATCTCGCGATCGGCGAGAAGCTTGTCGATGAGCGCCGCACGATTTTTCGACACCTGCATCTGTTCGAAGGACGGCGTGACGCCCCAAAGATCGAGATAGACGCGTTTGGCGAACGTGGCGTCGTCAATCAGCGGCCGCCACGCCAGGCCGCGTTTGGCGTTGTAGGCGGCGACGAACTTGTCGATTGGATTGATCTCCGCGTTTTGTGGCAGCGCAACGACTCGGGGCGCGAGCAGCGCCTGCCACTTCGATGCGGCTTTCGCGCCGACATCGGCCCAAGGCAGATCGGCGGCGACCCATCGTTCCAATGTTTGAATCTGCGCTTCGCTCAGCGGATCGCCCGTCGGCGGCATGCGCGTGCCTAATGCGCCGCGCACTTTCGGCACGATCTTCGCGCGCGCTTTTACAAGCGACGCGCGATCGTCCATCTTCAATCCGGCTTGCGCGTTCGGGCCCGAGTGGCAACCGGCGCAGCGCGCGGCGAAGATTGGATGCACTTCGGAGGCGAAGTCGGCCCGCGCGTGCAAACTCGCCGCCACGAACGTTAGGGCGAGGAGGCGCACGGTTACTTCACCTTCACCCAGCCCTTTTTCTTCGAGCTCTCAACGATCTTTTCAAGCAGAATCATGCCGCGAAGGCCGTCGGCGAAGGTCGGGTAATCGACCGGCGCGCTTGCGTCGGCGACCTTGGCGTAGAAGCGCTTGTAGAGTTGCTTGTGCGAATCGTCGTAGCCTTCCGAGTGGCCGCCGGGGAGGTCGGCGAAGCCCGCGGCCGAGCCCATCAGCAGCGAAGGATCTTTGATGATGACCTTGTTCGGCTCGTTGCGATTGCCGAGCCAGAGTTCGTCGGGGCGCTCCTGATTCCACATCGCGCCGCCCTTGGTTCCGTAGATCTCGAACGCGAAGCGGTTCTTGTTGCCCGCGGCCATCTGGCTGACGGTGTAGGCGCCGCGCGCGCGCCCGCCCAAGTGAATCAGCACGCCGCCGTAGTCTTCGGTGGTGATCTTGACTTCTTCGTAATCGCTCGGCTGCAGCGTCTTGCCGGCGAAGGTTTGAATGGCGACCTTTGGGCGGCGGCGTGTTTTGTGGAACGTCGCCAGGTCGGCGCAGAGCGCGGTGATCGGCAAGCCTGTCAGATGCTGGATCATGTCCATCCAGTGTGAGCCGATGTCGCCGACCGCGCGGAGCGCGCCGTTGGCCTTCGCGTCGATGCGCCAGTTGAAATCGGTATCGTAGAGCAGCCAGTCTTGCGAGTAGGTTCCTTGCACGTGCAGGATTTCACCGAGTTCGCCGGCGGCGATCAACTGGCGGATGTGTTGGACGACGGGGTAATAACGCAGGTTGTGGCACACCGCGTTGGCGAGCTTCTTCTTCGCCGCGAGCTTCACCATTTCGGCGGCTTCCTTGCTCGTCATCGTCATCGGCTTTTCGCACAGCACGGCCTTGCCGGCTTCGAGCGCGGCCATCGACATCGGGTGATGCATGGCGTTGGGCGTCAGGATGTGAACGGCTTGAATGGATTTGTCGTTCAGGATCTCCTTGTAGTTGCCGGTGGTGGTCTCGATGCCGAGAGCGGCGCCAAACTTCGCGGCCGACTCCGCGCTCGACCCCGCGACGGCGGCGACTTCGACGTTGCCCAGCCTTCGGATCGCCTCCGCGTGGACTCGTCCCATGAAACCTGTACCAATGATTGCGGTGCGTATGCGTGCCATTCCGTCTACTTTATCACCGGAAACCCGGTAGACTTAAGACGACGGATGATTGTACGAGTCCGCGTCGGCACAGGACCGAAGCTCAGTTCGGTCACTCACGAATACCACGTTGCGAAACAGACCCGGAGGCTGGCGCTCGCCACGTCGATGGTCATGACGCCGGCGTCGTTGCTCGCTTTCGCGCTTGGTAGTTGGCGATTGGCCGCGGACTTGAATTGGACCGATCGCTTCGTCATCGCCAGCGGCGCGCTTTCGCACTGGCAGGTGTGGATCGCCATCGCGTTTCTGCTTCAGGTTGTTGCGTCCCTTCTTGGCAGGTACTCCGAGGACGATCGTACTCGGTAAAGATCTGACCAGTTTCTCTGCCCGTTCGCGCGATAAGGATTGAAGGCGTTCGCACTGCAACCCGCGGAATAGACGCCGCATCCAAGTGGATAGGGGAAGTAGAAACACTATGAGTAGGAAAGTTCTTGTCCGGCAGGCGGAAGCGACGGCGCACGATTTGGCGGCGGCGATGGGTTCGATGCTCGCGCCGATGGCCGTGATGGCCTTGACGATGGGGCTTTGGGCATTGTTGGCGCAGGTGGCGATGGCCGCGTCGTTTCCCATTCAGCAAGGCGCACTGGCCGATTGGCGCGTGTGGATGGCGATCGCCGGCGCCGTCGAACTAATCGCGTGGCAGGTCCGTTCGCGGATGTAACCCGCGCGCGACGCGCCGTTACGATATCCTGAGTCAGGGCGATGGGATCACCGTTTCGCAGTTCTTCGTTTGGGTCTTCCTCGGGCTACTTACCGCTCGGAGTGAAATGGCTGTTGATATTGAACACGGCCATTTTCCTGATCCAGTTCGCGCTCTATCATGGCTTCGGCATCGGCATGAACTTCTTGAAGTTGACGCCGGAGCAAACGGTTCGCGGCTTTTTGTGGCAGCCGTTGACGTACATGTTTCTGCACTCGGCGGTAGACGTTTCCCACGTGTTGTGGAACATGGTTTCGCTCTTTTTCATGGGGCCGATGCTCGAGGGCAGTTGGGGCCGCACGACGTTTCTGAAGTACTACGTTTACTGTGGCGCCGGCGCGGCTGTTTGTGTCGTTATCGCAAGTTTTCTGATGGGCGGCCGCGATCTGCCCACGGTTGGGGCGAGCGGGGCGCTGTTCGGACTCCTGATCGCTTATGGCGTCTTGTATCCGGACGTGTTGTTCTTCGGCGTGATCAAGGCGAAGTGGTTCGTGTTGATCTGGGGCGCGGTGCAATTTCTGAATGGAATCGCGGCGCGGAATTCCGGCGTCAGCTACGTCGCGCATCTCGGCGGCATGCTCGCGGGGTATTTGCTGATTCGTTTCGGATTCCTTGGACGGCGGCGGGGGCCGGAGTTCGATCCATTGTCGGCGGCGAGCAATTGGTATCGCGAGTGGCGATTGGCGCGCGCGCGGCGGAAGTTTGAAGTTTACATGCGCAAGCAGGGGCGGAACTAGGGTCTCTACGCGGTCATTTTCTTGCGCGCGGTGTAGAGGAAAATCTCGGCGGAACCGCGCACGTCGAGTTTTTGTGTTGACGCCGCAGTCCGGAACCGTCACGGCTTTTTTATTCGACTTGCCTTCGGCGAGTAGTTGCAGCCCTTCGCGCTCGGGTAGCAGATCGTAGGAGTCTTCCGAACCGCGTTGCCGGAGTTGGCGCATATGGTCTTCTAAGGAACTCGCGCACAACGGCTCGCTTCGGCTCGGCCATCGGGCGAGTTCCTCGCCCGTCTGGGACCTCGCTTTCGCGGCCTGTGCGCTCCGCCCCGCTTGGCCGCGGGAGCCTATGCCCGGACCGGTTCGTCCAATTCGAGTGCGATTTGACGAAGCGAAATTGGAGAGCCGCTAACCGCGGGGCAGGCCGCGGTCAATAGTGCCAGAAACTTGGGCGGTACCGCGCGCGCCTCGGAGGTGCGAGTTTCTGGAGAGTCCACGCGCGCCATCGTCTCTTCCAACCCAAACGTTTCAACGTAGCCGATGAGCGCCTCTTTAAGATCCGCCATCGCCTCTTCTTCCGTCTCGCCTTCGCCGTAGGCGGGAATGCCTGGCGCTCTAGTCGTGAAGCCGCCGAAATCAGGTTCCGGGATTCGTTCGACCGTTAGTCTCATCATCGTGGCTACCCGCGCAACAACCGCGCCGCATGTGCGATCGCCGCGGTGACCGCGTTGACTACCTGTATCAACGCCGCCGCTTGGCGCGCGGCCTCTTCGGGACGGTTCAACTCCAGCGCTTCACGGACGCCGGGCAACGTCTTGGCGCCATAGCCGGTGTACTGGCCGGGCGCCGAGTACGCGCTCTTGTACCACGGGCGTCCGGGAAGGCCATCTTTGAGAAGCAGCGCGCGTTCGATCTTGGCGACCGCCATCGACGAGTTCGGTTTACCGCTGGCGTAGGCCGATTCGAAATCGCGCGCCTGCGTCGATAGCGCCGCGAGCGCCTTTTGCATTTCGGCCGACGGCAACGATCCTTTGCCGAGTTGTTCGACCTCTTTCCAATACCGCTCGAACGCGGCGGCCATACGTGTGAATTCGAACGGAGGGACGGGCGCTTCAGCCATGCGCGAGATGGCCGTCGCCATGAAATCGGCCATACGTTTGCCGTGCGAAAAATCGCCGTCGGCGAAGCGCTTGTACCAGTTGAACGAGTCGAAGATCGAGTGATAGATGCCGCCGCTTCCGGTTGCGTCGGAGAAGCCGAGATTGGCCGCGGCGATGCCGGCGTGATGGGCGAAGGGCACGTAGTCCGAGCCCGAGTCGAGCGGTCCGACGGTCCACTCTTTGGCGCGCGGCGCGCCGCTGTCACGCGCGGCCTCTTCGAGAAACAACGACAACGACGGGGACGCGCCCACGCCGAGCGAGCCCTTGCCGTTCGAGTCGCTGTTGAAGTAGACGATCGCTTTTTCCTTCAGCGTCTCGATGTGTTTTTCAACCCACTCGGTGGAGCCGATCAAGCCGAACTCTTCGGCGTCCCAAAGCGCCAACACGATGGTCCGTTTCGGCTGCCAGCCTTGCTTCACGGCGAGGCCGATCGTTCGTGCTGTTTCCAGCAGCGCCGCCGCGCCAGATACCGGGTCTTGCGCGCCGTTGACCCAGGCGTCGTGATGATTCCCGTAGAGCACCCATTGATCGGGCCAGACCGATCCTTTAATGGTTGCGATGACGTTGTACACCGGGCGCATGGCGTCGTCGAAGGAAAGTTTCATTCGCACCTTCGCCGGGCCAGGGCCGAAGCGGTAGGCGACAGGAAGAGCGCCGCGCCATTCGGCCGACACTTCTTCGCCTTTCAACTGTTCGAGCAGCGGTTTTGCGTCACCGTAGGAGATCGGCAACACGGGGATCGGCATCAGCGTTTTCGCTTCGTTGACCGACAGCCGCCGCGAGCCTTTCTCCGACGCCCAACCGGGCGAGAGCGGATCGCCGACATGGATCGACATGTCCATCACCGAGCCTCGCTGCACGCCGTGATCGCAGCGGAAGGGCCCATCGGGGTAGACCGCGCCTTTGGCGAATCCGTCCTCTTTCGGATCGGAGTAGATCAGGCAGCCGATCGCTCCATTTTCGGCGGCGACCTTGGGCTTCACGCCGCGCCACGACACCCCGTAGCGCGCCAGCGCGATTTTGCCCTTGACGCTGATGGCGCGTTTACGAAGAGCTTCGTAGTCGGCGGGCACGCCGTAGTTGACGTAGACGATTTCGCCGGTAATTTCGCCCGGGGCCGAGTAGGCGTTGTAAGTGGCGAGCTGATTCTTGTCGCGCGAATCGGGATCTTCCGCGAAGTTGGGCTCGGCCAAGCGCAACTTGTAGTTGACCGGCGCGATCATCTCGACGGCGCGCTCCCTGGGGTACGGCAGGAAGGCTTCGAACGACTCGATGCGCGCGTTGAAGCCGTACCGCGAAGACTGCTTGCGAGCGTATTCGGCGACGGCTCGGGAGGCAGGCGAGCCCGCGTGATGCGGCTCGGCGGCCATGCGGGCCATGTGGCGTTCGACGAACGAAGGGCTCGTTGCCGCGCGGAGTTTGGTTTCGAGTTTCTGCTGGGCGTTCCAGGCGGCTCCGCTGAATCCGCGAGCGGGTTTGGGTTGGGCCTGGAGCGAGCCGCAGAGGCTTGCGAAGAGAAGTTGACGGCGGTTCAAATCGATTACCCTCGAAGGAATTTCAAGTACTCGGCCTCGTCGCGCGTCAGGCCTTCAAATGTCCGCAACGGGTTGCCGTCGGCGTCCATGATGACGTAGAAGGGGATCGATGGGCGGCCGAATTTCGATTCCTGCAGCTTCTGATTCGCCTCGGAGTCTTTGTCGTCGCCGTCGGTGTACAACTCGACGCGGATCATCTTGTCCATCTCATCACTTACGGCCGCGCGGGTGAACATTGTCGCCTTCATCACCTTGCAGTTGGTGCACGTGTAGCCGGTGAAGTTGACGAAGACCTGTTTGCCTTCGGCCTTCGCTTTGGCCAGCGCGCCGGGCAGATCGTTCTTCATGAAGGTCATCGACGCAGCACCGCTTGTGCCGGCGGGCCGCGTCGACGCGGGAACGTAGCCGTCGATTTCTCCCAGCGGCGCGCCGAACAGTCCGGCGAGGAGCAGCAGCGCAAGGGCGAGCAGAACAATGCCAAGCAGCAGGCGAGGGATCGAAACGTCCTCGTCCTTGCTTATGCCTTCGAAGCGCAACCAGCCGAGCAGGTAGAGGCCGGGCATGGCAACGAGGATGGTCCACAACGCGAGGAACAGTTCGCGCGAGATGAGATTCCAATGCAAGACCGCGTCGACGTTCGAGATGTACTTGATCATCATCGCGAAGACGAAGAACGCGAGCACGACTTTGACGCGCATCAGCCAGCCGCCGCTCTTTGGCAGCTTTTTCAACCACGCCGGGAACAGCGCGAGCACGAAGAAGGGAAGCGCGAGGCCGGAGGCGAACGACGCCATGCCGAGCGCGGGTTGCAGGCGGTCCCCGGTGACCGATGCGGCGAGCAATGATCCCATGAACGGGCCGACGCAGGCGAATGAAGTGAGAGAAAATGTCAGGCCCATGAGGAGAGAGCCGCCGTAGCCGCCGCCCGCCGAGGCTTCGTTGAGCTTTGTCAGCACGCCGGATGGGATGGTGATTTCAAATGCGCCGAGCATGGATAGGCCGAACGCGAAGAACACAAGGCCGATGACGCCGTTGACCCACGGGTTGGCGCTTAACTGCTGCGCGCCGGAGCCGCCGAGCACCGCTGAAGCGGTGAGGCCGATGGCCGTGAACAGCACAACGATACCGAGGCAGAACACGGCCGCCTGGCGTAATCCTTCACCGCGGCCCGCTTCGCCCCGATTTATGAAGTAGCTCAGGGTGAAGGGGATCATGGGGAACACGCAAGGCGTCAACACCGACGCCAGGCCGGTGGCGAAGGCGGTAAGCAGAAACGCCCAAAGACTTTCTTCAACCGGTTTCTTGGATTCCGCGATTTTTTTCGGCGCGGCCGAGGCGGCACCGGCGGGGACGCCTTCGACAAAGCCGTCGGGAATGTGCAGGGCCGCGGGCGGCGCTTGTGGGTCGATGTCGATTTTTGCGGTCAGCGCGCGGCGCTTCGGCGGGAGGCAGATTTTATCGTTGCAGGCGCTGGAGCGAAGGCTAACCGCGATTTCGGCGGCGCCGGGTTTGGCGTCGTCGGCGATGGCGAGGTCGATGTAGAAGATAGCCTTGTCTTCGTAGCTCTCGGTGGTTGCGTCGGCGGCGGGATCGAACTTCGCCGCTACCTTTTGCTGAAGGATTCGTGTGATCTTGGCGGGCGTGCCCTCGGCGAGGGTGATGCGGGTGGCGGTTGGTACGACCGGCGAGGAGATCGAGTAGAGGTGCCAGCCTTTTTCGATCATGGCCTCCAGTTTGAGACGCGCGGGTTTGCCGGGCGCGGCCTTTGGTGGGTCGGCGGAGAGGGTGAATGTGACCGGGTTTGGCGATTGCGCGATGAGCGCGGCGATCGCCAGGACAAACGTCGAGACGCGGGCGAGCATGGATACTTTCAATGTATCGCGTGGCTTGCTACGCCGTGTGCGCGCGACCCTGGGTCAGGCCCTTTTCGAGGCGCTCGTTCAGGTTCGATTGCGCGAATTCCGCAGCGACGCGGATGGCGTTTTTGATGGCGTTGGCGTTGGACCGGCCGTGGCAGATGATCGTGCAGCCCTTGACGCCGAGCAGCGGGGCGCCGCCGTACTCGGAGTAGTCGACACGCTTCTTGAATTCGGCGAATGCGCTGCGCGAAAGGAGATAGCCGATCTTGCCGCTGACCGACGCTTTGAGCGAATCCGATAGAAGGTAGCGGACGACCTCAACCAGGCCTTCGCTGACCTTGAGCGCAACGTTGCCGATGAAACCATCGCAAACGATCACATCGGCGTGGCCGGTGTAGAGATCGCGCCCTTCGACATTGCCGATGAAGTTGATCGGCAGGAGCTTGAGCAGCGGCGTCGCCTTCTTGGTGAGTTCGTTGCCCTTGTGTTCCTCTTCACCGATAGACAGCAGCCCGACGCGCGGATTTTCGGTGTGGAAGATCAAACGCGAGTAGAGCTCGCCCATCATGGCGAACTGGGAAAGCATGTCGGCTTCGACGTCGACGTTGGCGCCGACATCGAGCATGACCGCCGGCTTGCCCTTGATGGTGGGGAAGACGCTGGCCAGCGCCGGGCGGTCGACGCCTTTGACCATGCCATTGATCGTTTTCGATGTGGCCATTACCGCGCCGGTATTGCCCGCCGACACGACGCCGCGCGCCGCGCCATCGTGCATCAACCGGCACGCCACGCGAATCGAACTGTCTTTCTTCGATCGCAAGGACTTCGCGGCCGAATCGTCCATCGTGACCACTTCGCTTGCGTGATGAATCTTGATGGGCAGCCGTTCCCAGCCGGGATGCGCCGCCAGTTCTTCGCGCAACACGTCTTCTCGCCCGACGAGGATTACCTCGACGGGCATATGGCGCGCCGCACGGAGCGCGCCGTCGACTTCCGCCTTGGGAGCGTGATCGCCTCCCATCGCGTCGACCGCAATCGTTACCAACGGGGTTGGCACGCGCAGTTCTCGAAACCTTTACTGCTCGGCAACTTCGACGACGGCACGGCCTTTATAGAAGCCGCAGGCCGGGCACGCGCGATGCGGTTGCTTGGGGGCGTGGCAGTTGGGGCACTCGGCCAGGCCCGGTTTGGCCAGAAAATCGTGCGCCCGCCGCGTCGAGGTGCGGCGCTTGGAGTGACGTCGTTTAGGATTCGGCATCTTAGGTTCCTTACTTTACTTTTTGGAAATTTTTCAAGGCGGCCCAGCGCTCATCGGCTGGCGAGGACTGGCAGTTGCAATCCCGCTCGTTTCGGTTCTGGCCGCACACCGGGCAGATTCCCTTACAGTCCGCGCGGCACAACCGCTGCATGGGGACGGCCAGAAGAACCTGCTCTTCCAGAATGTCGTTCAGCTCAACGCCCGGCCATTTGTAGTAGCCGATTTCGCTTTCGCTGTGTTTGATCGCGATCTCCTGGCCCGCAACCGCTTCGGGTTCTGGCTCGTAGATCAAGTCGAAACTGTCGATAATCTCGGTTCGGAAGGGCTCGGCGCAACGATCGCAGGTGAACTGCAACGGCACGCTAAACTCTCCGCGCACTCGAATCTCTTCGGCCGCCTCATGGTATTCGGCGTTTCCGGCAGCCTGAAGATCACCAAGCTGCGCGATGTCCGTGTCGAAACGAATCGCCCCGGGTGCGATGATTTCGTTGAAGCGGACCGGCTTCTGCTCCAGTAATCGGATATCGAGGAACATACACACGACCGCTGCCTCGCGGGAGCGACTCTTCTAGTATACGACACCTACTGCCGGGTGGCGTAGGGAATCTCTTTGTCTCCGTCGTCGAGTCCGGCGATTCGGACGACGAGCTTCTTAGGTGGCGGAGGAGGGGCGGCTGATTTGGGGGCCTCGGCGGGCAGCCCGGTCACCGGAACATTGGCCTCGACCTTGGCGCGGACCGCGGGCGCGGGCATGGGGGCGGCGGCCTGCACGGAAACGGGCAGGGCGAACGCCGCCAGCAACGGTGCGACTCGCTGTGCGATATCCGCGGCCGCCACGGGGGCGCCGAGTGCCAGCGTCGATCCTTCGATTTGTCCCTTCAACTCCTTCAACCACGGAGCGAGGACGAAGCTGTCTTTTGAGCCGACCGAGGCGGTCAGGTGGCCGAGAACCTGATCGGCGACCTCTTCGGTATTGGCCCAGATCCAGAGATTTACGTCGGCCGTGGCTCCGGCGCGGATGCCTAGGTCCATGCCGTCGACGGCGCTGTTTTCTTCGTCGCTATCGAGCAATGCGTCGACGGCCTTAGGCGCGAACCCGGCCGGCACCGTATCGCAACTGACCCAAACGGGAAACGATGGCGACAGTTCCTGCGCGCGCTCGAAGAGGCGGTTTCCCTGGGCCAGCGATTCCAGCCGGTTTGTCTTCGCGCGTTCGGCGGCGGCTTGAATCGCCGGGCGATTGCCGATCAACAACGTCGTCCCGTCTCCCGCGCTAACCACCCAGGCCAGGTGTGGATCGGCGGCGGTCGATCCGGGAGGCGCGGCGATTTCGACACCCTTGAAACTAACGACCTTCGCGCCTTCCGATGTCGCCATTTTCCTCAGGTTCGCCAGCGAGAAAGCCCCGCTCAGAATGACGATGTCCGAACGCCGGCCCTTCGGGTCGAGTACCGAAGACATCAGCATCCGGTCGGCTTGATCGAGCAGCCCACGGCCGAGAGTCGCTCCGAATCGGTCGCGCAACGAGCGCCCGGTTTCGGTTGTGGCTAACGCGCGAAAGTCGACTCCCGCCAGGATCTGAGCGTCGGAGTGAGCGAACCGCCACGATTGCGGTTCCGATTTTGTCGAAGTTGTCGCCGCCGTCCAGGCGGTCAGCGAAAGTGCGATCGTAGCGAGAAATTTCATCGAGAGCGTCCTTACTCCACAGGCAGAATTACTTTGTTGCTTTCCGCGCCGTCCTGGCGGACTCGGAGTTCGACCGCGCCCGAAGGCCAGTCGGCGGGAATGGTGAAGCGGATCGCGTTGACGCCCGTCAAGCCGGCGGCGGCGCCTGCGAAGTCGGGCCGAAGGACCGAATCACCGGCCAGGATTTCGACCGCGATGCGGACCGGATTGGCGGGAGACACCGGCGTGGGGAATCCATCGAACACGGGCAGTGTGGTCGCTCCAAAGCCGGTGCCGAGCAAAGTGATCTGTTCCCCTTTTCGGGCGGGCTTGTCCGGCGATGCGATCGAGCCGTCGGGCCGTTGCGCCGTAACGATTACCTGTTCGCCGATCATCACGCCGAACAGTCCCGGCGCCGTCCGGACGACCTTGAACTTGCCAACGATTTCCTGTTGATTTCCCGAGCGTACGGCGAGTGTGTGTTCGCCATCGGCGACATCGGAGGGAAGCAGCGCGTTAATCTGTTCCGGGGAGACGAACAGAAGTGGCAGTAAGCGTGTGCCCATTCGCACGACGACATTGCCAAGCGACTGCGTGAGCGGGGCTGTGTCTCTGGGCACGAAGTCGTTGGCCAGGCCCGAGCCGTAGATCGAGACGATCGATCCCGGCGCGACGGCGGCGACCGGCGTCACGCCCGCCGCGTTGCGAATGCCGGCCGAGGGAATGTGCGAGATCTTGTCAAACAGAGCGCGGACCAAGCGGGGAAACGCCACGTTGACGAACCCGGCGGCGCTGGTTCCGTCGAGGTCTCCGTCCCAGCGGCGGAACCGGTAGCCTTCATTAGCGACGGCCGTAACCTGCACTTGGGCGCCGGCGGAGTAGAAACCGTCGGCGGAGGCGGGTTCGATGCGGAGATTCGCCGCTTCGGGCGGATCGGAAATCGCTATCAGGCGGTGTTCGGACCGGTAACGGAAGCTCAGGTTTTGATCGTTGGGGCCAAAGGTCAACGTCCGGGCGGGGTTGGGATTATCCGACCAGCCTTCAAACCGGAGGCGTGAATCGGCGCCGGTCGAAAGCGATTCGGGCAGTGCGATCGCGACCGTCGTACCCGATTGCCGGTCCAGCGTACACGGCAAAGCGCACGGGTTTCCATCGACCGTCAGGCGGACTCCCGGCTGCGAATTGGAGATCACGACGCGCGGATACAGTTCATAGTTGGCCACCCAGCGCAGACCGCCCGCTTCGGTTTCCGGGGGCGTCGTCAACTCCTGCGTCGCGGGTCCGCCATGCACCCAGCCGAGGAACTTATATCGGCGGCCGCGGGCATCGGTGGTCTCGGCGGGAGCGGTAATCGTGTGCTTGGTTCCGACTCCCCAGACGAAATTGTACGATGGCCAGTTCTCGCGTCCATCCACGCTCATGCGTAAATTTGGCGGGTTGGTGAGGATCGACACGTTGTTGCCGCGCACGAAGCGCGCCGTGATCGTTTCCGGAATATTTGCGCCGATTGCCTTATAGACCGTACCTTCGCCGCCACCGATACTGAACGAATCGAAGACCCAAGTGTGTCCGGTATTCGGATGCTGTTGCGGCGACGGCGCGCCCAGAATATGAGACGATCCTTCGGCGAAGTCGAGTTCAAACGGCTTGGCGGAGGTGGGAAGATCCGTATCGGGAGAGTAGGTCGGAATGATCGTGCGGTCGACGCTTACTTTTGGACCGGGAGGCTCCGACTTGAAAGTTACGCGTTTGGCCGGTGCGAACCGCGCCGACAAAGTGGTCGGCCCGGTGACGATGTGGTCGCGCGCGAAGGTGTTGTTCGGTGGATTTCCGTTGATGGTCCATCCTTCGAAGACGAACCCCGGTACGGGAACCGCGTTCAACGTAATCCGCTGATTCGTGGGCATCCAGAGGCTTGTCGAGTTGGCGTAACACTGGCCATTGACGTAGACGACGCCGGGGCCGGCCGTCGATGGAAGTCCGGTTGTCGATCCCAGCGTCGTGTTGCAGGTCGCTTCACCGGTGGTTCCGGTTGGAAGCAGTGTGCCGCTGGTGCTGAAGAAGTGCACGTCGATTTTGTGCTCGATGAGAAACGTACCTTTGAGACTGGTGAATCCGGGGCTGGCGGTGATCGTAATCGTCCGGCCCGTCTGGCCCGCCAGCAGCGATTTATCATCCGCCCAGCTTTGAAACAGGTAACGCGTGCTCAAGCCGATTGCGTAACTGCCTTCGCTCCAAACCACGTGTTTGCTGCCTACGGGCCAAAAGAACGACGCCGAGCCCCTGTACTGTTGTCCGTCGACCCAGAAATTGATGTTTTCCGGTTCGGTGTAGATACGCGTCTGTGAGACCTCGGTTTGCGCCATGAGGGCCGCGGCGCCCAGAAATGGCAGGATCCGTTTGCATGCGTTACGCATAGATTCGATCGGGACACTCCTTCGCCCCTATGAACTCTTTCGGCAGTACCGTGGCGAAGCTGAATAGCCGAAACACCTTAGTCCGCCTAAGGTGTTCGGGACCGGATATGATAGCTCCATGTTCCGTAGAGAGTTTCTGGCGGCTTCGGCCGCCGCCGTTGCCGCTGCCAAGGGCAAAAAGATTCCGGTCGGTCTCGAACTGTATTCGGTTCGCGAGGACCTGCAGAAGGACGATGTCGCAACCGTCAATGCCGTCGCCAAGCTTGGCTACGAGTGTGTGGAGTTTTACTCGCCGTATGCCTCGTGGACGGTCGCCAAGGCGAAAGAGATGCGTTCGCTACTCGATTCGCTGGGCGTGAAATGCCTGTCGACACACAACAGCGCGCGGTCGTTCGCCCCGGATTCGATCGAGAAAACGATTGAACTGAACACGATTCTGGGCTCGAAGCTGGTGATTATGGCGAGCGCCGGGCGGGTGGAGGGACTTTCGGGGTGGAAGGGCGTCGCCGAACGGTTGAACGAGGCTTCGGCGAAGATGAAACCGGCCAAGCTGCGTTCCGGATTCCACAATCATCAGACCGAGTTTATGCCGCTCGAAGGCAAGCGGCCGATGGAGGTGCTGGCCGCCGAAACCGAAAAATCGGTTGTATTGCAGCTGGACGTCGGCACCTGTGTCCATGCGGGCGTCGATCCGGTCGAGTGGATTAACAAGAATCCGGGGCGGTTCGCGTCCATCCATTGCAAGGACTGGTCGTCGGATCCCGCGATCGGCTACAAGGCGCTCTTCGGCGAAGGGTCGGCGCCTTGGAAGAAGATTTTTCAGGCCGCCGAGAAGAAGGGCGGCGTCGAGTGCTATTTGATCGAGCAGGAAGGCAGCCGTTTTCCGGCGATGGAGACGGCCGAAAAGTGCTTGGCCGCGTTTAAGAAACTGCGTGGTTGAAGAACTTGGCAACGATTGCGGCGAGGCTCCGGTAGAGGCCCGCGCCGCCGCCGGGCGAGCGTTCGGCGGCGAAGGCTTCGCGAGGCGTTGCATGAGCGCGAAGGCCAAGGTCCATGGGCAAAATTCGCAGGGCGGCTCTTCGTGAGTGCCCGGAGTTGATCAGCGACACGAGTCCTTGGCTCAACTCCTTGCTGGTGACGAAATCGCCGGCTCCATAAAGAACCAACACCGGCGCGGGAGGCGCATGGCGCTAGGCGTGGGCCAGATCGAGTTTCAACCAGCCGGCGACGTAGCTTGGCGGTGAGTCGAAGCGGACTTTCCGGCGGCATTCGGGGTCTTCGCGTTCGATTTGGCCGGCCGGAACGCCGTCTAGCGAGAGTTTACTGCGAAGCGGCCAAGCAGACCTCTAAGCCAAAGATTTTCCGAGGGTTAGAGCGGCAAGGGTGTATTACCCACGTTGGGTACTAC
>Ga0194128_10004116_pt1 | contig 21675 bp, 15 predicted proteins | sample TA2KigCa65mmetaG_FD_148650 | JGI IMG/M metagenome (GOLD analysis project Ga0194128, IMG submission 148650) | Freshwater microbial communities from Lake Tanganyika, Tanzania - TA2015037 Kigoma Deep Cast 65m | ecosystem: Environmental > Aquatic > Freshwater > Lake | place: Tanzania: Lake... | reverse complement strand
GTTATCTCGTTCATCTGCAGGAGTTGTACAGATTGAAGGAGTTACTGTTGCTACAGCTTCAAATACTTTAACTCTTACGAATAAATCAATAGTTGCCAGTCAAATTACAGCGGGTACTTTTGCTGCAGGAACTTATTCATTCAGTGGGTCGACTATCTCTAACCTTGGAACAGTTACTACTGCTGATATAGACGGTGGCACGATTGATGGAGTAACGATTGGTGGATCATCTGCTGGGGCAGGAACATTCACAACTGTCGTAGCTAGCACCTCCGTTTCTACTCCTTCGATTATTACGGCTTCTGGAGCGTTAACTGTAACTCCAGCTGCTGGCAGCAACTTGAATGTTTCTTTGTCTACGACAGGAGATTTTGCAGTCAATACGAATCATTTGTATGTAGATACTTCTGCAGCACTAGTCGGAATTGGGACCTCTAGTCCGACAGGATTGCTTGACGTTAACAATACGACAACTAAAGATATCACTGCTGGAGCAAACGCCAGAGTATTAAACGTGCAAGGATCGTTTACAGCGGCGTCTTCTGGTACTCATGCAAGAATTATGGGTGTAGAGATTACTCCACCGACAATAACAGGCGGGGCGGCAACTATTGCTAATACTGCTTCCTTGTATATTTCTAATGCGCCAACTGCTACAGTTTCAGGGCAAAACTATGCTCTCTGGGTTGATGAAGGGGCTGTTCGTTTTGATGTTACCTCGAACACACAATATGCTTTCCTTTTGCGGGATTCCACCTCCTCAGTGGACGCTTATTATCTTGATAGCCGAAATACTACCTCTGGTATTTATACACACACGTTTAGAGGCATTTCCCCAACTATTGCTTCTGCAAGTAGTGCAAATTATTCTGTGATGCGTGTCGCGGGAACTGTAATATATTTAACTGGAACAACACCAGTAGATAATTTTACAGGACTTGGACTTTGGGTCGGAACTCCTCAGATAACTAATTCTAGTGCTGTTACTGTATCTCACGCTTCTACTGTTTATATCGCCGACGCACCGGCGATTGGTGGATCAGTCACGATCTCTAATGCTTATGCTCTTCATGTAGCGAGTGGAACTAGCAAATTCCAGGCACTTACTGCCACAACTGGTACTTTCACAGCACTTGAACTTGGTTCTGGGACAACAGACACCACGTTATCTCGTTCATCAGCAGGTGTTCTGGCAGTAGAGGGAGTGGTTGTCCCAACGATTTCGTCTACCAATACCCTGACGAACAAGCGTATAGACCCGCGTACCAACACGACTACCACTGGAACGTCCGTGCCGTCAATCAACACGGACACCACGGACATTTATACGATTACCGCTCAGGCCGAGGCCATCACGTCCATGTCCACCAACCTGTCTGGCACCCCGGTGAACGGGCAGACGTTGGTGATTCGGATCAAGGACAATGGCACGGCGCGTGCGATTACCTGGGGATCATCGTTCACAGCGGTGGGTATAACGCTTCCGACGACAACCACGGCAAACAAGCTCACCTACGTCGGGTTCATGTATAACTCGACTTCAGCGAAGTGGGACGCACTCGCAACTGTAACTGAAGCATAAATGAAAGGAGATGTGTTATGGCTAATTACATTATTGAATTTCGGCGTCAAAACGAGCCTATCGTCGGGGCTGAAGTAACAGCATCGGGCGAGCGGATTTATGGAATCACCGATTCTAACGGACAAATATCTGTCACGATAGATTACAACGCTCCGATAGCCGTTCATTTCCACGTTAAGGCAGAGAATTTTCAAAGCGGAAGTGGACCACATCGTTTGGAGCCGAATGAAACAACGGTAATCAGATTGTGATCTGCATTAGATGCAAGGCACCGATATTACCAGGGGACTCCATAGTTGCACCGTCGGCTGATGAGAGGGTATCGCCAAAGCGAAGTGACCGGTTGGTGTTGGCTCACGGCGGAGCCTGCCCCAAACGTAAAGAGAGGCGAAAGCGGCTAAAGGCGGTTACGCGATGATTCCGGGGCCATTTACGGCTATTACAACGACTGAACTTACGAGTGATGCCTCGTCATTTAGCTTTACCGACTTTTCCAGTGTTCCGGCGACAGCGAAGCATTTGGTGTTTATGCTCAACGTCAGGGCGAGTACTGGCACGCCAGATGTTCGTATTCGGTTTAATAATGACACTTCCAGTAGCTACAATTATGCTGATATAAAGGCTAAAAATACAGGGGTGTCGTCAGGTTCAACTGTTAGTTCTGCTTCCTATGGGCGTATCTTATCGGAGCTTTCCTCCTCTGCATCTACGTTTGGCGGGGGGATGCTCGTTATTCCCAATTACACGAACACTTCATATTACAAATCAACCATCGCATTGATGGGCAATAGCGACCAGACTGTTGAAATAACTACCTGCACATACTGGGGGTCAACCTCCGCGATTAGTCGGGTTGATTTCTTTCCCGGCTCAGGCAATTTTGCTTCAGGTTCCGTCGCTATATTTGCCGTGATGGATGAGTCTTATGCCGTAAGTACAGTCTCTCTGTCCAGTGACAGTAATAAAATGGAACATTCAGGTTGGAGCTCTACGGTAGACGAACTGGTGGAGGTATCCTATCTTCGTAGCGCTCAGTCGCTGTATGCCAATAGCGATCCTGGGCTAATTTCAAGTTATTTTGTAGAGTGTTGGCACCCATGGTATTGTCATACTGATTACAACAACAGTCAAATCCTTAATTATACAGGCTCATCGGGGACGACCCTGTATGGAACGCAAGCGTTTTGGCCGAATACGCCCCGATTTTGTCAGACGAATGCAAGTGCGCCGTACAATAATTATAGTGGGGTGTATGGCGCATATGTATCCATGTTTCATCGCCCACGTAATGGTTCAAAGCTCCCTATTATGAATGGTTATGGTGGTTACGCATCGTCGTCCACCTCTGCCTACGTTGGATCTTATTCGATGATTCACGATATCACCACCAATATGTCTGTTTATCAGATCAGAGCTGCATATTATGACCAAGGCCAAAATATGCAGTCCGGAAGTTATTCGACGATGTACTACCTGCCGAAAAATCGTGTTCATAATTCAGCCTCGTCTGGATTTACAGCAAGCGGTCTTTCCGGATCGAATAATGTTTTAAGTTCGCATTTATTTCTTAGGGACGCTGCGCCGTACACGCTTGCGGCAGTGGGCAGAATAGTTTTGAACGGCGATTCCACAGCGTCAAATTATTCGTCGATTAAAATTCAGGCCGATGGTACAATCCTTAAGGTTGTAACTGGTGACCAGAATTATTTGATGCGTTGTACGGGCAGCGCCCCCGCCATGTCGAGCCAACCAGATTTTTCTGGTGGAATCGCTACAGTCATAAATCATGCAAAGACAGATCGCTATAAGCACATCTTTGGGGGTTCTGCTCAATCAATCTTTGATGAGAGCACAACAAGCTACCGACTGGAAGTGACCAGTACGATATGGTCAAATACTGCCGCAGTTACCTCAAAGGCTTTTACGCTCGATGGCGGGTTTGCGTCCGGATCGATGTATCAAATCGAAGCACTGGAACCACCAGCGGCGGCTGTTACCAGCGGCTTCTTCTTCCGGTTCCTATCTATCGCTGCTCCAACTGTCGGACTGGCCGCGGCATCTTCGTATCTCTCGTGGCTGACGAACGCTTCGGCATAAGGCGGTTACTCGATGATTCCCGGCCCGTTCAGGATTGTCGCCAGCACCGAGCTTTCGAGTCCTAGCACGACCATCACCCTGTCTGACTTTTCAGCAATTCCCGCTGGCTCAAAGCATCTGGTGATTTTGCTCAATGCCGGAACGACCTCAGGTCTCAACGGTATTTATATGACGATCAACGGGGACAGCGGGGCTAATTACAATTACGTTCTTGATAGGGCCACAGCTCCTTCGACTAAAACGACCGCGGTTGCACTCAACCAGACTATTGCTTCGGCTCTATATATAACGGCTGGCACAAACCGCTTTTCCGGTGGCATTTTTATTATTCCCCGTTATGCAGAGACAACCTACCACAAAAACATCTTGTTTTTGGGGGGCGACAGCGAATCGTACAGTGAATATTACTGTTCGCGCTGGGCTAATACGGCAGCGGTTACGAGCGTGACGTTTACAATCAACTCAAGCACATTTGTGTCCGGTTCCGTCGCCTATCTTGCCGTGATAGATGAGACGTATAAGGTCGCCAGTGAAACGCTTGCATCAAACGGAACGATTACTCTTAGCACGGCTGGTACGGAAGATGATTTGGTATTTGTTGTGGACGGACGCACAAATAGAGGGGGTGGTAATACATACGACAGCATAGATATACAGCTCAATGGAGATACAACCACAAGCAACACCGCTGCGACGACCAATTACAGGGATGTACATTTCTACGGCATCAACGGCTCGTTTGAAACAGGTGTGCAGACAGGGTCGGGAGGCTGGGCAAGACAGAGCGTCGCTTGGGTGGCGGCGACAATAGGCACAACGAACGCGACGGGTTGTGGCATCGGGCTTATTCAGAGATCGACCAACGGGACATACTACCCGCACATAATGGCATTTGGCGGCTTTCCTCACTCCCCGACTGGATTTTCATGGCACAATAGCATTTTCAGAACTGTCAACGCAGCAATAACATCGGTGAAGTTTGTTTCACAAAACGAATTTATAAATTGCCCCGCAATCGAATCCTAAATCACACACTCAGCAGCGATACTGAGCCGGTCGGCGGCACACTGTCCGACACAACTAGCCCCGCGATAGCTGGACATCTTTATGGGAGAGGCAACTCCATTTATGACCGCACACTTACCTTCGGTACTTTCAACGGTGAAGGTGAGGCCAGCGGCTCTAATTACGCCTCACTTATTCTTTTCGGATACAACGGAACCATGTATGCCGAATCATATAGTTCATTTGGCTATGGATCCATTGATCTTGAAACCACATCAGGTGGCTCGCCGGGCAATTTGTTTGGTGGGGGAACAACAATAGTTATTGCTCCATCGAAAACTGACAGGCACAAGCATCGTTTCAACGGGTCTGGATCGCAAGCATTGATTTTGCAGTCAAGTTCACGCTGGAAAAATACTGCCGCCGTGACACAGTGGACACATTACGCGAACGAGAGTGCTTTTCTCACAGGGACGCAGTTTCAGGTCGAAGGAATAACGACGCAAGCGGCGGCTACCAGCGGCTTCTTCTTCCGGTTCCTGTCCATCGCTGCGTCCACGGTCGGACTGGCCGCAGCCTCTTCATACCTATCGTGGCTAACGAGTGTTTCGGCATAAGGAGATTATGAAATGATTCCAGGGCCGTTCAGGATTGTCACAACCACCACACTATCGTCTGCCGGGGAGTTCAGCTTTACTGATTTTTCCGGCATCCCAGCGAATTCCCGCCATTTAGTAATTTTACTGAGCGCAAAAACTACCTCTGGAGTCGCGCAAAGTTATTTCCAATTCAATGGCGACACTGCTGCTAATTACAGTTATGAGCGATTACGAGGTAGTGGTGGTGGACTTAGCGGTTTTTTCCAGTTCAACTCCACCGCTGGCTACGCCCCCGAAGTACCCGGAGTTGGTGCCGCTGGCCTAGGCGGTGGAATGGTTATCATTCCGCATTACAAGAGCAGCTATAAAAAAACGTGGATATTCACTGGCAGTAGCATCGATGGAAACGGGCTTGTGTGTGCGACGTGGAATAACACCGCTGCGATAACGCGCGTTGATCTGGGGTTTTTCAATTCGGGTGCCACTCTTTTTGAATCGGGTGCCGTCTGCATGTTAGGCGTGATAGATGAAACGTATCTGCTCGATGAGGAGGAGCGGGCTTCAAGTGGAACGATTGTGTTGAGCGCGGCTGGCACCGAAGAAGATTTGGTTGCCATCGGCTATCTTCGCGGCTCAGGCGGCACAACGGATGCCGAAGTATTTATGAATATAAACGGAGACACTGGCGCCAGTTATTTTGGACAACATTTGTATGCTTACAACTCGACCCTCGACGCCAACAGGAACACAACAGCCTCTGCCAGCAAACGGCAGATTTGTTCGATGCTAGCCGGAGGTGGCCCGGCCGATGTATTCGCTCCAATCGTGGCGTTCATACAACAGTCGTCCAACGGGTCAAACTATCCGAAATGGGTGACGCACGGTGGATACATCAACGGAACAACTGCCGGTTTTGTGATGATATTTTCCGGTTACAGGAATAGTACCGCAGCCATTACCTCGGTGGAGTTTGCCTCCGGCAGCAGCGGTTCGATGGCTACTGGCTCCCTTGGATCACTCTACAAACTTCCGAAAAATCGGATTCTCAACCATGAACTTTCGTCGTCAAGTAATAGCATCGGCGGGTCGGTTACGACCGGCGGGGCAAAGGTACTCGGTATTTCTTCATATCTTAGAACGTCGTATGGTGCCAACCATTCGACTAGCATGTGGAAAATCAACAATGATCATACGATGGCGAACTTTGAGATGCAGAGACTCTACGGTGATATTACCGTAGCCGCAGCAAGCTATTACAACGGCGATGGCACGATAGCGGTACAACCCGCCGCTTATGATACAGCCAATAGATTTGGCGGCGGAGCGCATTTGATGTTTGAGCCGGAGAAAACGGATCGTTATAAGTTCATAATCTCATCAGAAGGGATGTGGGAATGGGTGCAGGTGATTGGCACCAGATGGAAAAACAATTCCGCGGTGACAAGTATTGGGGCCACTACGAATATCTTTGGCGTTGATTACGGGCAACTTGTAGTAGGCTCGCAGTTTCAGGTCGAATCAATATCGACGGAAGCGGCAACTGTTACCAGCGGCTTTTTCTTCCGGTTCATGTCCATAGCCGCTCCAACTGTTGGACTGGCAGCGGCATCTTCGTATCTCTCGTGGCTGACGAATGTTTCAATTTAAAGTGACAATACAATAGAAAAAATGTCATTAGGTAGTTCAATTACGTAAAAAGTAAAAAAATCTATAGAATATCTATAGGAGGGTAAGAATATGAAAATACTTATCGGTGTAGTAAAAGAATTTTGTTTTAGAGTTATAATGTTGATTTCTGTTTTGTTTCCGGTATTGATTATATCTGTTGGTTCAGCCATTGGAAGTTTCGCTTTGTGTTTAATCGACGGAAAACTTGAACAGGCTGAAGAAGATAAGTTTAAGAATTTATGGGCATCTTCAGCAGAAAAGATCTTAAAAGTTGTTAAGGCAATGCCCTGGGTTAGGTCATAAAAGGTGAAATAAAAATGGCAGAAGCATATCTAGAAGATATTTTAACAGATTTAGCACAACATCATCAAAGGCAAATGCAGGCAATGCATGAAATAAATTCGTTACTTTCAATTGGAGATGACTTTTTACCAGACGTTAAAACTAGAAAAATTGCAATTATTAAGGAGATATTAAGTGAGATTAATTGCTCCCATTGCAAAGAACTATCAGCCAATTTTATTGGAAATAAAAAACCAGTTGAACAAAAAGAAATAGAAATTACAAAACATAAGTAATTATTTCATATAATAAAAAGAGGGGGATTATTTTTATTCCCAATTAAAATGACAGGAGATGAGAAAATGAAGATTTTGAAGAATGAAGTTTTGAGAGGTCGAAAAGACGTGGAATTGACAGTTCCAGATGAAACTGGAAAATCTTCAACAGTTAGTGTTAGAGAACTTATTAAACTTGTAGCATTAAATGGAATTCCAAACGACCAGATTAATTTGTCTAATATGAGAAAGGTAAATGATATTCTTAATCAACTTGAGAAAGAAGATGATGAGAACTCAGAAACTGTTCAATTAGAAAATGATTGGTGGGAATTTCTAAAGCCAAACATCGAAAAGTTTGTTGTTTCAGGTTATAGAGTCCATGCCCCATTTGTCATGGATATACTTAATGATGTTAAATCAAAAGAGGACATCAAAAAGGCAAAATAATGTTGGTTAAGTCCAACGAGGAGTTTTAGTTGAGTTTATCCCGCTATCTTTCCGCTGTTTGGACTTATTCTAGTGCTAGCAATAGCTATACAAATCGAACTCTTGAGTCATCTTCCAGAAAAGGAACTTCCTTTACAATTTTAGCTACGACAAATGACTATGTCTATTTTGGGGCAGCAGAACGTTTTGATGCCTTGTTCTTTATGCTAGATACAGAAGGTTCTCTTGGTACTTTGACTTGGCAGTACTACGATGGGTCTAGTTGGGTTTCTTTTGCCCCTGATTTTGATAAGATTCCTGAAAACGAAGATGGTTATTCGTATGATTTTTCTCGGGATGGCGGAGAAATTTTTAATATTGAGAGTTTATCTGGTTGGGCAACATTAGCTTTAACTTCGTCGGTTCCACATAATGGTGCAACTCCTCCAGATGGTACAGCAAGATATTGGATTAGATTATCAAGTCAAACTTCAGTATCTACGTCTCCAAAAGTTTTTTCTGTTCAGAGACGTTTATATGCTTCGTATTGTGAACCTTCAGATGTAGCAGAATTTTTAAACTTAAAGTTTTCATTCTCGACAACAAGCGTACCAACGTTTGCGACTGTTGAAAATTATATTCGTCGAGCTTCAGATTATATTGATAGAAAAACAAGGAGATCTTGGCGTCCAAATATTGGAATAGAAACACATGAATTTAATATTCATGGAATTAAATTGGGAAATCTTAATGCATATCGAGTAACTAAACTTGAAATTTGGGATGGAGGTTCATGGGAAGTAAAAACTGAGAGTAGAACAAATGATTGGTTTTTCCTACCATCCACAAACATGGTTGTCTTCTCAAGATTTTTCCTTTTACCAGCTAGATTTCAGGGATTTAATTACAGCCCTGGCTGGGGAGGAGGAGAATTCAGGGCTCCAGTTAGAATAACCTATCTATACGGCTCAGAAATATCGAGAGATCTTAGATATGGGAATATGATTCGAGATTCGGCAGTAAAACTAACTGCCATCGACATTATGAATAATCATGATTATGCAAAAATTATTGCTTCGGGTGCAGACAGAATTTTACCTGCCCAGAAAATTCAAAATTGGCAAATGGAAGTAGACAATAAATTAGAACTAGCGAAAGCGTGGGAAGTATTTTAAAATGGCATCAAAACCTATTAAAAAATTATTGGACCATATAAAACCTCAAGAAACAAATTCGGAGCCCTCTAAAGAGAATCTAGACCCCTATCTTGACATTAAAAAGGCTCTAGAAGAAGATGAATGGATAGAAACCCCAGATTATTGGAAGGTTGGAAGACTGTTTATTGTCAAAGTTAATTGGGATTATGATCCTGAAAATGCAGATTGGATTAGACGTGGTCGAGACAGAAGAGACAGAAAATCTTGAGTTTAAATTTAAATGACGAATTTAGAACTTTTTAATGATTGGCTTTCAAAAAAGAAGTGGTGGCATATCCATGATAATTGGCCAGAACACCCAGTTCCAGTTAAGAATCACCAAATATATTTCTCTAAGCATCCATGGATGATACATCCAGAAAATTATCCAAAAACAGAAGAAGAAGAAAAAAAAGATAAATTAAAGCAAGTTATTGATGATAATAAAGTATCTGTTGGTTCAATAGTTTCAGCTATTAAAATAAGTAATGGTCATTCATTAACTGGTAAGGTGACTAAAACTTACAAGGATTCAAAAGGAAACTCTAAATTTTCAATTGAATTTCCAGGTTGGAAGATTGATTTATATCAAAATGAAATTGATAAAGGAAAGTCTGCTTATTATGGAATAAGTGATATTAATGTCAAATCTTCTGGATCTCAAGAAGAGGAAAAATATCATTCTTCACATGAGACAACAGATTTTGAAAAATTACCAATTGGTACTAAAGTTTTTGTTAAGTTTCCAACTTCAGAAAATACAGAAGGAGTTATTACTAATTATAGTCAACTAGAGAGCTTACTGGAGCCTCATGGTGGTCTATATGAAGTAAGTTTTCCTGATGGAAAAAAACTTTTTGCCGCTCCAGCTGATTTAAAATCTGGTTATCTTCCACCTCCAGTTCCATCTGATTCTCCCACATTAATTCATGTTGTGGACAATTCAAAACAACTTCCACAAAAAGTAGAACCTAAACATGTCCTTAAACCGGGAGATAATGTTTCTGCTCTAACTTTACAAGTAGGAGACATTATTGAAGGAAAGAATAAATACGAAGTTACATCTATTATTCCAGAATCAAAGTCAGTTAATATTAGATCTCTTGAGACAAATAAAAATTATTTGGTTAATGATGAACAATTAAAAGCGTTATACTTTACTTTAAGTAATAAAGAAAAATTTGATTCAAAAAAATTGATTCCAGGACAACAACTTACTAGCGATTCGTGGAATCACCTAAAATCAGGAGACAGAATTAAATATAACTCAAAGCATGGTCCTGCTTCCACTTATACTATTATTTCAAATGAAAAGGATCATTTAATAGTTTCAAATGATATTAGCAAATTCAAAACTGCAATTGGCCAAGGTACTAAAAACCTTTTTTCTGCTAATTACTCTTTTATTGAACATGGAGATCATAAATCTCATCATCATAAGTTATCAGAAGATAAATATAAATATTTAAAATTTGGAGATATTCTTGAAGATTCAGACGGAGAAAAATATGCAGTTAAGTCTTCATTTAAATCCCATGATTTTGATAAGACATTAGGTCAAATAACTCTTATAAATATTAAATCGAAAGAAGAAAAAGTATTTTCTTCTGAAGATCTTTCGAAGCTTCATATGTCTCAACCAACAAAAGTTAATTTTAATCCGTATAATCTACCGGATGGTACAGTATTTACAACATTTTTGCCTAATAAAGAAGACGAAAAAGTGGGAAAGATTGAAAGAGCGGAGATCATCTCTACTAAATCGGATGGTAACTATCATGTGCAGGTTCATCAAGATATACCTACAACTGAACAAAAATCTACCCCTTTAAACTTTATTATTTCTCCAAAAGCTTTAGTTAGGGCGGTAATTACTGAAGAAAAATCTGAAACTTCTCCATCGGAATTTTATGATGGAACAGACGATAGCTCGTTTGGCAATCGTCAAATTATTGACGTTAAATTTCCAGAGAAACCAGATATTGTGATTGGGACAAAACTTTCGAACATTAATAAAAATGATAGATACCTTTTGTTTGGAAAGAAAATTAAATCTGAGGCAGGATTTACTGGTACAGTTCTTGGTTATGAAAAACCATCTGAAATGTCTGACTTGTCAGGAGACATTCAAGTAGTTTGGGATGAACCGGATCCTAGCGTTGTTTATAATTATAAATACGACACAGCTAATTGGGAAGTTATTGAACCAGATGTAGACGTTCAAATTAATCCAATCGATTCTAAATTTTCACTTGATCAACACGTAATAGTCAATTATATTGGAAAACCTTCTAAACAAATCAACAAAATTGTAAGAATTGGGGATTTCAATTTTTATAACGTTGACGGTACTTGGGTCCCCGAAGAAAATCTAAAACTAGACGATTCTTCTAAGAAAATTCCTATGACATGGCCATACGATACGGAAACCGGGATAATTCCTAAACATCTTTCCTCAGTAACTCCTGGAACATTACTAGAGATTCCAGCAGTTGATTCGGGTTGGTGGCCAACACAGATGGGTGGATTGGGAAGTACGACAGGATTAGTGAAAGTTGTATCTATTTCTGACGAAGAGATAACTGTAATGAAGCCATACGATTTAAAGCAAGCTCCATTTAAACTAACATCAAAACAACTTTTAGAGGCTAAAGTTCATTCATCTCAACTAAAACCAAATTCAATAATTTCTGAATCGACGTTTAAGTTATTGCCACCTGGAACTATTGTAGAATTTTTAGACTTCGATCCCCCTGCCTCAATCCACACTGGAAACATCCTCCAAGACGAAGTTGTTGAGTCTAATATAGATGGTGGAACTAATTTTAAGCATATAGGTATTAAAAAGTGGCCATATTCTGCCCAAATTATTTCAATGCCGAAAAGTCAAGAACCGATAAAGTCAACACAAAAGTTTCCACAAATAGACTTTACCAAGTTAAAAATTGGAGATGTAATTACTTTAAAAGATGGAGAAAAGTATACCATAAAATCAGAGTACAATCCATCTGGTAAAAAATATGCCGTAGAAAAAGTTGGTGATGATAAATTTACGAAATTTTTCTTTAGTCCGGAAGAAGAAGAAGAAAAAATAACTTCTGTAGATTCTCCAAATGCGAATCCAATTAAAACTTCAGTTGAATATATATTTGTTGACCCCAACAACCTAGAAAAAGGAACTAGATATCTTAATAAGCAGGATAATCAATATTATGAAATTATAAAGACATGGAAAACTAGTTCGAAAGGTGGATATAACTATACCGTAAAAGCTGATTATGATGCTAAGTATATTAATGATGCTAAGCAACATAAAATGCATTCTTCAATGTTTTCTGGTCTTCTTTCTGCTGGTGCCATATCAGAACTTATACCAATACATAAACAAGGTAGTCAACCAAAGGCATTTGTATCTGTCTTAAAACCATCAATTGGAGATGTTTTTATTATTGACGGAATCGAATCAACGATCATCGAAGCTCCACCATCATTTGATTCTACTAAATCAAAAAGCGGAGATACATTAAACTGGTACGATGACAGTATACAGAAGTTTAAATTTAAGAGAAAAGATGGAACTATTTTTACGAAAAAATTTTACGATATATCTGAGGGTATAAATAGTGGTCTTTGGAAGCCTTTAGGAGAAGTTACAGATCTTAACGAAGTTAAAGTAGGAGATGTTATTGTAAATCCTACTGGGCGTTGGTATGTGAAAGAGAAGACAGTAGATGCAGCTGGTAAAACAAAGATTAAAATTGGTTCCTATCCAACTGGTCCTGGTGGGTTATTCTATAGCTTAGGGGATCCCAAGGATGAGTTGAAAGAGGGTACTTACAAGCCAACTCTACAGAATTTAATTGGAAGTAAGTTTAAGATTTTTCCTTCTTCTATATCTACTACAGTATCAAGTCCTGTCAAACCCCCGACATCGACTTACTCTCCTCCCGATGTTAATGGAGTAACAACTGAGAATATTGATTGGGATAAACGGCTTGAAAAAATTGAAGGTAAGATGGGTTATAATCCTGGTGGAAAATACAGGGATACTAAAACTGGATTAGAATATTATATTAAGTTTCCTCAATCTGAAGAGCATCATGGTGTTGAGCAATTAGCGACGTCTTTATATCAATTAGCTTCTGTTCCTGTTGCTAATACAGAATCAATTATGCTTAATAATAAGTCAGCAATTAAAGTTTCATGGCTTCCAAACTCAGTAGTCAAATCTCCAGACGAATTAGCTGTTTCTAGCGTCGGAAAAGAAGAAATTAAAAAAGACTTCGTTATTGATGCTTGGTTAGCAAACTGGGATGTTCTTGGCGGATATAATTCCAACAATATTATTGAATCAAATGGTACTTTTTATAGAATTGATCCTGGTGGATCAATGCATTTTAAGGGGACTGGTGGTATAAAACCTTTCGGCAATGAAGTTAAAGAATTAGACTCTATGAAGGATTCGTCTTATGCTCCAATGGCTTCTAAGGTGTTCTCTTCTGTAACCAAAGAAAATTTAAAATTCGGTGCAAATAAACTTATGGGAATTACAGATAAGCACATTGAAAATGCTGTCAATAATTATGAAACTAAATTAGGTACCGCAAAGAAAAATGATTTAATTTCGATCCTTATTTCTCGAAGAAATGATATAGTTCAAAAAATACTTGGATATCAATATAATCCAGTAAGTAAAACGTACAATTATGCTCCTGCAAAAATATCGACACCTCAAAAATCAGAAGCTGTAAAAGTAGTACAGGAATTTGGCTCAACAGCAACAATTAAAGTTTTAGACAGAATTAAAGCCTCAAAAAATGATAAATACAAGTCAATACTCGAAGAAGCTTTAAAAATACAATGGACTATAACTGGCCAAGCAAAACCCGATAGAGAAAATATCTTTGATCAAATTAAAAAATTTGGATTGGCTAACTCACTTGATGTAACTGTCGTCAAAAGTTATTGTGATGGTTGGCAGGGTGGTGGTACTCCTGCCCAAGTTAGATTAAGAGCGGCATGTAATGAATTATTAGGTGTTTGGAATGATCGTTACGGAGACGAATTGTTTTACTTTACTTCAGCTAAAGCACGATCAAAGATACCTCCTGATTCATTTGAAAAACATTATAGAGAAGGAAGAGAAGCGGCTGTTAGTTTTATTCCATATATAGTAGCTTCTCAAGCTTTATTAAAAACAAAAGCTTCATCTACAAATAATCTTTTGACTGTTTGGAGAGGTGTAAGGGGGGCTTCTATAAGAAATCAAGTAATGAACTCGTATAATGCGGCGAAAGATAAAGATCCTATTGCAATGCCGCATGGTGGGGCAGCTGGATGGAGTCTTACTCGTAGTGTTGCATTAAATAATGCTATAACAGGTGTTCTTTTTCGTAAAAAAATCCCACCTGAAGATGTTTTAGTTTACTTTGGGGCTTTTACTAGTGGGTATGAGTATGAACAAGAAGTTATTATTCAAGGTCATGCAGTAAGCTATTTTACGAAAGATGAATTGGAGTTTCCAGATTAGAGGAATATTATTATGGCTGAAGTAATACCGTTAGAAGATGTACAATCATTGTTTAATTCTCAGTGGAATATTAGCAATGTAGCTAAACCACAGCTTTTGATTGTTAATAATACTAATCAAGAACTACTTGTCGAGTTTAGGAATCGTGGAGATTTGGTAATTTTTAGGCCGGATTCTCCAGCTCTAGAAGAAATTCCACTTGGAAACCATAAATATGGGAATAGATCATATAATATTTTGTCAGAAATTTATACATCGACTAATCGTCAAAAATTGTATGATTTAATGGGAGAAATTCGTCGTATTTGTCATAATCAAAGACATTCAATGACTAACTTCCAAAGAATTCTATATCGAAATTTTGTTGAAAGATCTCAAGAAGAAGACAATATATGGCATGGACAGATATCTATTGTCTTAGAAAATGTTTCAATTATTCTTGATACATAAAAATATATAATATAATAGAGTAAAGAAAAGGAAAGCGAGAGTTGAAGTATCTCGCTTTTTTGTTTTTTTAAGGAGTTTTTAAATTGGCAATTTATCGTAATGATCAAGTTGAATTTGGTTTTGCTGCAGAAGCAGGTCCTGGTGGAACCTTTGACAGGGGCACTGGTACTACAACAGAATTTGTAGCAGATTTGACTGTTGCTGCAAATCCTGGAGATAGATCAATTACAGTTGCAAATACGACCAATCTTGCTGCTGGAGATCAAATTAGGATTGGAGATCCAACCTATGTTGCAGAATATGAAGTTCGAAAAGTTGTTAATATTAATACTGCATCAAAGATTGTAACTTTTGATATTCCGTTAGCTTTTGCTCATGGTACTTCCGAGGCAACTGGTGGATCGTGTAAAGAATTAAATTCGAATGGAGTAACTTCAGGTAATTCCTATGCTACGTTTTGGCCTGGTACGTATCAGTCAATTGAAGTTCCAGATTTAGCCCCTGAAGTTACTCCACATTGGTTTTTAGGTACATCATTTAAGCGAGACTTTGCTCAGGCATATCGCGGTCGACAAAGTTTTACTGGAGGTCTTTCAAACTTTATTGTTCTTAATGGATTTCCATTTAGGTTTCCGATTGGGAAAGTGGTTACGACAAATTCAAATACTTCCAACATTGCTAACTTATCTACGACCACTGACAAAGGCGACGTAAGCATTGCGGTGAGCGCGACCACTGGTTGGTCTGTCAATGATTTTCTTCAAATCGGTAGTGGGAATAGCTTAACGACAAACGCAGAAGTTCGTCAGATTGCTGCAATTAGTGGCACAACTGTTACATTGAATTATCCATTGATGTTAACACACTCTTCTGGAACTGGAACCGTAGCTAAAGTTTCAGGCACATACGTCCATACGATATCAGAAACTACAGATTTAGATACTGTTTCTTGGAGCGTTTTGCTTCGAGATTCAGGTGAAACAACGGCAAATGATATTATTCGACGTTATGTTGGAGGACTTATTTCGAAAGCTACAATTTCTGCTGATGAAGGTGGGGTTATGACAATGAGTTGGGATTCTGTTCCATTCCTCGACATGATTCATAATCAGAGATATCAAACTAACTATGGTGTTTCTGCTGACCTTCCAAAATATGGTCAGTATCTCAGCACTCCAACCATTTCTTACCCGACTACTGAACCATACTTTTTCAGCCAGGGGGTTATAAAATTTTTTGGCACTGAATTTGCAAGAATTAGGAATTTCCGAATTAGTATAAATAATAACGAACAACCGAGATATTACATTCGTGGACAATTTGGAAGTCAAAGAGGTCCTTCAGAAATTCAAGTTCAACGTCGAGAATATAGAATGGGTTGCGTTGTAGCTCTTCCTGATTCTATCTCTGCAACAAGTTCTACTAGAACATTGTTTAAAGAACTTCTTCTTGAGGGCAACTATTCAACGTCAAGTTCAACTCTCCAAGGTTTCGCAGTTGAGTTAGATTTTACTCGTGGGACTAACGATACCATAAGTTTCTCTATTCCGAACGATGAAACTCCGACTGCCGGTCTTCCAAATACGAGCAACGAAGCAGGACAAGGTGCATTGATTCTAAGTGCAAAGCATAATATTGGTACAGAATCTCCAACTCAAGTCGATCTTGAATTACTTTTCAGAAGCTTGAAAATTGTTGTAACAGATAGTGTAGCAGTTTATCCATAAAAGATTCGAAAGGAGAATTAAATGACAAGTCAATGGGATGCGTCAAAATATTTGACGACTTCAAATGTTAAAGAAATGAAATTAAAGATTGGAAACGATGAGTTTGCAGTAAAGGTTAGAAATCTATCTTGGAGCAAAAAGAATCAGCTGGTTTCTCAGTGTATAAAGTGGGATTCTTCTGGTAATACAAGCTTCGACGGCGATTCTTATGTTAAAGAATGCCTTAAGTACATGATTGTTGAAGCTCCATGGGGACCAACAACAGAAGTATTTTTGACTCAAATTAGTTCAGAATTTGGTGCTGCACTTGAAGCCTTGGTTCCAAAAGCATTTAGTCAGAGCCAGATCAGTGTTGAAGAAATAAAAAAAGATTTCGGCGCTTCATAGGGGGGTCTACTGCCGGGATAAGCGCCTATGAATCTTTCACATTCTCAAATTGGTTGATAACTCTTGAATTGCTTGAAGCCGGAATTCCTTTTGAAACCATCGGGTCATTTGAGGAAGAAACAATTTTAGTTATTTTAGCTATTCTTCACGTTAAGCAAGAAAAGCAAGCAGAGGTAGTAAAATCTAGTGGCTAATTTTGGTAGTAGTAGTACTTTCGGTCATATAACGATCGAAGCAACAATACTTGAAGCTGCCGCTGCAGCTGGTGGTGGACCTGGTGGCGGTGGACCTGGTGGTGGACCCGGTGGCGGTGGATCGGACAACGCTGAAGCATTTAAGGATTGGCTTAAAAACGAAAAAAGTAATAGAGCCGCTGTAAAAGACATGTTGATGACTATGGGTATTGGTGGACAATCATTATTTAATATAATGACAGGTGTATCTAAGAATCTTGCGGGAATGGGTCAATCTTCGTTTAGCCTGGTAGGACTTATTACGGCTCTACTTCAGCAATCTAAATTTATTAGAGAAATACTGGGGACAGTATTCACAGTCATAGGAGCATTGGTAGACATTATTCTTGCCCCACTAATGCCAAGAATAGCAGCCCTTCTGGCGACAGCTATGCCAATCCTCATAAAAATGGCAGAATATCTTGCTACAGCCATAGACTTTTTTCTATCGATCTCGGAATTCTTGGGGAGACTTGTAGGTGGGAAGCTCATTGAGTTTATTTTTGGAGGAAATATTGAAGCCATTGGGAAGATGTGGACCGATGTAGTTAAACTTGTAGACAAAATAAGTGGTATTTTTGCTAATTTCCCAGAAATTTGGTCTAATGTTGTACAAGGGGCTAAAGATTTCTTCACAAAAACATTTCCAGAACTATTATCAAATGCTTGGTCTGCAGTTTCAGATTTCTTCACAAAAGCATTTCCAGAACTAGTATCAAAGGCCTGGTCAACTGTCGTTCAATGGGTCATAACAAATGTTTGGGAACCAATTGCTAGTATAGGTTCAAAATTATGGGATGCTATACTAACAAAAGCTGGTGAAACTTGGGATTTAATTTGGAGTTGGGCTAAAGATAAAGTTTGGGAACCAATTAAAGCCGCTGGAACCGAAATTTTTCATACTATATTAAACGTCTTTGAGATAGCGTTTACTCCACACAGGCTTGCATTCGCATTTCTTAAAGATCGAGTAGAAGAAGTTGTAGAAGGTTTTAAAATCCTTTGGTCAAAGCTCAAAGATCTTTGGGGTATAGTTGCAGATGTTTGGAATATTCTTAAAGATTTTTGGAATACGATTATGGGCATAAAGGATAGTATTGTGGAATTAGTTAGAAATATTTGGAATAACGCAAAAACTGAAGTTGTTACTTGGATAACGAGTTTATTCTCCAACCTTTTTGACGGGCTTAAACGTATTTGGCCATTCAGTATGATTATGGGTAGTGCAGAAGAGTCAAAAAATACAAAAATAGAATCAAAAAATGGGGAATCAATTGCTAGTATAGGTTCAAAATTATGGGATACTATACGAACAAAAGCTGGTGAAATTTCTGGTTCGAAGACTAATAATCAGCAAGTAGTAAATAATACATCTAATGTCACTATAAATATAGCGACTCAACCATCTACTATAAGCGAGGCTACTCAAATATCAATTAAGAACATTCCACAACAAACACCAAGATTTGGTATGAAGTAGATACAGTTAGAGAGGTATTATTATGTCAGTACTTAGCATAAAATTAGCCAGTTCTGGTGCAGATGTGACTACATATCATCTTCAAGCTGAATCTGCAACTATTGCTTACGACAGAGGGCCTTCTGCTATTCCTGTGCCAGGTGGACGTGATCCAATATTTATGGATTTTGGTTCTTTCTCGGGGACTATTTCAGTTTCTGGAATTATAGATGAAACTTCTTCATCCGACGGAGGAGTCACTATTCCTTCAAAAGAAAATCTTGAAGACAAAATTATTGACTGGTGGAACGATACCTTAGAAATAACAGTTAATGGAGATCGCTATGCTGTTAGGATTAAAAGTGCAAGATTTGAAGTTAGTGCAGCAACAGAGCATTTTTGGTCTTACAGCATGAATTTTTTGGCCGGAAAGAGAAAGTAATAATATGGCATCAATGATGACTTTTCAATATCAAGACAGTGGATATGATATCGACAGTGCGTGGAACACAGACGAGGACACGTTTTGGATTATTGTTAATGATAAGCTTGGACTTCCAATGTCTGCTGAAATCTGCATAGCCAATGCTCTTTCTACTAAAGAAAGTACATATTCGTCTAATACTTTTCAAAGGGTTAGAATTATTGAAAATAACACGGCAAAAATATTATTTTACGGTAAGATTATATCTACTGAACCAATGCTTGATGATCAATTTGGTCAGATTCTTATAATTAGGGCTCGAGATAATTTTCATGAACTAAATAGTCGAATTAACGATAAAGACTACACCACAAGTGCGGGTTATACTTTTACTACAAGAAGTGCGTTAATCAAACAAATAGTTGCGGATCATTCTTATAGTGATGGAACAATTATAAATATTGATACAACTGATTCGACTAGATTTGCAAATTCTACTAAAACAGAAGCTTCTGGTGTGCTTAGTATTGATTATTCTAAAACGGTTCAATCAGCTTTGAGTACGATATTTCAACTTGCTCAAGAGGATCCACAGGAGAACACTGTTGTAAATAACTTTGGATATGATTATTATCTTGAACCAGTTTTTAATGGAAATATACCAACTCCAAAGATGAACTACTTTAAGCGTGCATCAAAACCAACTTATGGGCAGGGTTTAACAATTGAATATGGATTAGCTACAGATACAAATCAAGTAAAAGCAATGTTCCCAGATTATTCATTTAAGACTTCTGGAAAAGAAATTATAACAAAAGTTAGACTTGAATATGAAACTTCAAACGGAGAGCCCAAAACTAAAATTGTTCATCTTCTAGATACTTCGAATCATAATGGCACGTTCCAAGTTGGAGAATCTCTTACCGGCGCAGCGGCCGGTATACCTTCCGGCACAACAATTGAATATGTTGGAGATGGTTTTTTGATTGTTACATGGAAGTCAAACATTCTAACTACTAACCAGACGATTCAGGGGGCAACGAGTAATGCCACAGCAACTTTAGACGCTGTGCCAAGACAAACACTGGGTCAGGATAATGAAAAAGTATTAACAAAATACCACGTTACGAGTGAAACGGAAGCTCAAGCTATAGTAGCTGAAGTACTAAAAAAAGAAGGTGCTTCTATAATTCGTGGAGACTTTAGTATCGATAAGTGGCCATACTTTTATTATAATGGGGCTTATACACTTATAAGAACCGGGAATTCTATTAGAATTAAAAATTCTTATGTTTCAAGTGTTAACAATACTGATATGGTTGTTACTGAAATTAGTTACAATGAAAGTCCGGGTTCATTTGGATCCAAAATAAAAGTTGTTGGTGCATTCCAAGGACGCTCGATTCTTGTTGATCCACTGCAACATACGTTAAATATAGCACAAGAAGGTCAAGCTCAAGCTCCATCAGCAATTGGTGGAATACCAAGCAATTCCCAATTTCTTCAATTTGATTCAGTTGTTAATTTAAGAGCTCCATCTACTACTCTTACGAGCGCTATTACTAGTGGTGCAACTACAATAGCAGTAAGTTCTACTGCTGAATTTCCATCTTCTGGAACAATCTTTATTGATGCAGAAAGAATTGTATATACAGGTAAAACTGGCGTATCTTTTACTGGATGTAGTAGAGGATACAACAGCCTGACAACGGCGGCTGCTCATAGTAGTGGGGCTTCAGTTGATTCTCCAGATCAAATTATATGGAATAGTACAACAGCAAGATTTTCAGACGGTTCAACACAAACGTTAACTTCCCCCAGTACTGGAAATTCAGTCTCTCTAGCAACTAACGCTAATGATATTCATTGGATATATATAACAAAGGGTAGTTCAAATATTGGTGTTACTAATAGTTATACGTCTGCACTTGGAAGCAGTATTCATATTTTCGCAACCGCTAAATGCAATTATACGACTGGAAAAACTGATGTTGTAGTAGTAGGCATAACTGGTCCACAACTTACAGCCTCGACTATTATGACTAATCAACTTTCTGCTTTTTCTGCAGATCTTGGAAAAATAACAGCCGGAGCAATTAAACTTCCCTCAACCGCAAAAAAGTTTATTGACAACAGTGAGATTGTGCCTTCGGGAAATTTTACTGGATTTACTGGATTTACTCTTGATGGTGACCATATTGCTGGATATAATGGAGGAAATCTTCAAACTGAGTTAAGATCTTCAGACGGTAAATTTTATGCTGGTGGTGGAACTGTCGTACTAAGTAGTAGTGGAATTTCTATAAATAGTGGTACTGTTGCATTAGATAGT
>Ga0194128_10004115_pt1 | contig 21680 bp, 18 predicted proteins | sample TA2KigCa65mmetaG_FD_148650 | JGI IMG/M metagenome (GOLD analysis project Ga0194128, IMG submission 148650) | Freshwater microbial communities from Lake Tanganyika, Tanzania - TA2015037 Kigoma Deep Cast 65m | ecosystem: Environmental > Aquatic > Freshwater > Lake | place: Tanzania: Lake... | reverse complement strand
GGCGTCGACGCCGAGGGCGCGGAGTCCTGCTCGCCCGTCCGGACGACGGCGTCCTCGGGCGCGACGACGAGGTCGCGCCCGGCCCGGAGCATCGCATCGGCCCGCAGGTACGGCGCCGGTCGCGACGGCGTCGCGAACATCCGTTCGAGCGTCGCGCGCAGGCCGCGCGGGGCCAGCTCGTAGCCGACGATGCGCGCGTCGGGCGCGGCGACCAGGACGTCCTCGATGACGCCGAGGAACCGGCCATGCTCGCTGACGACCGGGCGCCCGATGACGTCGGAGAGGCGCGGCAGCTCCTCGAGCCGCGCGTACGCCTCGTCGGTCTCCACCGCCACGCGCGCGTCGTGGTGGACCGTAATGGCATCCGGACCGATCGCGTAGACCGCCGACGCGGGCACGGCAGATGGGGCGCCCGATCCCGGTGCGGCGTCACGGCGCGACAGGTGGAAGCCGGCAATCCGCCGTGCGTCGGGATCGACCACGACGGCCTCGACCCGGCCGAGCTTCTCCGCCGCGTCCATATCGACCACGGGCCGGCCGCGCAGCTCGGTTGCTCGCATCATCATTGGCGCTCGTCCCTTCCTCGCTCACGACCTCGTGCTGCTTCAGGTCACGGCGACGCTGTGGAAGGAGCACGAGCCGTGCCGGCATGCGCTCGGCCGGTGCGACGTCACAGCCGTATGTCCACGTGGAAGGCGTGTTGCAGCGGGCCACGCCGGGGGGATCTCGACCATGCGATGGCACGGTGTGATGGCAGGCGTGGCGGTCGTGATGGCGGCGGTCGTGGTGCACGCGTCGCCGCAGCGCGCCGGCGAAACCGACGAGACGCGCGCGGCGCTCGTCGCGCGCGCGAAAGTCTGGATCCCGACCGACATCCCCTCGAAGGATCTGCGGGTCGGTCCCACCGGGCCGGGCGCCTTTGCGCCGGGCGCAACCGTCACCTGCACGTACCTCGACAAGAAGCTCGGCGGCGCGTCGCCCAAGTTCGCGTGCCGCCTGCCGGATGGAGACGAGGTGAAGGTGAAGTACGGCGGCGCCAACGGCGAGGTGTACGGGGAGGTCGCGGCGTCGCGGCTGCTCTGGGCCCTCGGGTTCGGCGCCGATTCCATGTACTCGGTGCGCGTCGTCTGCCGCGGATGTCCGCCGCACGTCGGCGGCATCCTGCGCACCGACGGCGATCGCCTCCTCGACCCGGCCGCCGTCGAACGGAAGTTTCCGGGCCGCGAGCTCGCCGAGAAGTGGGACTGGGACGAGCTGGAGCAGATCGACGCCGCCGCCGGCGGCGCGACGCGCGCCGAGCGCGACGCGCTGGCGCTCCTCGCGGTGCTGCTGCAGCACAGCGACAACAAGGCCGACAACCAGCGCGTCGTCTGCCTGGAGGAGGCGCGCGAGGGCGGCGGGTGCCGAGTGCCGCTCATGATGATCCAGGACCTCGGCATCACGTTCGGCCGCGCCAACGCGCTCAACCAGCACCCGCGGGCGAGCGTCAACCTCGAGGAGTGGCGGCGGCTGCCCGTCTGGAAGGACGCGCAGAGCTGCGTGGGCAACCTGTCGGGCTCGTGGACCGGCACGCTGAAGGAGCCGGTGATCGGCGAGGCCGGCCGGCAGTTCCTGGCCGGGCTGCTGACGCAGCTCTCGGATCGGCAGATCCGGGACATGTTCGAGGCCGCCCTCGTCGGGCTGCGCGTCCGCGCGCCGGATCGGGCCCGGTCGGGCTTCCCGTCGATCGACGAGTGGGTCGCGGCGTTCGCGCAGAAGCGCGCCGAGATCGTCGAGCGCCGCTGCGCGGCGTAGAGGAGCGCGCGCCGAGCGCGTCAATCCGGTCTACGTGTCGTAGAGCCATCCGTGCAGGACGCCGTACCGGATCACGTCGACGCGCCCCTTGAGTCCCAGCTTCCGCATGGCGTGGCTCTTGTGCAGCTCGACCGTCTTGACGCTGATAGCGAGCCGGGCGGCGATCTCGGTGTTTCCGTGGCCCACCGCCACCAGGCGCAGCACTTCCGTCTCCCGCTCGGTCAGCGTCGCCCCCGCCGGCGACTCGCTGCGTCCGCCGCCCGCGAACAGCCCGTCGGCTACCCGCGGCGTCATCGCGGCATCGAGGTAGATGCCCCCCGCGGCCACGGCCCGGATGGCGCGCAGGAGGTCGGCGGGCGCGCTCTGCTTCAGCACGTACGCCGAGGCGCCAGCGCGCAGCAGCTCCTCGAGGTACGTCTGATCGTCGTGACGGGTCAGGGCGACGATCTTCAGGTGGGGGTGCTGCTGCCTGAGGGTCCGGGTGGCCATCAGGCCGCTCATCCCGGGCATGGAAATGTCGATGACGGCGAGGTCCGGCTTCAGCGTGCCGGCCAGCTCGACGGCGGTCTTGCCGTCGGCGGCCTCCCCGACCACCCGCATGTCGCCCTGGCTGTCGATCAGCAGCTTCAATCCCTGCCGCACGATCGCGTGATCGTCGGCGACGAGAATCTTCAGGACCCCGGCCATCGACTAGCTCGTCGCCGCGCCGTCGGCCGCGGGAACCGGCAATCGCAGGATGAGCGTCGTGCCGCGCCTCGAGATGTACACGGAGTATCTCACGTACCGCGGGTATCACGTGGTCGGCGCCCGCAACGGGGAGGACGCGATCGACGAGGCGAAGCGGCATCGGCCCGACGTCATTCTGCTCGACCTGCGGATGCCCGGGTTGACGGGCACCGACGTCATGCGGGTGCTGCGTGCCGATCGCTCGTTCGACCGCGTGCCGATTATCGCGCTGACCGCGCACGCCCTCGACGGCGAGCGGGTGGCCGCGCTCGACGCCGGGTTCGACGACCTGATCGCCAAGCCGTGCATGCCCGATCAACTCGTGCGTGCAGTGGGACGGATCTGGGCGGCCGGGCGGACTCGCGACGGCGTGCCGCTTCAGCACTGACCGGCGGCGCGTCGACCAGCGATCGGAGCAGGAGGTAGCTCGTGGCAGATCAGGTGCACCGGCGCGGCGGCCATTTCCACGCGGTTCGGTTCTACGAAGACGACGCGGCGCTCTGCCGGCTGGTGACGGAGTTCATCGGCGACGGCCTCGCCGCCGGGCAGCCCGGCCTCGTGATCGCCACGGCGGCGCACAGGGACGGCATCGTCGGCGGGCTGCGGGCGCTGGCGTTCGACGTGGCAGCGCTCCAGGAGCGCGGCGATCTGGTGCTGCTCGACGCGGAGGAGACGCTGGCCACGTTCATGATCGACGGCGTCCCGGATGCGGCCGCGTTCGTGCACGGCGTGGGCGGCCTGCTCGATCGGGTGGCCGCCCGCCGATCGGCCGCCACCATCCGCGCGTACGGCGAGATGGTGGACTGCCTCTGGAAGCGCGGCGCGGCCGATTCGGCCATTCGCCTGGAGGTGCTCTGGAACCAGCTGGCCGACACGCGGGCGTTCTCGCTGCTCTGCGGCTACGCGATGGGCAACTTCTACAAGCACGGCGCCTACGAGGACATCTGCCGCCAGCACTCGCACGTCCTGACGGGGGCCGGCCAGCCGACGTCGATCACCGTCAACTGACGCCGGCCGCCGCGCGCGGCCCCGTCGCCGTTGACGGTGACACTTCAGTACGGCGCGCAAGCGCGTGCCAATACTGGTAGTCTGCCCGCGACGGCCCTCCATGAGTTTCACTCCTTCCACCTATGTCAACTTCGTGTCGGCCGCGACGGCCGCCCAGCATCGACTGTTCCTGCAGTACATCGGCCCCCGCGACGACTTCGACGTCATCGTCGTGGGGTCTGGAATCGGCGGCGGGGTCCTCGCCGACCATCTCGCCGAACGCGCCGGCGGACACACGCGCATTCTCGTCCTGGAGGCGGGATCGTTCATCTATCCGACGCACGTCTACAACGTCTGCCGCTCTCCAAACGCCAGTCTGGCGCGCCATTTCGGCTGCGATACCTTCTGGCAGGCCGGGCATCCGGGCGGCGAGCACTACATCGGCGAAAAGCCGCAGTTGAATTTCGGCGGCCGGTCGATCTTCTGGTCGGGGCTCATTCCCACGGCACAGCCGTGGGAACTCGAGTTCTTTCCGCCGCGCGTCCGCCAGGATCTCGCGGGCGGCCTGCTGAATCGGGCGGGCGACGCGATGAACGAGTCGCGATCGATGGGGGCCACGGCGCAGGCGGTCGTGGCGCGGCTGCGGCAGTCGCCGCTCGCCGTCGACTTTTCGATCCAGGAGACGCCGCGTGCACTGCATCAGCCGTACCTCGAAGCCGACGGCACGCCCAGGGATCAGTTCTTCACCGAGCCGACCGGCGTATTCAACACCGCCGAACTGCTCGTCAACCAGCTCGGGCTGACGCCGGGCGTGCGGCACGGCGACGGTCCCGGTCTCTAGGTGCTGCTCAATCACTATGTCGAAGACGTGCAGGACCAGGGCAGTCATCTCGAGCTCGTGGCGCGCAACACGCTGACGGGGCAGGTGCGCCCCTTTCGCGCGGGCGCGGCGGTTCTCGCCGGCGGGTCGATCGAGAGTCCGAAGCTGCTGCGGCGCTCGAGCCTGTTTCCGGGGCTGCCGAGCCCGGTGCGGGATCTGGTGGGCCGCGGCCTGTCGGATCACCCCGCCTCGAACGAGATCACCGCCTTCGCGCACGGCATCGGCCACGTCGCGCTTGGCGGCGGCGATCACGCGAAGATCGTGCTGTATTCGCGGGGGCTGCGCGACGACCACAATCAGATTCGCTATCCGTTCAACGTCGAGATGAACATCAACCACGAATACTGGCATCTGCGCGAGAACGATCCAGGTGGGGAGCCGCGCGGCGGCCCCGTCGATGCGGCGCGCATCGACATCAAGTTCAGCTTCGGCAACTGCCTCGACGATGAGAACGAAGTGAAGCCCGCCCCGCCGTTCGGCTACGTGCCGGAGATCGCGTTCCGGAATCTCAGCTGGACGACGCACCTGAGGTCGCGGTTCAACGCGCTGGCGGGCTGGCAGAAGAGCGATGCGGAGATCTTCGCCGTGCTGAACGGGGTGACGCACGCCATCTTCTCGCAGTTTCACCTCAACGGGCAGCCTGCCAGGCCCGTGGGCGAGGTCTGGTACGGCCAGGGGGGCAAGGGCTTCGGATGGGGGACGGTGCACCACGCGATCGGGACGCTGCGGATGCCGTTCAGGCCCCGGTATGACGCGGCCGTCGCGCCGGCGTCCGTGGTCGACGAGGATCTCCGCGTGTCCGGCACCGAGCGGCTCTATGTGTGCGACATGTCGGTCATGCCGTTCAGTTCGGCGGCCAATCCCGTCCGCACGCTGGTGGCGCTGGCGCTGCGCCTCGCGCGACGCCTCGGTTGACGAGGTGCCCGCGCCTCGGTCCATTCCCAGGCCTCCGTTGACACACCCCGAGGGTGGCCGTAGACTCCGCGGCAGCTTCATTCGAGGAAGGTGCCCGGTGCGCCCATATCGCCTCATTCTCGTGCTCATCGTCGCGGCGGCCGGTGTCGGCGTTGCCGCCCAGATCCAGCCGTACACCCCGCCCCAGCAGCAGAAGGGGACCGACTGGACCGAGCGCATCAGCGAACTGCTCCCTCCCGGCGTCGAAACCCGCGCCGAGGCGACCGATCGCATCGCCAAATACCAGCCTGATCCCGTGAAGTTCCCGGTTCCGCGGACGGCGTGGGACGGGAAGCCGAACTTCTCGGGCGTCTATTGGCCCGAGGCGACGGTTGGACCCGCGTCGGCGTCGCTCGAGTCGCTGTACCGGCCCGAGATCCGCGACTACCGGGACGGCGGCGGCGCCGCCCGAGGGCTGATCGACTGGCGCGGCATCGACACGCCCGGCTACCACTGCTGGCCGGCGTCGCCTGCCGAGGGGTCGGTGGGGATGACGCTGCAGCTCGTCTCGACCCCGGGATCCCTGCTCCTCATCAACGAGGGCCTCGGCTACTTCCGGATCATTCCGATCGTCGGCGACGGCGGACCGCCGCCGCGCCGGCGCGGCCGGCCGTCGTTCATGGGGTCGTCGGTCGGCCGCTGGGAGGGCGACACGCTGGTCGTCGAGGTGACCAGCTTCAACGGCAGGCCGTGGCTCGGCCCGGCCCGGCCGCCGAACCAGCTGCCGCAGACCTCCTCCGACGCGCTGCGGATCGTCGAGCGCTGGCGGCGGCCCGACGGGCAGTCGCTCGAATATCAGGCCGTTGTCGACGACCCGAAGATGCTCACCGCGTCGTGGACCACCCCGCTGCACCGCTGGGGGATGGTGCCGTACGACACGGTGCTCGAGTCGCTCTGCTTCCTCGATCCCGAGCTCGACGCGCGGCACCGCGAGTTCGCCGAGCAGCAGCGGAAGCGGTCGGCAGGGTCCCGATGAGCCGGCGCGCGATCGCCCTCGTCGGCGCCGCCCTCGTCGGCGCCGCGCTCTGGTCGGGCTGTCGCGGCGCGTCCAACGACGGCGCGGGCGGCGCGGCCGCGCGCACGTCGTGGGGCGAGCCGGATCTGACGGGCGTCTGGCAGGCGCCGGCGCTCGGTGCGCGGCCGGGCCAGGACACGTTCAATCTCGCGGCGCTCGAGGGGCTGTACACGCCGGACGCCCGCGCGCGTATGCAGAAGATGTCGGCGAAGGACGACCCCGCGCTCCAGTGCGCGCCGCCGCCGTTTCCGCACGCGGCCAAGCTGGGCCACCGCATCCAGATCGCGCAGAGCCCGGGCTTCGCGTTCGTGTTCACCGAGGCCTATCCCGTCGCGCGCATCATCCCCACGTCCGGCCGGCCGCACACGCCGGCGGAGTACCTCTTTCCGAGCTACATGGGCGACGCCACCGCGCAGTGGGAGGGGGACACGCTGGTCGTCGACGTGATTTCCTTCAACGGCGAAGGGTGGCTCGCCGGCCCGCAGGACCGGCCGACCAGCGCGAGCGCGGGCGTCTGGCTGACCTCGCCGGGGATGCACGTGGTCGAGCGGTGGCGCCGCGTCGACGCCGAGACGCTCGAGTACCGGGCGCGAGTGGAAGACCCCGACCTGTTGACGATGCCGTGGGAAACGCCGACTATTACGTTCAGGCGCCAGCCGGTCGACGTGATAGACGAGGCGCTGTGCCGGCCCGAAGACGGGCCGGAGACGTACCTGGCGCGCCTTGGCTCGTGAGGAGGCCTACATGCCACGCAAGACGCTCGCTATCCTGACGGTCCTCGGGTTCATCGCGATGGGCGCGCTCGTGTCGGCGCACCATTCGCGCGCGATGTTCGACACCGACACGCTGGTCTCGGTGGAGGGCGTCGTCACCGACGTCCAGTGGCGCAACCCGCACATGTGGGTCACGCTCGAGGTGCCGGGTCCCGACGGCAAGATGGAGAGCTGGGGCTTCGAGGGCTCCGGCGCCGCCTCGATGGTCGCCTCGGGCATCTCGCCGCAGATCCTCAAGGTCGGCAACAAGGTCAAGATCATCGCCCACCCCGGACGCGACAAGTCCAAGCGCATCGCCGAGTTCATGGGGATGGAAGTGAACGGCCGCTACTACTCGCGCGGCACCGGCAGCAACATCCGCAAGTAGCCCATTTCAAGTCACAAGTCACAAGTCACAAGTCAGAAGTCACAAGTCGACCGTTTGTGACTTGTAACTTCGATTTGTGACTTCTGACTTGTGACTTGTGACTTGTGACTTGTGACTTCCAGAGGGGTCAGGGCTGCCTGTAGAACTGCCCCAGGATCTCGACGCCCGACTCGGCGAGCGGACGGGCCCCCAGCTTCAGCAGCAGCTCCACCGTGCTCTTCCGGAAGATGCGCGAGCTCTGATAGTAGGCGTCGTTGCTGCGCACGGTGATGACGGTGCTGGCGATGCTGAGCGGCGTCTGGCCGTACTCGTCGAAGACGTCGGTGCGGGCGCCGCGCTCGATGAGAAACTGCACGGCGGCGTCCACGCCCTTGTAGGCGGCGCCGTGCAGCGCCGTCCACCCGTGCTCGCCGGGGGAATTCACATCGGCCCCGAGCTCCACGAGGAGCCGCGTGCCCTCGAACAGGTTCTGCTTCTCCTCGTCCGACCAGTCCCGAAAGTTCGGGTCGCCGCCCCAGCTCGTCACGTGCAGGGGAGCGGTGCCGTTGTCGGTGGCGATCGACGGGTCGGCGCCGCCGGCGACGAGCGCGCGGACGCTGTCGATGTGGCCGCGGGCCGCGGCGAGGAACAGCGGCGTGGCGCCCTTCAGGCTGACGCCCGCCGTCGTGTTCTCCCGCGTGTCGCGCGTCGTGCGGGCGTCGGGATCCGCCCCGCGGCGGAGCAGCGCCTGGACGAGGGCGGCGCCGTCCCTCTGGAGCACGGCGTGGTGCAGCGCGGTGAAGCCGTCGCCGTCGGCCGGGTCGAGCGCGGCGCCCTCGTCGAGGAGAAGCATCGCGAACGGCGCGTGCCCGCTCGCCGTCGCCACCATCAGCGCCGTCAGGCCGTCGCGGCTCCGCCGGTCGTCCGCGTCCGCGCCGGCCTGCAGGAGGATCCGGCCCGAGGCCTCGTCGCCCTGCTGGGCCGCGAAGAGCAGCGCGGTGAAGTCGCCCGTCGAGCGCGCGCGGAGGTCGGCGCCGCGCTCGACGAGCAGCCTGACGAAATCCGGCGACCGGTTGGCGGCCGCCCACATGAGCGCGGTCTGGCCGCCCCGGACCTCCTTCCGGTTCACGTCGGCGCCGCGCTCGACGAGCAGGCGGGCCGCGTCGGCGTGGCCGTCGTCGACGGCGGCCATGAGCGGCGTCTCGCCCGAGAGCAGCGCCGCGTCGGGGTCGGCCTTGGCGTCGAGCAGGAGCCGCACGATCGCGGTGTGCCCGCCCGCGCTCGCGGCATAGAGCGCGGTTGCGCCGTACTCGTTGGCGGCGTTCACGTCGGCGCCGCTCGTGAGGAGGCGCTCGACGGCGGCGCGGTCGCCCGCGAGCGCCGCGTCGATGAGCGGCGTGTCGGCGCGCGCGGGTGCCGCCCACGCCACGAGCATCAGCGCGTTGACGACCGAGGCTGTACGGGTCACAGATCGATCCTGCCGGAGCTGTCGCCGAAGCGCTCGACGCGGACGCCCATCCTGTCGAGCAGCGTGAGGTAGAGATTGGCCATCGGCGTGTCGTCGGCGAAGCGCAAATGTCGATCGCCCGCAATGCCGGTCGCGCGGCCCGCCACGAGCAGCACCGGCAGATCGGTGTAGAGGTGCATGTTGCCGTCGCTCAGCGCGCTGCCGTACATGAGCAGCGCGTGGTCGAGCAGCGATCCGTCGCCGTCCGGGGTCGACCGCAGGCGCTCGAGGAAGTAGGCGTACACCCGCGCGTGAAAGACGTTGATCTGCACGACCTTCTCGATCTTGGCCGTGTCACCCTGGTGGTGGGTGAGCGAGTGGTGCGGGTCGCCGAAGCCGAGCTCCGGATAGGCCTTGCCGTCCATCTCGTGCCCGACCATGAACGTCGCGACGCGCGTGATGTCGCCCTGGAATGCCAGGACCTGCAGGTCCAGCATCAGCCGGGCGTACTCGGAGAAGGTGGCGGGGACGCCGATCGGCTTCTCGAGGTCCGGCAGCTCCGTCTGCGACCGCTGCTCGGTCACCTGGATCTGCTGCTCCACGCTGCGAACGGCCTCGGCGTACTGATCGAGCTTCGCCCGATCGCCGGCGCCCACCGCGCGCATCAGCCGCTTCAGGTCCTCGGCGACGAAGTCGAGGATGCTGCGGTTCTCGCGGATCCGCGCCGCGCGCTCCGCCGGGTCGGTGCTGTCGCCGACCAGCCGCTCGAACACCGCGCGCGGGCGGTTCTCCATCGGCAGGGGAACCGTGGGCGAGCGCCAGGAGATGGTGTTGTAGTACACGCAGCTGTAGGCCGATTCGCACGCGCCCTCCAGCGGCGCCTCGAGCCCGATCTCGAGCGACGGCAGCGGCGTCTGGGTGCCGAACGCGGCGGCGGCCACCTGGTCCACGGAGACGCCGCACTGGATATCCGCTCCCGAGGTCATCTTCGGGTGCGTCGCGGTGAGGTACGCGCTGCAGGCCCGCGGGTGGTCCCCGGCGATCTCGAACTCGAGCTTGCGCGCCTCGTTGTTCCCCAGCCCGCTGAGGACCACCATGCGGTCCCTGAACGCGGCGAGCGGCTCCAGCACGGGCGTCAGCGGAAAGCCGCGGCCCGCCCCCGCCGGCGTCCAGCGGTCCATGACGATGCCGTTCGGCACGGCGAAGAAGGCGAGGCGCATCGCCGGCCGGGCCTGCGACGCCGAGGTGAGCGCGGGACGCATGGCGTCGAGGAGCGGCAACGCCAGCGCCGTGCCCGCGCCGCGCAGGAACGTCCGCCTGGGGATGGCGTGTCGGAAGATCATCATGGTCGGCGCGCGCTCCTCATCTGAAACGGCACGCTCCTGACGACCCCCATGACGAGCGACGACCAGCGGTAGTCGTCGCGCGAGGCGTCACGGACGATCGCCCGGACCGCCGGCATGTCGAGGGGCCCGACGCCGCGTCCGAGCGCGTACGTCAGCAGACGCTCGGTCGCGGTCGCGACGAACTGATCGTGCCGGTCGAGCAGCACGCGCCGGAGCCCCGCCGGTCCCGCGATCGTGGTGCCGTCGGGCAGCACGCCGGAGGAGTCGACGGCCGGGCGCCAGCGGCCGAGCCCGTCGAAGCCTTCGAGCGCGAAGCCGAGCGGATCCATGCGCGCGTGGCAGCTCGCGCACACCGGGTTCGCCTGGTGCTGCGCCATCCGCTCCCGCATCGTCAGACGGCCGACGTCCTGGCCTTCCTCGAGCGTCGGGACGTTGGGCGGGGGCGGCGGCGGCGGGGAGCCGAGCAGGTTCTCCAGGACGAACTTGCCGCGCAGCGTGGGCGAGGTCCGGTTCGGGTACGAGGTGACCGTGAGCAGGCTGCCCTGTCCGAGCAGGCCCTTCCGTTCCTCGCTGGTCACCGTCACGCGCCGGAACTCCGTGCCGTGAATGCCCGCGATCCCGTAATGCCGCGCCAGCCGCTCGTTGAGGAACGTGTAGTCGGCGCGCAGCAGGTCGAGGAGGCTCCGGTCCTCGCGCAGCATGCTCTCGAAGAAGAGCGCCGTTTCGCGCACGAGCGCGGCGCGGAGGTTCTCGTCGAAGTCGGGAAACGCCGCCGGGTCGGGCAGGATCGTCTCCATGTTCCGCAGGTGCAGCCACTGGCCGACGAAGTTCGAGACGAGCGTGCGCGCCCGCGCGTCGGCGAGCATGCGCGCGACCTGCCGCTCGAGCACCGCGGGATCCCGGAGCCGGCCGCGCTCGGCCAGGCCGAGCAGCTCCTCGTCGGGGGCGCTGCTCCAGAGGAAGAACGAGAGGCGCGAGGCGAGCTCGACGTCGCTCACGCGATAGGCGGCGCCCGGCGCGGCGCCGGGCGGATCGACCTCGACGCGGAACAGGAAGTCGGGCGAGACGAGCATCCGCTGCAGCGCCAGCCGGATGCCGTCCTCGAAACCGCCGGTCTCCCGCGCCAGGCGATAGGGCCGCATCAGCGAGGCGATCTCGTCGTTCCGGATTGGACGCCGGTAGGCGCGGCGCGCCAGCGCGGCGACGATCTGCGTCGCGCACCGGTCTTCGTCGGCCGCGCCGCGCGGGCGGCACACGAAGATGCGCCGACGGGGTTCGGTGTCGCCGGGCCCTGTCGCCGCATACGGACCGGCAACCGAGAGGGTGCCGACACCCTCGAAGAACGCGAGGTTGCCGGCGCGATCGAGCACGCCCTCGGGCTTCACGGTGGCTTTGAGGAACGTCGCCGCCACGAGGTGCGTGCCCGCGGCCACCGGGACGCGCACCTCGAGCCCCTCGTCCGGCTCGCGGCCCTTGCCCGCCGCCTTCCAGCCCGGCCCGCCGACCGTAAACGCCTGCACCCGTCGGCCGTCGAGCCGGATGTCGAGCCGGTGCTCGTCGGTCATCCCGACAATCGTCGTGATGTCCTTCCCGCGCTGCAGGCGCACCTTGACGACGTACTCGGCGTCGAGCGGGAAGTGGTGGCGCACGGCGAGGCCCCCGCGCGAGCCGATCGGCAGATCCGGGCTCTCGCGCTCGCTCTGCATGGTGGCGGGGGGAATCTGATAGTCGGTCGACGTCGGCGCGAGCGCCGGATCGCCGATCGCCAGGCGGCTGATCGTCGCCGCGGCCGCAAGATACTTTTCGAGGAGCACCGGCGACACCGTCAGGACGTCGCCGATGTTGTCGAAGCCGTATCCGGAGCCGTCTGCCGGCAGGAGCGCGGCGGCATCGACGTCGAGCCCGAGGAGATCGCGCACGGCGTTGGCGTACTGGAAGCGGTTGAGGCGGTACGCCGCCGGCCGGCCCGGGTTGAGGCGGGCCGTGGCAGCCGCGTCGAGCGTGCGCTCGAGGTAGCTCGCCAGCGCCTCGGCGGCGGCGGCCTCCGGCCGCGGCGCGCCGGGCGGCGGCATCTCGCGCGTCCGCAGCTTGTGGAGCACTTTCTCCCAGACGGCCGCCTGGCCGGGCGGGTCGGCGACGTCCGCCGTGTCGAGCTGCAGCGCGGCCGTCCGCAGCCGCGCGTTGTGGCAGGTGACGCAGTAGCGGTCGAGCACCGCACGATGCGGGACGGCCGAGGGGCGCGCGGTCGCCTGCGGCGCCGCGGCCTGCAGGGTGAGGGTGCGGGTGCCGGTGAGGCCGCCGGACGTGCCGCCGGCCACGAGCGCCGCCAGGCACAGGAGGAGCGGTCGGCCCCGCATCGGCGGGATTATCGCCAAGCGCCCCGCCGTTTGCACGCTGCCGCGGACCGCGCGGGTCGTACGGCCAGGGGAAACGCCTCAGATCGGTGCCGATCGCGGCGGCGACGGCTGAGGATGTCGGAGGGAAGCCGGTTTTGCGGAGGACATGCCGTCCCGCGCTGCCACGGCAGGTCCGGCTGAAGCCGGACACCACGTACGGTGGTCATCCCCTACCGCGCGGCGATCCGGAACTTGTGGATCCGCCGGCCGCGGTTCTCCGCGACGTAGATGTTTCCCTTGGCATCCACCGCGATGCCGTGGGCCTGGTTGAACTGCCCGGGGAAGGTGCCGGCGCGGCCGAACCGGCCGATGACGGTGCCGCTGTCGCGGTCGACGATCTCGATCGTGGCGCTGTTCTGGTTGACGACGAAAAGGAACCGCCCGTCGGGCGAGAAGTCGATCGCCACCGTCGACCCGCCGAACGCGCGGCCGTCGGGGTACGGCGTCACCGGCGTCCACGGCACCGCGATCGTGCGCTTCAGCGCGCCCATCTTGTCGAACACGTGAATCTTGGAGCCGGCGCGATTGCAGACGTACACGAGGCCGTCGGGCCCGATCGTCATGCAGTGGACCGACTCCATCCCTTCGGGCTGCCACTGGCGCAGGAATCGTCCGCTCGCGTCGAGCACCGCGATGCGGCGGTTGCCGCCCGTCCCCTCGCCGTCGGAGACGTACACTTCGCCGCTCTGCCGATCGACGTAGATGCTCGACGGCATGAAGAAGATGGCCGCGTTCGAGTTGAGCGGCTTCCCCTTGACCGTGCCGTCGGAGGAATCGACCGTCCCCTTCTTGCCGATCTGCAGCAGCAGGCGCTTGCCGTCGTGCGAGTACTTCTGCACCATCCCCGATGGCGCGCTCGCGATCCAGATGTTGTTCTCGCGGTCCACGTGGCACGAGTGGAGCCGCGGATCGAGCAGCTTGGGGTCGCCCCAGCCGTTGACGACGTTGCCGTCCGGGTCGAACTCGATGATGGGCGGGGCGAGCCGGCCGGTGTTGAGCTCGCCCTCGAGCACGTCCTGCCGGTTCAGGATGAAGACATGCCCCTGCGCGTCGACGCAGGTGCCGCCGAGGCCGCCGAGCACCCACTGGTTCGGGAGCGGCTTCGGCCAGTTCACGTCCGCCTCGTAGCGCGGCGCCGTGCGGGTCTGCGCGGCCGGCTGCGGGGCGGTCAGCAGCGTGGCGAGGGTCACGACGCCGCCGACGAGGGGGATCACGAGACGTCGCGTCATGGTGTGCCTCCGGTCCGGCTGAGCCGGACGCTACGTACGTTACCGGTGTCAGAGCGTGCCGAGCGTCAAGCCGACCGTGAAGCTGCGGCCGCGCGACGGCGCGAACTGAAAGTGCTCGCGGTAGAAGCGGTCGGTCACATTTTCGATCGCGAAGACGATCGCCGCGCGGTCGCCCGCGCGCGTGAAGGTCACGCCGAAGGCGGCGCGCTGGACGGCGAACCCGTCGAGCGACAGCAGGTCCTGCGGGATCAGAAACGGCGAGTCGAGCACCGTCGCCGCGACCCGCGAGACCTCGCCCTGCGCGCGGACGCCGTACTCCGCCCACCAGCGCCCCCGCGGCTCGGTGAAGCGCGCGGCCAGCAGCAGCTTCGCGGGCGTGATGTGGTCGGCTGGCGTGCCGTCGAGCGGCCGGAGGTCGCGCGGGTTGACGCCCTCGACGATCGTGCCGCGCATCAGCGCGGCATCGCCCGCGAGCGTCAGCCCGCCGCCGCGTCCCAGCACGATCGGCGCGTCGGCCGAGAGCTCGAGGCCCGCGATGCGCACGTCGGCGAAGTTGGTCGCCTGCGCGAGCGGCCCGGCCGGCGTGGTCGCGACCACGAGATCCTGCGCGATGAAGTCCGTGTAGCGGTTGACGAAGACGTAGGCGCCGCCGGTGACGCGCCCTCGCCGGAACTTCGCGCCGGCATCGAGGTTGCGGCCGATCTCGGGCTTGACGGCGACGTTCGGGGCGATGCTCCCGGCCGTCGCGGGCCCCGCAAACAGCATCTCCTCGAGGTTCGGATGGCGGTAGGCGCGCCCGAAGCGCACGAACGGGCTCACCGCCCCGTCGGGATTGGCGACGAGCCCGACGTCGCCGGTGACGGCGGTGCGGGAGTAGGTCGCCTCGCCCGGCGGCGGCAGCGTCGAGGGGTCGATCGCCGGGCGTGCGCCGGCCACGACCGGCGCGACGCTGTAGCCCGGCGTCGCCTCGACGCGCACGCGGTACAGGTCGGTCCGCAGCCCCGCGACGATCGACACCGCGGGCCACGCGCGCCACTCGTCTTGCACGAACGCCGCCACGTCGCGGAACGCCGCGTCGGGAACCCGCACCGGACGCGCCACGGCCGGCGGTCCGAGCGGGGACGGCCGCGGAAGGACGGACGCGGCCGGTCCGCGCGGGCCCGCCTGGACCTGTCCCACCAGCGACGTCGTCGTTTCCGTCGTCCGATCGTCGCGGCTGCTGTCGCGGTACCACGTGAAGCCGGTGGTGAGCAGATGGCGGCTCGCGGGGACGAGCACCGCCTGCAGATCGACGCCCGGCGTCCGCACGCGCTGCGTCGTCTTCGAGAGCACGTCGAGGCGCAGGACGCTGATCGGCAGGAACGTGGGCGCGGGCGCCGGAAACTGCACCGGCAGCAGGTTCTGCAGCAGCCGCTCGTGCTGCTGGTAGTAGGTCGTGAGCGAGAGGTTCGCCAGCCACGGGGTGACGGCCTGCGCCTCGTAGCGCGCCGAGACCTTGTCGAGCCGGTTGAACGGGAGCGACACGACGTTGAAGAAGTACGGCGACGCGAAGTCGGGGAAGCCGACGTCGGAGAGGCGCCGCCGCTGGTAGCGCACGCGGAGCGAGCGACGCTCGCCGACGCGGATCTGCGCCGAGGCGTTCACGAAGTTGCCGCGCGCCTGCGAGTTGGGCACCTCGGGGTCGGTCCGGACGTACGGCGCGTTGAACGGATCGGGAAAAGCGCGCAAACCGAACCCGAACGCGTCGTCGATCGTGTCGCCGCGCCGGATCCGGCCCGAGCGGAGGAACGGGTCGGTGGCCTCGACGTCGAAGTCGCCGGCGCGGTACGGATCGAACCGCTCGGCGCCGCCCTGCACGCGGAACGCCACGCGCGGGGAGGCGGCGCCCAGCGAGAGCGTGCCGCGGAGGCCGTTCTCGTTCGAGCTGTAGTACCCCTGAAAGCCGTAGAGGAACCGCGTGTCCGGCGCGAGCGACGGCTCGTTCGTGATCAGGTTGATCGTGCCGGCCAGCGCGTCCGATCCGTACATCAGCGTGCCGGCGCCGTTCACGATCTCGATGCGCTCGACCGCGTCGGGCGAGATGAGCCCCACGTCCGCGCCGGTCCGGTCGGTCGCCATCCGCGCCGTGTTCAGCCGCTCGCCGTCGACGAGCACGAGCAGGCGGGTCGAGTCGAGCCCGCGGAGCCGCGGCCGCACGCCCACCGGGCCGCCGCCCACGGGGGTGACATTCACGGTGGCCGCGATCGCGTCGCCGGTCGACAGCGCATTCATCTCCTCCACGGCGCTCGCCGTGATGGTGTCCACGTGCAGCGGCACCTGCCGCAGCTCGCGATCGCTGCGGGCGGCGGTCACGGTCACCGCGGCGGTGAACGAGCCGATCTCGAGCGTCATCGGCGCGTCGAGAACGTCGGCGGTCTCGAGGCGGAGCGTGCGCGCCGTCTCCGAGAAGCCGGCGCGGGTGACGACGAGGAGATACGTGCCGGCGGCTTCCACGTCGAGGCGGTATCGGCCGTCGGCCGCGGTCGTCGTCTCGAGCTGCTGCCCGGTGGCGATGTCGCGCAGCACGACCCGCGCGCCCGCGACCGCCCCGCCCGTGGGATCGGTGACGACGCCCGAGACGGTGGCCGCCCGGACAGTGGCGGCAGCCGCCAGCAGCAGTCCGAGCACCGACACGAGGCGCCGCAACGGGGACGACATCGCTGCGTAGTGTAGTCCGAGGCAGCGCGCCCGCCTGCATGGTTCAGCTTGCTGCGGCGGAGGTGGAGCCGATACAGTTCGACCATGTCTCGTTACCCCCCCCGTCTCGTCTAGCAGCAGGGCGATCATGTCTGCACGCTGTACTCCTCGCCCGAGGAGCAGCTCACCGCCGCCCTCGACTACATTCGTCGGGGACTCGAGCGGGGCGAGCGGTGCCTGTACGTCTGCTGCGAGCACGACGTGCCGACGTTTCGGGAGGCGCTCCGGGCGGGCGGCATCGACGTGGATCGCGAACAGGCGCGCGGCGCGCTCGTCCTCCTCACCAAGAACGACGGCCATCTGCACGGCGGCTCGTTCGATCCCGACCGGATGATCTCGATGCTGCACGTCGCCGTGCAGGAGGCGCTCGAGGCCGGCTTTACCGGTCTCTGCGCCGCCGGCGACATGATCTGGGTGCTCGACGAGGCGCCCGGCACCGAACGGCTCGCCGAGTACGAGGCGCGCCTGAATCACTTCTACAGCCAGAACCGGGCCCTGGGACTGTGCCTGTACAACCGCCGGACGATGCCGTCGGCGATGCTCGATCACGGTCTCGCCACGCACCCCGTGGTCCGTGTCGAGGGGCCGATCCTGCTGACCAACCCGTTCTACGAAGAGCCGGAGGCGGCCGCCCGCCGCACGGCACGCCCCGAGCAGGTCAAGGACCGGATCGCCCGGCTGTCGCCGCCCGCCTCCGCCTGAAGACCGACGCGACGTGGAGCGGGGGGCGACCGCTTCAGCGGGCGGCGCTCGCGCCCGCCGCCCCCGCCACGCCCTCCTTCAGAAACGCGACGAGCGGCGGATAGGTCTGCGCCGGCGCCTCCAGGTGCGGCACGTGGCCGAGGCCCGGGATGAGGTGCACGCGGCCGCGGCCGTTCGGAATCCGCTCGGCGGCGTACTTCATCCGCTGCTGGAAGAGCGCCGCCGACCCCGGCAGCACGTCTTCGGCGCCGCCGAAGAACAGCGCGGGCGCCCTGACGTGATCCCAGTCGGTCACCACCTGGTCGAAGTAGATCACCTGCGAGAGGAGCGCCTGCACCATCGCGAGCCGGGGCCACTCCGCGCTCAGGGTCCACGCATACCGGATCCGGGTGTACTTCTCGAACTCGTCGTTCCACACCGCGGGGTTGTGCGCGACGTACCGCCCAATCGCCGCGCGCGTCGTCTGCCACGTGGCCGCGAGATTCTGCGTGTACCCCTCGTCGGTGCCCTGCCACGGCCGGGTGAACCGCGCGTCGACCAGGCCGATCGGGTTGTAGAGCACCAGCCGCTCGGTCATGTCGGGGTACTGCGTGGCGAAGCGCGTGGCCAGCATCCCGCCCATCGAGTGCCCGACCACCATCGCCCTGTCGATCTTGAGGCTCTGCAGGAGCAGGCGCGTGTTGCGCGCCATGTCGTGGAGGTTGTAGGGGATGAACGGCTTCGACGACCGCCCGTAGCCGATCTGGTCGGGGACGACGACGCGGAAGCCTTCCTTGCGCAGCACCTCGATCGGCCCGCCGAAGTAGAAGCCGGCGAAGTTGTTGCCGTGGAGCAGCACCACCGTATGGCCGTTGGGCGTGCCGAGCGGCGCCACGTCCATGTACGCCATGCGCAGATCCTGCTGGTAGAGCGTCAGCCGCAGGTACGACACCGGATGCGGATACGGCACGTCCTCGGAGGTGATGCTCCCCGGCGCGACGTGTGGCGCCGCGGGCGCGGCCGGGCGCTCCTGCGCCGCCGCGCCGGCAGCCACGGCCAGGAAAACGCCGGTCCAGAGGCCTAGTGATCTCTTCATGACCGTGTAGTGTAGTGCCCGCCCGTCCTCGTTGCACAGCATTTCTCCCTCTCCGGGCCCGGGGCGCGTTCGCCCTTCGCTAAGATGCGCGGCGTCCCCGGCATCGCTGTTGTTCGAGTGCACACGGATCGACGTTTCCGCGTAGGGAGGTCCCGATGAACGTGCGCCGCGCCGTTTCACGCGTGTCACGCGACTGGCAGACGAGAGACCCGCTCGTGCCGCGCTGGATCGAGCGGTACGGCGGGACGGCCCGGCTCTGGTGGGCCATCCGCTTCTCGGTCGCCGCGTGCCTCGTCCTGGTCGGACTTCCGATTCTCGCCGCCGACGGCGGGCAACTCGAGAGCCTGTTTGTCGTCACGCCGCGCCAGATGGTCCTGGTATCGGCGGCGGCCATGTGGGCGGCCATTGCGGTGGTGGCCACGGTGCAGCTCGGGCTCGCCGCACGGCCGGAGACGTCGGAGCGCCGGCTGACGCATGGGCTCTGGCTCGCCGCTCTGGTGCTGCTGCCGCTGCCGCTCGTCGGCCGGACCGCCGCGGCATCGGCGCCGGACGGCGATTTCACGGCGTTGACGGCATACGCGGGCATGGCGCTCCTTGGCGTATCGATGGCCGTCGTGATCGCGCTCGGCACGTCGAAGGCCGCGCAGCGGCTGTTCCCGCGCCTGGAGGAGTGGTGCGCCCGGCTGAAGGCGCGCCGGGACCGGGATGCCCTGTCGCGTCCGGGCCAGACGGCACTGGCATGGCTCCAGTGGCTCGCGCGGCACGCCTCGACGCAGGACATTCTGCGTGCCTTCCTGATGCTCTTCCTGATCGTGTACCTCGTCGGGGGTTTGGTGCTCGAGCCGCCACGCACGACGGCGATTCCGCCCATCATCTATCTGCTCGTCGCCTTCACGGTGGTGGCCGCCGCCCTCGCCTTCCTTGCCTCGGTCGGCGATCGATGGCGGCTGCCGCTGCCGACGATCCTGCTGGTCGTGGCGGTCTGGTGGTCGCTGATGGCTCCGCCGCCGTCACACGTGTTCTTCGTCAAGCCCCGGGCGGCGGCGATCGAGGTGCTCGACCCCCACCAGGCCGCCGAGCGTCTCGACATCCGCACGCCCGTCGTCGTGGCCGCGAGCGGCGGGGGCATCCGCGCGGCTGCCTGGGTTGCGACGGTCCTCAGGGAACTGCAGCGCGACTGCAGCAGCTTCATGCGCTCGGTGCAGTTCGTGAGCGCCGTTTCCGGCGGCAGCGTAGGCACCCTCTTCGTGCTCGACACGCTCGCGCCGGATCGCAACGCATCGATCGGCGACCTCGATCGAGCGGTCGCGCGCGTCATGCAACCGAGCCTCTCGGACATTGCATGGGCCGTCTCGTACCCGAACGTCACGCGCCGGTGGTTCGGGCGCGCGGCGCCGCATCACGACCGCGCGTGGGCGCTCGAGGAGAGCTGGCGGCGCGATTGGCGATGGCGCTCGACGACGCTCGACGATTGGCGCAGTGCGCTGGCCCGCGCGGCGATGCCGGCGGTGGCGTTCAATGCCGTCACCGTCCGGCCGGTCGCGCCGCTGCTGCTCGGCAACTTCCGCCTGCCCGACGGCGCCGACGCGCATCGCCTGCAGCGGGCGATCGAGGAGCGGGACCTCGACCTCGTCACCGCCGCGCGCCTGTCGGCCACCTACCCGTTCGTCACGCCGATCTCCCACGGCGTCGGTCCCGGGGTGCCGGGGGACCGCGTGGCCGACGGCGGGTACATCGATAATTCGGGTCTGCTCTCGGCCGCGCTCTGGGTAACCGACGTCCTGCCCGTCCTCCGCGACGAGGTGACGGAGCTGCTCGTCGTCGAAATCACGTCGAGCGACCGCGCGGAGCAGGCGTCCACGCACGCCGCGCGCACCAATGGCGGGCTCGAGCAGATACTCGGACCCCTCGAGACGCTGACGGAGGCGCAGGCCGTCGGCGAGGCCATGCGGAACGAGGTGCTGCGGTGGGCCATCGAGGAGCAGGGCCGCGACCGCGGGATCCGCGTCCGTCTCGTGACCTTCGAGCTGACCGGGATCCCGGCGTCATGGGAGCTCACCCCGCGGCATCGAGCGCAGATACAACGGCGCACGCACACCGACGAGTTCAGGAAGGCAGTGCAGCAGGTCGGCGGCAGCGTGTGCGCGCCGCCAACCGTCACCGAGTGAGGGCAGAGCGCTACCTCGACGCCCCCGCCTTGGCGCGCTCGGCCGCGAGGGTCTGCGCGGCGCGCGCCTGGGTCTCCTTCACGCGGCGGTTCCACGTGTCGGGGTCGACGAACGGATGCGGGTCGCCGGGCTTGCGCGTGCCGAGACGCGCGGCGCGCTCGAGCACGCCGCCGCCCGGATAGCCGTCGGGCTCGGCCCAGCTGTGCGTCTGCAGGTTCACCTGCACGCCCTGGATCGCGGCGAGGATCGCCGCGTTCTTCACGAACTGCTCGGCGCCCGCCAGCCCGGGACCGCCGTCGCCGCCCGCCGGCAGGATGGCTCGGTACGTGCGGCCGCCGTCGCGGACCACGATGCCTTCGGTCACCAGCACGCCGGGCGTGTGCCCGGGGAGCTGATGGAAGCGGAGGTTCTGATCGCCGAGCGTGAGCGTGTCGCCCTCTTTGACGACCATGTCGCGCGTCGGCGTGCGGTTCGGCCGGCCGGGATCGCGCCGGCTGTTGCCGCCATTCAGCTTCTCGATCATCGCCCAGTCCTCGGCGATGGCCACGACGCGCGCGCCGGTCAGTTCCTGAAGCCGCGCCGCGCCGCCGACGTGATCGAGATGCCCGTGGCTGAGGACGATGTACTTGATGTCGCGCAGGTTGATGCCGACCGTCTTGATGCCGGCGATGACGTGGTCGACGTACGGCTCCTGTGCGGAATCGAAGAGGATGTGCCCCTGCGGGGTCGTGAGCAGCCAGACCGAGACGTAGCACGGGCCGACGTAGTAGAGGTTGTCGAACGCCTTGAACGGCTCGATCTTCTGCAGCGCGACGTCGTCGGGGCGGGTCACCCGGCACGTCTTGCTGAGCGGCTCGCCGGCCGTCTGCGCGGCGGCGGGACGGGCCGACGGCAGGACGCCCAGCACGATCGCGAGTACGCAACCGGTTGTCACCGTGGAGACGCGTCTGGTGCCCATCTGTCCTCCTCTTTCACGAGCGAAGTGGCCAGAGTATAACCTCACGAGGCAGCCGCCATGCCGACCTACGTCTCGCGCGTCGTCGCCGAGCTCGACGCCTTCGACGCGGCGCTCGCGCGCCTGACCGCCGCGCTCGGGGCGCCCGCGC
>Ga0194128_10004111_pt1 | contig 21701 bp, 17 predicted proteins | sample TA2KigCa65mmetaG_FD_148650 | JGI IMG/M metagenome (GOLD analysis project Ga0194128, IMG submission 148650) | Freshwater microbial communities from Lake Tanganyika, Tanzania - TA2015037 Kigoma Deep Cast 65m | ecosystem: Environmental > Aquatic > Freshwater > Lake | place: Tanzania: Lake... | reverse complement strand
CCGGATGCGCGACGAGAATCAGCACACGGTACTTGGTCAGGTCCAGCACTCCTTCATGAAGTTGCGTTTCACTGTAGAGGTCGTAGGCGAAGCCCTCGCGTTCCAGCCAGCCAAGAGCACGCCACTCGGCCGGAGCGATGTGGTTGGCCGCACGGCCTTCAATTGGGTCGGTGATTTTCTCGCTCGGATCGATGTGATTGATCGGCTCGGGGCGCTCGAACGAAAGCGGCGCGTAGGCGTCGCAACCCCACGTCTGGTGCTTGGCGTCGTGATAACGCTTCAGATCTTGCCGTGCGTTGATCGTTGGCACGGCCGGCAACTCGTCGGCGTTGATGTAGTTGCTGCGGCCGCCGAAGTTGTTGTACGCGTTCCAAGTAATGTTCGACGCTAGCACCGCAATCGGCGCCGTCGGCGCGGCCGGGGCAACGACCCAGGGGAATGTGAAGCTATCTCCCTTCGCTGTGGACGCATGGAAATAGTACAGCCCCGACTTGGCCGGCGCCTCGACCTTTTGCAAATGATGCGGACTGAGGTAGCCCACTTTGTTCCACCCGACGCCGCTGCGCGTGTAATCGCCGTCGGGCGCAATCTGCATGACCGCGCGCGGCCCATGCTCGTCGTGCCAGCCGAGCGCGCGAATAAACTCCTTGTCCCAGCCGAAACGCCACAGGTCAAGTTTGTACGGCTCCACCGAATGCACGCGAAATTCCGACGACGCGCCGGAGCGCACGCACTTCGGCCAGGCGTATCCGAGCAAGCCGTCAGAGAGCAAGCGAAAATGGTGCGGTTGCCATTGTGGCGTCATCCGCACACGTTTGCTGCCGAAGCCCGGCTTCGCCAGCGTGACGAGATACTCGCCCGGCGGCAGTTCGGCGTGAATGGAGCCGCTCGCCCGCGACCGCGCCTCCCACGACTCGCCGGCGTCGTTCGTGAACTCGACAACAACGTCGGCAAGTGCGACGTATTTTTCATCACTGACGTAGCCGATTAGCACGCGAGTTCCTCCGTTATTCGTGAACGTATTGTATCGAGGTTGGTTTGGCGATAAACTACATGCGGAATGAATGGAATGCGCCATGCCGACTCACCCCAATAGGCACATTCTCGCCGCGTTGAAATACGCTGAATCGTTCGGGTGGATCATCCGAAAATCCCGGCCACGGGCGCACGCGTGGGGCGTCATTTACTCCCCGCATCGTCACAGCGAATGCTGGATGTCGATCTATTCGACTCCGAAAAATCCAGAGAATCACGCCCGCCATATCCGCAAGACCGTGGATCGTTGCCCAGGCGCATGAGGAGTTCGCGAATGCCATCGTACAACTTCGCAGTAATCGTCGCCTGCGAGAAGATGACGGAAGACCAGATTCTCGACGCCACCGATGCGCTCGGGGAAGCGGGCTGCACAGACGCGTCTCTTCGCGGGCATTCCGAAGGCTTCGAACTACTATTCAACCGTTCGGCGCGATCCATGCAAACGGCCATTGCGTCCGCCATCAGCGACGTGGAAAGCGCCGGGTTTCAGGTGCTGCGCGTAGAGCTGCAGCGCGAGGCCATTCAGGTTTGACGGCTCGCCGTACTACTATCTGTCAAGTCCTTCGCGGGCCGCGAAGGTTCATTGGACTGCGGTGGCCTGACACCGCTTTGGTACTTTTTTGGAACGAACACGGATACGATCGTTTTGTGAGAAGAAAACAAGTAAGAAAGCGGTGTCGAGCCATCGCACTCCAAAGGCGCACTCGCATTGCTGTGTGGTTGCGGCTATGGCGCGCTAGGCCCCCCGTGGTTCAACTCCTTGGCTCCAGCGTCATCACGGTCCCGTCGATGTCGCCTTTGAGAGGGATGTAGTGCAGCTCGCCGGCGGCCCAGGGGTCGATCTGGTCGGCGTAGTGGGGGCTGCCCGGATGGCCGGAGACGCCGGCAACCTCGATGGCCCACAGGCCGGCGTCAAGGTCGGACAGCTCGGCGACCATGCGGTAGCCGGCGCCGAGGGCAGCCGCGTAGTTGCCGTCGGCCGTGCCGGAGCAAACCGTGACATTATCTCCGCCGCACGATTTGCCGTTGAGGTCGAGCAGGGAGCCGAGATCGCCGCGCTTCGAAAGGAAATGCGGCTGAGCCAGGACATGTGCGCGCCCCCAGTTCCAGGTCGCAAGATCGCTGCCCAGCTTGCACGTCAACTCGTCGAGCGTGGCGCGGAACGTCTCACGAATCGCCTGGAGGCGATCGCGCTGGAACCAGCCGGCTTCGTCGCGAATCAAGAGCCGCGACGCCAGGCCGACGGGAATCGCCGACGCGAACGCCGCCTGATCCGCGGGGAGTCGTTCGCGGCAGACGACCTTGACCCAGTTCGTGAAAAAAGCGTTGAAGATGAATGCCGCGGACGAGTCGGCCGCGACGTGATAGTTCCAGCCGCGCAAGTGCGACACTGCTTGCTGCACGCGTGGATCGGTGTCTTTCTCCAGTGCGCTGATCAACGGCGACACCGCCAGCGCCGCCCGGCCCGAATGCACATCCATCTGCAAGCGTCGGCAGTCGTCGCGCGACCACGTCTTCTTAGCCTCGATTTGTTGCCGTATGCGCCGGCAGCGATGCCCCGACGCCCAACAGCCCGAGAGCGGATACGGAAAATCGGGCGGAGCGAGTCGATTGTTGGCGGTGACGACGTAACCGCGTTTCGGATTGATGACGCCGGGGTTCTCGTCGTACGGGATGAAGCCGGTCCATTGGTGCTGCGGGTCCCAACCGGGCCGATAGCCGCGTTCCGGGATCTTGCGCAGCGGGATACGGCCCACGGTCTGGAAGCCGATATTGCCTTCGGTGTCGGCGAAGACCATGTTGAACGTCGGGCAGAGCCAGGGGCGGCCGGCTTCCTTGAACTCCTTGCAGTTGCGAGCGCGGTTCATGCCGATCGTCGCCGTCAGCCAACCGCACGGCTCGAAGCCAAGCCAACGCAGCGAGACGGGGCCCATGTGCCGAACCGCCGCGGGGAGGATTTCATCCACGATCGGCCCGTTGCGCGACGAGCGAATCGTTTTCTTCACGGGTTCATGGCCTCGCACTTGGATCGTTTCGGAACGTAGTTGGGCCGGCTCCCATTTGCCGTCAAAAAGAAAACATCCGGGATGAGCGGGAGCCGTCTGTTCCTGATAGAGATCGCGCTGCGAGCAGATGTTGTTGGTGATGCCGAACGCGACGTGCTCATTGCGGCCGATCATAATGGCGGGCATGCCTGCGAGGGCGACGCCTGCGACATTGAACGCGCCGCCATGTAGTCGAACTTCATGCCAGATCGAGACGGCGTAATACGGGATATGCGGGTCGTTGGCGACAATCGGCTGGCCCGAATCTGTCCGGTAGCCATCGAGCACCCAGTTGTTGCTGCCGCCGGAGGTGTCACCGCTGGTCGACGAACTCCGCTCGCTGGCGCTCCCTGCTCTGAATTCGCCGGGATGCAAGATGCACTCCTCGTCCGCCTCTGCGAGCGTGAACTCACGATAGAGTGGGCCATCGGCGACGGCACGCTTGACTAATTCCGGAATCGCGATGACCGGAAAACGCCCTGTAAGATACCAGCGAAACTCACCGACGATCGCCAGGCTGTCGGTCTCGCGCCACGACTCCGGTTGATAACCGAGCAGGTCGAACTCGATCGGCAGACAGCCCCTGCTCTCTTCCATCAACGCATTGATGCCGGCGGTGTAGGCCGTCAAGTATTCGCGGACGTCCATCGGAAGCGTCGGCCATTCGCGCTCGGCGATCTGGGCAAGCCCTACGGTTCGATGCAAGAGATCGGATTCGACGGCTTCAGGGCCGAGGATTTCCGCCAGCCGGCCGCGCGCTTTGCGGCGTAGAAAATCGAGCTGAGACAGCCGATCCTGGGCTATCGCGTAACCGAAGCCAAAGAACAGATCGCGCTCGTTATCGGCATGAACATGGGGAATGCCGTGCGTGTCGCGTTCGATACGGACGGACCGTGACACGCCGAGCTTGCGTGAGCCGGTTGCGCTCGGTACGCGGCGCCGGCACTCGGCCTTCCACCAGCCGTCGAAGTCGCTGCGAGTGATCGCAGCGGCTTCGCAAATCTTGGCGATGGTTTCGCCGTTGCCGAGCCGGCGGAGCATTTCTTGCGTCGTGAGTTTCATGGTGATCTCGACAGTGTTTTGCACGTTGGCGTGATGATGGCATCATATGATGATGGAAGAGCATCGAAAAACAAATAACACCGGAAGCCCAGGGGTGAGCGCAGCGAACCCCTGGGATCGGCGCCATCATTATCCCAGGGGTTCGCTGCGCTCATCCTTGGGCTTCGGGGGAACGATCATGGTGTCACGGATATTTGCGACGTTGGTTTTTCTGTTCGCGTTCACCAGCGCAACGCATGCCGGCGACAAGGCGATTCGCATCGCGACGTTCGGAACCGATGTCACGCCGCCGATCGGCACGCCGCTGTGCGACGCCCTCGTTGTGCCGGCCAAGGAGATCGTCGATCCGCTCTCGGCTCGCGGCATCGTGCTCTTCACGAACGATAAGCCGATCGTCATGGTCGCCGTCGATTGGGTCGGCGTCGGCAACAGCGGGCATACGGCATTCCGTGACGCGCTCGCGAAGGCTGTGGGCACCACGCGCGAACGCGTCGCTGTCCACTGCTTGCACCAGCACGACGCGCCGGGCTGCGACTTCGAGGCCGACGAACTGCTCGGAAAATACAAGCTTGGCGGCAAGTTGTTCGATCCGGTGTTCGCGCGCAAGGCGATCGACCGCGTCGCCGCCGCCGTCGCGAAGGCCGCCAAGACGCCGCGCACGATCACGCACATCGGCGTCGGCAAGGCGAAGGTGGAAGAAGTAGCGTCGGCGCGTCGGGTCATGGGCCCGGACGGCAAAGTCAAATATGTCCGCTACAGCGCGTCGAAGGACCCGAAGATTCGTGCCGAGCCGGAGGGGGTCATCGATCCCTTCGTGCAAGTCCTGGTCTTCTACGACGGCGACGCTCCTGTCAGTCTGATCTCGTACTACGCCACGCATCCGCAAAGCTACTATGGCCGAGGCGGCGTTAGCTGCGACTTCCCCGGCCTCGCCCGCAACCGCTGCGAGCGCGACGTCGGCTGGCCTCAACACATCCATTTCAATGGCGCGGGCGGCAATGTGACTGCAGGGAAATACAACGACGGCTCAGTCGAAAACCGCATGATCCTTGCCGATCGTCTCGCCACCGGCATGAAGGCAGCTTATCGCAACGTCACCAAGGAGCCGATCGACGCGAGCAAGGCGTCGTGGCGCGTCGCGTCGGCCGCGCTGCCGGTGAGCAAGCTGTACAACACAAAAGATCAACTGGCGAAAGTCGCCGACGAGAAGTTGAAGGATGTCGACCGCATGCGTGCCGCGCGAAACTACGTCTGGGCACGCCGCTGCGAAGCCGGCGAGAAGATTGACATGCAATGCCTGCATTTAGGAAACGCGTATGTGCTGCACATGCCCGGCGAGTTGTTTGTCGAGTATCAACTCGCCGCCCAGAAAATGCGGTCTGGCTCGCACGTCATGATGGCGGCCTACGGCGACTACGGCATGGGCTACATCGGCCAGGCCATCTCCTACACCCAGGGCGGCTACGAAACCGGCCCCGTCTCACGCGTCGCACCGGAAGTCGAAGGCGTGCTGATGAACGCAATGCGCGAACTTCTGAAGTAACTTGCGAATATAATCACGGCATGTCTGAGGTGAGCGAAGGGTATCTGCTGGAGTTGCTGGAAGCGTGTGCCGCTTGTGCGCCGGCGCCGTTGTATCCAGCCGAGTATGCCAAGGAGCGGAACATTGATCGCGCCGTGCTCGATGCGGGCCTCGACGAGCTTCGCCGCCGCGGGCTGGTGAAGTTCACCGAATGGGTGCGCGAGCGCGGCCAAGGATACACGCCGACCGAACTGGGCCGCCAGGCGCTGACGTCGCGGCACATTCCTGCCGACGCGGCGCCTGAGCCCGCCGGCGTCGCGAGCGCCGAGATGACGGCGTACGACCGCGGCGAACAAGTGCGGGGAGCAGTGCTTTGGCCCGGCCAACCGTACGCATCATGGACGTTGCTCCTGATCAACGTGCTGTTCTTTCTGGGCGGCGGCGTCTACGTCGTCTGGCACGGCCTCTCGCTCTGGGATTACTCCCGTGGCGAGTGCATCAGCGAGCGGAACTTGCCGGTTCTCTATGAACTGGGCGCCCTCTGGCCGCCGCGCACCGTGCCGGAATCGTTCCTGCGTCATTTATTGCCGACGCAATGGGTACGCCTGATTCTGTTTCTTTTCCTACATGCCGGCTTGCTCCATCTGATGTTCAACATGAGCTTCCTGGCAACGATCTCCCGCGAGATCGAGGCGATGTGGGGTTGGCATCGTTTTCTGGCGATCTATTTCAGCGCCGGCATCGTCAGCGGCTGCACGATCATCCTCATCAGCCGACTGGAACAATTCCGCAGCCCAGCGGAGCCGATCACGGTCGGCGCCTCTGGGCCTATTTATGGCCTCTTCACCGCGATGGCCGTCTGGTTCTCGCTCAACTACGAGCATCTTCCCGATAACTTGATCGAAGAATGGTCGCAGATGATCGGCATCAATCTGGTCCTGTTGATGGCAGTCAACTTCGTCCCGTCGGTGAGCTGGCAGGGGCATTTCGGCGGCGCGGTCGGCGGATTCCTGGCGGCCATGCTTTTGCACGTGCAACGCTTTCACCCGTCGACGACGGTGCGATGGCTGGCGCTCGCCGCCGTGCCGCTCGTCCCCGCCGCGTTCCTTGCCGCGGTCTTTTGGCAAGCGGGGTGGTTTTGATCGCAGTCGCGCGACTAATGAGCCGGGTGTTCTCATTGCGTACATCGATTGCATTAGGCGCGCGTCTGGCTTCCAGGCTGACCAGAGCCACAGACTCACGGAACCCTGTCGATCTGCGTCAGGCTGGAAAGCCTGACGGCCGATGGTGCGCTGTCAAATTAGTTGGCGACGCGCGTCTCGCGTTGAACGGACTTGAGTCGATCGTCGAGGCTCGCCTTCGCCTTTTCCCATTCTCGATGAGCGGATTTCGCCGGCTCGAATCGACCAAGGCCGTTGTAAGTGAAGTTGGTCAACCCAAGGATCGGGTCGAGCGCTTTGGTGGCCAGCTCGGCCGTCAGTAGAGTCTCACACGCTTCTTGCCAATCGCTCACGCGCCGGGATAGCGCTTTGCGCTCCTTGGGCGCAAGGTCGTCGCGCCGCAGCAGCTCGCCATGGAGGTTTTTTCCCGTCTTTTCATGATCCTTGATATGCTGAACCAATTTGCGAACATCGTCGGCTTCCTTTTTGAGCGCGGCGTGAAGAATCTCATACTCGCCCTGAATCCGGCGAACTCGCTTGGCCAAATCAGTGTCGGCCCAGTCCTTGGCACGCGTCTCGGGCAACGCTAGCGGAGTGATCGCCCTTTGCTGCTCCTTGAGCGCGTCGTCATCCTTGGCGTCCTTTGGCAGCTTGAAGGCTACCGTCAGCACCGATTGATAGAGCGGCAGATACTCCGCCATCTCTTCGCGCGACGCCTTGATCATCTTCTGATAATCGCCCGGCAAGTGTTTGAACTCGGCATGCGTCTCGATCTCCGTGAGTTTTTTCAGGCGTGCTTCGAGTTTTTCCGGACCGCCGCGCAGCCGTTCGGCCGGTTTAGCCTGCAAGAGCCGTATCATTTCCTGGACTTTTTCATCGAGCGAAGTGCTCTTCGAGCCAGGCTGAAATTCGATGAGAAGCGCAACGCTCAGACCCAGCATAGCCACGACCGCCAACAGAGCGACGACAAGATTCTGCATGCGGCTCTGGGCGGTGTTGCGTCGCTCCTGAAAGTCCCGAGCCGACTGGAGGCTCTCGCGAAACAGCTCGGCGACGCCGAACGGCGTCTTGGCGCCGGCTTTCTCGCCGAAAGACGGCGGTTGCGTCGAGGTCGCGACGACCTTGATGTTGAGCGTACCGAACCCGGGAGTTTGCTCCTTGAGGAATTTCTGAAAGTTGTTTTGATACTGGTGTTTGGCGTCTTCGAGCCGATTCAACCAAGCCTCGAGCGTGTCGCCATTGCGGGCAAGCTGATCGCACTTGGTGAGCACGATGTAGATAGGCAACGCCGCAATGTCGGCTAGCTGCCCGCGTGTTTCGTGCAGATGCTTTAACCAACGGGCGACCTGGCGAAAATCCTCGTGCCGCTGTTTCTTCGGGGCCGACAGATCGACAATGACGAGGATGGCGTCGGCGCCCAGGATCGTCGCGTTGAGCGGATGCCAGTCCGCGAACGGCACTTCCGTTTTCAGCATCTCCGACGCCGACGTGCCGCTGCAATCGAGCACGGCGACGTCGGACCACTCGGAGGCGGCGTCAGCCTTAACGTGAAAATGCTGCACCCCGTCAGACGATTCGGCGACCTCGGCCTTCAACTCCGGTGCCGTTTCGACGAGCGCTCCAAGCAAGGCCGACTTGCCGGCGCCGGCGTTTCCGAACAGAAGTAGGCGAGGCGTGGACATGGTGCGATGTCATCATCCTGCGATGAGCCGCGCACGAACTAAGCGGCCTGCGTCATCGTTTCCGCTTGCTGCGTGCACGGCTCTTGATCAATCCGTCTTTACGATTTCGTATGCTTTTCCGAGCTCCATGAGCTTTTCCCACGGGTTGTCTTTCTTGCCGCGGCCGATGCTGTCTTCGTGCATGATGGGCCGAACGTCGATTCGCGGCGAACGGTTCTTGAATTTGTCTTTGACGGCATCAAGTGTAATCGCCTTTTCGGCGCCGGAGATCCGAAAGATTTGATCTTCTTTTCTCTCAGCGCGCTCAGCTACTTCGACGCTGACCAGAGCAAGCAAGTGGTCTTCAATCTGAGCGAGCGACTTCGGCTCCTTGGAATCCTTGAGCAGATAGAATCGCTTGTCTTCTTTGTAATTATCGCGGCGGATGATGAGGATTTCCACGACCTCGCCGGCGGATTGATTGCCAGGGAACGATTTGAGAGGCTGGTTGTTCTTGGGATCCGCGCCGTCCGAGCCGATCTTGCCGCTGCCGTCGCCTTTTCCTTTGCCGGGCCCGCCGCCGGGCCCCGGGCCGTACCCGCCGCCCCAACTCAGCGGCAAGAAGAAATAAACGGCCGCCCCTACCGCGAGGGCGCCGATCAGCTTCGAGCCGAACAGCAACGAATCCGGCGCGGCATCGCCATAGACGAGCCGATACACCAGTCGCGTGATCGGATCGGCGATGAACCAGCCGGCCAGCGCGCCGGCCACCGTCGCGATGATGCGAATGATGAACAGCACGCTCTCCGACAAGTTCACGTTGAACAGTCCGTCCGCAAACATCATGGTCCTACTTTCTCCAGCGAATGCGCCACCGACTTGAACCACACCTTGTAGCGCTGTTCCTGAGCCAAGGTCGTCGGAAATTCTTTGCCCTCGCGCGGATATCGGAAGATGTAATACAGCTCCTTGCCGCTGGCTTCCCTGGTATGGCGCTCAATTAGCGCCTTGGCGATCTTCGCATCAGTGATCTGCAAAGGCGGCTCATCGCGGCGTGCTTCATCAGTATGCGAGATTGTGCCGTCCTTGCCGCTGACTTCGATGATGCGGACGGATAGTCGCTGTTGCAGAGACGTTTTGTTGAGCGCCTTGAGCCGATCGATTTCTTTCTCAAGGGCCGCCAGTTTCTCGAGCCGCGGACGGTCTTGCTCGAACTGCCGCAACTCCCTCTTGAGCCGATCGACCTCGCCTTCGAGGCGAGCCGCTTCCTTGAGCTTGGCGTGCATTTCTTGCAATTCGTGCAGCTTTTTCGTGCGTGAATCCAGTTCCGCCTTGGTGCGTTCGACTTCCTCGGACTGCTCGGCGAGCGCGTCGACTTGCCGATCGACTTCCGATTCGCTGTTGAACTCCATCAAGAGGAAGATGCAGAACAGCAGAATCAGCACGTCGATCAGCGGTATGAAAAATCGCGTCACGCTGCGCCGAGGCATGTGAAGCATGTTACGCATCCTTCGCTTGTGGCTCGGGTTCCGCCGGACTGGGCATACCGCTCAACGACAGAATGAGATCGCGACCGAGCATAACGACCCAGGTCGGCAGGATGTTGATCAACGCCATGAACAGGCCGGCCCCGGTCGCGGTAATGGCGGGGGCGATGACGCGAGGCTGGATGGCGCCCCCCGAGCCGTGCTCCGCGAACGCTTCCAGAATGCCGACGACCGTGCCGATTAGCCCGAGCATCGGGAACCACTCGGCAGCCTGAGCGAGGTTCGTCAGCCAGCGATCGGCCCCTTCGTCAAAGCTGCTGCCCTGCCATCGCAATGCACGCCAGCACATGATCATTTGCAGGACGAAAAGTGCCGTCCCGCCGCCGAGAATCAGCATCTCCATCAGAGCGGTGCCGTCGACCAACCGATCCAGCAAGTACTTGAGCGCTTTATGCGGAATGCACATGAGCACCAGCGCCGCCGCCAGAACCGGCAGCATGCATAGCAGGATCGGCATCAGGCCGCAGATCAAGAGTTTCCGCATGGCACTCCTCATGTTTAGCCGCTCGCCTGCGGCACGTTCGCGCTCGCCTAAGGCGAGGGGCTAAACGGTTCGCAGGTTTTCCGGCAACACCTGCACTTTGCCTTCGCGGTCAACGCAGCCGAGCGTCGTCTCGGCCTCGGCCAAGAGCACGCCGTCGCGAAGCAGTGCATACTTGTGCTCGATCTTCACGAGCGTCGTCCGCACGACGGTGGTTCGCAACGTCAACAGGTCGTCGTAATACGCCGGGCTCCGATAACGGACTTGCAATTTCGTCAGCACCAGAAAAAAGCCTTGCGATTCGATGTCGCGATAGGTGTAGCCTTGTGCACGCAAGAGTTCGGTGCGTCCCTGCTCAAAGTATACCAAGTAATTCGCATGATGCAGCAACCCCATTTGATCGGTTTCCGCATAACGCACGCGGATGGTAATCTCTCCGCTGATCATGATGGCGTCCTCCGAGCGATCGATCGGACGAGGGTGATAATAGAAATGGGCGCGCTTGATTGCAACCCGAGCACGTGGCGAGAAGCGAGTGGCGAGAAGCGAGTGGCAAGATCCTCGCACTTGCTTGCGCGGCGTGCTCTCCATAATGCACTCTCAGAGGCTACACCCATGAAACAACTCACCGTCGTCGTTCGTCCGATCACTGCCGAGGCGGTTCTGAAGGTCGTCAGCGAACTCGACATCAACGCTTGTCTTGTGCAGGAAGCCAAGGGTTACAGCCGGCAGAAAGATTATCTCGAACGCTATCGCGGTAGCGAGTACAGCATGGCATTTCTGCCCAAAGTCGAGATCACCATCTGGGTCGCCGACGCGCACGTCCTGGAAGTCGAAGAAAAGATCATGAAAGTCGCTCGCACGGGCCGCATCGGAGACGGCAAGATGCTCGTTGTCGACGTTGGCTGGCCCGGCGCCATGGAGTTTTGACACTGTCGCCAATTACTCTGTGTCTTCTGGCGCGACATCCGAGGCTCGCTCGGCGGTTTGCCGCGAGCGAAGTTTACGACATCGCAAGGCTCCTCACGCGCAAGGCCGCCGGCAACAACTCGATCTCCAGTTCATGCACGCCCTCGCCGGGTAAACAGAACAACTCCCCATCGGTATGGGCGATCAACGGCGTCGCCGACGCGATCCGCACGCGCCGGCATTGCCCCTGACGGACTTTCGGATACTCCTCGGGCGGACCGAGCAATGCTAATCGCGGCAAGAACTTCAAGATCTCCCACTGTGACAGGTCGGCCGCGTGCACGAAGTCGATCAGGCCGTCATCGACCTCGGCCTTCGGCGCCAGCACGAATCCGCCTTCGCGCTTGCCGATCAGCGCCGTGAACAACAGCGTCGGCACAGTCCACGCCGCCTCATCGTCGATACGCAGCGTCATCTGGGGAACGCTGTAGTGGTAATACATCGCGCGAATGGCGGCGAGTCCGTACAAGAACACGCCTTGGAGTCGCTGAATGCGCCGTGCTTCCCACGTGACGAAGCCGTTGAAGCCGATGCCCAGGCAGCAGCCGAAGTATTCGAGCTTGCCACAGGGCGTTCGAACGATGCCGACATCGACGCGGCGTTCCGGCGGCGAATCGTCGAGACCAAGGCTGAAGGCATAGTCGTTGGCGGAGCCGATCGGCACGATGGCATAGCGGACGTCGGGATTGCCGGCGTGCATCAGTCCGTTGAGGACTTCATGTGCGGTGCCATCCCCTCCGGCCGCGGCGACGACGGAAAAGCCCTCGGCGACCGCCTGCTGGGCCAGGTCGACCGCGTGGCCGGTATGTTCGGTCGGTCGAAAGGCGACGTGCGGGCCCCAGTTCTTGCGAATCTGCGCGAGCCTTGCTCGTCCCCGGTTCTTTCCGGCGGCGGGGTTGAAGATCACGCATAAGTCGCGAGACTGCATCCGAACCTGCGCGCGGGTTATTGGCGTCACTGTTCGTATCATTGTACGAGGGGCACGTTGAAAACGCGCCCCACACACGGGAGCTTCTTCGTGACCTTTGACGGCATCCTGGTCATCGACAAACCGAGCGGCGCCACTTCGCGCGACGTCGTCAATCGCGCGCTCCGCTGGTTCGGTCGCCGCACGCCGATCGGCCATGCCGGCACGCTCGATCCGCTCGCCACCGGCGTGCTCGTGCTGTGCGTCGGCTCGGCGACGCGGCTCATCGAGTACATCCAGCAGATGCCGAAAACGTATCAGGCGCGCATCGTCCTAGGCGCGACGAGCGACACCGACGACGCCAACGGTACCATCACGCCGACGCTCAACGCCACGTCGCCGACGCGAATACAGCTCGACCTCGCGCTCGGCGCCTTGGTCGGAACCATCGAGCAGGTTCCGCCGGCGTTCTCCGCGGCGAAGGTCACGGGCCGCCGTGCTTACGACCTGGCGCGCCAGGGAAAAGCGTTCGAGCTGAAACCGCGAACTGTTACCATTCACAGCATCGACGTCATAGGGTTTGCGTATCCGGAGTTGGAAATCGTCGTCCGCTGCGGCAAGGGCACGTACATTCGCTCGATCGCGCGCGACCTCGGCCGGTCGCTCGGCTGCGGCGGGCACATCGCCACGCTGCGCCGAAGAACGATCGGCTGGTTCACCGAAACCGAGGCGACCGCTATCGATATCGACTCGGCCACGGCGTGCGAGCGTCTCGTGCCGGCGTGGCACGCGATTCAGGATTTCCCGCCGGCGATAGTTTCAGATGACGAAGCGACGATGCTGCTCGAAGGCCGGCGAATCACGCACTCCGCAGCGCTCAGCACCGACGCGGACCTCTTCGCCGTCGTGAACAATGCGGGAAACACCGTCGCCGTGGTTAAAGCGATCGAGGGCATGCTCCAGCCCATTAAGGTGCTTGTCCGAGCCTGAGCGCCAGCGAAGGGCAAACCGGGGCCGCCCTTCGCCAGCGCTCAGGCTCGGACTGATTGGCCAGCTACCCCAGATTCACATCGGGCCTTCGTCGATTCGGCAAAATCGCTTTTGTCGGCATTTCCGGTCAACTTTGCCAAGCCCAACATTCGATGAAAGAGACAACGGACTCGGCATCGACTGCCGACCGCCTGGATTGGCGCTCCGATGAGCGTGAGACGCCAATGGGATGGGCTTCGGATGCGTCTGAAAAATCGCGGCTTGCGATGGATGGTGCTGGCGATGTGGGGAGCGTTGTTCCTCATCGCGTCGGGCTGTCGGCTCTTTCCGCCTGCGGAAACTGTCTATCGTGGGCACAATGCGGACAACCCTCGGCCGGCGGACAGGCCGAAACTGCTGCCGGCTTTTGAAAAGCCGAAGTTCCTGGCGCCGGTCGAAGCCAAGCCCGCCCTACCGAAGCCGATCCCCATCAGTCTCGACACCGTGCTGCGCATGGCCCAGGATCAGAATGGCCAAGTGCGTATCGCTCGGCTCCGCCTCGATGATGCGGCCCGCGACCATCACGCCGCCGCACGCCATTGGCTGCCCGACATCTCCGTCGGCATCGCCGCCTATCGACACGACGGCGGCATTCAAGACTTCGATGGCAACCTACTGCGCACTCGATTCACGAACGCCTTGGCCGGGCTCGAACTCGCCGGCAAATACGACTGGAAGGAACACCTTTACCGTCGTGTCGAAACGGAACGCCGCGTGTGGCAGCAAAAAGGCGAGCTCAGCAAGCTCACCAGCGAGACGCTGCTCGACGCCACGTCCACCTACATCGGTCTGCTCGCGGCACGGTCCGGCATTGCCGTCTCCGTCGAACTGGAAGTCCGCCTCAAGGACCTGCTCGATCAAAGCAAGAAGCTCGCCAAGCTCGATCCGGGTTTGCAGATCGAGGTCAGCTCGATCGAGCGGGAGATGATGGCTCAGAACGTGCTTACCGTCAAGCTGCGCGAGGCGCATAAGGCCGCCACCGCCAAGCTCGCCTATCTGCTCGGCCTCGATCCGTGCTGCCAATTTCTTGTCGTTGATGGAAAGCTGATGCCGATCAACATCATCGACGGTAATCAGCCGGTGCAGAAGCTGGTCGACCAGGCATTGTCGCGAGGCCCCGGCGTGCGCGAGCTCGAAGGGCTCCTGCACGCGGTCGAATCCGCTCGTAACGCCAACTACGGGCTCAACCACTGGATGCCTAGCGTGGAAGTCAGCCTTATCGAAGGCGGCTTCGGCGCGGCCTCGGGCAGTCGCAGCCTCGATTGGGCCAATCGCCTCGATTTCGGCATTCGTTTGCGTTACAACCTCACCGACATCGGCTTCTCCAAGCACAAACGCCGGCAGGCCGACAGCAACATCGAGCAAGTCCAGCTCAGCGTGCAGGAGCTTCGCGCCAAGCTGACGCTCGGCGTGCAGGAAGCGCGTGACGCCATCCACAGCGGCCTCGAACAGGTCACCTTGGCCGACAAGCACATCCGCTACGCCGAGGAATCGCACAAGCTCTCGGACACGCGTTTCCGCGAAGGCATCAAAGGCCGATCGGCCACCGAAGTGCTGGTTGCGTTGCGTTCCCTCGGCGGCGCCCGGCTCGAGTTCATCCAAGCCGTCCGCGAGCTCAACCGCGCTCAACTCCGCCTCTTCATCCTCGTCGGCTCGACAGAGCCGGAATGCTCGAACTGACCGTCACCCCGCCCCGGACTCGTTCGAACCAACGCGTAACGAATTTTTCCTGCAGGGCGTCATCACCGACGATCCTCCCCGGACTCGTTATCCTCGCACTGCTCACTTGCGAATTACAACGCGTTTTTCCTGCCCGCAATGCTGAAGCGTCGACATTAAAGGTGGCCGCGTTACGCCAACAACTCGCGAATCGGTCTTCCGCCATGCGATATCGGCACGGGCCGACCGGCGCGGTCGGGGACAGGGTAGTCGGGGTCGATACCGAGGATTTCGTAAATGGTCGCGCAGATGTCGGCGGGACTTACTGGCCGATCCTTCACATAAGCGGCTTGATTGTCCGATTCGCCGACGACCGTGCCGCCGCGAATGCCGGCCCCTGCGAACCACATGCCGTAACAGTAGGTCCAGTGATCGCGTCCGGCGTTGCCGTTGATCCGCGGCGTTCTGCCCATTTCGCTCATCACCACGACCAGGGTTTCGTCGAGCAGGCCTCGCGTTTCGAGATCTTCGAGCAGCGCCTGCTGAACGCGATCGAACTCGGGAAGGTTGACGTCCTTGAGGATGGCGAAGTTGCGCGTGTGCGTGTCCCAGCTGTCGTAGTTGATCTGCACGCGGTCCCAGAAGAGGTCCCACGTCACGTTGACGAAACGCACATCGCGCTCGACGAGCCGACGCGCGATCATCGAGCAGTTGCCAAAGAGCGTTCGGCCATAGCGATCGCGCAAGCGCGGATCCTCTTGCGAGAGATCGAAAGCGGAGCGGACATCATTGGAGGTGAGCAGATTGAAGGCCCGGCGCTGGGTGCGGTTGAAGTTGTCAATGCCGGGCTGAGCGTCGACCTGGCGCAGGTTGTCGTCGATCTGCTGCATAAGCGTGCGGCGATCGTGCAGGCGGTCGATAGTGACGCCGGGAGCGAGCGTGTTTTCGGGCAGGCGCGGTTCGCCCAAGACGGTGACCGGTCGGCCGGGGGCAGGCGTCGGGCTGTTCGGATCGCGATGAGGCATCACCTCGGTGTAGAGCGCCTCGTAGCGCTGGCCGAGGAATCCGGAGTACGGGCCAGGGCGGCGGATCGCTTGGCCCCAGCCGAGGTAGCACGGCATGTAGACGTAATCGGGCAGGTCGCGCAGATGGCGTCCGTCCTTGACGCTTCCGGCTCGTAGGTACTCGGCGACCGAGCCCATGCTCGGCGGATAGGTGTCGCGCGTCACCGTGTTGTCGAGCAGCTGCTCCAGGCCCGTGTAGCTCGGCAAGGTGTTGTGGCAGCCGGCGCGATGATTCAGCGAACGCACCAGGGCAATCTTGTGCATCCAACGGCTCATCTTCGGCAGGTACTCGCCGATGCGGATGCCCGGAACATTGGTCGCGATCGGATTGAACTCGCCGCGGATTTCGCTCGGCGCGTTCGGCTTGAGGTCGATCATATCCTGCGTCGCCGCCCCTCCCAGGAGGTACAGCATGATGACGCTTTTGGCGCGGCCACGCCGGCGCTCTGACGTCGGCATTGCGTTCGCCGCCAAGCCGCTGAGCCCCAAGCCGCAGGCGGCGGTCAGCGTCTCGCGGCGGGTCCATCCCGCACACGTCTTTCGCGGTGAGCCGAGCAATGTCAACATGGCGGAGTCCTCGCGGTTGGCCGTTTGCTGCTTAGCGGTGGCACGGCGCCTCGCGAGCGCTAAGCCGCAAGCCGCCGGAGCATTGCGGGGGGAGTGCTGAATATGATAAAGTAATCTTCGGCGAATAGGAAGCGGAAAATCGAATCCGAGGCGAAATACAAGAGTAGCCGCGAAAAAACGCAAAAGACGCAATAGAAATCCGGTGCGAATACTCTTGCGTCTGTTTGCGTTATTTTGCGGCGAATTCTCACTTCCTGGCGACCTTCGCGGTCGGCGGGGCGATGCCGGTCCAGAGTTGCACGTTGAAGCTGGAGCCGTTCGAATAACCGACGTACCAGGCGCCGTCACTGCGTTGGCCGAGGAAGTCGGCTCGGCCGTCGCCGTCGACGTCGCCGAAGCTGATCGAGGTCCAGGTGGCGGTCGGGTCGAGTTGCGCCCAGAGCTTGGTGTCGAAGCTTGAACCGGTGGACAGACCGGTGAAGATCATGCCGTTGGAGAGCACGCCGGTGACGTCGATCTTGCCGTCGCGATTGAAGTCGCCGATCGCCAGCCTGCGCCAGTAGGAGGCCGGGCCCCAGAAGGAATAGGTGGAGGCCGCGGCAAAGCTCGAACCGTTCGACACGCTGACCGACCAGGCGCCGGCGGCGCTGAAGCCGATGAGGTCGGTCTTGCCATCGCCGTTGAAATCGCCGGCCTGGAATAGAGTCCAGGTCGTCGGCTTGGCCCAAGCTCCCCATTGCTGATTAACGATGCTGCCATCGGCCTGCTTCAAATTTACCCAGACGGCGCCGTCGGGATTGACGAAGGCGGTGTCTTGAATCTTGTCGCCGTTGAAATCGCCGATGACGCGGTAAACGGACGGCGAGGCCAGGACGTTGACGCGGAAGCTGGCGGTGGACGTGGCTGTACCGTCGGACGCGGTGACTTGGACGTCGAATCCGCCGACGAAGTCGGCCGAGGCGTGAATCATGAGCTGATTGCCGACGACGGCGAGCGACGCCGGGGCCTTGGCGTAGGTTCCGATGATCTTGGCACTCCAGGTGATCGGATCGTTCTGGGCGTCGGTCGCGCTCAGCGTGATACGCTGGCTCTGATGGGCGTAAACGCTCGGACTCGTCAGCGTGGCGATTTGCGGCGGCGTGTTCTGATTGATCGCCACGGTGAACGTCCGAGTCGTCGAGAGCTTGCCATCGCTGGCGACGATTTGAATTTGATAGCTTCCAACCGCGCCCGCCGGGGCTTGAATCATGAGCTGATTGCCGGTGACTGTCAGTGTCAAATTGGCTGGCGCCTGGACGTTCCAAAGCAGGCTCGGGTCGGAATAGACACGGGCGTCGAGCGTCGAGATCAACGCGGACGGTTGCATCGTCGTCGTCATTGAGCCGGTCCACTTGCGCAATTGTCCGCTCGGCAACAGGCAGTACCAGGTTCCGCTGGTGCTGCTCAGCCACTTCTCGTTCCGGCCCCAAATGTTCGCGTAGTAATTGCCGAGATACTTGAATGCAAATTGCTGCTTGAGCTGGAACGCCTGTCCCGTGGTCGAACTGATGACATTGGCGGACCAGGCGATCGGATCGCCGTCAGCGTCGCTGCCCTGCAGAGTGAGGCGAAGCGTCCCGCCCGGCGCCATCGATTGGTTGGCGATCGAGGACACGCTGGGCGCGGAGTTGCCTCCGGTCCCGATCGCGGCCAAAGCGGCGCCGACGTCAAGGCGTTTGAAGGTCAACCCGGTGTTGGTGACGTTGTCGTTCTCATCGTCGCCGTCGACGACATTGCTTCCAGTCTGTTTCATGAGAGCGACGATCGTATCCTGATTGGCAGTCAGCTTCATCGCGTCCATCGCTTGATGGATGAGCACGGAAGCGCCGGCGACGACCGGGGCAGCCATCGACGTGCCGGCCATCAGCTTCCACGTGTTGTTCAGATAGGTACTGTTGATCATCGCGCCGGGCGCCATGATTGTGAGAGCCGAGCCCCGCTGCGAGAAGCTGGCGATGCGGTCGGGCGCCGTCGTGATGTCGCGTGCGCCCGAGGCCCAGGCCACCGCTCCGAAATCGCCGTTATACACCGCGCCGACCGAAACGACCTGCTGGCTGATGGCCGGGTAATCGAGCCCCGCGGCGCTTTTGTAGGTGTAAAAGCTATTCCCCGCGGCGACCGATATGAACACGCCGCCGTTCTTCAGCGACGTGAACTCGTCTTCCAGAAACGTATAGGGATTCACCGTGTAGTTGCCCGCGCCGAGCGACATGTTGACGGCGACGATGTTGTACTTGGCGCGGTTGGCGGCGATCCACTGCAACGCCTTCTCGACGTTGCCGAACGTTCCCGAGCCGTCCTTGCCAAGCACCTTCAGCGCGATGAGGTTGACGTCAGGAGCAACGCCGGAGTAGTTGGCGCTGGAGCTGCCGATGATGCCCGCAACATGGGTGCCGTGGCCGTTGTCGTCCATCGGATCGGCATCGTTGTTGACGAAGTCCCAGCCGGCCACTACGCGCCGCCCGACGCCGAATCCACCGCCCAGACTCGCATGGTTGTAATCAATGCCTGTGTCGATGACGGCGACGCTGTATCCCGTGCCGCGGTACGGCGTGTTGAACGCGCTCGGCAGGCCGATGAGCGAACCGAAGCTGGCGTTGCTGGATGTCGATGCTTGCGTTGTCGGCGTCGGAGTGAAATTGGCCACGCGGACATCGTCCACGCGAAACGTTTGCTGTTGCCACTGTTGATAAAGCGTCGTGCTCGATGGAACGACGCGATCTTCGAGAAGCTCGACCGAGAGTTTGGGGGAAGGCTTTTTGCGTGCAGACCCCTTCGGATCAAGGGCCAGCGCCCACGACCAAATACGGGACCAGATCATGACGGTATTCCTTCGGCAACCTGGCGACCACCATCGCTCTGGCTTGGGGGAGCGCGATGTTGGCCCATGGCTTTGCGTCCCCACGTCGCCGTGGGTTTGCTATTGTCGGGAATCAGTGTTGTACCGATTCTGCCGAAACCATAGCACATGACGAGTGGGCAAGCAAATCCGACTTAGCCGACTTTGCGCCCGCCCGTCCGTACCCGGTGGCGACGATTTTGCGTGAAATGCCGACGCAGATAGGCGCCGGTTGCAATCCGATGCGGTTCTTTCGCGTCCTGCTCGCCGCGAGTATTGTACAGATGCACCCTGGTGGAGATGCTCTCGAAATGTCAATTTTTTCGAAAAGTACATGTGAAATGTCGGGGATGAGCGCCACCAATTCCTGCGTTCGAATCACCTTCGCTGCCGCAGGATTTCGCTTCGCTCATCTCTGCACTTCGGACGATTTTTCCCTTTTGGCGCTGGCGTTTGCCCTTGGCAACGGGTATGCTGAAACCACATCTTGCGGAGGCATTACTATGCGCATGTGCTTTCTGTTGACCGTCCTCGTGGCCGCTCCGATTCGGGAGCCGACCGATCCGCCCAAGCCGCCCCAAGCCGTGCTTCATGGCGATTGGCTGTGCACGATGGTCAACAAGAATCCGTCGATCGAACGCAACATGATCTTTCGCATCACGCCGACCGAGACGTTCTTCATCATCAACGGAGCGGTCAGCCAGGGCGACGGCCTGACCGCGACGTACAAGGCGGACATGACGCAGAACCCGATTGCCATCGACTTTTTCCCGCGCTCGCGTGGCGGCAAGATGCCGGGGATCATCCGAATCGAAGGCGACGTTCTCATCCTCGGCCTGCGCACCGCCGGCGGCGACAAACGCCCCACCGACTTCAGCAACGCCGACCTGGTCGCTCACTACAAACGCGTTCGCTGATCGACTCCACATGCGCTGCGACTTTGCCTCAAAGCGTCGCGCCCAGGAGATCTCACCATGAATGCCGTGCTGACGCTTGTACTTTTTACGATCGCCGCTCCGGAGCGTAAACCGCTGGCCCCCTCGGAAGAGACGCCGCCGTCCGTTCATCAGCAAATCCTCGGTGAATGGAAACTCGTCTCCGCAGTCATCGGCGGAAAAAGCGAAATCGCCAATCGACCCAAGGACACCATCCTGACTTTCGAACGGAAAGTCATCCACGTGCGCGAGGACGGAATCCAACGTCCCAACGATGACGCGGCCTATGCCCTGGATACAACTAAGGCGATCGTACAGATCGACACCACACCCAAGGACGCGAAAATCCTGGGCATCTTGAAAGTCGAGGGCGACCGCTTGACGCTCTGCTTTTCGCTCGGATCCGCACGCCCGGCCAGCTTCGCCTCCCCCGCAGGCAGCAGCGTATCTCTCTACCAGTTCCAGCGCATCAAACGGTAGCCGCCATGCAGATTCACGGCAACAGCTTTCTCGTCAGCGGCGGCGCCTCCGGACTCGGCGCGGCATGCGTGCGCATGCTGGCATCGGCGGGAGGCAACGTCGTCATTGCCGACATCAACCGTAGCGCGGGAGATACTCTCGCCGCGGAACTCGGCGGCACGGTTCGCTTCGCCAGCACCGATGTGACCGACGAGGCCAGCGTGCAATCCGCCGTCCATCTCGCGACGGAGTCGTTCGGGACGCTGCACGGTTGCATCCAGTGCGCCGGAATCGCATTGGCCGAGAAAGTTCATGGCAAAAGCGGACCGACGCCGATGGTGGGATTCCTCAAGACGATTCAGATCAATCTCGTCGGCACATACAACGTCGTGCGACTCGCCAGCGCCGCCATGATGCAAAATTCCCCGAACCCGGCCGGGGAGCGCGGCGTCGTCATCAATACCGCTTCGGTCGCGGCGTACGACGGCCAAATCGGCCAGGCGGCGTACGCGGCATCCAAAGGCGGCATCGTCAGCATGACGCTCCCCTTGGCGCGCGAGTTCGCCCGCTTCGGCATCCGCGTGATGACGATCGCCCCGGGCATCTTCGACACGCCACTATTGGCCGCCCTGCCGGAGCCTGCACGCCAATCGCTCGCTCAGCAAGTGCCGTTTCCGCAGCGCTTGGGACGTCCTGAGGAGTTCGCCTCGCTCGCCCGGCA
>Ga0194128_10004104_pt1 | contig 21717 bp, 29 predicted proteins | sample TA2KigCa65mmetaG_FD_148650 | JGI IMG/M metagenome (GOLD analysis project Ga0194128, IMG submission 148650) | Freshwater microbial communities from Lake Tanganyika, Tanzania - TA2015037 Kigoma Deep Cast 65m | ecosystem: Environmental > Aquatic > Freshwater > Lake | place: Tanzania: Lake... | reverse complement strand
GTCCTCGTCCTCGTAATAATCGTCCGGGTCGTCTGTGTATATGTCTGGGTCGAGAAAGTCTGAAAGTTCGGGGCGGTTTTTTATTACCGCCTCATGTAATTCTTTTAGCTTGTCAACGGTATAGATTGCGCTGCAATAAGAGTTAACATAGTCCAAAATTTTATTTATGTAATCCTCGTCCAGTTCATCCCATGGATCATCCCCAAGATCGTCAAGTATTTCTAGCCCCTTATTTGCGCCGCCGTCACAGCTCATCTGTAACACCGGTGATAAGCTGTTATATTCGCTGTAATCATATTTCACCCGGGTTTGATATACTGCCCACATTTCTACTTCATCAACTGTTATAGTGTTGTAAACGCTGATTTCGTGAAGCACGTAATCGCCGTACATGTAATTGCGGCGCTTTGTTGATCCGTGGTATTCGTAATTGAATGGTGTTGTTTGTATTTTCAATGGTGTTGTTTGTATTTTCATAGTAGTAGCCTCTTTAAAAATTAGCGTAGATAAAAGAATCAGAGCCGGACCAACCAACAAAGATGGATCTATAACCAATATATTCTTCAATTAATTGTTTGATCTGGTAATCTTCAAATTCAGTAAATAAATATCTGTATTCGCTTTTAAAATCTTCAATTGTTGATTCTGTAAAATCGCAACAGATACCTATTACATCAAGCTCTATTTGCTGTTCTGTGCCGTTGTCTTCAGATTCTGTTAGATAGTCAAAAAGCAATCCCAAGCCCTCATCGCTAAATTGATTTGGTCTAATAGCTTTTAATTCATCTTTAAAAATTGAATCTGTTACTTGGATATACATAATAATCTATCCTTTTTGATTACTGATAAATAATTTTTACATACTCCCCGGAGGGAATTCAGAGGATACTAAAATTTTTATCTTTTGTAAATCTTTTTTTTATCTGCTACTACGACCTACGACCTACGGCCGGCGCTATCGGCGCTTACGGCCGGCGCTATCGGCGCTTACGGCCGGCGCTATCGGCGCTTACGGCCGGCGCTTACGGCCGGCGCTATCGGCGCTTACGGCCGGCGCTATCGGCGCTTACGGCCGGCGCTTACGGCCGGCGCTATCGGCGCTTACGGCCGGCGCTATCGGCGCTTACGGCCGGCGCTATCGGCGCTTACGGCCGGCGCTATCGGCGCTTACGGCCGGCGCTATCGGCGCTTACGGCCGGCGCTATCGGCGACTTGTATGGGTATGGCTTTGCTTTTTAACGCGTTGATAACCAGGGCACCCCACCCCCCAATATGCGATTGATGGAACCTAGTATTTATTTACATACTATTCCGCACAACCGCAGAACAACCCCTCAGTTTTAGTTAGAGCCCTTCCTGCTTTCCCCTGCTATGACCCCCCTACCCCCTATCGATTTTTACCTGACGCTCATTTTGTCTTTATATAGAAACACCCCCCGTCAATAAAATTTAACCTTTAGTGAAAATCGTGATAATCTTTTAACATCTAAAGCCACAAACAGCTTATGACACTACATATAACACCCGATAGCACTACCCCCCTCCCTTCTGACTTCGTTACAGAAAGTCCTAAGTCTTTTCGCGAGCAAGCAAGTGCCTACTACAATACGGTAAAAGAACTGTTGGATAATGGTATGGAATTTGAACTGACGGATCTTGATAAGAAAGATTCCCACATTGCGATAACAACCGGCACATTTCCATCTTCAACCACGATCCGACCGGGTACGATTGTTAATCTTGAAGCAATCCTTTCTACTTGTGATCAGGAGTTAATCAATGTATCGCGCAGGCTTAGGAATTATGTCACCAATAAATTGCTGGTTGAGACAACGGACGGAGATGCAAAGGTAAGGTTAAAGTCTTTGGAGTTGTTAGGGAAGATTGGGGATGTTGGATTGTTTGTTGAGCGCAAAGACATAACGATCACAACCAGAACACAAGCGGACATTAATACAGAGCTTGAGAAGACACTCGAACTGTATTTGGGTAGAAAACCGTTTGAAATACCATTAGAGGCTGAGTTCACTGAGGTTGATAAATTTGAAGCCTCCGATGAGGATGAAGTACTTAAAGAGGTCAATGATGAATCAGAAGATTGATCCTCGTCTTTTAAAGATAGCACAAGACAACTTAGACAAACTACCGATAGATATACAACAGAAGATTGGTGAGCTTGTCTTCCACGCACGGAAGATGGGTGTTCAAGATAAGGCGCAAGACGACTTCATGGCGTTCGTTAATTACGTGTGGCCAACATTCATACACGGACGGCATCATCAGCGTATGGCTCGTGCGTTTGAGAAAGTGGCTAGAGGCGAATGTAAGCGGCTGATTATTAACATGGCCCCGAGGCACTCGAAATCGGAAATGGCATCTTATCTTTTGCCCGCATGGTTCTTGGGTAAATTTCCGCAGAAGAAAATCATTCAAGCGTCTTATAACGCGGAGCTTGCGACAGGGTTTGGTCGTAAAGTGCGTAACTTGGTTGATTCAGATAAGTTCAAGGATGTGTTCCCTAATGTGGAACTACGCACCGACTCTAAGGCGGCTGGTCGCTGGAACACCAATCACAACGGTGATTATTTCGCGATTGGTGTTGGCGGTAACATGACCGGGCGTGGTGCCGACATATGTGTGTCCCCAGGTAGTATTGTCTATGAACAAAGCAGAGGAGCGATTGAAGCTCGGTGCGTAAAGCTAGGTGACAAACTTTTAGGTTCTGATGGATACGGGGCAGTAACGTGCATACATGATTCGTTACACAGAGGCACGGTCAATGTTGATGGTGCAAAAATGTCACTCAACCATCCGGTCTGGACGGCTAACAAAGGTTGGGTGGACGCAGGATTATTGACGACAGATGATTTGTTACAAACAATAAACGTCTATGATAAACTGTCTTCGTTTATTAAAACGGGAGTTAATCATGCGTCATCCAATGAAAGAGCCAAAAAATTATTCAAAATCGTATTCTCGTGTTTACAACATTTGGGCACAAATGCGACAACGATGTTCCAATCCAAACGCAACCAACTATTTCAGGTATGGGGCGAAAGGGATAACGGTTTGCGAACAATGGAGCAAGTTCGATCAATTCGTTTTGGATATGGGGGAGCCGCTAACCCCACGGCATACACTAGACAGAATGGATCCAAATGGGGATTACTCACCGGAGAACTGCCGCTGGGCGGATATGGAGACCCAGTTCAACAACAAACGCAACAACGTAAACATAACAGCGTTTGGGAAAACTCAAACCTTGGCGCAGTGGGCGAGGGAGGTCGATCTTTCGAGGGATACGATAAGGCACAGGATATTCGAGATGGAGTTGTCACCAGAGGAAGCGTTGAATATGCAGAAAGGGAGTTGGGTGCAGAAACCAGTGTTGCAGTACGACTTGCAAGGGAACTTTGTCCAGCGTTACGAATCACTCGCCGCTATGGAGAAGGTTACAGGATTGAGCAAAAAATCGGTTCATCAGTGTTTAGCTGGAAAGAGCAAATCGTCTTGCGGTTATTACTGGGAATACGAACGCCAAAGTCAATAAGTATCAAATCTCATGAACCTGAGCAGTTTGTTAATTTTACTGTCCAGGGACATAATACTTTTATAGTCAATCCTTATTTGTCACATAACTGTATCATCGATGATCCCCACTCGGAGCAAGAGGCTGTGTTAGCTGAGTCTGATCCGAGCGTTTACGATAGAACGTACGAATGGTACACATCAGGACCAAGGCAGCGGCTACAGCCGGGCGGAGCGATCATAATAGTTGCCACTAGATGGTCAACTCGCGACCTGTGTGGTCAGATATTAAAAACTGCCGCTCAGAGAACCGGGGAGGAGTGGGAAGTCATAGAACTCCCAGCCATTTTACCCTCTGATAATCCCATCTGGCCTGAGTTCTGGTCGAAAGATGAATTATTCGCTTTGCGCCGAGAGCTACCATCATCGAAATGGATGGCGCAATATCAACAGCAACCTGCATCAGACGTTGCCGCGATTATTAAAAGGGAATGGTGGAAAATTTGGAATAAGGATGATCCACCAATATGTGAGTTCATTATTCAATCTTGGGATACTGCTTTTACTAAAAACGAAAGATCTGACTATTCAGCCTGTACGACTTGGGGAATTTTCTATAAGGAAGACGACACGGGTATCCACCAAGCAAATATTATTTTATTAGATTATTTTAAAAAACGAATGGAGTTCCCCGAACTTAAACAAAAGACATTTGAGATGTGGAAAGAATGGGAACCTGATTCCATTATTATTGAATCGAAAGCATCTGGTGCTCCACTTGTCTTTGAATTAAGAGCAATGGGTATTCCTGTTCAAGAGTTCACTCCTGTGCGAGGGGGCGGTGATAAGATTGTCAGAGCTAATGCTATTGCAGACATCTTTGCATCCGGTCGCGTATGGGCGCCCAATCGACATTGGGCAGAGGAACTTATTGAAGAAACAGCAAGCTTCCCGAGCGGAGATCATGACGATGGTGTTGACGCAACAGTTATGGCTATGATGCGATTTAGAAAGGGCGGCTTCTTACGTTTACCAAGCGATGAAGATGATGAGCAGCAATACTTTAGACGCAAAGTAGCGTATTATTAATATCACATTAAATACCTTTACGGATCATAAACATGGCAATAGAGAAAAGTATTTACGCAGCTCCACAAGGTCTGCTTGATTTAGAGAATATGGATCATGATATCGAGATTGAGATTGAGAATCCTGATGATGTGAGACTTACTTTCGGTGATATGACGTTAAATTTAATGCCCGAGAAGTCCGATGAAAACTTCGACGCCAACTTAGCGGAAGAGTTAGACCCTTCATATTTGCAGACTATCGCGTCAGATCTGTTAGGTGACTTTGACGATGATGTCTCTTCAAGGAAAGATTGGGTCAGTACTTATGTGGACGGCTTAGAGCTGTTAGGTATGAAGATTGAAGAACGTGCAGAACCTTGGCAGGGTGCCTGTGGCGTGTATCACCCACTTATGAGTGAGGCGTTAGTCAAGTTTCAAGCTGAGACTATGATGTCTACATTCCCCGCCGCAGGTCCAGTCAAGACGCAGATCATCGGCAAAGAGACACCTGAGAAGAAAGAAGCGGCGATTCGCGTACAGGATGACATGAATTACCAGTTAATGGACGTGATGACGGAGTATCGACCAGAGCATGAGCGTATGTTGTGGGGTTTAGGGTTGTCGGGTAATGCGTTCAAGAAGGTGTACTTCGATCCTAGTTTGGATAGACAGGTATCGATCTTCGTACCAGCGGAAGATATTGTCGTACCATACGGTGCCAGTGACTTAGAGTCTGCTGATAGGGTCACTCATGTGATGAGAAAGACTGAAAATGAGATGCGTAGACTGCAAGTGGCGGGTTTTTATCGTGATATTGACCTGGGTGAGCCAAACAATTCATTAGACGAAGTTGAGAAAAAGATCGCTGAACGCCTTGGCTTCCGTGCGACTAGCGATGATCGATACAAAATCCTCGAAATTCACACTTATTTGGACTTGGATGGGTACGAAGACGTCAATGATGACGGTGATAAAACAGGTATCGCTCTACCTTATGTCGTTACTATTGAGAAAGGTAGTAATGAGGTATTGTCAATTCGCAGAAACTGGGAAGAAAATGACAAAAATAAACTTAAACGGCAGCATTTTGTCCATTATGGTTATGTTCCGGGGTTTGGTTTCTATTGTTTTGGGCTTATCCATCTTGTTGGGGCTTTTGCTAAATCTGCTACTTCTCTCATACGCCAACTTGTAGACTCAGGTACGCTTTCTAACCTACCTGGTGGCTTTAAATCCCGTGGCATGCGCATTAAAGGTGATGATACACCAATCTCCCCGGGTGAATGGCGCGACGTTGATGTGCCGTCAGGCCCTATGCGGGACAATATCATCCCACTACCTTATAAAGAGCCTAGCCAAACGCTATATCAGCTCCTCGGTACCATCGTAGAAGAGGGTAGACGCTTCGCAAATACCGCCGATTTGCAGATTTCAGATATGTCGGCACAGGCACCTGTGGGTACGACACTAGCGATTCTGGAAAGAACGCTGAAAACCATGTCAGCCATTCAAGCGCGTGTCCATTACAGCATGAAGCAGGAGTTGGGGCTGCTAAAAGGGATTATTGCGAGCTTTACCCCCGATGACTACGACTATGAGCCGACTGAGGGTAATCGCAAAGCTAAACGTTCTGACTACGACAACATAGCAGTTATTCCGGTATCGGATCCAAATGCCTCAACAATGGCACAGAAGATCGTGCAGTACCAAGCGGCGTTGCAGTTAGCACAGGGTGCACCTCAGTTGTACAACTTGCCGTTATTACATCGTCAGATGTTGGATGTATTGGGTATTAAAGATGCTAATAAGCTGATTCCTATGGCTGATGACATGGAGCCTATGGATCCTGTGACTGAGAATCAGAGTATTTTGATGATGAAGCCGGTAAAAGCGTTCTTAACACAGAACCATCAGGCGCATATTCAAGTTCACATGGCAACGTTGCAAGACCCTAAGATCGCCCAGTTGTTGCAGAACAACCCGATGGCACAGCAACTTCAGGCAGCAATGATGGCACATATCAATGAGCATTTGGGCTTTGAGTACCGCGTACAGATCGAGCAGCAGCTCGGGTTCGCACTACCACCTCAACACGACGAGAGTGGTGAGGACGTTCACATGGACCCACAAGTCGAAGCGAATTTGGCACCCATGCTGGCACAGGCAGCACAGCAGTTGTTACAAAAGAACCAAATGGAAGTGGCACAACAACAGGCACAACAACAGGCGCAAGATCCTCTGGTTCAGATGCAGATGCAAGAACTTCAGCTTAAAGCCGCTGAGCAACAACGCAAATCTCAGAAAGATCAGATGGATGCACAACTCAAGATGGCGCAGATTGAGGTTGAGAGACAGCGTATTGCGTCGCAATCGGCTACTGCACAGAAACAGATACAAGTCGATGCACTTAAAAACGCAGCTTCGTTAACGTCTAAAGGTACTATTGAGGCTAAGAAGATACAAGTAGCAGCACTTAAAGATGCAGCGAATCTGACTGCTAAGAAAGAGTTTGAACAGAAACGTGTACAAGTGGATGCACTTAAATCGGCAGCACAACTGACCGAGCAGAAACGTCAACACAACACGAAACTAATACATGACGCAAAAAGGACTGATAAGCAGATATTGAGCAAAAATCCTAAATCTGAGGAATGAAATTCCCACCGGTAAACCTATGGTCTCTCCCGAAACAAAGGAGAGACTATGAATACACTACAGCAATTATAACCGTTAAAACACCGACAAGAGGTAGAGAATGGACGGATTTGAATACATTAATAGCGAAATTAACCAGAAGATAAACCAGCTCGAAGAGCATACCGTGCGCGGGCAATTATCCTCTTATGAAGAATACAAATTCCTGTGTGGGCAGATTCGAGGTCTGCTGACTGCTCGGGATATCATAAATGACCTCAAAAACAAAATGGAAAATCACGATGAGTAAAATCGTATTACCACAAGGGACAAAACCTGTGGACGCGCCTGTTATCAAAGTAGCACCGGCCGAACCTGAAGCACAATCTGCCGAAGAGAAAGCAACGCAACTTCCAACGCCTACCGGTTATCATATTTTATGTGCCGTGCCGGATGTGGAAGACACGTATGAAAGCGGGATTATTAAGGCTGATGTGACGCGTAAAAACGAAGAAATCATGACCACCGTGCTGTTTGTTGTAGCGATTGGGCCAGACGCCTATAAAGACACAAACAAGTTCCCAACAGGGCCTTGGTGCAAAGTGGGAGATTTCATCACTGTACGCCGTGCGTCAGGTACCCGATTGGACATTCATGGTAGGGAATTCAGAATTATCAACGATGATACGCCTGAAGCCGTTGTACAAGACCCTCGCGGGATTAAATGTAAATAGGACAAGACTATGGCAAATTTTCAAAAAGAAGAGTTTCACTTTCCTGATGAGCAACAAGATCCTCCAGAAATCGAGATTGATATTGATGATGATACCCCGGAGGAAGACAGAGGCCGTGAGCCGATGCCGAAGGAGATCGTTAGCAAATTAGATAGCGATGACGAATTTGAACAGTACGACGAGACTGTCAAAGAGAAGTTAAAGCAGCTTAAAAAAGTATGGCACGATGAGCGCAGAGAGAAAGAGGCAGCTTATCGTGAGCATCAAGAAGCTGTGGTCTTGGCTAGACAACTGCTTGATGAGAACCAGAGACTAAAAGGCGCGTATCAAACGGGCGAGAAAGAGTACATCACCACTGTACAGGAGGCCGCTACGCACGAGGTAGAAGCTGCCAAACGCTCCTACAGAGATGCTTACGAGTCGGGTGATACCGATGGCATCATTAATGCGCAAGAGAGGTTGAACCTCGCTCAAATGAAGTTGATGCGAGCCGCGAGTCTAAAAGAAACACCTTTACAAAATGACGAGGATGTTGTACAACAGCTACAACAGCACCTACAGCCACGCGCTGTCGCGCCTCAGCCTGACGAAAGGGCTGTAGCATGGCAACGTAAAAACTCTTGGTTTGGTCAAGATCAAGAGATGACTGCCGCCGCTCTGGGCTTACACGAAAAGCTTAGAACACAAGGGGTCGTTGTTGGTTCTGATGAATATTATGACGCTTTGGACAGAACAATGCGCAAAAGATTCGGTGAGTATTTTGACGACTCAGACTCCAAGTCTCAAAGTAAGGGCAAACATACCACGGTAGTTGCACCTGCAACGAGAAGCACATCATCAAACCGCGTTACATTGAAACAGAGTCAACTACAGTTAGCAAAGAAATTGGGCCTGACTCCTGAACAATACGCAAAAGAACTGATTAGATTGGAGAATAGAACATGAGTACACAAAATAGATTATCACGCGAATTAAATACCCGGGCATTGCAGGAACGTCCTAAGCAGTGGATGCCGCCTGAAACCTTACCTGAGCCAGACAAAATGCCAGGTTATGCCTATAGATGGATTCGTGTCTCGACATTAAACAATGCTGACCCACGCAACTTATCTGCCAAACTCAGAGAAGGATGGGAGCCTGTTAAACTTGAAGAACAACCGAAATTCCAACTGCTAGCTGATCCTAATAGTCGTTTTAAAGACAACGTTGAGATTGGTGGGTTATTGCTTTGCAAGACTCCTGAAGAGTTTGTAGATCAACGTAATTCGTATTACCAAGGCCAAACACAAGCTCAAACGGAAGCTGTAGACAATAACTTTATGCGCGAATCTGATGCTCGTATGCCTCTCTTCCGTGAGCGTAAATCTAGCACCAGCTTCGGTAAAGGTTCTTAATTTTAATTTATTGAGGTTACTATGGCTTATCCTACAGTCTCATCCCCATACGGGTTGAAACCGATCAATTTGATCGGCGGTCAGGTGTTTGCTGGTGCGACTCGTCAATTCCAAATTGCAAGTGCTTATGATACAAGCATTTTTAATGGCGACTTGGTGAAAATCGTAACGGCTGGCACTATTGAAAAAGACGCTGGCACTGCTACTGCTACACCGGTAGGTGTATTCTTGGGTTGCTCTTACGTTAACGCGCAAGGTCAAACCATTTACCAACAGTACTTCCCAGCCAACACTACAGCGCCTACTGGCACTGTAATTACAGCTTATGTTGCTGATGATCCTAATACACTGTTTAAAGTAGCAGTTGTATCAGGCACTACAGTAATCGCTGGCGTTGGTCGTGCTGTTATTGGCAGCAATATGTCATTGGTTCAAAACGCTGGTTCTAGTAACACAGGTGACTCTAAAGTCGCTGTTCTGTCTAGCTCGGCTGCAACCACTAACACTTTACCTATTCGTGTTATTGACGTTGTTCCAGACACCGCAACTGGCTCAGACACCTATGTTGAACTGATCGTTAAGTTTAACTGGGGTATGCATCAGTATCAAAACGCAACCGGCGTATAAGGAGTAATTAGATGGCAATTTCACGCGCTCAGTTATTAAAAGAGTTGTTGCCAGGCCTGAACGCTCTGTTCGGTTTGGAATACGCTCGTTATGGCGAAGAACACAAAGAGATTTATGAAATAGAAACCTCTGAGCGTTCTTTTGAGGAAGAAACAAAACTGTCTGGTTTCTCAGCAGCTCCTGTTAAAAACGAAGGCTCAGCCATCGCGTATGACAATGCTCAAGAAGCTTGGACTGCTCGCTACAACCACGAAACCATTGCTTTGGGCTTCTCATTAACTGAAGAAGCTATTGAAGATAACTTGTATGACTCTTTGTCTGCTCGTTATACAAAAGCGCTGGCTCGTGCTATGGCGTACACAAAACAAGTTAAAGCTGCCGCTGTACTGAACAATGGCTTCACTGCTGGTTACACTGGCGGCGACGGTCAAACTCTGTTCTCTACCGCTCATCCGCTTGTTTCTGGTGGCACCAACAGCAACACTCCAGCCACAGCGGCTGACTTGAACGAAACTTCTTTGGAAGCTGCGGTCATTCAAATTGCTGCATGGACTGACGAGCGTGGTCTGTTGATCGCTGCTAAACCTAAAAAGCTGATCGTTCCACCTGCATTGCAATTCGTTGCAACCCGCTTGCTGGAAACCGAACTGCGTGTTGGCACCAATGATAACGACATCAACGCTATCAAAAACAATGGTTCCATCCCAGGTGGCTACACTATCAATCACTTCTTGACTGATAGTAATGGCTGGTTCCTCACCACTGATGTGCCAAATGGCTTGAAACACTTTGTTCGTAGCCCATTAACCACATCAATGGATGGCGACTTCGATAGCGGTAACACCCGTTATAAAGCACGTGAGCGGTACGCTTTCGGCTGGTCCGATGCGTTGGGTATCTTCGGAAGCCCAGGCGCTTAAGTAGTAAAATCAACAACTTAGTTGTTATTGGAAAGGCCCTTCGGGGCCTTTCTTTTTGCTTGTGAAATAATCCTTGCACCTTAATAACTTAGTTGATATTATCGGGACAAACCTAGGTATCTATTTAATTCATACCGACCGGCCTAGCGGACAAAGCACAAGACGGTATGACACAAGTGCGAGGCTATTATGGCTATTTCAACTACAACTTCTGTTTGGCGTTCAGGCGGCGGTGACAGCACCAAAACTACGTACGCAGGCTCCATGCTCATGGTTGCCGATTTCTATTTCCTCCCTACCGCGGCAGCGGGCAACAAAGTTCAAAAGTCTTCTACTGACACAACAAATGTTATTCTGCCTATCGGTGCAGTTATCACGGAGATCCAAGTTAATGCGGCAGGTACTGGTGGATCTAACCCTACTTTTGACATGGGTTATACTCTCTATACAACTGGCACTGTCAACAACGCTTCATTGATTAACGAAGGTGATGCGGACGCTGGTAAACAAACCTTCACTTGGGCAACATTAGGCGCAGCGGCTAGTCTTGGCGGCGTATTGTCTGCTTCAGAGCTGGTGTATGTAACAGGTTCTGTTGGTGCATCTGCTGCTACAGGCGGTTCTGTGTCAGGTAAACTGTTCTACTACGTTCCAACCAATGGCTCTTACACTGCCTAATTAGTTTCTTGGGAGTCTCGGCTCCCTTTTTAACCTCAATATAATGGGATTACTAATAGGGAGTTACGTTCGTGAGCGAAGAAAACGAAAGTTTAAAAATAGTAGACACCAGTGACAGTCTAACAAAAGAGGAGTTACAAGAGCTTAAAAGGCTGGTGTCTCTGTCTAAAACTGCTCGTACTGTGATCGCAGTAGTGATGGGTGCTATCATGTTGGTCGGTGGTGACAAGTTGCTATCTCTATTACAATCACATAATCCGGGGGCACACTAATGCCTAGTGTAAGTAAGTCTCAAAAAAATTTCATGGCAGCAGCGGCTCATAATCCGGAATTTGCCAAGAAAGCGGGTATTCCGGTCAGCGTAGCTAAAGAGTTTAACGCTGCGGATAAAGGTAAAAAATTCAAATCAGGAGGCGATATGGCCAATTTAAAGAAACTGTTTAAAGGTAAAGAGACTTATAAAGAAGAGCTGAAAGAAGGCAAAGCTATTAAGTCCGGTAAAATTTCTCCTAAACAATATGCCGAAGGTGAAGGAATGGAAAAGAAAATGGCTAAAGGCGGCGTAACTCGTGCAGACGGTTGCGTTAAAAAAGGTCATACAAAAGGTAAATTTGTATGATCCCAGCTAAAGACATCCCAGCGAAAGCGATCCCTGCTCATGGGAATAAGTCTGTTGAACCTAAAAAACCTAAGCCTAAGAAGGCTGTGGAATGATGGTCTCTCGGGGCATGGGCGCTATTAACCCTAGCAAAATGCCAGGTAAGAAGGTTGTCAAACGAAAAGACAAGCCTGAAGATGTAGACGTGTACAAAAAAGGCGGTCGAATCAAAGGTAAGGGTAAATAATGACTACGAGCGGTACTAGCACATTTAATCTTGACCTCAACGACATCGTTGAAGAGGCCTTTGAGCGTTGTGGTAAAGAGCTGCGCACAGGTTATGATTTGCGTACTGCTCGTAGAAGTTTAAACCTGCTGACCATAGAATGGTCGAATCGGGGCATCAATTTATGGACGATTGAAGAGGGCGTAATTCCTCTGATTCAAGGACAGATTGCTTACGATTTACCCGCAGACACTATAGATTTACTAGACCAAGTGACCAGAACTGGCACGGGTCAGAACCAAACAGATATCAATATCAACCGTATATCTGAGTCTACTTATTCCACAATCCCCAATAAAAATGCTACAGGGCGCCCTATACAAGTTTGGATTAACAGACAATCAGGCGCGGCTTATCCGGTTACTGGAGTTAAGTACCCTCAAATTAACGTGTGGCCAGCGCCAGATCAAGGGACAGAGGCTTCCCCGTACTATTACTTTGTGTATTGGCGCTTACGTCGGATACAAGACGCTGGTAACGGGGTCACTACACAGGATATACCATTTAGAATGCTGAATGCGCTTGTTGCAGGCTTGGCTTATTACTTAAGTATGAAGCTACCGGACGTTGATCCTAACAGAATAGGGATGCTAAAAGCCGATTACGAACAGCAGTTAGATCTGGCTGATGGAGAGGATCGCGAGAAAGCGAGTTCAAATTGGGTACCAAGGATGCTGTATTATGGGAATTAAATATGCCTCGGCTAAGAATTCAATCGCTGAATGCGATAGATGTGGGTTTAGGTATCCATTAAAGGTTTTGCGTAAGCTTACGATTAAAACTAAGCAAGTGAGTATTAAGGTCTGTCCGACCTGTTGGGAACCCGATCAACCACAGTTACAAATTGGCATGTTCCCGGTTTATGATCCACAAGCTGTAAGAGAACCAAGACCTGATACTAGCTATTACCAATCAGGACTAAACGGTCTACAATTGACCACCGATGATAACGGTACGCCGGATGGCGGTAGTAGATTGTTCCAATGGGGCTGGTATCCAGTGGGTGGTGCTAGAGCGAACGATGCAGGATTAACCCCGAATTACCTTATCGCAACGACATATGTTGGCGATGTAACAGTTACAGTTAACTAGGAGGCTTTATGGCTTACAAATCAGCAGCAGATGGTATTACTAAAAAAGGTAAAACCAAAGGTAAAAACTTAGGCGATACAGGTCCTAACAAAGGTATTGATGGTGATGTTGCGAAAGGTAGCAAAGCTAAAACCGTCGAGTCTATTGACATGAAAAAACTAGGTCGTAATCTAGCACGGGCTAAAAACCAAGGTGGTAAATAATGGCTAAGGACAACAAAGATAAAGAGTTTATCAATAACCTGGACATATCTGCGGGCAATGTCAGTAAAGGTAATACAAAGCCTGAGAAAACTGATGGCGTTAAGATCCGTGGTACAGGCGCCGCTACTAAGGGTGTAAAAGCCCGTGGGCCGTTAGGTTAAGTATGAACTATACGCAGTTGTGTGCGGATATTCAGGCGTATGTTGAGAACTCGTTCTTAGCGGATCAGCTCGCTACATTCGTTGGTCAAGCAGAGCAGCGTATATACAATGCCGTACAACTGCCAGATTTAAGGCGTAATGTCACAGGTGTAGTGACAGTGGGTAACAAATATCTACAAACCCCTACTGATTTTCTAGCCCCTTACTCACTAGCGGTTATAGCGACAGACGGCAGTTATAGTTATTTGCTTAATAAGGATGTCAACTTCATCCGCGAGTCTTACCCTAACCCGACAGACAGAGCGACACCTAAATATTATGCGATATTTGGACCACGTTCGGATGATGAAAAAGAGTTGTCATTTATCTTAGGTCCTACGCCGGATGATGATTACACCGTAGAGTTGCACTATTTCTACTATCCCGAGTCGATTGTAACTGCTAACAACACATGGCTTAGCGATAATTTTGATTCTGTACTGCTGTGGGGGTCTATTGTTGAAGCTTACATCTTCTTGAAAGGCGAGCCTGACTTAATTGCGGCATACCAAAAACGCTATGACGATGCAATAGCCTTGTTAATGAATTTGGGTAATGGTAAAGATCGTTCTGACGCTTATAGAAGTGGACAATATAGAGTGCCTGCCCGATGATTCAGCAAACGCAAACTACATCGTTTAAGAAAGAGTTGTACGAAGCGATCCATGATTTATCCACAGATGATATTTATATCGCGCTGTACACAGCGAATGCGTCACTCGATCAAAACACAACCGCGTATTCCTCAGATAATGAAGTATCTGGCACAGGGTATACAGCGGGAGGACAACTGTTGCTGAACCCAGTGATAAGAACTTCTGATTATACAGCTTATGTGACGTTTGATAATGCACAGTGGGCGGCGGTAATTACAGCGCGTTGTGCGCTGATTTATAATGCGAGTAAAGCAAACCGGTCGATAGCAGTGTTGGATTTTGGTTCAAACAAGACTTCGACAACAACTTTCACAGTGACTATGCCTGCGAATACCGCAGATAGCGCGTTGATTCGATCTTCAAATTAAGGGGTATATGTAATGCAAAGTGAAGCAGTTTACTTACAGGATAAAGCAAGTGCCACCATGTTGCGAAACACAGGTGTAGACGAAGGCTTAGGTCTTTCAGGCTATTACGATGTTAAATGTGTAGGTGCTGACGGCCAGATTAAATGGGAAGATACCATTAAAAACTTAGTAGTTACCGTAGGTCGTAATGACTTATTGGACAAGTATTTCGCTGGTGCTTCGTATACGGCTGCTTGGTACATGGGCTTGGTCGATAATAGCTCATTCTCAGCTTATGCTGCTGGTGACACTTTGGCATCACACGCGGGTTGGTTAGAGTTCTTAAATTATAGCGGAGCTAACCGTGCTACTGTTGGTTGGAACGCCGCATCTGCGGGTAGCAAGGCGACTACCGTAACTACATTCAACATTAACGGATCAGGTACTGTACTGGGCTCATTGATGTGCGCTACACAGCCTAAAAATACAGCCTCTAATGGTGGCGCAGGTATTCTGTTTTCAGCAGGTAGCTTTACTGGCGGCTCTCGCGCGGTTGTGTCGGGTGATTCACTGTTAGTAACTTATACCATTGCTACATCTTAAGGGGGATAACATGGCTGCAAGTTTTAAAGTAGGCGAGCAAGTTAAATTGATTGCCATCGTTCCTCAAGGTCCTGTTAAGCATTTAGCGGTTAACCAAGATGGCGACATCCAGTATTTAGTAGAGTGGACTGATGCGGAAGGTATTGTTCAAGAGCGTTGGTTTAAAGAAGAAGAGTTGATTAAAGTTTAAGGAACGTCATGGGCCTCGTATTAGCAGATCGTGTACAAGAAACATGCACAGCTCCCGGTACAGGCTCAGTTACCTTGCTGGGAGCCGCAACAGGTTTTCAAACATTCTCAGCGGCTATCGGTAACAGTAACACCTGTTACTACACTATTGCTGACCAATCAGGCGGTAACTGGGAAGTTGGTCTAGGTACATACTCCTCCGCTGGCAATACACTCGCGCGTACAACCCCGCTATCCGGCAGTGCAGCTACACCTGTCAATTTTAGTTCTGGTACTCAGAATGTCTTCGTGACTTATCCCGCTGAGATTGCGGCCTACGCGTCTAATAATTCCTCCCAAGTGTCAGGACAGATCCTAACGTCAAACGGTCCTAGTGTAGCACCCACATGGCAAACATCCACTGCGGCAGCTAAAGGCTATGTGAATGCTATGACGATCCTTCGAGGGTTGTAGTGTTTGGCTTTACGCCTTTTGCTAAAGCGCCTTTTGCTACATTAGGTAGTAGCACCTATATAGCAGCGCTTACAGAAACGCTAGGGCTTACTGATGCTGAAGTGGTCAATCTGACTATGACGTTTGATTTGTCTGAATCTTTAGTACTAGATAACACAGAGTCCGCTGGGGTTCAGACAGAAAAAGACCTAGCCGAAGTCTTAACGTTGGCGGATGCTGAAACCTATGAGTTACATCTAGGTACTGAGATGGTAGAAACAATCGCAGTGACAAACGAAGAGGTCTCCGTATTACACGCTGGTGGCGATCTAACAGAAACCATAACCTTAAGTGATACACAAACGGGTTTGCTCACTATGTATCCGGTGGTGACTGAGACCATCGGTTTGACGGATGAGCAAATAATTTCGCTTACCATTCCTGCTTTGGTTGAAGAAGCATTGGGTCTTACGGCTGAAATGTCAGTTGCAGGTGCGTTTGTAGCAGATCTTATCGAAACAATTGGGCTTTCAGATGCTGTGGTAAATAACGTCGTGCTCGTAGCTTCAATCATTGAGGCGATTGTTTTAACAGACCCTGTAACTGCCCGATTATTATGGGAATTAATTAATGACACGCAGACCGCCAACTGGCAGAATATAACTAACACACAGAACCCTAACTGGACTGTGATTGATACGCATTAGGGGTAAAGATGACTACAACGTATACAACCTTATTAGGCTACGCGCTTCCAGAGACCGGGACACTAGAAGGTCTATGGGGCAGTGAAGTTAACGATAGTATTACACAGCTAGTAGAGGATTCAGTAGCGGGATATGCTACAGCAAGTGTGACTTCTGGTAACTGGACGTTGAGCGATACGGGTACTGGACTAGCAAACGAGTCACGGATGATGGTGCTTATCCCTACAGGTACCCCGGGTGTCAGCCGCAATATCATCGCGCCAGCGCATAGTAAGATGTATGTGGTTGTGAATCAGTCCGACGGTGAGGTTGTTGTTAAAGGAGCGGCCACTTCGGGCGCTATTATCCAGCCTTCATACACTGCGGTTGTGGTGTGGAATGGCGCTGACTTTGAAGAGATCAGTCCTACTCTGGCTAAATACGCGCTCAATCTGGTCGGTGGTGTTGAAGGCTCTATTCCATACCAATCGGGCTTAAGTGAGACTGCCTTATTAGCCCCTAGTACTGCAGGTAAAGTATTAACTACACACGGCGCTGGCGCTGCTCCAACATGGGAAACCCCTAATCTGGTCGGTGGTGTTGAAGGTTCTGTCCCATACCAGTCAGGCCTAAGCGAGACCGCCTTATTGGCCCCTAGTACCCCAGGTAAAGTATTCACTACCAACGGCGCTGGCGCTGCTCCAACATGGGAAACCCCTAGTAGTGGTGGCATCACAGCAGGCCAGTCAATCGCATTTGATTTAGTTTTCAGTATTTAAGAGGAATTACCCGTGGCTAATCCGAACATAGTAAACGTAACTACCATTAACGGGAACAGCTCATCTGTTGCCTTATCAACCACATCTGCTACATCATTAGCGTCTAATGCGGCTGCTAGCGGCAAGGTGTACAAAATCAACTCGATTGTTGTGGCGAATAACAACGGGGCATCAGCGGCTAATATCACGATCAACGTGTACAGTGCAGCAGCTTTGGGTGGTACAGCTTATCCAATCGCTTCAACGATCTCTGTTCCTGCTAACTCGACCCTTATTATTACAGATCGCACCACTAGCTTCTATTTGCTTGAAAATCAGTCTATAGGTGCTACAGCAGGTACAGCTAACTATTTAACTGTCACCGCATCTTGGGAAGAGATTTCTTAATATGTCTATGCGCTGGAAAGGCGGCTTTATACAGACGTGGTTCGACCCGCTGACTCCGGGCGCTGTTGCGAATAGTTTGTGGAGTTGGGGTCGAAATAATTTCGGTCAGTTAGGACTAAATAACACCACTAACTACTCTAGCCCTAAACAAGTTGGTGCGTTAACTACTTGGTCTAAAACAGAACAAGGAGGGGAGCACACTTTAGCCATCAAAACTGATGGTACTTTATGGTCTTGGGGAAGAAACAGCTACGGTCAATTAGGGCTAGGTAATACAACAAACTACTCAAGCCCTAAGCAAGTTGGTGCTTTAACTACTTGGTCATCCATAGCAGCTGGGCATGTTCATAGTCTGGCCATTAAAACTGATGGCACACTTTGGTCGTGGGGGCGTAATAGTAACGGACAATTAGGTCTGGGTAACACCACTTACTATTCTAGTCCTAAGCAAGTAGGGGCTTTAACTAATTGGTTATCTATAGCTGCTGGCAACTATTTCACTATAGCGATTAAAATAGATGGTACACTTTGGTCTTGGGGAAGAAACAGCGACGGCCAATTAGGTCTAGGTAGCATCACTAATTATTCAAGCCCAAAGCAAGTAGGATTGTTAACAACTTGGTCGCAGATAGCTACTGGCGTTAACAACTCTCTGGCCCTTAAAACCGATGGTACACTCTGGTCATGGGGGCAAAATCAATACGGTCAATTGGGTCTAGGTAACACCATTAATAGATCAAGCCCTAACCAAGTCGGCGCTTTGACCAATTGGCTTTCTATATCTGCTGGTGGTTATCACGCATTAGCCATTCAAACAAACGGCACACTTTGGTCTTGGGGGCTTAGTGACGTAGGGCAGTTAGGCTTAGGTAATACCACAAAGTACTCCTCACCAAAACAAGTGGGGGCATTAACCACTTGGCTAAAAGTAGCAGCGGGTAGTTATTATTCTGTGGCTATCAAAGCAGATGGTGCTTTATGGTCTTGGGGGCAAAATAACTACGGCCAGTTAGGGCTTAATAACATCGATGACAAATCCAGCCCTAACCAAGTCGGTGCTTTGACCAATTGGCTTTCTATATCTGCGGGCAAATACAACGCTCTAGCCATCCAATCACTCTAGGAGCATAAAATGGCATTATGGAAACAATACTCCGGTGTTTGGACAATGCAGCAACAGATGCAAGCACTGGCGGCTGGTAATTGGACGGGTGGTCCGGGGTTGTGGAGTTGGGGGCGCAATCATCGAGGTCAGTTAGGTCAAGGTAACATCACTAACTATTCAAGTCCAAAACAAGTTGGCGCATTAACTAATTGGTTGTCTATAGCCGCTGGTTTATATCACACCGTAACCATTAAAACAGACGGAACGCTATGGTCTTGGGGGTATAACCTTTACGGCCAATTAGGTCTAGGTAATACAACAAATTATTCCAGTCCTAAGCAAGTCGGTGCATTAACTACATGGTCTAAAATCACTGCTGGTAGTTATCACACATTATCCATTAAAACAGACGGTACATTATGGTCGTGGGGGTTGAATAACTATGGTCAATTAGGTTTAAGTAACACAACTTATTACTCAAGCCCTAAACAAGTGGGGGCGTTAACCACATGGTCTAAAGTATCTGCGGGAGCTGATTTTTCTTTAGCCATTAAAACAGACGGTACGTTATGGTCTTGGGGAGGAAATAACGCCGGTCAATTAGGTCTAGGTAACACAACTTACTACTCAAGTCCTAAACAAGTTGGGGGATTAACTACTTGGTCGTCTATTTCCGCTGGCGCTTATCACACTGTAGCGATAAAAACCGACGGTACTCTATGGTCTTGGGGGTATAACGCTCAAGGTCAGTTAGGTCAAGGTAATACAACTCACTTATCAAGCCCTAAACAGGTAGGCGCGTTAACTACTTGGTTATCTGCGGCTGCTGGCGGTTATCATTCTCTAGCCATTAAAACAGACAGCACACTCTGGTCATGGGGAGCTAACAGTAGTGGTCAGTTGGGTTTAGGTAACACAACTGCTTATTCAAGTCCTAAGCAGGTTGGTGCGTTGACAACATGGTTATCTGTGGCTGCTGGTTTTTATCACAATCTAGCCATTAAAACAGACGGTACTCTATGGTCTTGGGGATATAACGGCTACGGTCAGTTAGGTCAAGGTAATACAACTAATTTATCTAGTCCAATACAAGTTGGGGCATTAACCACATGGTCATCTATATTTGCTAGTTATTTACATTCCCTAGCAACACACTCATAATTTCACAACAACCTTCATATCTCAAACTATGAAAAAACAACTGCATTTCTTATCAGGTATTCCCCGCTCTGGCTCAACGGTCTTAGCGGCTATCTTAAATCAAAACCCTGCGACTCATGTCAGTACAACATCGGGTCTTGTTCATGCGCTCGATGGTCTTGCTAACACTTGGCACTCGGCTGGGTTGTTAAACGAGAACGATCCAGACAGACATAAACTAGCGCAGACGATGCGGGGCATGATTGATGCCTTCTACGAAGATACGGATAAACCTGTCGTGATCGACAAAGGACGTGGCTGGCCTATTCCGGTCATCATGTCTGCTATGTCACAGGTGCTAGGGCATAAACCCAAGATCATCGCTACAGTGCGTTCTATCCCAGACTGCATGGCATCATTTGTGCGCGTGGCTAAACCAGACGATCTGGATTTGTTTATGGCTACAGGCCAGTTGGCCGACCACCTAAGAGCGTCTTATATCTCATTACAGGAAGGCTATCAGTACGACCCTGAGTGTTTCTGCTTTGTGGAATATGAAGAACTATTAGCCGATCCTAAAGCACAGTTAGACAAGATTCACGCTTTCCTTGATCTGCCTCCATACGACTACGACCTCTCAAACATTGACGGCTCAACAGTCAGCGAAGATGATGAGAACTTGCATGGCTATGCAGGGATGCACGATGTTAAGCCTAAGCTGGAGCGTCTACACGACGAACACCCTAAAGACGTTTTAAAGCATCATTACTCTGCGTTCTGTCAGCCTGAATTCTGGTTAGAAACACCTCGCACCACACCTGAATTGCATGACTTAGATTTGCAGTTAGCAGCATCAACAACAGGTGATTTTGAAGAAGGCTGGCGCATTGCTCAGAAGCTAGAGCGTGAAGAACCGAACAACTACCGTGCGGCTTATAACCGTGGTTGGTACTACCTGCGTCAAGGACAGATTCAAAAAGGCTACCAGCTCATGGACAAGGGGCGTTTAGTCGGTGTGTTCGGCAATAAACATCCTGAAACCGTTACCCCACAATGGGACGGTAAAACAAAAGGCACTATTCTGCTGTATTTAGAGGGTGGTTTGGGTGATCAGATTCATCAAATTCGATATGCTAAAAACATCGCTGACCGTGGCAATAAAGTCGTGGTGTCGTGTACGGGCGCATTAGTGCCGTTACTGAATGGTGTGGCTGGTGTGTCAGCGGTTGTTCAACATGGTGCGGAATATGGCGTGTACCATGACTACTGGGTTGCAGGGATGTCTGCGATTGTTCCTCTTGGGTTTGAGCTGGAGGACATCGTAGGCACTCCCTACATCGACAAGCCATTGGCAATTAAAGGCTATCGTAAACGCATTGGGTTGCGTTGGTCGGGTAGTAAAGCCTTTGAGGATCAGCACCATAAGCTG
>Ga0194128_10004099_pt1 | contig 21738 bp, 18 predicted proteins | sample TA2KigCa65mmetaG_FD_148650 | JGI IMG/M metagenome (GOLD analysis project Ga0194128, IMG submission 148650) | Freshwater microbial communities from Lake Tanganyika, Tanzania - TA2015037 Kigoma Deep Cast 65m | ecosystem: Environmental > Aquatic > Freshwater > Lake | place: Tanzania: Lake... | reverse complement strand
GCAGCGGACGGAGCCGGGCGGACGCCTCGGCCAGGTCGGCGGCTTCCTCCGGCGCGCCCGTCCGCGTCTTCGGCAGGCCGGCCACCATGACGAGGAGCGACGCGCCGAGCGCGCCGGCGAGCGCGGCGGCAGACCCGCCGCCGGGCACCGGCTCGTTCGAGGCGAACGCGTCGAGGAGATCGCCGAGCGCCGTCGCGCGATACGAGGTCATCTCGAACAGATTACCCTGCCGCGTTTGATCACCGCGCGGATCGGCGACGCGCCGACCCGGACGAGGCTCGTCAGGTCGCCCTCGACGAGGACGGCGTCCATCAGCTTGCCGGCTTCGAGGCTGCCCACCGCATCCGCGCGGTCGAGCGACCAGGCGGCGTTGAGCGTGGCCGCGACGAGCGCCTCCTCGAGCGTCATGTCCATGGCGAAGCAGGCCAGGGCGATGGCAAACGGCATCGACGAGGACAGACCGGCGCCGGGATTGACGTCGGTGCCGAGCGCCACCGGCACGTTCGCGTCGATGAGCATGCGCGCGGGGGCGTAGCGGCCGAGCTTCAGGTACAGCGCGGCAATCGGCAGGAGCACGGCGCACACGCCCGCGGCCGCCAGCGCGTCGGCGGCCTGCCGGTCGACGAAGATCAGATGGTCGGCCGATCGCGCGCCGACCGCGGCGGCCACGCGGGCGCCGCCGCTCGGGGCGAGCTCGTCGGCGTGGATCCGCGGCTTCAGGCCCGCCCGCGCACCGGCCGTGAGAATCGCCGCCGATTGCCCGGGCGTGAAGGCCCCCTCCTCGCAGAAGACGTCACACCACTCGGCGAGCCGCGCGTCCGCGACCCGCGGAATCATGCGATCGACGACGAGCGCGACATAGTCGTCGGGACTCGAGCGATATTCGGCCGGCACGTCGTGGGCCCCGAGGAAGGTCGGCACGAGATCGACGGCGTGTGCCGCGTCGAGCCTGCGGATGGCCCGGAGCTGCGCGAGCTCGGACTCGAGCGTCAACCCGTATCCGCTCTTCACTTCGCAGGTCGTCGTCCCGGTGGCGGCCATCTCGTCGAGCCGCGCGCGGGCGAGGACCACCAGCTCGTCCTCCGGCGCCTCGCGCGTCGCCGCCACCGTGCGCGCGATGCCGCCGCCGGCCGCCGCAATCTCGGCATACGTGGCGCCGGCGAGCCGCCGCTGCAGCTCGTCGCGCCGGTCGCCGGCATGGACGAGGTGGGTGTGGGGATCCACGAAGCCCGGCACGACCGTGCAGCCGCGCGCGTCGATCCGCACGCCGCCGGGCTGCAGTTCCACGCGCGCGTCGACCGCGTCGGCGGGCCCGACAAAGAGGATGCGGCCGTCGCGGGCGGCAATCGAGGCGCGGTGGATGCCCGACAGCTCCCGCTGGGCCGGGCCGCGCCGCGGCGCGGGTCCCGCGCACGTCGCCACCACGTCGGCCCGCTCGACGAGAAGATCGGCCTGCATCACCGCCCCGAGCCGTGCCTCTCGAGTCTGGCGTTGACCAGGGCGGCGGTCACCCCGTCCACCTTCACCCGTTTCGAGCGCCCCCGCTCGCCGGACGCGATGGAGATCGCCCGCTTCGGCACGCCGATCGCGTCCGCCAGAATTTCGATGAGCTCGGCATTCGCGGCGCCCTCGACCGGCGGCGCGGTCAGCCGGACCAGCAGCGCGCCATCCCGCGCGCCCGCCAACCCAGCCCGTCCCGAACGCGGGATGACACGCACCGACAGCACCACGCCGCCCGGGACGTCGGTGGTCATCGCGCGATAGTATGCTCTCCAACAGAGGAAAGGACGTACGGGATGAGGAGATGCCACGCGAAGGCCGCCCGGTGGGCCGTCCTGCTCTCGTGTCTGGGCCTGGCGGCGGGCGCGGCGGGGCAGACGCCGGCCGCGCCGGCACCGAACTGGAAAGGGCCCAACGGACCCCTCGACCTCAATCTCCAGGATCCGGTGCTCGTCGGCGCGCTCGACCTGCACGCGCATCTCGATCCGGACATGAGCGGGGGCGGCCAGATGCCCCGGGCCCGGGACGCGTCCGGCATGGCGCGGATGGCCCAGGCGCGCGGCATGCGCGGCTTTGCCCACAAGACGCACATGGACGTCAGTTCCGCCGCGTCGGCCTACCTGGCGCGCACCGCCGTGCCTGGCATCGAAGTATTCGGGCGGTTCGCGCTCAACCTGACGACCGGCGGGCTCAATCCGGCGGCGGTCATGCAGTTCACGTCCATCAAAGGCGGCTGGGGCCGCATCGTCGAAATGCCGACCCGCGACGCGCGCGCGCCCGCGAACGACAACCGGCCGTGGGTGACGCCGTGGGCGGCGCTCTTCCCGAACCTGCCCCGCGCCGTGGCCACCGCGCGCAACGGCGAGCTGCTGCCCGAGGCGAAGGCGATCATCGCGCTGCTGGCGAAGATCAAGACCGTCGACAGCAACGGCACCGTCGTGCTGGCCACGGGCCACGCGACGCCGGAGGAGCACGTGCTCCTGGCGCGCGAGGCCCGTCGGCTCGGCGTGCCGGTCCTCCTCACGCATCCGGGGGACAACGTCACCGACGCGCAGTACCGGGAAGTGAAGGCGCTCGGAGCGTTCGTGGAGGTGAACGCCGATTTCTATCAGGAAGGCGAGCATCCGGACGAGAAGATTGCGTTTGCCGTCGAACAGATTCAGCGGCTCGGCGCTGAATCCATCGTCATGGGGACCGACTGCGGGCAGATGAACAATCCACTGCCGACCGACTGCCTCGTGCTCGCGGCGCGCGCGCTGCGCGCGAGGGGGGTGACCGAGCGGCAGCTCGACCTGATGGTGAAGGACAACCCCGCGCGATTGCTCGGACTTCCGCCGACCGCTGCCTCCCGATCCGCCCGCGGCGAGACGCGCACGCCGGCGCCTTGACGAGGGCCCTTCTCATCTATGAGACTGGCGCGTACCCATGAATAAGCTTCTGTCCGTTCTGGTCTGGGCCGGGATCGCCGTGCTGGGCGCCGCCGGCTTCGGCGTGCTGGCGCTGTCGCGCGGGGAGACGATCAACGCCGGCTGGCTCGTCGTTGCCGGCGTCTGCACCTATCTCGTCGCGTACCGCTTCTACTCGCGGTATCTGGCCTACACGGTCTTCGGCCTCGACGACCGCCGCGCCACGCCCGCCGAACGGCTCGACAACGGCCGCGACTTCTGTCCCACGAACAAGTGGGTGGCGGCGGGGCATCACTTCTCGGCGATCTCGGGCGCCGGTCCGCTGGTCGGCCCCACGCTCGCCGCGCAGTTCGGCTTCCTGCCCGGGACGATCTGGCTCATTGCCGGCGTCGTGCTGGGCGGCGCGGTGCAGGACATGATCGTGCTCTGCGCCTCGGTCCGCCGCGACGGAAAGTCGCTCGGCCAGATGGCGAAGGAAGAGGTGAATCCGGTCGCCGGCATGGCCGCGATGATCGCGGTCTTCGCGATCATGATCATCCTCCTCGCCGTCCTCGCGCTCGTCGTCGTCAACGCGCTGCGCGACAGCCCGTGGGGCCTGTTCACCATCGCCGCGACCATCCCGATTGCGCTGCTCATGGGCGCGTGGATGAACAACATCCGCCCCGGCAAGGTCGCCGAAGCCACCGGCTTCGGCGTGGTGCTGCTGCTCTTGGCCCTCATGGCCGGGCAGTGGGTGGCCGAGAGCCCGACGTGGGCGCCCCTCTTCACGTGGTCCGGCACCGAGCTGACGTGGGCAGTGATCGTCTACGGCTTCGTGGCGTCGGTGCTGCCCGTCTGGCTGCTGCTCGCGCCCCGCGACTACCTCTCGGCCTTCCTGAAGATCGGCACCATCCTGATCCTCGGGGTCGCCATCATCGTGCTCATGCCGCCGGTCCAGATGCCGGCCGTCACGCAGTTCATCGACGGCACCGGCCCGGTCTTCGCCGGCAAGCTCTTCCCGTTCGCCTTCATCACGATCGCGTGCGGCGCGATCTCCGGGTTCCATGCGCTCATCTCGAGCGGGACGACGCCGAAGCTGGTCAAACGGGAGAGCGACGTGCGGCTCATCGGCTACGGATCGATGCTGATGGAGTCGCTGGTCGGCCTGATGGCGCTGATTGCCGCCGCCACGCTCGACCCGGGCGTCTACTTCGCGATGAACGTCGGGCCGGCGGTGCTCGGCGGCACCGCCGAGAGCGCCGCGCAGGCGATCGCGCAGTGGGGGTTCGTCCTGCGCCCCGAACAGATGGACGAGCTGGCCAAGCAGATGGGCGAGTCGACGCTCCTGTCGCGCACCGGCGGCGCGCCCAGCCTCGCCGTCGGCATGGCGGGCATCCTCGGGGGCGTCTTCACGGGCGCGGGGCTCGCCATCTGGTATCACTTCGCGATTCTCTTCGAGGCGGTCTTCATCCTGACGACCGTCGATGCCGGCACGCGCGTCGGCCGCTTCATGCTCCAGGAGCTCCTCAAGCACGTCTGGGCCCCGCTCGGCCGCTACTCGTGGTACCCGAGCATATTCCTCTCGTCGGCCCTCGTCGTCGCGGCGTGGGGGTACTTCCTGTACCAGGGCGTGGTCGATCCGCTGGGCGGCATCAACTCGCTCTGGCCGCTCTTCGGCATCGCGAATCAGCTGCTGGCGGCGGTAGCGCTCTGCGTCGTCACGACGATTATCGTGAAGATGGGGAAGCTCAAGCACGCATGGGTGACGCTGCTCCCGCTGTCGTGGCTGGCCGCGGCGACCCTGACCGCGGGCTGGCAGAAGGTCTTCTCGCCGGAGCCCGCGCTCGGATTCCTCTCCCACGCGCGCACGCTCGCCACCTCCACGAATCCGGACGCGCAGCGGATGATCGTCAACGACTACGTCAACGCGTCGCTCGCGCTCTTCTTCATGGCAGTCGTCGTGGTGGTGATCGCGGCGTCGATGCGCGAATGGTGGATGGTGGCGGCCAAGCGCAAGGCGCCGAAGGTCCACGAGGCGCCGTACGTCGAGACGCAGCTCGATACCGTGACCGCCTAGGGACCGTCGACGTTCCGGCCGGGGGGCCGCCGTCCGAAGATGGCGGTCCCGACGCGCACGATCGTCGCGCCCTCCTGGATGGCGACCTCGAAGTCGCCGCTCATGCCCATCGACAGCTCGCGCAGCATCGCCGCCGGCACCCCGGCGGCGAGCCAGCCGTCCCGCAGTTCGCGCAGCCGCCGGAACCACGGCCGTGAGTCCTCCGGCCGCTCGGGGTAGGGCGGAAGCGTCATCACGCCCACCACGCGCGCGGCCCCCAGGCGCGAGGCGGCCTCGAAGAGCGGCGGCACCGCGGCGGGGGGCACGCCGTGCTTGGTGGCCTCGTCCGCCAGGTCGACCTGGACGAGCAGCTCCGGCGCCGCGCCCGCCGCGGCCGCGGCCGCGTCGACCTTCCGCAGCAGCTCGAGGCCGTCGATCGACTGAATCATCGCGAACGCCTGCGCCGCCCGCCGCGCCTTGTTCGACTGCAGATGGCCGACGAGGTGCCACCGGAGGGGCAGATCGCGCGCGGCCTCGATCTTGTCGAGCGCCTCCTGCACGCGGTTCTCGCCGAAGTCGCGCTGCCCGGCCGCGTACGCCTCGCGGACGCGATCGAGGGGAAACGTCTTGGAGATGGCCACGAGGACGATGGAGGCGGGGTCGCGCCCAGCGGACCGGGCCGCGGCGGCGATGCGCGCGCGAACCTCGGTCAGCCGATCGCCGGTGCTCATGGCTGCAGGCTTCGGGCCGTGGGCTTCGGGACGAACGCCTGAAGCCCGAAGCCCGGAGCCCAGAGCCGTTCTTACTGCGGCAGCTGCTTCAGGAAGTTCTGGACCTCCGCCGCCTTCTGCCCGTTCGGCTCGGCCTTGAGGTATCCCTCGAACGCCTGCCGCGCGGCGGGAATCTGGCCGAGATTCAGGTTCGCCATGCCGAGCTGGTAAAAGGCCATGGCCAGCTTCGGATCGGCCTGCACGGCCTTCTCGAACTGCTCCTTCGCCTCGGCGAACTTGCCGGCGTTCCAGAGGATGACGCCCTGGTTGTAGAGCGCCTCGGCGCTCCCGCCGCCGCCCGCCGACCCGGACAGCTCGGCCGCCTTGGCGCTCGCCTGCTGCGCGAGGTCGAACCGCTTCTGGGCGTTGTAGACGTTGGCGAGGCCCGTATAGGCGTCGGCCGAGTCGGGCGCGAGCTCGACGGCCTTGCGGAACGCCGCCTCGGCCTCGGTGAACTCCTGCCGCTTCGAGTGCGCCACGCCGAGGTTGTAGTAGCAGTCGCTGCAGGTGGGCACCTTCACGACCAGCTCGTTGAAGAGCTTGATCGCCTCCTCGTCGCGGCCGGCGCGCATGGCGTCGATCGCGGCCGTGGCCAGCGCCTGCGTCTCCTGGTTGGCCTTGACCTGCTCCGGCGTCAGCCCGCTCGTCGGCGTCAGCTGGAAGTTCAGCTCGGTCGGCGTGCCCTGGCTGATGTTGGCCTGCTGCACGGCCTTCAGGGTGTCCTTGGCCGCGGTCACGTTGTAGCGGCCCGACGGCAGGCCGATCTGCATGTACTCGCCGTTGCGGTTCGTCTTGACCTGGGCGCGGCGGTTCGATTCCGTCGCTTCGATGGTGACGACGGCGCCCTCGACGGGCTTGCCGCCCTGGTCGACCACGCGGCCGCGAATGACGCTCTGCGCCGCAGCCGGCCCCGCCATCACGAACAGCACGGCAAGCGCCAGGACTCCGCGGATCAAATGGGTCCGCATCAAAACCTCCGGAAAATGTGCTGGATTATCTTACTCCGCCGCGCACGGGCGCACCGGGCCAGTTTCACGGTAACTACGGCTCTTCCCGTAGTTTACACGAAGAAACGCTCCACGGCGGCGAGCTCGTGCGTCACCGGCGCCGGCGGCAGCGACGTCAGGAACCGCCGGCCGTAGCCCATGGTGCGAATGCGCGGGTCGAGGACGGCGAGCACGCCGCGATCGGTGCGGTGCCGGATCAGCCGGCCGAGGCCCTGCTGGAGCGTGAGGATCGCGAGCGGAACCTGATAGTCCGCGAACGCATCGCCGCCGCGCGCCGTGATGGCGTCGATCCGTGCGGCGGTCACCGGATCGGCGGGTGAGGCGAACGGCAGCTTGTCGATGATGACGCAGCTCAGCGCCTCGCCCACCACGTCGACGCCCTGCCAGAAGCTCGACGTGCCGAGCAGCACCGCGTGCGGCGTGGTCCGAAAGCGCTCGATGAGCTCGGTCCGCGGCGCGGTGCCCTGCACGAAGATCGGATACGGAAGAGCCATCTCCACCGGCCGCTGAACGCTTCGCAGCACGCTGTAGCTCGTGAAGAGCACGAACGCCCGCCCGCGCGATCGGCGGAGGATCTCGATCACCTCGCGGGCGGCCGCGTCGGCGAACGCGGGCGCGCGCGGCGCGGGGACGCGGCGCGGCAGGTAGAGCAGCGCCTGCCGCGTGTAGTCGAACTCCGACGGGACCCGCAGCTCGTCGGCCTCGCGGATGCCGAGCCGCCCCTTCACGTACGAGAACGATCCGTCGACGGCCAGCGTCGCCGACGTCAGGACGACGGTGCGCATCCGATCGAACAGCGCCTCGCGGACGATACGCGAGACGTCGATGGGTGACGCGCGCAGGACGAGCGCGTAGCCGTCGGCGAGCCGGCGGGGACGACTGCGCATCTCGAGGTAGTAGACGAAATCAGGATCGGCCGCGCGGATCAGGAACCGCAGATCGCGCGCAAGCTCGCCGGCGCGCCGCTGGACCGCCGCGAGCGCCTCGGCCAGGTCGGCCTCGTCCGGCGTCTTCACCTGGGCGAGCGCCTCGTCGAGCGCCTCGAGCGACCCGCACACGGCCTCCCCGTCCTCGTAGTGATCGCTCAGCGCGTCGGCCGTGTAGCGCACGCGTACGTCCGACGCGGCGGACGGCTGGAGGGCGCCGACGGCGGCCAGACCGTTGAAGAAGCGCTGCGACTGCTCTGCGGCGCGCGCCAGCGCCCGCATCAGCTCGCCGCCGGGATCGGGCACCAGCCGCTCGACGTCGCGCACGAGGTCGTCCACGCGGTACGCGCTGAAGGCGTACCCGAAGTACTGCGTGGCGACGTCCTCGAGCTGGTGCGCCTCGTCGACCACGAGCGTGGCGCAGTCGGGGATGACCTCGCCGTAGGCGCCCTGTCGGACGGAGGCGTCCGCGCAGAGGAGGTGGTGGTTGACGATGACCACGTCCGATTCGGCGGCGCGGCGGCGCATCCGCGTGACGAAGCAGGCGTCGTACTGCGGGCACTCCTGGCCGAGGCAGGTCTCCGCCTCCGCGGCGATCGACTTCCACGGGCCGACCTCTTCCGGCAGCTCGCGCAGCTCGGCGCGGTCGCCGGTCTCGGTGCGCGCGAGCCAGGCGGAGATCAGGGGCAGAAAGACCGAGCGTTCGGATCGTTCGGGTGGTTCGGATCGTTCGGAACGTTCGCGTTCGGAACGTTCGCGTTCGGAACGTTCGCGCTCGGAACGTTCGCGTTCGGAACGTTCGCGTTCGAACGATCCCAGCGATTCCCTGACGAGTTCCCATCGGTGCAGGCACAGATAGTTGCTGCGCCCTTTCATGAGCGTGGCCGTCACGCGCGCGCCGAGCGCCTGCTGCAGGAGCGGCAGGTCCTTGAAGAAGATCTGTTCCTGCAGGTTCTTGGTGCCCGTGGAGACGAGCACGCGCCGGCCGCTGAGGATGCCGGGCACGAGGTAGGCCAGCGTCTTTCCGGTGCCGGTGCCGGCCTCCGCCAGCAGCGTCCCGCCGCGGTCGAGCACGGCGGCGACCGCATCGGCCATGCGCCGCTGCCCGTCGCGGGGCTCGTAGCCGTCGATGACGCCCGCGAGCGGGCCGGCGTCGGAGAACGCCGAACGGACGCGAGAACGCAGATCGTTCGGCTCGTTCGGGACGTTCGGGATGTTCGGATCGTTCGGGTTCGGATCGTTCGCGTTCGCGTCCGGAGGGTTCGCGTTCGGGCCGGTCGGGCCGTTTCGGTCGTTCCGGGGGTTCACGCGCATGAGCGGACGTCCCGGCCGATCGCCGATGGGATCAGGCCCAGCGAACGCTTCATCGCCGGTCAGGGTAAAGCGGAAACCTGCGGCACAGCCGCTCGACCTCGCTTCGCACCATGCCGAGCGTCCGCTCATCGTCTGGAGCCTGGAGCACGCGGGCGATGAAGTCGCCGACGAGATCCATCTCCGCCTCGCGCAGGCCGCGCGTGGTGACGGCCGGCGTGCCGACGCGGATGCCGCTCGCGACCATCGGCGGGTTCTGATCGAAGGGAATCGCGTTCTTGTTGACCGTGATCCCCGCCTTGCCGAGCGCCGCCTCCGCCGCCTTGCCGGTGAGCCCCTTCGAGAAGACGTCGACGAGCATCAGATGGTTGTCGGTGCCGCCGCTGACCAGGCGGAACCCGTGGCTGGCAATCGAGGCGGCCAGCCGCGACGCGTTGGCGACGATCTGCCGCTGGTACTCCGCAAACGCCGGCTCCATCGCCTCCTTGAAGCAGACCGCCTTGGCCGCGACGACGTGCATGAGCGGCCCGCCCTGGACGCCGGGAAAGACCGCGCGATCGAGATCCTTGGCGTACGACTCGCGGCACAACACCAGCCCCGCCCGCGGCCCGCGCAGCGTCTTGTGCGTCGTGGAGGTGACGAAGTCGGCGTGCGGCACCGGGCTCGGATGCACGCCGCCGGCAACCAGGCCGGCGATATGCGCCATGTCGACGATGATCGGCGCGCCGGCGGAGGCGGCGATGGCCGCGATGCGCGGGAAGTCGATGACGCGCGGGTAGGCGCTCGCGCCCACCATGATCATCCGCGGCCGGTGCTCGAGGGCGAGCCGCTCCAGCTCCTCGTAGTCGATCCGCTCATCGTCTTGGCGGACCCCGTACGGGACGATGCGGTAGAGCTTGCCCGAGAAGTTGAGCGGATGGCCATGCGTGAGATGGCCGCCATGCGCCAGGTTCATGCCGAGCACCGTGTCGCCCGGCTTGAGCAGCGTCATGTAGACGGCCATGTTCGCCTGGGCGCCCGAATGCGGCTGGACGTTGGCGTGCTCGGCCCCGAAGAGCGCCTTCGCGCGCGAGATGGCGAGCGACTCGGCCGCGTCGACGAACTCGCACCCGCCGTAATAGCGCCGCCCCGGGTACCCTTCGGCGTACTTGTTCGTCATCACCGACCCGGCGGCTTCGAGCACCGCGGCGCTGACGAAGTTCTCCGACGCGATGAGCTCGAGCCCCTCGGCCTGGCGCCGCGTCTCGCTGCGGATGGCGTCGGCAATCTCAGGATCGGTGTCCGCGAGCGTACGTTGCATAGCGACAAGCGTGCCGTCGGCCATAGCGCGTTGATTGTACTATCTGGCTTTGGGCTCTGGGCTTCTGGCTCTAGGGCAAACGTCGACGCCCAAAGCCCCAAAGGCCTCAAGCCCAACGCCCGAAGCCATGTCTGGTTCCGTCGTGATCTCGGCGCGCGGCGAAGAGCGCGTGCGCAGCGGGCATCCGTGGATTTACCGCGCGGATCTCGTCGACGTCGACGCCGAGGGCGGGACGATCGTCCGGGTGATCGGCCCGCGGCGGCGCACCATTGGCTCGGCGCTCTTCAGCGACCAGTCGCAGATTGCGATCCGGATGCTCACCCGCGGCGAGACGATGGCCGACGCCGAGCTGCTGGGGACGCGGGTGCAGCGCGCGGCGGCGTACCGCGCGGCGCTTGGCATCGACGCGACGGCCTATCGGCTGGTGCACGCCGAAGCGGACCTGCTGCCGTCGTTCATCGTCGACCGTTACGGCGACCACCTCGTCGTGCAGGCGCTCTCGCAGGCGATCGATCGACTGCTCCCCGAGATCGCGAGCATGCTGGTGGAGCGCCTGTCGCCCGCCGGCATTCTCGCGCGCAACGACGCAAAGGTGCGGACGCTCGAGGGGCTCGAGCAGCGGGTCGACGTGCTGCACGGCGACGTGCCCGCCGCCGTGGTGGTGCGCGAGGGGCCGGTCGAGTACGAGGTCGACCTGCGGACCGGGCAGAAGACCGGCCTCTTCCTCGACCAGCGCGAGAACCGGGAGGCGGCGCTGCGCTACGCGCGGGGGCGGCTGCTCGACTGCTTCAGCTACCACGGGGGGTTCGCGCTCCACCTGGCGCGCCAGTGCGCCGAGGCGATCGCGATCGACATCTCGGCCGAGGCCGTGGCCCGCCTCCGGGCGAATGCGGCGCGCAACGGCGTGCCCCACATCGAGGCGCGCGAGGCGAACGTCTTCGACGAGCTGCGGCGGCTCGAACGCGGCGGCGCGCGCTTCGAGACGATCGTCCTCGACCCGCCGGCCTTCGCGAAGAACAAGGCGTCGATCCCGAACGCGCTCGCCGGCTACAAGGAGATCAACCTGCGCGCGATGCGCCTGCTGGCGCCCGGCGGGTGTCTGGTCACGTGCAGCTGCTCGTACCACGTGAACGAGGAGCTCTTCGCGGACATGCTCCACGAGGCGTCGATCGACAGCCACGTGCCGATCGCGATTGTCGAGAAGCGGATGCAGGGGCGCGATCACCCGGTGCTCGTCGGCGTGCCGGAGACGCACTACCTGAAGTGCTTCATTCTCAGGCGTGTGGAGTGAGGCTGAATCCGAACCCCTGAACCGGAACCCACGCACCGAAGCACCCATGAACCCACGAACCGTCCTCATCACCGGCGCCTCCTCGGGCATCGGCGAAGCCTTTGCCGAGGTGTTCGCCGCCAACGGCTTCAACCTGGTGCTCACGGCGCGGCGGGAGGACCGGCTGCACGCGGTCGCCGCACGCCTCGAGAGCCGCTTCGGCATCCGGGCGCACGTCGTTCGCGCGGACCTCTTCGACCCCGCCGCGCCCGGGGTGCTCTGGCGCGCGATTGCGGAGCGCGGGCTGACGATAGACGCGCTGGTCAACAACGCCGGGTACGGCATTCCCGGCGCGTACACGGCGTCGGCGTGGCCGCGCCACGCGGCGCTCCTGCAGGTGATGGTCGTCGCGGTCGCGGAGCTGACCCATCTGGCGCTGCCCGGGATGGTGGCGCGCGGCTACGGGCGCATCATCAACGTCGCCTCGCTGGCGGCGCTCGTGCCGGCGCCCGCCGGGCACACGCTCTATGCGGCGACCAAGGCCTTCGTCATCAAGTTCTCGGAGTCGCTCGCCGGCGAAGTGCATGCCTCGGGCGTGCATGTGACCGCGCTCTGTCCCGGCTTCACGCGAAGCGAGTTCCACGACGTCACCGGGACGCGCGCCAAGGTGTCGCAGCTCCCGTCCTGGATGTGGCTCGACGCCGCGGCCGTCGCCCGGGAAGGGTTTGCGGCGGTGTCGGCCGCCCGGGCGGTGTTCGTGGTGGGCCGCGTCAATCGGACGATCGCGCTGCTGGCCCGCCTGCTGCCGCGGCGAGCGCTGGTGGCGCTGGGCCGGCGCGCGGCGCCCAGGTTCCGCCGGAGCTAGCCCCCGCGCACGGCCGCGCCGCGCCGGCACGCGGGCGTGAACCGGGTACAATCCGCAGGTTCATGCCCCCCAGGATCGTGTCCCTCGTCGTCGGGCTGCTGTGTCTCCTCGCCGCGCGCGCCGCGTCCGCCCATCCGGCGCCGTTCAGCTTTCTCGATCTGGTGCTTCGCGACGACGCCGTGCATGGGACGCTGGCGCTGCACGTCGTGGACGTCGCCAACGAGCTGAAGATCGAACCCGCCGATCGACTGCTGGAGCCCATGGAGATCGCGCGGACGCGGGAGCGGGTGGTGGCGCTCCTCGAGCCGCGCCTGCGCATCAGGACCGACGTCGCCGCGGCCATCGAGTGGCTCGGGATGGAGCCGGCGCCCGACCGCCACGCCGTGCTGCTGCGCTTCCGGATTCCAGTGCCGCGGCCGGGCGCGGTCTACGTGCGCAGCCACCTGTTTCCGTACGATCCCGTCCACCAGACGTTCGTCAACATCTACGAGGGGGGCGAGCTGCGCCAGCAGCTCATCTTCAACGCGAGGAGCGAGGAGTACGTCTACTACACCGGCACCACGCAGGGGGCGTTTGCCGTGATGCGGACGTTCATCCCCGCGGGCATCCACCACATCATGATCGGCCCCGACCACGTGCTGTTCCTGATCGGGCTGCTCCTGCTCGGCGGCTCGTGGCTCGGGCTGGTGAAGATCGTCACCGCCTTCACGGTGGGGCACAGCATCACGCTGTCGCTCGCGGCGCTGACGATCGTCATGCCGTCGCCGCGGCTCATCGAGCCGGCCATCGCGCTCAGCATTGTCTTCGTGGGGGCCGACAACCTCGTGCGCGGCACCGGCCGCGACGTCCGCGCGTGGGCGGCGCTCGCCTTCGGCCTCATCCACGGCTTCGGCTTCGCCAACGTCCTGCGCGAGTTCGGGCTGCCGGGCCAGGCGCTCGGCTGGTCGCTCTTCTCGTTCAACTTCGGCGTCGAGATCGGACAGCTCGGGATCGTGTTCCTCGTCGCAACCGCGCTCGAGCTGATCCGGCGGCGGAATCACGCGCTCGGCCGCAAGGTCGCCCGGGCCGGATCGATCGTGGTGATCGCGGCCGGGGCCTACTGGTTCGTGGAGCGCGTGTTCTTTCCCGAAGGGGCCTGACACACAGCGGGTCGTTCACACTTCTGAGCTTCTCACTTCTCGGTTCGTGTTCACGGCTCAGGGAACATCGAACCGACCCTGAACACGAACCGAGAACGGAGAACCGAGACGCATGAACGACGACCTTATATCCACCGCCTCCACCACACGAGCAGCACCGACGCCTGGTGGTCGTACCCGGGGCGGCCGAAGCCCCGCCGGGCGCGATGGCCGGCGCGCAGCGTGATCTCGGGCGTGAGGCGATAGCCGACGACGCCCTCGGCGGCGATCAGTCGCTGCTCGTCGACGCGCGTCGCCAGCACGAGCGGCGAGGAGATGCGCTCCACGCGGCCGGCGACGAACCACCGCGGCGCCAGCGTCTGCTGCCCCTGGACGAACCAGCCGGACGCCACGCGGGCGCCCAGCGTGGTGTCGATGGAGTTGCGGACCCACTCGCCGGCCAGCCTGGTGTAGGCAAAGGAGAATTCCGTTTCGACCGTCACGACCGTCGCATCGCGATCGCTCGCGGCGGCCGGGCTCTCGCCCGCGCGCAGCCACCCGCCGTGCGTCACCGACGCGCCCACCCGGAAGCCGACGAACGGCGTGACCCCGCCGCCGACGACGAGATTGGCGAACCGCGGCGGATTCGTGCGGGAAAAGATGCGGCGGCGCCGCAGCGGTGACGTGTCGACGAGGGCCGCGCGCGCGTCCCACTTCGGGCCCGACACGGTGACCTGCGTGCCGAACGGGTAGATCCCGCCCAGCAGGTTGGGACGCGGTCCCCGCGGCTCCGGCGGCGGAAGCGTGGAGAAGAGCGACGAGGGCAGCGCAATCGTCGGGTTCAGGTGCGGCCGGCGGACGGTCACGTTCGCCAGCCCCACGGGCGACGGGATCAGCCCCCCGTCGATGCGGACGCCGACGGGGCCGGGGCGCTCGTAGCGCACGGTGGCAATCCAGACATCACGGTTCCATTGGCCCGAGTTCAGTCGCTGGAGGACGGGCCAGACGATCGCCTCGAAGCCGGGACGGCCGATGGAGACGGCCGCGTCGACGTTCAGACCCGTGAGACGGTTCCCTTGGAAGTCGGCCGTCTGTTCGATGGCGGCCGCCGTGTCGATGGCGAACACGGAGGGGCGCGCCTCCTGCGCCGCCGACGGGAGCGGTGCGGCCAGCAGCGCCGCCACGAGTGTCACGCGCGTGCGGCCTGACACCTCACACCACGGGCTGGGCGGCCTGCCTCATTGCGCCGGCACGGGGAGGACGAAGTCGGTCGCGGCGGCGCGGCCCGGTTCGACGCGGAGCTTCACCGTGGTGTCGCCGAGGCGCTCGTGCCACGCCGTGACGTGATGGTCGCCCGGCGGCACGGCGCCGAGCGCGAAGCGGCCCGTCTCGTCGGGCATCGCGAACCAGGGGTGGGCGAAGACCATGACGGTGGCGCTCATGTGCGAATGGATCTCGCAGAACACCTTGACGATGCCGGTTCGGTCGAAGCGGACGCGGCGCGTGTCGCCGCGCGGATAGCGGCCGAGGTTGAACGTCCGCGCCCGCGAGAGCGAGAACACGTTGTGATAAATCGGGTCGTCGTTCGGGAAGTCGACTTCGGAGCCGACGGTCACCGCGACCACCCGCGGCATGAACGTCTCGTGGCGCTGGAGAATGGACACGCGCATCGGTGCGACGCGCTGCGGCCGCGCGTCGCGCAGATAGACCACGACATGGCGCCGTTCGGATTCCGCCGCCAGGGTCCGCTGGACCACCGCCCGTGTGGCGTACGTGCTCGTCGGCCGGCGTATCGTGACGGGAATGCCGATCTCCACGCGGCCGACGATGCTGGCGTGCTCCTGTCCACCCGCATCGCCCAGGGCGAGCATGGCGACGGCGCCCGGGGCACCGGCCGGGCCTCCGGCCGCGAGGGCGACCAGCGCCGCCAGCCCCAAGCCGCGCGCGCCCGGCCCGAGCGAGAACCGCATCGCCTGCCATTGTAGCGGGGTCCCCAACGTGCTCTTGGCCGGATCGCTGTCGCTCCGACGAGCCAGTGCTGGTCGTGCGGTCCGCCCGGCAGGCGGACCGCCGTGGGGTGCTCGTGTGGAAGGTATAGTGGATGTCAGCGCACGATGTCGACGCTGCTGCTGGCCACCGCGCTCGCGGCGAGCACGCTGACCACCCAACGCGTGTCCGAGCCGCCGCCTCGCGGGATCCCCGAGGGTCTCGCGCGCGACCGGGCGGCGCAGGTGCGCGACCTGCGCTACGACGTGACGTTCGTCGTTCCGAACGAGCTGGCCGCGCCCGTGCAGGGCCGGGTCGTTCTGCGCTTCTCGCTCGAGGCGCCGCGTCTCCTGGTCCTCGATTTCGCCCAGCCGCGCGAGCGGGTCCGGAGCGTTCGTGTGGGCGGCGCCGACGTCGCGTACGAGGTCCGCGACGGCCACCTGACGATTCCGGCCGCGGCGCTGCGGGCGGGTGCCAACGAGGTGGCGATCGACTTCGTGGCAGGCGACGAGCCGCTCAACCGCGATCGGGAATTCCTCTACACGTTGTTCGTCCCCGCGCGGGCCCACCGCGCATTTCCCTGCTTCGATCAACCGGATCTGAAGGCGCGCTTCACGCTGACGCTGGAGGTGCCGGCGGATTGGCAGGCCGTGTCGAACGCGGCTCTCGTCGCCGCCGAGCCGGGGGAGCGGGGCGCGCGGTTGCGCTTTGCCGAGACGCCGCCGATTCCCACGTACCTGTTCGCGTTCGCGGCGGGCCGTTTCGCCGTCGAGACGGCGCAGCGGAACGGGCGCGAGCTGCGCCTCTTCCACCGCGAGACCGACGCGGCCAAGGTGGCCCGCAACCGCGACGCGGTGTTCGACCTCCACGCGGCCGCCCTGGCGTGGCTCGAGGAGTACACGGGCATTCCGTACGCGTTCGGCAAGTTCGACTTCGTCGCGCTGCCGTCGTTCCAGTTCAGCGGTATGGAGCATCCGGGCGCCGTCTACTACAACGCCAATGCGCTGCTTTTGGAGGAGTCGGCCACGCAGAACCAGCTCCTCGATCGCGCGAGCACGATCGCGCACGAGACGGCGCACATGTGGTTCGGCGACCTCGTGACCATGCGGTGGTTCAACGACGTGTGGATGAAGGAGGTCTTCGCCAACTTCATGGCCGCGAAGATCGTGAACCCGTCGTTTCCGGAGGTGAACCACGACCTGCGGTTCCTGCTGGCGCACTATCCCGGCGCGTATCAGGTGGATCGCACCGCCGGCGCCAACGCCATCCGGCAGCCGCTCGCGAACCTGGACGAGGCCGGGCAGCTCTATGGGGCGATCATCTATCAGAAGGCGCCGATCATGATGCGGCAGCTCGAGATGATCGTCGGCGGGGGCGCGTTCCGCGACGGCCTCCGCGAGTACCTGGCCACGTACCAGTTCGGGAACGCGACGTGGCTCGACCTCGTTCGCATCCTCGACCAGCGGACGCGCGAGGACCTGGCCGCCTGGAGCCGCGCCTGGGTGGAGGAGCGCGGGCGGCCGGAGGTCACGACTGCCCTGCGCGTGGAGCGCGGACGTATCGCGCGCCTCACGCTCACCATGAGCGATCCGCTGCAGAGGGGGCTCGTGTGGCCCCAGCGGCTGCGCGTCGGGCTCGGGTATGGCGACGGCATTCGCGAGCTGCCGGTGTATGTCAACGCCCGTACCATCCGGGTGCGGGAGGCCGAAGGGTTGCCCGCCCCGCGCGTCGTGCTGCCGGCCGCGGGCGGCCTCGGCTACGGCCTCTTCCTCCTGGACGAGGCCGGCCGGACGTATCTGCTCGATCACATCGAGTCGATCGCCGACCCGGTGGCGCGCGGGAGCGCGTGGATCGCGCTGTGGGACAACATGCTCGAGGGCCGCGTGACGCCAGCCGCCCTGCTCGGCACGATTGTGCGTGCGCTGCCGCGCGAGACCGACGAGCAGAACGTGCAGCGCGTGCTCGGCTACGCCGGGCGCGCCTTCTGGCGGCACCTTCCGCCCGAGGCGCGCGTCGAGCGCGCGCCGGCGCTCGAAGCGATGCTGCGCGCCGGCCTCGACCGGGCCCCGACCGCGAGCGCCAAGGCGGCGTGGTTCGGCGCCTTCCGCGACCTCGTCGTGACCGCTGAGGGCGTTCGCTGGCTCGAGGCGGTCTGGCGCCGCGAGGAGCGCGTGGCCGGTCTGACGCTGGCCGAGACCGACGAAATCGCGATGGCGCTCGAGCTGGTGGTCCGCGGGGTGCCCGCGGCGCGCGAGATGCTGCAGGCGCAGCACGATCGCATCCAGAATCCCGATCGGAAGGCGCGGTTCGCATTCGTGATGCCGGCGCTCTCCGCCGACCCGGCTGAACGCGAACAGGCGTTCGAGCGGCTGCGGCAGCTCGAGAACCGGCGGCGCGAGCCGTGGGCGCTCGAGACGCTCGCGTACCTGAATCACCCGCTCCGCGATCCCCATGCGCGCCGGTTCGTGCGGCCGGCGCTCGAGCTGCTGCGCGAGGTGCAGCAGACCGGCGACATCTTCTTCCCGCTGCGCTGGATCGAGGCCGTCCTCGGCGGCCACCGGTCGCCCGAGGCCGCCGCGATCGTGCGCGACTTCCTGGGGCGGGAGCTGCAGTATCCGCAGCGGCTGCGGTGGACGATTCTGACCGCGGCCGACGAGTTGTTTCGCGTTGCCGGTAGCCGGTAGGTGGTAGCTGGCAGCCGCCAGGTGGTGGCCGGTGGGGGTAGTGGTCATTTGACCACTACCGGCCGGGTGGGTGGTAAGCCGGTAGGCGGTAGCCCTGTGCTGGTTCGTACGTGGTGTCCGGCTTTAGCCGGACCAGGACCTGCGGTTGTGTTGACGCAGGTGTCGCGCGAACCCGGCTCCGGTCGCCGGACCGCGCTGCGAGGACGCGGCCGGCCGCTGGCCGGCCAGCTCCGTGAGCTGGCCTGATGCCCTGAGGCGCGGGTTACGTCGTGCGATCGCCCGACTTCCGGTCCTTCCGGCGACCGAGCCAGTCGAGCAGGACGATGACGCCGACGACCAGCGCAATGCCCCAGAGCATCAGCAGCGCATTGTCCATCGCTAGTCTCCCTCCAGAACCAGGGCGTACGAGACCAGTACCAGCCAGAGCGCCGTCCCCGAGGCGAGCACGCCCAGGGACAGTTGCTGCTGACCGACGAACTGACCGAATACCAGCGCTGCCGCAGCGAAGTTGGCCAGCTCCCGCAGCGTGTCGCCGAGTGCGGCGCGCTGTCGCGCTCTCAATCGTACCATCGTCCCTCCTGCTGCAGCTGGCCAGGGCGAGGAACGTGCCGTTCAGTTTTCGAGGGAAGATCGCACCCTCGCGTTCAGGGTACGCAGTTCTTGCCGAGGGAAGGCGCGTCATGCGCGGCAATTCTGTACACCCGCGCCGGCCTCGATCGCGCCCCGACCGGGAGCGCTGATAGCAGCCGGCAGCTCGTTGGCCGGTAGCCGGTAGGTGGTAGCCGGTAGCAGTCGGTAGCCCGCGTTCTTCCGACGTAGGTGGTGTCCGGCTTCAGCCGGACCAAAGTCTACAGTTGTGTTGACGCAGGTGTGGCGCGAACCACGAACTCTGTTGCGAGGGTGGAGTTGCCAAGGAGACAGGCGCGCAGGAGGGGGACGCGGGTACCGCCTACCAGCTACCGGCTACCAGCTACCGGCTAGTAGTATTAGCAGACACACCGATGATCAACGTCATCAGTCTCGACAGCCGACCCAAGACCGCGACTCCTGAAGGGCACGTGCGGCACGTGCTGGACCCGTCGGCCGACGGGACCCGTGTGCACGTCGCCGTCAAGGAGGTCGATCCAGGCAAGACCTGTCGCCTCGCTCCGAGCGACAGGACGCAGGTCGTCTACATCCTCGAGGGGAGAGACGCGAAGGTCACCTACACGCGCGCGGGCACGACCACCGACTACGTGGCGCCGCGGCGCGCCGGCGTCTACCTGGAGCCCTCGGAGGAGGCCACGGTCGCGGCGACGGCCACGCCACTCGTGCTGCTGATCGTCACGGTGCCCAAGCACACGGGCAAGGCGGGCGCGAGCGAGGCGCCGGCGGGCTACTTCTTCGAGGAGGGCAAGCTCCGGGCGCTGATCGACGAGAAAGGGTTCCGGGAGCGGACCTTCTGGGTGAACAAGGAGACGGGCCTGTCAGGGGCGTGGGACCTGCAGCTCGGCCGGATGTACTACGCGCCGAACGCCTATTCGCCGCGGCACGTCCACAACCGCTCGAAGACGGGCACCGTCACGCCGGAGCACTTCTACTTCATCGAGAAGGGCACGGGCGAGGTCAAGCACGACACCGGCACACTGCCGGTCGGTCCGGGCAGCCTGGTGTTCATCCCGGCGGGGGAATGGCACCAGCTCATCGCGTCGGAGACCGGCTTCGACTACATCGAGTTCCAGGCCCCCTTCGATTTCATGACCACGATGGATCACGATCCGCTGGGCAAGAACTGGTACATCAAGGGCACGGACGACGGGACGGGGAAGCCGAAGCTCTGGGTGCAGAGCTGATCAAGTCACAAGTCACAAGTCACAAGTCAGAAGTCACAAAGGGACCAAGCACAGAGTTGTGACTTGTGACTTGTGACTTCTGACTTGTGACTTAGTGAGCCCAGAGTTGCTGGCTCGCCAGTCGCGCGCCCTCGGCCAGCGCCTCGAGCTTCGCCCACATCACGGTCGGGTGTACGCGGCGGTTCAGCTCCTCCTGGGCGAACCCGCAGTCGGTGCCGGCAATCAGGTTCTCGCGGCCGACGCACGACGCGAATCGAAGCAGGCGTTCGGCGACCAGCTCGGGATGCTCGACGACGTTGGTGCCGTGGCTGACGACGCCGGGCACGAGAATCTTGCCGGGCGGGAGCTTCACGTCCTGCCACACCTTCCACTCGTGCTCGTGGCGCGGGTTGGCGGCCTCGATGAGATACGCGCCGGCGTTCACCTTCAGGATGAGATCGACGATCTCCCGCAGCGGGACGTCGGTCGTGTGCGGCCCGGGCCAGCTGCCCCAGCAGACGTGGTAGCGGATGCGATCCTGCGGGATGCCGTCGAGCGCGTGGTTCAGCACCTCGACGTGCCGGGCGAGCCACCCGTAGTAGTCCTCGAAGCTTCCCGGCGGCACCATGCGATCGTACGTCACGGCCGCCCGGGCGTCGTCGACCTGGAGCAGGAACCCCGCGTCGACGATCGCGCGGTACTCGGTCCGCAGCGCCTCGGCGAGCGCGACGACCAGCTCCTCATCACTCTTGTAGTACTCGTTGCGCCGGTCGGGAATCGCGCTTGCGGGCGCCGCCACCGGCAGGAACGCCTCGTCCACGCCCGCGGCGGCCGTGGCCGTCCGGAGGTTGTCGATGTCGCGCTGGAGCTCGAACAGGCCGTTGTACGAGATCGGCGCGACGCAGACGGCGTCGAAGCGCGTGACGTTGGACCACTCCTTGCCGTCGCCGCGCCCCTCGAGCTCGTTGTAGAACTCGTGGAAGCGCGCGCGGTCGGCACCGCGCGCGAACGGGTTGGCGCCCGTCACCTTGCGCATCTCGAACCCGCTCAGCCGCTTCAGCACGTAGAGCGACCAGCTCGTCGACTTGCCGAACTCGCCGTCGTTCGGGATGTCGATCCCGGTGTGCACCTGCTGCCGGACGACCTGATGGACGGCATCCTTGAGCGTCTTCTTGTAGGCCAGCTCGTCGATCGGCTCGCCCGCCTGGCGCTTGCGCGCGAACTCCAGCAGCCGAGGCGGTCGGACGAGGCTCCCGGTGTGCGTGGTGAGGATGCGGGTGGTACTGCGCTTCACGAACGTCCCAGCGACAAGAACGCGATTATAACGTCTGCGCCCGCGCGGCGCGGAAGACGAGGAAGTGGCCGGCGAACGCCGCGAGGACCATCACGGCAGGCAGCCAGACGAACGGGGGATACGTCACCCAGACATTCAGCCGATCGTCGCCGAAGACGCGGAAGCGAGGCGTCGAGAGAATCGCGACCGTGACGACGTTGACGAGCAGCGCGAGGCCGAGGACGTTCCAGGCGACGACCAGGCGACGGCCGCCGCGGCCCGTCCGCACGAGCCATGCGACCAGGAGCGCCGAGATGCCGGTGAGGATGTCGAAGTTGCGGCCCGAATAGCTCATCTGTACCGGCATGACCCCGCGCTCGTACATGGCGTGCATGGCAAGCTCGAGCGGAAGCCGGAAGCCCTGGACGGCGACGAGCACCCAGATCGGCAGACCGCGCGCGAGCCGATCGCCATAC
>Ga0194128_10004094_pt1 | contig 21745 bp, 19 predicted proteins | sample TA2KigCa65mmetaG_FD_148650 | JGI IMG/M metagenome (GOLD analysis project Ga0194128, IMG submission 148650) | Freshwater microbial communities from Lake Tanganyika, Tanzania - TA2015037 Kigoma Deep Cast 65m | ecosystem: Environmental > Aquatic > Freshwater > Lake | place: Tanzania: Lake... | reverse complement strand
CGCTCAAATACACGGTAACGAAGTAGAGCGCGATTCGCCCGCCCCGAGGGCACGCGCTGTCGGGGCGGGCTTTCTTATGCCACGTTGGAGGATGAAGGTATGAACAGATTGTGGCGCATCGTCGCCTCCCTCGCGCTGCTGGTCGGCATGGCCGGCGCGGCGCCCGCGGCGGCGGAGGAAAAGTACGCGGTGCTGGTGGGCGTGTGCAACTACCAGGACGCGGCCATTCCCAAGCTCAGCGGGTGCATCAACGACGCGAAGCTGATGAAGAAGCTGCTCGTCGAAAAGGCGGGCTTCAAGGCGGAGAACATCAAGATCGTCGACGACCCCAACAGCACCAAGGCCGGCATCCAGAGCGCGGTGGACGAAGTGCTGGTGGCCCGGCCCGGCCCGGAGGACATGATCCTCTTCTTCTACAGCGGCCACGGCTGCGACGTCGACGACACCACTGAGGCGCTCGTGCCCATCGACGCGAAGCTCTCCGACGCGTCCAGCTTCATTGCCGACAGCGAGCTGAGCGGCTGGCTGAAGCCGTCCAAGGCGAAGGAAGTGGTCGTGATGCTGGACGCCTGCCACTCGGGCACCAACATCAAGTCGCTCACCAAGAAGAAGGGCTTCGCGCTGCCCGGGCGCGGCGGGCGCTCGAAGGGCGCCAGCTTTGGCTCGATGGCGAAGGACCTGGAGTCGATGGGCAAGCCGATGGTGCTGCTCGCGGCATGCCAGTTCGACCAGACCGCCGAGGACAAGAAGTTCGACGACGGCCGCTGGCAGGGACTGTTCACCTACTCGGTGGGCGAGACCATGAACAAGATGGACCCGGCCACCGTTTCCAACACGAAGTACGTGGACTTTGCCGAGGACGTGAAGCGCCTGGTGGCCGAGAAGATGGAAGGCAACCAGACGCCGGTCGTGCGCATGAAGCACACCGAGGGCCACGGGATGTTCACGACCAGCGCGGCGGGCTCCGCTCCCCCACCGAGCAATTCCGGAACGGCGGCCACGGTTACCCTTCCCGCCACCGGCGGCAAGCTGAAGGTGTACGTTGAGCAGCTGGTGGGCGACACCAACGGCAGCGTCACCCAGGCCGTGAAGGACGCGCTGAAAGGCGAGTCCTACGTCGAGCTGGTGGGCGGCAAGGACCTCGTGGCGGTGGCCGCCACCGACGACAACATGCCCCGCGCGGACCGCATCGTGCGCGGCAGCGCGGCGCAGCTCCAGGCGACCCTGTTCTCCGAGGCCGGCAACGCCATCAACACCGTGTCCGGCGCCGACGCCGGCGCGCTGGGCGCGGCCATCGCCGCGGAAGTCCGCCGCTCGTACACGTTCGGCTGGCTGGCCGGGCTGACCAATCCCAACTCGCCATTCAAGGTCGGAGTGAAGGTGAACTATGCTTCGATCGAACCTCAACCATCGCCACTCCCCGCCCCCCCCAACTCGCCATTCAAGGTCGGAGTGAAGGTGAACGGCGGTGACAATCCCACGGTGGGCATCGGACAGACCGTGTCGTTCAGCTTCGTGTCAGATCGCGACTGCTACCTGACGCTGATCGACGTGGGCACCAGCGGCACCGTGACCGTGCTCTTCCCGAACCAGTTCCACAAGGACAACTTCGTGAAGGCCGGCCAGGAGATCACCATCCCGGATTCCTCGATGGGCTTCAAGATCCAGGCGCAGGGCCCGCCCGGGCGCGAGATGGTGAAGGCCATCGCCACCCTTGAGAACATCGACATCACCGCGGCGTTCCCGCCGGGCCAGGGTTTTAAGTCCTTCAAGAACGCGGCGGCCTTCCGCTCGGCGTTCGTGACCGGGCTGGCCAAGGCGCTGAAGGTGAAGCCGAGCGCGACCAAGGACCTGGTCATCGTGCAGGCCACCCAGCCGGTGCCGGACGGCGGCAACACCCCGCCGCCCGCGCCGCCCGCCAATGCGGACGCGAAAACCGACACCCAGTGGGCCGAGGACAGCACGGTGCTGACCATCCAGTAGCTCACGCGAGTAAAATGGCCGGGGCGCATGCCCCGGCCATTTTTTTATTCCGTCAGCACGCTGGGCGCACGAAAATCGGGGTCCACTGCGACTGGGGGTCGGTGCCCGCCACGTCGATCACCGCCGAAACCATCCACTCGTGGCGGGCGTGTTTTCCCAGATAAGTGGGGACCGCGTCGGGCGGTAACACGACGTCCACGTACCAGGTGTGCGTGGAACCGGCCGGCAGCTCGATGGCGCCCAGCACGGGAAAATCATGCGAGTACATGGTGGTGGTCACGTGCACGGGACTCTTGCTGCCCGGGCGATTCTCCAGGATGCCGTGGGTGTAGTGCGCGTCGATGGTTTCCACGGCGCGGACCGCCACGAAGATCCGGCTGGCCCGCACCGACACGTCGCCTATCGTGGCATGGACCACCACCGGCAGCGGCTCCCCTGCCCGCGCCGCGCGCGGCACTTCCATTGAGATTTCCGCGCCGCCCCCCGTGAAGTAGTTGGCGATTGACTTCAGGTTGTCCATGATGCCCATGCCAGGCCGTTTCGCCGCGGCGGGCCTTCCCACCTTGACTGACCTTGATGTGCTCCCTTCCGCGAGGAAGAGCCCAATCGCTGGAACCTTGCGTCGCCGGCGGCCGTCGCAATCACGCTCCATCAGGGGAGGGAAACCGAAACCCTCCCCCAGAAACCAGACTGCTCATTCGCGAGGGAGGGCTTACTCCACATGCGCCATTCCAGGCTTTTTGCCTTGCTCTGCGCGTTGTTCGCGACCGTCCTGGCCGGCTGCAACGGAGGCGGCGTGAACCTTACGACGAGCAACGGCGCGGCCGCCTCATCGTCCACCTCGTCAATGAACCTGAACGCCGAAGAGCCCGTCGTGGAGATCCGGTCGGTGGCAAGTGCCCAGCCCGGCGGGCGGCGGTACGTGCTGAATATTTCGGGCCAGACGACGACCGGATCGGCATACTCGCACTCGAATTTCGTCATCAAGGGCGGCGGCCTGCAGGGCATCTCGCAGCCGCCGTACGGGTTGCAGCAGTTCACTTATCCCTACATGGCGCTGATGGCCGGAAATATCGGCGCCAACTGTATCCGTACCTATGGCGCCGCGCTTTCCCAGCAGACTCCCGAACAGCAGAAATCCGATTTCTCGGCCGCGCTGACCTGGGCCGCCACCGCGACCAGCAACGGCACGCCGATGTACGTGGCGATTGGACTGACCATGCTGCCTTCCACGCAGCTTGACTACACGAACACCAACGCCGGGTCGCCGCTCCTGACCCAGCGCGCCGGAATCCAGTCGCTGGTCGACGAGGCCATAGCGCTTGACAACAGCCGACAACTGCTCTGGGTCATCGGCAACGAGCTGGCCCAATCGCCTCACGAGAGCGTGCGGACGGCGGTCTACAATGAAATCGACGTGATCGCGCAGTACATCAAAAATAAGGGGAGCACGCTGCCCTGCATGACTGCGGTCCCCGCGGTAAGCGTTGCCGAGCTGAAGCTGATCGCCGCGAGCTGCACGCACCTGGACGTGCTCGGCGTCAATGATTATTACGGCCACTTTGGCACAACCGCGGGCGGCGGTTTCCTGAACGGCCTCAATAGCGTCATGTCGACTTCCCATGGCGCGGCGGACGGGTGGCAGAAACCCTACATCGTCTCCGAGTTTGGCTCGTACGACGTGCCCGCCGTCGGCAGCATGCCCACCGCCGCTCTTCCCAGCCCACCCCCCTTTACTCCAGCCGGGGTCTACGGGCTGGAGGCCTGCTCAACGCAGATCGCGCAGGACTACCTGAGCAACTACCAGTCGTACATTCAACCGTTCACCAGCGGCGGCGGCACCTGCCTGGGATCGTTCGCCTACGTCTGGGAGAATCCGGTGTTTTCCAATAATTTCGCGTACTTTTTCGAGATATTCGTCACCAGCCACTCGGAAACGCCGTCCTACAATCCGCCCGGCAAGCTGCGGCTGCAGGCAGTCGACAGCCTGATTTCCGCGTGGGGCGGGACCTCGCCCGGCACGCTCTATCCCCAGATTGCCTCAGCGGACGGCGACCCGCAGGGCATCCAGTGCACGTTCAAGGGCACGCAGGCCACGCCGTTCCCCACGGCCATCGCCTCCGGGTCGTCGCAGACCGCGTCGATCACCGCCTCCTATGCCTCGCAGCTCACGTTCTACTGGTACCTGGTGGACGACACGACCAACCACTACAATCCCCAGGGCTACGCTGGGACCACCTCGACGGCCATCGGCACGGCAACCACCAGCGGGCCGCTGAGCGCGCAGAAGAGCACGCTGACGTTCACCGCGCCCACAACCCCGGGCAACTACCAGCTGCGCGTGGTCATTACCAACGAGCCGGCCCCGCCGGACCACTTCGGCCAGAACACCGCGGCCACCGCGGCGATCTTGTTCGTCGTGCAGTAACGGCTACACGGCCTCAGTCGTAAGAAACGCGCGCCCGGCATCGGTCAGCACGAAGCTGCCGTCGTCAAATTCCACGTACTGGTCGGCGACCAGTCCCTCCATGATCAGGGAGAACGCCTGGTGCCCCGCCTGGTAGAACACGGTGCTGTGCGTGTGCAGCTCTCCCATGGGCACGGGTGCCGCCTTTCTTCTCGATAAACTTGAGGAGGCCGCGGCGGGCCTTCGGATTTTCAGTGGACATCTGATCCCTCCCTTGCGGCAACACTAATACGGCGCGCGGGAAGGGCGCTCCCCCACGGCATTCGAACCATGCTCGCACGATGGAGCCGCTCTGCAAACGACAAGGCGCGCTCGTCGCGTGGTACGACCCCCAGGGATTTTCCCGGCCAGACCTGCTTGACGAGGCAGTCGACGCCATCCTCCGCTTCATCGCCAGCAAGGAACGCCTGGTGGACGACTTCCAGGACGGCATGCAGTTCCGCGTGGGCTGGTCGTCGCTGACGCTGCGGGCGGGCGAGAACGGTTTCGTGCTTTGCGAGCCGGACTTTTCCACGGGCGCGCTGGTGGATCACGTGACGGTCAGCGCGCAGATCGCGGCCATGCAGCAGCGGCTGAACACGCGGACGAACACGGCGTACAGCCCGTGCCACTGCTTCGAGACGGTCGGGCTGTTCGAGGGCGCCCTGGAAGTGCCCGACCTCTTGCTGGTGCGCAGCGACCGCATGTCCCCTGTGCACTCGGGGTGGATGATCACCCCGCGGAACAGGCGCGACGCGGCGCTCCAGGAATTGCCCTCGTGCCTGTTGCTGGGGACGCGGCCGCACCTGCTGCAAGCGCTCTCGCTGCCCGACGGCAGCCTGGTGACGGTCAGCGGGGAGGAGATCCTCGCGGTGCGCGACGTGGAGAACAACGACCTGCTTGGGGACGGGGACGACGAGCCGACCTGGCTTCCCCAGGAGGAAGCGCCCCGGACGGCGGGCTGGCTGGACCGGCTTTTCGGCTCTTAAGCGACCATCGAGAAGAAGCTCTGGCCGAACATCCCCATCCCGAACTGCTGGCCCAGACGGTTGTACTGGCTCTGCTCGCGGTTCACCGGCACCCACATCGGGCCCTGGCCGTCGCCCATCTCGGCGAGAATCAGGTTGAAGGAGACGTGGAGCACCTGGCCGCCGGCCTGCTGGATTTCCTTTACGGTCTGCGCAATGGCGGGGTCGTTCATCAGCTGCTGGCCCATCCCGAAGGTGTCGTTGGTTCCGAACATGCCAAAGGGGTTGAACCCGCCCATCGCGTCGGACGCCTGCGCCTGCTGCTGCTGGCCCGGCTTGTCGTCAATCACGCACCATTGCACGTTGGCGGCGCCGTCGATGTCAAAGACCGCGTCAACCCAGTGGGGACCGTGCCCGTCGTTCATGTCGAGGAGGATCTTCTCGTTCTTCACCTGGAGGACCGAGCCGCCGGCCTTCTCGATGGCGGGAATCTGGGTCTTGAGGAAGTCTTCCGCGAACTTCTTGCGGCCAGCCTCGTCGGGAATGGCGCGGAGGTCGTCGATGACCGTGGAGAGCGCGCGGCCGACGACGTACTTGGGAGTGTTGTGCTGCGGGTTGTTCCACTTGGTCTGGTCGAACCCAGCGGGGGCCTGCTCGGGGATTTCGCGCTTCGGGGCGCCGTTGGTGACGCTGACGCTGTCCGCGGGGGCCGACTCTTCCTGGGGCTTCGTCTCGGGTGCAGCGCTCTGGGTCTGGGACGCGGCGGTGCTGGTATTGCTCGCCCGCACGGTGCTGGTGTTGACGTCGCCGATGCTCTGAATCGCCATTTCTTTCGTCCTCCGAGCCAGTCTTGGAACTTCCCTCCGTGTCAGTATAGGCCGTGCCCCTGACACCCCCCGCACCGTCGGCTGACCGGCCGCTGACCGGGGTGAAAAGAAGGTGAACTTTCCACTGACTCGTTCACAAGGTGAACGTTTTGTGAACGCACATGCCGGATCCGGCAACATCTCGCCACTGTACAGAGGGGTGCCCGCGCGTGATGCAGTCCCCGAGGAAGAGAAGGGGGACATCCGCATGATCATTGGCTCGCAGCAGCCGGCCGCGCAGTCGCGCGTGCCTCTCGGCGCCCTTCAGGCGCTGCCCGCTGATCCGCGGCAACCCACCGACACCTTCACGCCGACCATGCAGGAGCCCGCCCCCGGGCTCATGGAGCGCCCGGTACTGCTGGCCCAGGCCACGAACCCGTCAATGCCGTATTTCCCCGGGGGATACAATCCCACCAACATGACCGGCGCCGCGCTATTGCTCAACCGAGTCCTGGAGCGCTCCCGCCATCGCCTGGGAAGGGCGCTCAACCCCCACGAGCGCGAGGATATCGAAATGGTTTTCGGCCTCTGGCAGCACGCCTCGCGCACCATGGGAAATCGCGCATACATGACCCGCTTGCAGGCCTTCGACCACCTGCGCGGGCAGCACCCCGGCGTCACGACGGAGCGCCTCAACGGCCTGCTGGACAACCTGGCCGGCCAGACGCGCAACGAGCCGTTTTTCGGAGTTTTCTCCGAGAGAGATTATATCTACGCGGATGATATCGGACAATTCTTGACTGACCGCCGGCACTGATTTCAACGGACCGCGGTTACCGATCCGCCGCGCACCCAGCTGGAAATTCTCGGGCGACCCTGCCGCTGGCTGCACGCGGACAAATTTAGCCAGCGGGTGGCTGCATTCGGCGAGATTTAGCCAGCGGGTGGCTGCATTCGGCGAGATTTAGCCAGTGGGTGGCTAAATCTCGCCGAACATCAAATTACGCCGTGGGTCGCATCGTGGTCGCACCCGCGCGTGCTGGGGCGCACGCAAACGGCCATCGTTCGCCTCGATCTTGGAGCGAACGCTCAGCGGGTCTCCAGCCTGGAAGAGCCCTGGACCACAGTTCAAGCAGTGATTACTGTCGACAACGGCCCCGGAAGCCTTCGCTCATGAGATAGGGAAAGCCGCGCCTGATACGAGTTAACCGATTTTTTACATCCCGGCAATGGAAGGTTAACTTTCACTCCATTTACACAAGGCGGGTGGCGCGGGAGATGAAAGGCAAGACGAGTGCCCCGTGAGGGCGGCAAGGAGCCTGACAATGTCCGACCTGTTCATCCAACCCGAATTTCGCCCTTCGCGTCCCAACACGAACATCGCGCCCCGCACGGCAGCCGCTCCAGGCTCCGATGACAGCGGCACGCTGACCGCTGGAAACCGCCCCACCGAGAGCTTCTGCAAGGACGGCGACGAGAAATTCGGCCACGAGAAGTGCTTCGTCGAAAAGGGCCCCGCGGAAAAGTCGCATCGCGAGAAGGGCTGCTTTGAGAAGCAGCCGCACGAGAAGCGCCATGGTGAAAAAGGCGACGTCGAGAAGATGAGCATTGAAAAGGGCCCCCGCGAGAAGGGCCACCGTGAGAAGGGCCCGGCCGAGAAACTGAACATCGAAAAAGGCCCCGATGAAAAGTTCTGCGTGGAAAAGGGGCACCGTGAAAAGGATCCGGCAGAAAAGCTTGGCATTGAGAAAGGTCCCGACGAGAAGGGCCACCGTGAAAAAGGGCCGGTCGAGAAGCTCGGCATTGAGAAAGGTCCCGACGAGAAGAGTCATCGTGAAAAAGGGCCGGTCGAGAAACTCGGCATTGAGAAAGGTCCCGACGAGAAGAGTCACCGTGAAAAGGGGCCGGTCGAGAAGCTCAGCATTGAAAAGGGGCCGGATGAGAAGGGCTGCGTCGAGAAGGGTCCCTCGGAGAAAGGCCCGTTCGAGAAATTCGCTCCCGAGAAAGGCCCGCTGGAAAAGGACACCGAGAAGCAGTTCCAGGAGAAGCAGGGCGAAAAGCGCGGCTACGAAAAACTGAACGTCGAGAAGAATCCGCGCGAGAAGATGCACTGCGAGAAGGACATCGAAGTCTTCCCGCACGCCGTCGGAGCCGCCGGCGGCGGCGCGCCCACCGCCCGCTTCTTCGCGTAAGCGTTCGCTCCCAATTCGCGGCGAGCGATCAGGGGCGGGCGCCCAGTGATTGCAGCAGGTCGCACAGGGCGGCCGTGATGGGCTGGCCGGTGCGGTCCTCATACCAGGTGAAGGCCGGGGACGGATTTACTTCGAAGCAGTAATACTCACCCTCCGGCGTGACCCGCAGGTCGATGCCGGCCATCAGGAAACCGAGGGCTCGGGTCACCGCGAAGCAGGCCCGCTCGATTTCCGGGGGCAGCGCGTGCTCGGTGATTTCGGCGCTCTTGTCGTATCGGTAATCGCTCTCCTCGGCCTGGATTATCGAAGGAAACAACACGTCGTCGCCCACCACGTGCACGCGGATGTCCGTGCCGTCCACCCGTTCCTGGAGCTGGACCGGGCAGCTTCCCAGGGTATCCAGGCGCTCCAGGTCGGCGGGCTGCATCACCTGCACGATGGATCGCAAATAGCTGATCGACTTGTAGATGACCTGTCCCTCCAGCAATTCGTAAAACGCCAGCGCCTGATCCGGACGGTTGGTGACCAGCGTGCGCGGCGTGCGAAATCCGTGGGGCGCGATCAAGCCGATCTGGTACGGCTTTGACGCATTCGAGCCGGACGTGTGGGGCGGATTCACTACCCGACCGGGCATCGCGTCGAGCAGCACGTTGCACGCCGCCAGACACTCGGTGTTCGCGTACTGGCGCTCTTCGGCGCTGTAATCCTGGTACATCTCCGCGTCGTGAAACCCCAGCCGCTGATAGACGGCGGACACCTCAGACATCGAGATCCGCCTGTCGTCGGACAGGCGGAGAAATCCCCCGGCGCCCGGCGACACCCCGACCTGCACCGTTCCCGGCATGTCGTGCGACGACACGAAAAACGACTCCGCGCCGCGACGCGCCAGCTCATCCCGCACTCGGGTAACCATCGGCTCTGATTGCGAGCCCATCACCAGAATCATGCACCCTCCAGCAAGGCCGCCGCCGCGTCGCCCATCTCGTCGTCCACGAAGCAGTCCGCGCCCGGGAAGGTGCGCAGACCCGAGGCCAGCCATCCCCGCGGCGACTGGCGCAGGACAACTTCTCCCATCCAGATGTCCTGCGCGCGGCATGCGGCCTTGCAGCGCTCCTGCAATTCCTCGGGAGGGGCGTCGTGCCCGGGCAGCACGAAAACCCGCTCGCCAATGACGACGCAGCGGCGGGTCTCGCCGTCGGGGGCCTCCTCAAAATGAGCGGGCGCGTGGCGCAGCGCATCCAGGCGGGCGAAATCATCCTCCTGCATTGGACGAAAAACCGCGCCGCCGCTGACGCCTTTAAATACCACCCGACCGTCGAGCGCCTCGATAAACTCCCGCGCATCCTTCGGGCTGCTGGTGGCCAGCGCGCGCGGCACCGCGAATCCCTGGCCGGCGAGCCAGGACAGCTCGGCGAGGCGGAACGACACCAGCGTCAAGCGCGCCAGGTGATTGGCCACCACAGAGGTCCGCGACAGGGTCGCGAACAACGCGATGAGGGCCGCCCAGGACTCGGTCTGCGCGTATTCCAGATCGCTCGGATCGAGGTCCTGAAAGCGGCCCTCGTCGACGAAAAACCCGTCCATGCAAACCCCGCGAATCTGCTCGAAATCGAGCGGCTCCTCGCCGGGCAGCGCCAGGAATCCGCCGGCTTCCTCGATGCCAAGCGGCAGGCACAGGGCAATGTCCCGCGGGAAGCGCTCCTGGATGGCGAAAACAGCCGGCTGGCGGCCGCGGTCACGGACGCGGCGAAACAGCAGATCCAGGCCCGGGTGGGAGGCGCTCCCAAAAAACAGGACAGCCATCGCCACGCGCTTTTCTGCGAGCGCCAGGACCATCCCCGCCAGGGGAGAGAAAACGCATCGCGTGGCCCGCACCCTCGCCAGCATCATCCTCGCGCTCATCCTCACGGCGCCCACCGCGCGGGCGGCCGGCAACCTGGTGGAAGTCCGTTGCAGCGCGGGCGTCCCCTTCGAGTGGCGCACTTCGGGCTCCTCGGAGCCCTTCCACACGACGGCCAGCAACATCGAGCGCCTCCCCATGTTCGGGCCCGGCGACCAGGCACTGGCCTACGACATCCGCGTGGACGCGCCCGCCGACTGGTGGCACCGCTGGCGCTACGAGAAGAACGGCCTGCGGGTGCTGGAGTTTGCCAGCAACGGCTTCACTTTCAAGCCGAAGCTGGTGCTGGACACGGTACACGTAGCCATCTCGGTGGCCATCCCCTTCGCGATCCTGGCCGTGCTGGGCTTCGCGCAGTTCGGACGGGCGCGCAAGCTGAGGGAGCAGCTCGCCGAGACCAGCGTGCGGCTCAGCGAGGCCGAGGCGCAGAGCGGTTTGTTCCCGGCCGACGGCTCGGTGCCCACCCGCATCCACCAGTACGACGTGGTCGAGCGCCTGGGGCTGGGCGGAATGGCCGTCGTGTACAAGGTGCGCAAGAATGGCCAGGAGTACGCGCTCAAGCTGCCCCTGCCCCACCTTCTGGAAGACCCCGAGTACCGCGCGCGCTTCGTCCGCGAGCTGAAGCTGGGGAAGGTGCTCACCCATCCCAACCTGGTGCACATCTACGACGTAAACGACGGCGAGGGCGAGTACGGGTACCCCTACATGGTGATGGAGCTGGTGAGCGGCCTGCCCTTGAACAAGCGCATGCGCCTTGCGCCGCTGGGCGTGGACGCGGTCGCGCGGCTGGGCGTGCAGGTGCTCGAGGCGCTGGGCAGCATCCACGCGCGCGGCGTCGTGCATCGCGACGTGAAGCCGGGCAACGTGATGGTGACCGGCTCGGGCAACGCCAAGCTGATGGATTTCGGGATCGCCTTCCACGAGGATTTTGGCGACGGCGGCCGGCTGACCGCCACCGGTGACCTTCTGGGAACGCCGCCCTATCTTGCGCCCGAGCAGATCCAGGGGGAGCGGCAGACCACCGACCCGCGGGTGGACATCTATGCCACCGGCCTCTTGCTGTACCAGTCCATCAGCGGGCGACTGCCCTGGGACGCCACCGACAGCGTGGCGGTCGTGCTCGAGAAGATCAGCCGCGATCCTCCGCCCCTGGTGGACGTGCGCAAGGACGTGCCGCAGGCCCTCTCCGACTGCGTGGTGCGGATGCTGGCCCGGGACCCGGACGACCGCTACGCCACCGCCGGCGAGGCGGCTGAAGCGCTGCGCGCGGCCCTCGCCACAATGGAAACAAAAAGTTAACCGAGGAAGACCGCCGTATCAGGCGCCGGTCAGCGGCCGGTCAGTTGGCCATCGTACACTGAGGCCGTAGAAAGGCACTGCACTCCAGGCTCACCGAAACCAGAGAACAAACCGCAGGTTGTAAACCCAGGCTTCCACTAAGGTAGCAGTCGCAGAACCACAGCCTGGAGCGCAAACGCCCGACTCGATGTCAGACAGGCAATAAACTATTCCTCTCTTCCTCTCTCAACACGACGGAAAATCCTCCGCCGTGTTTTCATTTTCAGGAGGAAGCAGTCTGCAGCGATTCCCGCAGAATGAGGAGATCCGGCCCGGGGCCCACGCCCATTTCCTTTTCCAACCGCCGGGCGAAATCGTAGTAGCGGCGGAGCGCCTCATCGCGCTTGCCGGTGGCGGCCATGCCGCGCAGCAAGCCGAGCGCGCTGCGCTCCCGGCAAGACTCGGTCTGCAGCGCGTTCTCGAAAAGCCGCATGGCCTCCGAATGCTTCCCCTGCGCCGCGCGCACTTCGCCGAGCGTGTCACAGGCGTCCAGGTAGCGCTCCTCCAGGGTGCGGCGGCGCATCTCCACCCAGTCGTAGGAAAATCCTCCGAGAAATGGCCCGCGGTACAGGGCCAGCGCCTGCTCGAGCAGCGCGGCGGCCGCCTCGCCCTGGTCCGCGGCGTGCATCCGCGTCGCCTCATCGCATAACAATTCAAACTCGCGGGCGTCGCAGCGCACGCGATAGGTGGGGCTCAAGCGATATCCGCCGCGGTGCAGCTCGACAGGATCCGGGAGATTTGAGTCCACCGTGCGGAACGCGCGCCGCAGGCGGGAAACGGCGGCCTGCAAGGCGGCGCGCGCGTCGGCCACGGCGTCCGACCACAGCATGTCCACCAGGCGCTCGACCAGCATCACCCGCCCGCTCGGGCCGTCCGCCAGGCAGGCCAGCAGCACCAGCGCTTTGCGGGAGGACCACAGGTCAACTTCCGCCTGGCCCGCGCGCACGTGGATGGGGCCGAGCGCCTCCATGGTCAGCGTGGCCTGGGGTCTCTCCGCGGGCACCGGCTGAGGGGGCGCCTCGGCGGCCATGGACGCCAGCTCCGCGGGCGTAAACTCCTCGAAAGTGGGGACGGCGGCGGATCCGAGCAAGCGCAAACCGATCACAATGCGAGGGGTGAGCTTGACGGCCTCGCCGCCGCTCAGCACGTAGGGGATCTTCGGCTTGAGCTGGCGGTCTTCGACCCAGGTGCCGTTGGTGCTCAGATCAGTCACCACCACGTGGCCGCCCTCCACGGCGACCCTCAGGTGGTGGCGCGAGAGCATCGGCTCGTTCTCGGCCGACAGTCGCACGTCGGCGTCGTTGCCGCGCCCGACGATGACCGGGAAACGCTGCAGCACGTGGCGCTCTCCCGCCGAGGGGCCCTGGCGCACCAGCAGCTCGACTTCAAACGCGCATACGGTCGTGGGCTGCGACAGGTCGTCTGGAATTGCGCTCATTGCCGGGCGTGGATTCTTCGCGCCACGGGGGGAATCCTGGAGGAGGCCCGCCAACGAGGTACGCATGTTGAGTCCCGGCACGGTTCTTGAAGACCGCTACCGCATTGTCCGGCCCCTGGGCACCGGCGGGACGGCGACGGTGTACCTCGCCCTGCACATGGAGCTGGGATGTCTGGTGGCGCTCAAGGTGATGCAGGCGCTCGACGAGGGACGGTTTCCGGCCGGGGCCTTGCGCCAGTTTCGCTCTGAAGTGCGCGTGCTCAGCACCTTGCGGCATCCGAACCTGCCCACCGTGTACGACGTGCTCGAGCTCGAACAGTGCCTCTGTCTCTCCATGGAATACATCGTGGGAAAGCCGCTGCACGAGGTGTGCCACGAGGAAGGGCCGCTCGCCGAGGAGCGGATATTGGAGTGGGCCCGCCAGTTGTGCGATGCGCTCAATTACCTGCACACCCGCACGCCGCCCATCATTTATCGAGATTTAAAGCCGGGCAACGTCATGCTCACTGAGGGAGAGCAGATCAAGATGATCGATTTCGGCATTGCGAAACTCGTGGAAGAGAGCCGCAAAGGAAAAACCGAAACCGTTTCCCGGGGAATGCTGACCCGCGGATATTCACCGGTCGAGCAATACGTCGGTGGCACCGACGCGCGCTCGGACATCTACGCGCTGGGCGCCACCATGTATCACCTGCTCAGCGGAACTCCGCCGCCGGATTCCATGGAAGTGGCCACCGGCCGCGCCCATCCGGTCATCGTGCAGCGGGCCGACGTGTCAGCGCGCACCGCGCAAGCCATTGAGGCGATGATGGCGGTGGATCGACGCCAGCGCCCCCAGGATATCCCCGCCGTGCGCGAGATGCTGGGGCTTAACGACTGAGACGGCGCGACAAGACTTCGCGCACCAGCAGGGCCAGAGTCATGGACGCCCAGGCGTCCTTGTGCGTGTCAAATGCTCCCATGACAACCTTCACTCCTTGCCGAGAGCGTAGCAGGGCGCGCTTACCCGCCGCTTACCGGGCGGTTACCGGAGCAGGTGCAACGAGGAAATATACAGGGTTGCGAAACATGCCGCCCCCGATTTTGCGCACCCCGCGAGGCGCCTTCCCCCTTCGCGAAGAAATCCCGCACGTGCGCATCCTGATCGTTTTCCTGCTCCTCACCGCGTGCGCCCGCGCCGCTGACGTCCCCCAACTGGTCGTCCAGAACGGGCACTCGGACGCAGTGTCCGCCGTGGACATCTCCGCCGACGGCCGCCTCGTCGTCACCGGCTCGTGGGACAACACGGTGAAGGTGTGGGATCGCACGACGGCGTCCGTCCTCGCCACCATGCCGACCGCCGCGGGAAAGGCCATCACCGTTTCCCTCTTCGGAGACACCGTGGCGGTCGGGACGTTCGACGGGCCGGCCGAGTTGTGGAGCATCCGCAGCGCCCGCCGCATCGCCACCCTGGGGGACAGGCGAACGCCGGCGGTCACGTTCAGTCCTGACGGCCGCCTGCTCGCCACGGCGGGCTGGGGCGGGAAGGTCACCATCTGGGACGCCCGCACGCGCAAGCGCCTCCGCGACCTCCCCGGGAACGGCGCGTCGCTGCCCAGCCTCACCTTCGATCCCCGATCAAGGATTCTCGCCGTGGGGACCGGCGACTGGAGCGTCCTGCTGTGGGACGTGGCCAGCGGCCGCCGCCTGCGCACCATCACCGCGCGCGGACACCAGGTGGCGGACGTAAACCCCGTGCTGCACGCCGCTTTCAATGGGGACGGCACGCTTGTCGCGGTGGGCAGCGCTGGCAACGAGGCCACCGAGGTCCACCGCGTGGCCAGCGGAAAGCGCGCGTACCGCGTGCCGGGCGAGGCCAGCGCGTTCGCCTTCAGCGGCGACACGCTTGCTGTCGCGTTGGACGGCCGGCTGGAATTCTGGAAGTCGGGAAGGCTCGAGCGTCGCGTGAAGACCGGGTCTGACCCGAAAGAGCTGGTTTTCAGCAAGGACGGACGCTGGCTTGCCGCGGCTCCGCTGGAATTCTTCGCGACGGTGCATGAAGTCTCCAGCGGGAAGCCGGTAGTGCTGCAGGGCCGCTCCGCCGCGGTCACCTCGCTGGACGTGTCAGACGGCTGGCTGGCCACCGCCGACTGGGAGGGGACGGCCACCCTGTGGAGCCTGCGCGACGGTGGCATCGCGCGGGCTTTTGCCCAGCAAGACTCCGGCCTGCTGCCCGCCGTCGCGTTGAGCGGCGACGGGCGCTTCCTGGCCGCGGCGCGCTTCGACAAGACGACCCGCGTGTGGCGCACCGAGGACGGCGCGGTCGCGCTGAGCGCTCCCGACGACCACGGCGAGTGCGTGGCGCTCGATGCCAGCGGGCGGACGCTCGCGTCCGGCAACGGCCGCGGCGAGGTCCGCGTGTACGACGTGACGGCCGGCAAGCTGATCCGCAAAGCGCAGGCGGGAATGCAGGTCACCACCGTCGGCTTCAACCCGGGCGGCACCGTGCTGGCCTCGCGCAGCGATCAGAACGCCCTCCTGTGGGACGTGCCCGCGCTCGAGCTGCGCAAGCTGGTGGCCGGCGAATTGCCCGAGGCCGGCGCGGATCCGCCGCCGATCATGGCCGCCGCATGTGGAATACCTCCGAGCCCGATGCCCGGCTCGCGTTCGGGCAGGATTTTCTCGTGCTGCCCGAGGGGATGTGGGATATTGCCGCTGGAAAATGGGAGGTCCCGTTCGACCCCGCGGCCGGCTGCGTCGCGCTTGGTCCGAACGGAGAGACGCTCGTCATCGCCGAGGATCGCGTCGTGCGCCTGTACGGAAAAAATAAAGGGGAAATACGCGGAGACAGCGGGCCAATCACCAGCATGCGGTTCACCCCCGACGGCCGGCTGCTGCTCACCGCCAGCAGCGACGGGGGCGTGCGGGTGTGGGATCCGGCGGCGCGCGCGTTGCTGGCCACCGCGTGGTCGCTGGACCGCGGGCGGGACTGGGTGGTGGTGACGCCCGAAGGATTTTTCGACGGCTCGTCTCGCGCGATGGGGACCATTATGAAGTGGCGCGTGGATACCGTCGCACCGCTGGAAGTCGATTCCGGCAAAGTTCAGGCCGGCGTTCCGCCGCAGGCGCCAGTGGATGTCAACCTGCTGCCACTCGAGCATTACTTCAGCGACTTCTACCATCCGGGAATCCTATCAGATGTCATCCGCCAGGCACGTCCCCTGCGTGAAATTCTCCGCTCGCGCGGGGACCCGCGCGCGGATTTGCGCCTCGCCGATCGAGACCGCCGCCTTCCGACCGTGCGCATCGAAGCGCCACGCACTACCGCAAGCCGCAGCACCGAGGTCGTCATCCGCGTCAGCCGCGGCGCGCGCGACCTCCGCCTGTACCGCAACGGCGTCCTGGCCGCGCGCTGGGCCGGCGCGATCACGAAACCCCTGGTGACCGCCAGGATCACCGCCGTGGCCGGCGACAACGTCCTCACAGCGTACGCCTTCAACGCCGACAACGTTAAAAGCGTTGACGCTGTGGCGCGCATGGGGGGCGACCGCAGCCTCGCGCGCGCTCCCCAGGCCCATGTGCTGTGCATCGGGATCAATGCATATCGCGATGCGACCCACGCCCTCAAATTCGCCGTCGCGGACGCCACCGACACGGCGGACGCCCTGCGCGGCAGCCTGCCGTTCGCGCCCGACGCCATCCAAGTGCGGACGCTGCTGGACGCGGGGGCCACTCGCGAAGGCATCCTCAAGGCGCTTGAGGCGCTGGCCGTCGAATCGCAGCCCGAGGATACCGTGGTGATCCTTTATTCCGGCCACGGCGTGCTGGAGGGCGGCCGCTTCGTGCTCATTCCCCAGGACATGGGAAGAATCTCGGACGCCGACCTGGAGCGCTTGCTGCTCCCGGTGCAGGCGCGCCACGTCGCGCTCATCCTCGACGCATGCCACTCCGGGCAGGCGCTGGCCTCCGACGACTGGCGTCGCGGGCCGCTCAACGCCCGCGGCCTGGTGCAGCTTGCCTGGGAGAAGGGAATGGACCTGCTGGCCGCCTCGCAGAGCGCGCAGACCGCCCAGGAAACGTGGCAGATCGGAGACCGTCCCATCGGCCACGGGCTGCTCACCTTCGCGTTGATCGAGGAAGGCTTGAAGGCGGGACAGGCGCCACGGCGCGGCAACACGCTCTGGGCGCGGGACTGGATGCAGTACGCGGTGGGCCGCGTCCCCGGACTGCTCGGCGGCACGGATTTACGGGGACGCGATCTGAAGGTCACCGGCAATGAGCGCCAGTCGGGCCAGATCCCCGTCTTGTTCCATCGGCGCGAGCCGGACACTGACTGGCCAGTTCACAAATAGCCTGCATACCGGACGCCACCGCTTGCAGAGGAGACGCTGGGGGAGATGATCGGAGCGGCATAGAACCTTTCCAGCATGGAACCAGGATTCTGCGTCCGCAACATTGACGACAAGGGCGTCCGCTTTCGCGCCACCATTGGCGTCGCGGCACTCTGCGCGGCCCTGTTCATGACCTGGCCGCTCTACGACGTGAGCATCCCGCACTGGTGGCGCACCGCGGTTTTTCCCCCGCTGTACGTCGGGGTATTCGCCTTGATGCAGGCGCGGGAGAAAACTTGAGTGCGCCTCGCCATGCGCGGCGCGCGTGACACGGCCGACGGCCCCCAGAGCATCCAGGAGGAAGACATTCGCGCGGGTCTGCGCGCCAAGGCCATCCGCATCCGCCTGACCGGCGTGGCGGTGGCCGGCGTGCTCACCGCGGCGTTTGTCATGCTGCCCTGAGAATATTCTTCGTCGCCCTGATTTTCGCGATGTGCGTGCAAGCCGCATCCGCGCAAGAAACCGGCCCGCAGCGGATCACCGCGCCCGGGCTGCTGCTGGAAACCAGAAAGGCCAGCAGCAAAGCTGACAACGTCATCCTGATCCACGACGTGGGCGCCACGTCCGGCGCCTGGTCCACCTGGCTGAAGCGCTTGAAGACACACGACGACGAACGCATGCACCCCCACCGCGTCTACACCTACGAATACGACACCTCGCTGCCGCTCGACACGGCGGTGGCCGATCTGGCGCGGCTGATCATGGCGCGCCGGGAAGAATTCGTGGAGCGCCAGCTCACCCTGGTGGGTCACGGCAAGGGCGGCCTGATCGCAAAGGCGTTTACCTGGAAAGCGCTGGCCTCCAAATTATCCGCCAGCGGCCGGGATTTTCGGAATATGCGGCTGATTTATCTGGATGTCCCGCATCGCGGCATCCCGGCCAACCCCTATATCCCATGGGATGCGGATAAGGACCTGCGGGCCGGATATTCCCAGGATCCGGGCGCCATCCTGCCGGCCTTCAACGTAGTGGTGCCGCGATCGTTGAGTGAAACCGACGTTCTCGTCCAGATGACGCTCCCCGCGGTCGGCGCGGTGAAGCTGCGCGCCTCGGCGATCCCCTACGCGTCCGCCACCTTCGCCGCGGCCACGCTGATCGAGACGCCGTTCAAGGACCTGCGCCCCAGGCCCGTCGAGACCAGATACCACGAGCGGCCGCCGGTCACCGTCGTGTACCAGGATTGGCACGGGGCGCTGCTCCGCAGCCGCGAGGCGTGCGACCTGGTGTTCGGCAAGCTGCTCAACCTGGAGGTTGCCCGGTTCAAGGCCGCGGTGTTGCTTACCCGAAGCCAGATCGAGGACGTGTACCGCGACGTGCTGCGCCGCAAGCCCACCGCGGAGGAGATGCGCGCCGCGGGGCCGCTGACCGTGGACAATCTCAAGGACAGCCTGCTGCGCTCGGTGGAGTACGCGGCCCGAGATGCGTCTCCAGCCGCCTTCGCCCAGGCCTGGCGGCGCAACGGCGGCGAGGGGCTGCTCGGAATTCCCAGCGGCCCGCCGGTGGCGATTCCCTCCGGCGGCCACATCATGGTGCTCAACACCCCGGACGCAACGCTGAAGGCGCTCACCAAGCGGCCCCAGGATGAAGACGCGTACCTCATGCAGGGCGCGATTGCCGCCGAATACCTGCTCCGCGCCAGCGCGCCGGAGCGCTACGGGCTGCCCACTGGCGACGAAAGCAGGTTCGGCGGCGAGATCCGCCAGAAATTTGAGAAAGGCGACATGGTGTACTCTCCGGCCACCGACCAGGTGGAGTTTCAGTTCGCTTATCCGCAGGAATAGAGGAAGGCAACCGGGTTGCGCGAATCCTCCGCCTTTCACTTTCCAGGAGGAACCCCAATGTCGCTCGCCACCGCGGTTCCCGAAGTTGCCCGCACGCCGGGGAGATTGCTGATTGACGGTGCCCTGGTCGAAACGCCTGCTCAGATCGAAGTTGAAAATCCCGCAACCGGCGAGATCCTGACCACGGTGGCGCGGGGCACGGAAGCCGACGTGGACCGAGCCGTGGGCGCGGCGCGCAGGGCGTTCGAGGACGGACCGTGGCCGCGCATGAACGCATCTCTGCGCGAGAAGATCCTGTTCCGCCTGGGCGATCTCATCGAGCGCCACAAAGACGAGCTGGCGCTGGTCGAGTCGCTGCAGAACGGCAAGACGGTGAGCGAGGCGCACCGCGGCGACCTTCCTCCCTCGTGGGATATTTTCCACTACATGGCCGGCTGGGCGCGCAAGATCCAGGGCGAGACCATCCCCGTCGACGGGCCCTATTTAAATTACACGCTGCGCGAGCCGATGGGCGTGGTGGCCGCCATCGTGGCCTGGAACTACCCGCTCCTGCTGGCCTCGTGGAAGGTCGCGCCGGCCCTGGCCGCGGGCAACACCGTGGTGCTCAAGCCGTCCGCGCTCACCCCGCTGACCGCGCTGCGCCTGGGGGCGCTGGCCCGCGAAGCCGGCTTGCCGGACGGCGTGCTCAACGTGGTCACCGGCACCGGTGAGGAAGCCGGCCTGGCGCTGGCCCGCCACATGGACGTAGACAAGCTGGCCTTCACGGGCAGCGTCGAAGTGGCGCGCGCCCTGTTGCACGCCAGCGGCGACAGCAACTTGAAACGCCTGTCGCTGGAGCTGGGCGGAAAATCTCCCCAGATCGTGTTTCCCGACGCGGATCTTGACGCGGCCGTCAGCGCCACCTTCAAGGGGATTTTCGCAAACAAGGGCGAGATTTGCAGCGCCGGCAGCCGGCTGCTCATTCATCGGGACGTGCAGGACGCGTTCGTCCAGAAGCTGGTGGAAAAAGCCGCCGCCATGAAGGTCGGCGATCCACTTGATCCGGCCAGCGAGATGGGCGCCGTGGCCAGCAAGGCGCAGCTCACGAAAATCGAGGGATACGTGGCGCTGGGCCAGGAGGAAGGCGCGAAGCTGCTCACTGGCGGACGCCGTCTCACCGATCTGGGCAAGGGATATTTCTACGCGCCAACGATTTTCGACGGCGTGCGTCCTGAAATGCGCATCGCGCAAGAAGAGATTTTCGGGCCGGTATTGTGCGTCTTGACCTTTGACAACGAAGACGAGGCGGTGCGGCTGGCCAACAGCACCGTTTTCGGGCTGGTCTCGTCCGTGTGGACGAAAGACTCCGCCCGCGCACATCGCCTGGCGCGCCGCATCAAGGCCGGCTCGGTGTGGCTGAATTTGTGGAACGGCTTCGACAGCGCCTCGCCGTTCGGCGGCTACAAGCAGAGCGGCTTTGGACGAGAGATGGGCATGCACGCCTTGGAATCCTACACCCAGGTCAAATCGGTCTGGGTGTCCTGTCAATAAATTCAAAGGAGATCGCCATGGCACTGGCACTTGAGCACGCGACCCGGCAAAAGGCGCTCAGCGAGCGGATGAACAACCTGGGCATCCGGCGGGTCAAGGCGGGCGGCACCGACATCGACGGAATCCTGCGCGGCAAGTACGTGTCGCGCGCGAAATTCGACTCCATGGCGGCCGACGGATTCGGCTTCTGCGACGTTATATTCGGCTGGGACGCCAACGACGTGCTGTATGACAACGCGCTTTACACCGGCTGGCACACCGGCTATCCCGACGCGCAGGCGCGGCTGGACCTGGACACGTTCCGGGTAATCCCCTGGGAGCCGGACACGGCCTTTTTCCTGGCCGACTTCGAAGATGGGAAAGGCGGGCCGCTCGGCGTGTCCCCGCGGCAGGTCTTGAAAAGGACGGTCGCGCGCGCCAACGCCCTCGGCTACCATCCGACCTTCGCGGCCGAATACGAATTCTTCTTCTTCAAGGAAACCAGCCAGACCGCGAGCGACAAGCGCTACCAGGACATGACGCCGTTTTCACCGGGCATGTTTGGCTACAGCGTGCTGCGCACCGGCGCCAACGCGGAGTTCGTCCACGAGGTGATGGACGCGCTCGACAGGTTCAACGTCGAGGTGGAAGGCTTCCACACCGAGACGGGCCCCGGCGTGTACGAAGCCGCCATTCGCTACGACGACGCGCTCGCGTCGGCCGACAAGGCGGTGCTCTTCAAGTCGGCGGTGAAGCAGATCGCAAATCGCCACGGATATCTGGCGACCTTCATGGCGAAGTGGAACGACTCGCTACCCGGCTGCGGCGGGCACATCCACCAGAGCCTGCAGGACGTCGACGGCAACGGGCTGTTCTTCAAGGCGGACGCGCCTTACAAGATGTCTGACCTGATGCGCCAATACGTGGCCGGACAGGTGGCGCTGATGCCCGAACTGACCGCGCTGGTGTGTCCCACCATCAATTCCTACAAGCGGCTGGTGCCCGGCACCTGGG
>Ga0194128_10004088_pt1 | contig 21769 bp, 15 predicted proteins | sample TA2KigCa65mmetaG_FD_148650 | JGI IMG/M metagenome (GOLD analysis project Ga0194128, IMG submission 148650) | Freshwater microbial communities from Lake Tanganyika, Tanzania - TA2015037 Kigoma Deep Cast 65m | ecosystem: Environmental > Aquatic > Freshwater > Lake | place: Tanzania: Lake... | reverse complement strand
CCGACTGGCTGCAGCGCGCGGGGCTCGACGCCGCGCCCGACGACCTCGCGCTCACCTCGGGCGCGCAGCACGGGCTGGCCGTCGTCTTCGGCACGCTGTGCGCGCCCGGCGACGAGGTGCTGGCCGAGTCGCTCACCTACCCGGGCATCAAGGCGGTCGCAAGCTTGCTGCGGCTGCGGCTGCGCCCGGTACCGATGGACCGCGACGGCCTCGTGCCCGACGCGCTCGAGACCGCGTCGGTGCGCGGGCGGGCGCGGCTGCTCTACTGCATGCCGAACGTGCAGAATCCCACCGGCATCACGGCCTCCGCCCGGCGCCGCCGCGACATCGCCGCCGCCGCCGCCCGCGCCGGCCTGACCATCGTCGAAGACGACTCGTACGGCTTTCTCGTCGACGGCCTGCCCGCGCTGGCCACGATCGCGCCCGACCGGTGCGTGTACGTGACCAGCCTCTCCAAGAGCGTCGCGCCCGGCCTCCGCCTCGGCGTCGTCCGTCCGCCGCGGAGCGCGCTGAGCCGCATCGCGGATCTGATCTTCGCCACGACCGTGATGGCGCCGCCGCCCACGGCGGAAGTCGCGGCCGCCTGGATTGCCGACGGGACGGCGGATCGCATCGTGCGATGGAAGCGCGCCGAAGTGAAGGCGCGGGCGGCCCTGGCGCGCCGCCACTTCCGGACGCTGCGGATGGGCACGCCCTCGAACTCGCCGCACGTCTGGCTGCCGCTGCCGCCAGGGTGGCGCGCCGACGACTTCGCGCGCGCCGCCAGGGCGCGCGGCGTGCTCGTCACCGCGGGGCGGGAGTTCGCCGTGGGCCGCGACGCCCCGGAGGCGATCCGGATCTGCCTCGGCGCGGCGGCCAACCGTCAGGCCATGGTCCGCGCGGTCAAGACGCTCGACGCGCTCGCGGCCGATCCCCGGGCCGAGTTCAGCGCCGTCGTCTGAGCGGCGGCACCGGCCGGTGCAGGGCGGCGTCCGTCCGTGAAACCTTCCTGGCGGGATCTCCGTCATACGCTAGAAGAGCCCCGCTAAAACGCCGGGCGACATGCATACCCGCCGCGCGGCTGCCGTGAGCGCAGCGCTCGTCCTGGCGGCCTGGCCGGCCGGCGCGCAGCTCCTTCATCAGGGCGAGGAAATCCGGATCGCCCGCAGACAGGGCGAGATCCGGATCGACGGCCTGCTCGACGACGAGGGGTGGACGCCGGCCCCGCGCGTCGAGCGCTGGTACGAGTTCAACCCGGGTGACAACGTCGAGCCCCGCGTCCGGAGCATCGCCTGGCTCGCGTATGACGACCGCTTCCTCTACGCCGCGTTCGAGTTCCTCGACCCCGATCCCGGCGCCATTCGCGCGCCGCTCACCGACCGCGACCGGGTCGTCGGCAGCGGCACCGACTACGGCGGTCTCTTCATGGACACGCGGAACGACGGCCACAGCGCGACGATCATGATGGTCACCGCCGCGGGAGTCCAGTACGACGCCGTCACCGACGACGCGGCGGGCGAGGACCAGTCGCCGGACTTCTTCTGGGACTCGGCCACCCGCATCACCGACCGCGGCTGGACGGCGGAGATCCGCGTGCCGTTCTCGTCGCTGCGGTATCGCGAGGCGAACCCACAGACGTGGGGCATCGCCCTCTACCGCAACTACCCCCGCGACTACCGCTATCAGATTGCGTCCGTCCGCGTCCCGCGCGGGAGCAACTGCACGGTCTGTCTCATCAACACGCTCACGGGCCTCGAGCGCCTGCCGACGAGCCAGCACGTCGTCGTGGCGCCCTACGTGAGCACGACGGGCGTCGCCCGCGCGGCCGACGGCCCCGGGACGCGCCTGACCGACACGCGCCTCACGCCGGAGGGCGGCCTCGACGTCAAGTGGATCCCGGACGCCGACACGGCGCTCGACTTCGCCCTGAACCCCGACTTCTCGCAGGTCGAGGCGGACACGGCGCAGATCACGGCCAACGAGCTCTTCGCGCTCTCGTTCGACGAGAAGCGCCCGTTCTTTCTCGAAGGCGTGGAGCTGCTGTCGACGCCGATCCGCGCCGTCTACACGCGATCGATCACGAGCCCCCGCTGGGGTGCGCGCGCCACAGGCAAGGCGGCCGGCGTCAGCTACACGACGCTGGTTGCCGAAGACACCGGCGGCGGCAGCGTCGTGATCCCCGGTCCCAGCTCCTCGTCCACCATGGCCCAGGACTTCACGTCGTACGTGCTGATCGCGCGCGCCAAGCGCGACATCGGACGCTCGTTCCTCAGCGTGCTCGTCGCGGATCGCGAAGGCGGCGGCGGCCGCCACAACCGCGTCGCGGGCCCCGACTTCCAGTGGCGTGCCGGACGCCAGGTGTTGACCGGCCAGGTGCTCGTCAGCGACACCCGCGACCCCGGAGCGCGCCCCGCCCGGTCGCACGCCGCGGACGTCGACTGGCGCCTCGACTCCACCCGCCTCGAGCTGAATACCCGCTACAAGGATGCGGGCGACGGCTTCCGCGCCGACGCCGGGTTCATCCCCCAGGTCGGAGTGCGCGAGCTCTCGGGCCGCGCCGGCTGGACCGCCCGCCCCGCCGGCTTGGTGCGCCGCGTCCGGATGTACGCCGATACCAGCGAGCAGGAGGACCGGTCGGGCGCGCTCATCGCCCGGCTCGTCAGGCCCGCCGTCGACATGGACGTCCGCTGGAATGGGTTCGTGCGGCTCCGGCTGATCGAACAGCGGATCCGCAGCGAGGGCCGGCTCTTCGACCGGCGGCAGCTCGGCGTCTTCTCGCGCTTCAACCCGTCGCAGCGGGTCGAGCAGCTGACGCTCGACCTGACGGCCGGCCGGGACGCCGATTTCGCCAACCTGCGTCCGGCGCACGGTGTCACGCTCAACGTGTCGGGCACGCTGAACCTCACGCGGCGACTGGCCGTCGAGCTGCTGCAGAACTCGCGCCGGCTCGACGTGCACGATGCGGCGGGACACGGACGGCGGCTGCTGGCGGCGCGCGTCTCCCGCGTGCGCGGCCATTACATGTTCGCCGCCAACAGCTTCCTCCGCGTCATCGGGCAGTACGCCTCGACCACGCGGGAGCCAGGGCTCTTCCTGGCCTCCGTGCGCCGGCGCACGGGCACGTTCTCGGGATCGGTGCTCTTCGCCTACAAGCTGAACTGGCAGTCGGTGATGTTCGTCGGGTACGGCGAGGACCGCGCGCTGTCGACCGACGACGATCTTCGGCCGAGCGGCCGCCAGCTCTTCGCGAAGGTGTCGTACGCCTTTCAGCGATGAGCCGGCGGCCGCCTACCGCAGCTCGCGAATCCAGCCGTCGACGAGCGCGATGGCCGCCTCGTCGTGCAGCACGGTGCCGAGCGGCGGCATGTGCGACGAGGGGCGGCGGGAACGCATCCGCACGAGGAGCGCGCTCAGGTCGGGCACGCCCGGTGTGACGAACGCGCTTGCTCCGTCGGGGGCCCGTGGAATCTGCCACTTGGCCGTCGGACGGAAGAGCCGCTGCACCGCCTCAGGCGACGGGACGAGCGGCGCCTTCAGGAGCAGCCCGAGATTGGCGATCGTGCTCTCCTCGTTGTGGCAGCTCCCGCAGTTCGTGGACAGGTACCCGAGCACCGCACGCGTGCGCGCGTCCGGCGCCGGGATGCGCGGGGGCACCGCCACGAGCTCGGGGCGCGCCGGCTCGAGCAGCCGCTCGTCCACCAGCGTCCGCAGCGTGACCATGCCGGGCGCGAGCGGCTCGGCGTGCGGCGCGAGCGGATCCCGGTCGGTCGACAGCTGCAGCGCGGTGAATCCGAGGAGTTCGGTGCGCGCGCTGTCATGGCACGCGCGGCAGTCGTCCACGGAGGGAATGCTGTGGCGACGGCCCCGGGCCACCTCCACCAGGTGCGCCGCACCGGCCGCGGGCACCAGCTCGGCGTCGGTCTGCGCCTCGTCCCAGCGATAACTGGCAAAGGTCCACCCCGCCGCGCTCGATCGCCAGAGAAGCCGCGTCTCCACCTTTCGGCCGTCGAACGCAAACTCTTTCCAGAAGCGCGTCCCGACAGGAAACTCCCACCCGTCGACCGTGCGCGCATCGATCGCCGTGCCGGGAGGCAGCCGCACCCATCTCGACTTGTGCGCCCGTCGCTCCACAGCGGATACTGCGGCGAAAACGGGCCGTTGCGCGGATCGATCGTGGCGGTGCCGCCGCCGGCGTAGAGTCCCGTCTCCGAGAGCCGTCGGGGCAGCGGCCGATCCTCGGCCAGCGCCACGACGCCCGCGCCCAGGAGCGCGGCGGCGGCGACGATGGCCTGTACCGTCACGGCAGCTCCGGCGGATCGATCGGCTGCGGCACGCGGTTGCGCACCGGAGGGACCGACCGGAGATACGCGAAGATGCTCGCCAGGTCCTCATCGGTCGCCTGTGCGAAGTTGAAGTACGGCATCGGCGGCAGGATGGGCCTGCCCTTCCCCTGGTGCCGTCCCGTCCTCAACGCCTGCACGAACTGCTCGAACGTCCAGTCGCCAAGGCCGGTCTCGGGGTCGGGCGTGAGGTTGGCGGTGAAGCTCACGCCCCACGGCCCCGCCCAGGCGGTGTTGGTCGCGGCGAACGACGCGACCCATGGTCCGGGCGGGAGCGCCGGCGCGGGCGGCATCTGCAGCGCCTCGGGATGACCGCTCAGCCTGCGCGTCATGTCGGGCTCGGGGCCGCGCTCGCCGAGCTTCCATGGCGTGTGACAATCGTGACACCCGGCGAGGGTCACGAGATACGCCCCGCGCGCGACGCGCGTGGCGTCGGGCCCGGCGTCGGCGGCAGGCGGGGCGCTCGCGCGGGCCCACAGGCCCGACACCAGCGTGAGCGCGACAATCAGCAGGGTTGTCGTCGAGCGGCTTCGAATCATGTGCGGTCGCCTCCTTGTGACACCCGCCACTGTAGCGAGACGCCGCACCGCCGAACGCTAAACCTTCCCTACTGTTATCCTGAAAGAACCCTAACCGCCCCCCCGGGGACCCGTACACCGTGCTCAATTCCGACTTCGCCGCCTTCCTCGAGGAAGGCGGTCGACGGGGAGTATCTCATTCGCAGCCTGCCCGCCAAGATCTTCTGGAAGCTGCTGCGGGCGTACACGTCGGACCGGCGGGCCGAGTTCACCAACCGGGAGCTGCGGCTCGACCGGTCGCTCAACCTGCCCGAATGGAAGGACAACCTGGAAACGCGCCTCCTGCTGCTGCGGCGGCGGCTCCAGCAGAAGTGCCCGGACATCCGGCTGACGCCGCGAGGCCGCGGCCGGTTCGCGCTCGAGCGCAGGTGCGACGTCGCGCTCGTCGAAAAGCCCTAGGCCATGCAGGGGAGTCGCCCCCACGATCGGCGCGCGGGACCGCAGCGATGTCGAGCGATTATAGAATGCGCTTCATGCCCCGAACGGTCCGCCGGCCCGCAGCCGTGACGCGCGCCGCGTCCGGCATCAGTCGAGCCGCGCTCCTGTCGCTCGTGTTGCTCTGGTGTCTCATCGACGTCGCGGCGCAGCAGCAGGGCGTGCAGCAGTTCGACCAGGCGGAGACGGGCGCGCGCTCTCCGCGCAATGCCAATTACGAGATCGACGTCGCGCTCGATCATGCGGCGCGCCGCCTGAGCGGCCGCGAAACGATCCGCTGGCGGAATATCAGCGCCAACGCCGCCACCGATCTGCAGTTTCACCTGTACTGGAACGCGTGGCGGGATGCCGAGTCGACGTGGCTGCGCGAGCGCCGCCTCGCCGGCGCCTACAGGCCGCCCCGCCCCGACGCGTGGGCGTCGATGGACGTCGCGCGCCTTCGCGTGCGGGGCGGCGCGACTGCTCGCGACGGCGATCCTGGCGTCGCTGAGAGCGACTGGATCGACCTCACCGCCCAGATGCGCTTCATCGCCCCGGACGATGGGAACGCGGCGGATCGATCCGTGATGGCGACCCGGCTGCCGTTCGCCGTGGCGCCGAACGAGGAGGTCGAGATCGAGGTGGAATGGACCGCGAAGGTGCCGCGCCCCTTCGCGCGCACCGGCTACGTGGGCGACTACTACTTCATCGCGCACTGGTTTCCGAAGCTCGGCGTGCTCGAAGACGCCGGCTGGAACACCCATCAGTTCCATGCGGCCACCGAGTTCTACGCCGATTACGGCGTCTATGACGTGCGCATCACGGTGCCGCAGGGTTTCGTCGTCGGCGCCTCGGGCCGCCAAACGGAGCGGACCGACGACGACGCGGGCCAGACGCGGTACCGCTTCCGCGGCGACGACATTCACGACTTTGCCTGGACGGCGAGCCCGCGCTTCGTCGAGGCACGGCAGACGTTCAGGCACGCGACGCTGCCCGCCGTCGAGATGCGGCTGCTGCTGCAGCCCGAGCACGCCGGGCAGGCGCAGCGGCATTTCGACGCCGCCGCGGCGGCGCTCCGCTATTACGGCGAATGGTTCGGCCCGTACCCCTACGACCACCTCACCATCGTCGATCCCGCCTTCCAGAGCGGCAGCGGCGGCATGGAGTACCCGACGCTCTTCACGGCGGGCACGCGGTGGATCGCGCCGTCGCGCGTCTCGCAGCCCGAGCGCGTGACGATCCACGAGGCGGGCCATCAGTTCTGGTACGGGGTCGTCGGCACCAACGAGTTCGAGCACGCCTGGATGGACGAAGGGATCAACAGCTACGTCGAGGCGCGCGTCAGCAGCGAGGCCCGCGTGCCCAGCTACCTGGCGGCGCGGTTCTTCGGCGGGTTCATTCCCTGGGTGTTCCCGGACATTCCGCTCACTCGTCTGCACGACGAAGGCCGCTTCGGCTACCGGGAACAGGCGGAATCCGACGTGCCGGCCACCGACACCTATCGGTACTGGCCCGGCACGCACGTCGCGATCTCGTACGGGAAGACGGCCCTCTGGATGCACACGCTCGAGCGCCACCTCGGCTGGCCCGTGCTGCAGCGAATCCTGTCGACCTATTTCGACCGCTGGAAGTTCCGCCACCCCCGGCCGGCCGACTTCTTTGCCGTCGTCAACGAGGTCGCCGGGGGCGACCTGGGCTGGTTCCTGGACGAGGCGTATCGCAGCTCGAACGTCTTCGACTACGGCGTGCAGAGCTTCACGAGCACGCGGGTCCGGCTCACGCCCGGGGACGGGGGACAACCGGACCCCGCGGCGGAAGGCTACCGCACCGTCGTCGTCGTGCAGCGGCTGGGCGAGGCGATGTTCCCCGTCGAGGTCGTGACGACGTTCCGCGACGGCCAGCGTGCATCGGAACGGTGGGACGGACGCGATCGGCGCGTCATCTACACCTACGAGCGGCCGTCTGAAGCGCTCTCGGTCGAAGTCGATCCCGAGCGCGTGCTGGTGCTCGACGTGCGCACCACGAACAACAGCGCGACGCTGGCGCCGCGCGCCGGTGACGCGAGCCTGAAGTGGACGCTCACGTGGCTCGTGTGGCTGCAGGAGCTCCTGCTCACCTATGCCTTCTTCGTCTAGCGCTGCCGCGCAGGCCGCCGGTGGTCGTCGCTAGCTGGCTCGACGGTGTCAGGCGCGTGATGAGCGCGCCCGCCATGGTCTTCGGGGTCTACGCCCTGACCGTCGCAGCGGCCGTGCCGTTCGCGGTCGTGCTCCGGGGCGACATCGAGGCGCATCTGGGGCGCAGCCTCGTGGCCCACACGGTCGCCGACGGCGTGAGCTACGACTGGTGGCAGGAGTTCCTGACCCAGGCGTCCGGCATCGGCAGCACGTTCACGCCGGCGATCGTCGGATTCGCTTCGACGCTCGATCACCTGAGCGGTGTGCTCGACGCCCAGGGCGAGGCGGTGCCGATCGCCGGGCTCGTCGCCGTGTACCTCGTGACGTGGACCTTCGTGTCCGGAGGCATCCTCGACCGGTATGCGCGCCGGCGCGCGACGGGCGCGTACGGCTTTTTCGGCGCGGCCGGCGCCTGCTTCTGGCGGCTGCTGCGCCTCGGGCTCGTGGCGGCCCTCGTCTACGCGCTGCTCTTCGCCTACGTGCACCGCTGGCTCCTGGACGACGCGTACGACCGCCTGACCCGCGACCTGACGGCGGAGCGCCTGGTGTTCGCCTGGCGCGTCGCGTTGTACGCGCTGTTCGGCGCCCTGCTGGTCGCGGTCAACGTCGTCTTTGACTACGCGAAGATCCGGCTCGTGGTCGAGGACCGGCGCAGCGCGCTGGGCGCCCTGCGCGCCGCGCTCGCGTTCGTGACGCGGCACACCGACCGGGTGCTCGCGCTCTACGCGGCCAACGCGCTGCTGTTCGTGCTCCTCATCGCCGGATGGGCGGCGGCGGCGCCCGGCGCCGGGCGCGCCGGGTGGACGATGTGGGTCGCCTTCGCGGGCGCGCAGCTCTACGTGCTCGCGCGGCTCGTGGTGAAGCTGCAGTTCATGGCGTCGCAGACCGCGCTCTTTCAGGCATCGCTCGCGCACGCCGGGTACACGGCCGCACCGCCCCCCGCCTGGCCGGAGTCGCCGGCCGCGGAGGCGATCCGGTAGGTCAGGCGCAGGCCGCGAGAATCTCCTTCAGACGGTCGGCCTCGATCGACTCGTGCTCGAGGAGCTCGTTGGCGAGGGCCGCGACGGCCTGCCGCTGTTGCTCGACGATCTGGCGGGCCGTCTCGTACCCGTGCATCACGAGCACGCGAATCTCCTCGTCGACGCGGCGTGCCGTCTCCTCGCTGAACCCCGCCGCGCGCCCGTCGCCGTCCCAGGCGCCCGTCTGGCGCCGGAAGTGCAGCGGCCCGAGGCGCGACATGCCGAGCTCGCAGACCATCTTCCGCGCCAGCTCGGTCGCCCGCTCGATGTCGTTGGCGGCGCCGCTCGTCGACTGGCGCAGGAAGAGCTCCTCGGCGACGCGCCCGCCCATCAGAATCGCGATCTGGGACTCCATGAACGTGCGTGAGTGCGTGTACCGATCCGCCTCCGGCAGCTGCATCGTCACGCCGAGCGCCCGGCCGCGCGGAATGATGGTGACCTTGTGCAGCGGGTCCGCTTCCGGGAGCAGCGCCGCCACGACCGCGTGGCCCGCCTCGTGGTAGGCGCAGGTCACGCGCTCCTGCTCGCTCATCGCGACCGACCTCCGCTCGACCCCCATCAGCACCTTGTCGCGGGCGGCGTCGAGATCGCGGGCGCCGACGGCCGTCCGCCCGCCCCGGGCGGCGATGAGCGCCGCCTCGTTCACGAGGTTCGCGAGGTCGGCGCCCGAGAACCCGGGCGTCCCGCGCGCTACCGCGCGCATGTCGACGGCGGGCTCGAGCGCCACCTTGCGCGTGTGGACGCGCAGAATCTGCTCGCGGCCCCGGATGTCCGGATTGCCGACGACCACCTGGCGGTCGAACCGGCCCGGCCGCAGCAGCGCCGGATCGAGGATGTCGGGGCGGTTGGTCGCGGCCACCACGATAATGCTTTCGGACTGCGTGAACCCGTCCATCTCGACGAGCAGCTGGTTGAGCGTCTGCTCGCGCTCCTCGTGGCTGAGCGAGCTGCCGCCGCGGTTGCGGCCGACGGCGTCGAGCTCGTCGATGAACACGATGCACGCCTGGTGGCGACGGGCATCGCGGAACAGCCGCCGCACGCGCGCCGCGCCCACCCCGGCGTACATCTCGACGAAGTCGGACCCGCTCGCCGAGATGAACGGCACGCCGGCCTCGCCCGCCATCGAGCGGGCCAGCAGCGTCTTGCCGGTGCCGGGCGGCCCCACGAGGAGGATGCCCCGGGGAATGCGCCCCCCGAGCGTGCCAAACCGCGCGGGCTCCTTCAGGAACTCGACGATCTCGCGCACCTCGTCCTTGGCCTCGTCGACCCCCGCGACGTCGGCAAAGGTCACCGGCACCTGCTGCGGGCCGACCGTCCGCGTCCGCTCGAGCGTCGGCACGCGGCCCGTCATCATGCGGAAGAGCACCAGCCCCCCGACGGCACAGAACAGGAAGCCGAGCGCGATCGCGCCGTAGTTGCCCGCGTTCGACGCCTCCGGGCGAATGACGTCGAGGCGGACGCCGCGCTCGGCGAGGCCGGTCACGAAGGTCGGGTTGGCGGCGACGTAGCCCTGCGGCGCCACCGTCTCGAGGCGCGTCCCGTCGCGACGCGCGACGAGCAGCCGCTCGGCGGTGACCGTCACGCTGGCGATGCGCCCGGCCTGGACGTCGGCCAGGAACTCGGAAAAGGCCACAACGACCGGGCCGTCGGCCGTACGCGCGCGGGCGACGAAGAACACCGCGGCGAGCGCGACGATGCCGAGGATGCCGGCGCCTGTCCAGATCAGGCGGGAGCGTGGAAACTTGCCGTTGAACACGCGGGTCTCTCCGTTACGGTCGCGGTAGAGCCGACCACACCGGGAAACCCGGGGTGCGAAACCGGCCCGATCTCTGTCGTGGGGAGCACCGCCCACGGGGCGCGACGCCCCGCCAGCAGCACGGAGTCATTCTAACGAACCCGCCCGCCGGGTGTAAATAGCGCGCCCACATGCAGTTACACGGCTCGACCGTAACGCCGACCCCGAGCCACCCCTCGTCCGCGGTGAATCCGGGGTGCGGCGCGAGGCATCCGCATCGGTAGCGTCGGCACCCTGCCGGCCGGAGCTGCCGCTGTCGCACGGATCTCGCGGCGGGTTCCCGCTCAACACGCGCCGGACTCATGCCGGACCAAGCCGTGAGACGCGGCCGCGGCCTCCTCCACGCCGGACGGTCCGACACGTGGCGCCATCACGCCGGCGGACGCGCGTCGTACGGCGGCCGGACGCTGCGCAATCCTGTGCAGCGCCAGCGCGCGGGTAAGATCACCTCAATGCTGACCAGTCCGGTCGTCGCCCCGGAGATCGACGCCTTCCGCCTTCAGTTCGAACAACTGTCGGCGGAGACCGACGCGCTGGCCGCGCCGCTCACCGACGAGCAGTTCGCGTGGCGCCCGGCGCCCGACGCGTGGTCGGTGGGCGAATGCCTCGATCACCTCAATGCCACCGCGCGGATGTATCTGCCGGTGATGGACGAGGGGATTGCCGACGCGATCCGCCACGGCCTCTACGGCGCGGGGCCGTACACGTACAACTGGATCGGCCGGCTGTCCGTCTACGTCGTGGCGCCGCCCGTCCGGCTCCGCGTGAAGGCGCCGCCGCCGTTTGTGCCGACGCCCGGCCGGCTCCGGCCCGACGTGCTGGCGGGGTTTCGCGCCTATCAGGTGCAGTACGTCGATCGCCTGCGGCAGGCCAACGGGCTGGACCTGGCGCGCGCCCGCGTCTGGTCGCCCGTCGTTCGCTGGCTCCGCATCCCTCTCGGCTCGAGCTTCGCCTTGATGATCGCGCACGAGCGCCGCCATCTCGCTCAGGCGCGGCGCCTGATCGAGTCGCCGCACTTCCCACGGCGGTGAGCAGCGTCAAGCTCTCCGACGTCCTTTCGGCCATGTCCTACGCCCTGGACCTCACCGAGGGCCAGCCGCTGGGGCACGCGGCACGCAGCTGCCTGATCGGGATGCGTCTGGGCGAGGAGCTGCGGCTCTCGGCCGACGAGCGCTCCGACCTGTTCTACGCGCTGCTGATGAAAGACGCAGGGTGCTCGAGCAACTCGGCGCGGGTGAGTCAGCTGTTCGGCGGCAACGACCAGGACGCCAAGCGCGGACTGTGGGAACGCGACTGGCGCAACTGGAGCGAGAAGATCGCGTACGCGCTGGAGTACACGGAGCCGGACGGCACGCTCCTCGAACGGGTCCGACGCTTTGCGGCGCTGGCCATCGCGGGGCCGTCCAGCCAGCGCGAGCTGTTCGAGATCCGCTGCGATCGCGGCGCCAACATCGCGCGGGCGCTCGGCGTGTCGGAGGCGACCGCGGTGGCCATTCGCTCGATGGACGAGCACTGGGACGGCGGCGGGTATCCCGAGGGGCTGCGCCGCGAGGACATTCCGCTCTACGCCCGGATCGTCGGTCTGTCGCAGGTCGCCGAGATCTTCTGGGCGCGCGGCGGCCCCACCGCCGCAGCCGAGGTCGTCCGCGAACGCCGCGGCCGCTGGTTCGACCCGGAGCTGGTACGGCTGTTCTGCACGCTCGGCAGCGCCGATCGGCTCTGGACCGCCTTGGGGGCAGAACCGCTGGCGGAGAGCATCGCGGCCGCCGAGCCGGTCGAGCGCGTCGTCGCCGCCGACGAGTCCCGTCTCGACCGCATCGCCCACGCCTTCGCGCTCGTGGTCGACGCCAAGTCGACGTTCACGTACCAGCACTCCGAGCGCGTGGCCGCGATTTCAGACGCCGTCGCCGCCGAGATGGCGCTCTCCGACGCCGCGCGAGTGCGGCTGCGCCGCGCCGCGCTGCTGCACGATGTCGGCAAGCTGTCGGTGCCGAACCGGATTCTCGACAAGCCGGGAAAGCTCGAGTCCGGGGAGTGGGACGTCGTCCGGAAGCACCCGTACTTCACGTACGAGATTCTGGCGCGGGTCCCGGTATTCTCGGAGTTCGCCTACGACGCGAGCTGCCACCACGAGCGGATCGACGGCCGCGGATACCACCGGGGCGTGCCCGCAGAGGCGCTCTCGCCGACCGCGCGCATCCTGGCGGCGGCCGACATCTTCGACGCGCTGTCGGCCGCGCGTCCGTACCGCGACGCCATGCCGCTCGACCGCGTGCTGTCGATCATTGGCGAGAGCCGCGGGACACATCTGTGTCCGGCGACGGTCGACGCGCTGATTGCGGCGGGTGCGAAGAGTACGACGTTCCTGCGACCTCAACCAGCGATCGCGATTGCAGAAACTGCTTCCCCCTCGTACTGACCCGAGGTCTTCCTCGAACACCGACGCGGCATGCGTCCAGCGGCACCGCCGCTTATCCGCGCACCGCCGCCACGATGTGGCGCGCGGAAATGCCGTAACGATCGAGCAGCTGATCGGGCGTGCCGCTGCGCGGAATCTCACCGACCGCCAGCCGCTGGACCGTGAAGCCGGCGGCCGCGACGGCTGACGCCACGGCGTCGCCGATGCCGCCGCCCGCGTAGTGATCCTCGACCGTGACGAGCCGCCCCCGCGTCTCCCGGGCGCAGCGGACGAGCGACGCCGCATCGATCGGCTGCACCGAGTAAAGATCGACCACGCGGATGCTGATGCCCTCCTGCTTCAACGCGTCATGCGCCTTGATCGCCTCGAACACGGTCACGCCGGCGCCGATGACGGTCGCCACGTCGGCCGCGCTCTCGCGCAGCACCTTGAGCCCGCCGATCTCGAACGCCTCGTCAGGCCCGTAGATGACCGGCGTCTTCGGACGCGTGGTGCGCATGTACGCGGGGCCAGGGTGATAGGCCATGCGCTCGACGAGCCGCTCGGTGCTGACGCCGTCGGACGGATACAGGACGACGACGTTCGGCTGCGCGCGCATCATCGCGAGGTCCTCGAGGGCCATCTGCGACGGCCCGTCCTCGCCAATCGACACCCCCGCGTGTGACCCGGCGATCTTGATGTTGAGGTGGCTGATCGCCGCCATCCGGACGAAGTCGTATGCGCGCGTGAGAAACGCCGCGAAGGTCGACGGAAACGGAATCGCGCCGCGGCTCGCGAATCCCATCGCCGCGCCGATCATCGCCTGTTCGGCGATGAACACCTGGTAGAACCGGTCCGGAAGGGCCTGCTCCACCTTGTCGCTGAACGTGGAGTTCTTGACGTCGGCGTCGATGGCCACGATCCGCGGGTCCGCGGCGGCCAGACGCGCCAGGGCGGCCCCGTACGCCTCGCGGGTGGCCACGCTGTCGCCGAGCTTGTACACCGACGGCCCCACGCTCCCGTCCCGCGCGGCTGGCCGGCGCACGGCCGGGGGCGCGGACGGACGCGGTGCGGGCCCCTCTTCAGGGACGAACTGCGCTTCGAGCTCGGCCAGCGCGCGGGTCAGCTCGTCGCCCTTCTTGAGCGGCTTGCCGTGCCAGCCGCCGAGCCCTTCCATGAACGAGACGCCCTTCCCCTTCAGCGTGCGAGCCAGGATCATCGTCGGCCGTCCGCGCGTCTGCCGGGCCCTGTCGAACGCGTGCAGGATTTCGGGGAGGTCGTGGCCGTTGACGGCAACGACGTGCCAGCCGAACGCGCGCCAGCGCCCCGCCAGCGCCTCGAGGTCGTGCTGCCACTGCGTCGGCGCGCTCTGTCCGAGCGCGTTCACGTCGGTAATGCCGCACAGCGTGTCGAGCGTCTCGTGCGCGGCGACGTTCGCCGCCTCCCAGACGGCGCCCTCGGCCGACTCGCCGTCGCCGAGCAGGACGTACGTCCGGTGCTCGGACTGGATGCGCCGCCCCTGCAGGGCGATGCCGACGCCTGCCGCGAGCCCCTGCCCAAGCGAGCCGGTCGCGACGTCGACGAAGGGCAGCCGCGGCGTCGGATGCCCCTCGAGGTCCGATTCGAGGCGTCGCAGCGAGGGCAAATCGCCCCGGCGCAGAAACCCCGCCTCCGCCCAGGCGGCATAGAGGAGCGGAGCCGCATGCCCCTTGGACATGACGAACCGATCGTTGTCGGGATTGCGCGGATCGGCCGGGTCGTACCGCATCTCGGCGAAGAAGAGCGCCGCGACGAGCTCGGCCGCCGAGCAGCAGGTGCTCGGATGGCCGCTGCCTGCCTCGGCAGTGGCGCGCACCGACTCGATGCGCAGACGTGTGGCGATATTCATGAGCGCCGGCACGCGCACGGGGGTTTGCACCGACAAGCACTGTCCTCCGGGTGTGGGTTCCGAGCGGGACGTCGAACGAAATTATAATGCGCGGATGCTCGCGCTGCGGTATCTCTACGTGCTGGCGCTCGTCGTCTGGCTGGGCGGCATGGTCGTGCTGGGTGCGCTGGTCGCACCCACGACGTTCGAGGTGCTGCAGGCGCGCGAGCCCGAGGCCGGACGCGCGCTGGCGGGCGACGTGTTCGGTCGGACGATCGCCCGATTCCACTATGTGGGCTACGCGGCCGGCGCCGTGCTGGTCGTCTCGCTGGTCGCGATGCGGCTGCTCGGCCCGCGTCCGGCGGCATTCGCCGCCCGAACCGCCATCGCCGCCGGCATGCTCGCGACGACGCTCTATTCGGGGCTCGTCGTCCTCCGGCGGATCGACGCCGTGCAGCAGGCCGCCGGCGGCCTCGCCTCGCGGCTCGACGTCGCCGACCCCCGGCGCGTGCGCTTCGACGAGCTGCATCGGCTGTCGACGCGCCTCATGTTCGTCACCATGGCCGGGGCCCTCGTCCTGCTCTACTGGGAGGCCAGGGAGCGGTGACGAAAGTGAAACACACCATCACCCTGATCCCCGGCGACGGCATCGGACCGGAAGTCACCGCGGCCGTCGTGGCGCTGCTGGACCGCGCGGGGCTCCAGGCCGACTGGGAGACGCACGACGCCGGCGCGGCCGCGCTCGAGCGGCACGGGGTCACGCTGCCCGACGCCCTGCTCGATTCCATCCGCCGCACGGGAGTGGCGCTGAAGGGCCCGGTCACGACCCCGGTGGGCGGCGGGTTTGCGAGCGTCAACGTCGGCCTGCGCAAGGCGCTCGATCTGTTCGCGAATCTGCGACCCGTCCGCAGCCTGCCGGGCGTGCCGTCGCGGTACGAGCAGGTCGACCTCGTCATCGTCCGCGAGAACACGGAGGACCTGTATTCGGGGCTCGAGCATGAAGTGGTCCCCGGCGTGGTGGAGAGCCTGAAGATCATCACCGAGGCCGCGTCGACGCGCGTCGCACGGTTCGCCTTCGAGTACGCCCGGGCCCACGGGCGCCGGCGCGTGACCGCGGTGCACAAGGCCAACATCATGAAGATGGGGGACGGCCTGTTCCTCGGGAGCGTGCGCGCGGTGGCGGCCGGCTATCGCGACATCACGAGCGACGATCGGATCGTCGACGCCGCGTGCATGCAGCTCGTCATCGACCCGACGCGGTTCGACCTGCTGCTGCTGCCAAACCTGTACGGCGACATCGTCTCGGACCTCTGCGCGGGGCTCGTGGGCGGGCTGGGCGTGGTGCCCGGCGCCAATCTCGGAACCGAGGCGGCGGTCTTCGAGGCCGTGCACGGCAGCGCGCCCGACATCGCGGGCCGGAATCTCGCGAATCCGACCGCCCTGCTGCTGTCGGCGGTCCTGATGCTGCGGCACATCGGTGAGGGGACGATCGCCGACCGCGTGGCGCGCGCCCTCGAAGCGGTGCTCGCCGACGGGCGCGTCCGCACGCGCGACCTCGGCGGGACGGCCACGACGACGGAGTTCGCCGAAGCGATCGCCCGGCGGTTCTAGGCGTCGTCCCCAACGCGCGGTCTCTGCGCGCTGGGGTGCTTCTGATATAGTCCCGAGAGCCGATGCTCGACGAGATCACCGAGGCCGTGCTCGCTCGGGATGAGGTGGCGCGCTACCTCGCGGGGCGGCACGGCGAGAGTGGACGCGCGGCGCGGGAGCGGATCGAGGGCTACCTCGAGGAGCTGCGGACCACGCAGCGCTACCCGATCTACCGGGCACTCAAGCACCCCCTCTACCCCATCCTGCGGAAGATCGATCGCGTCGCCGAGCACATCGACGCGGCGCGCGCTGCCACGCGCGCCGGGCGCGTCGTCTACGCGTCGAACCACAAGAGCCACACCGACTACCTGGTGGAGCTGCTGGTGCTCGACGAGAACGGCGTACGGCCGCCGATCATCGCCGCGGGCATCAATCTCTTCGGCGGTCCGCTCGGCCTGCTGCACCGGCACGTGACCGGCGCGATCCCCATCCGCCGCAACACGAAGGACCCCGCGTACCTGATCACGCTCAAGGCGTACGTCGCCGAGCTGCTGCGCAAGCACGACCTGTTCTTCTACCCGGAAGGGGGGCGCAGCTACAGCGGCGAGATCAAGTCCCCGAAGACCGGATTGATCCACGCGGCGCTGCAGGCGGGGGATCCGCAGCTCATGGTGCTCCCAACGGCCGTGGCCTACGACCTGGTGCTCGAGGATCACGTGCTCGCGCGGCAGCGCGTCAAGCGGACGCAGCGGCCGTTCAGCCGCGAGCTGGCCGAGATGGTGCGCTACGCCGTGGGCTACCGATCGCGCGCGTTCGTCACCTTTGGCAAGCCGATCAGCGTCGACATCGACGGGGCGTCGCGTCGCGACGTGCTCGAGTTCGCGCATACGGTGATGGACGCCATCGGACGCCTGTACAAGGTGCTGCCAACGGCGGTGGTCGCCAACGCGATGCGGCCGGCCATCGCGCGGCGGGATCTGGAAGCGCGCGCCGACGCCGTGATCGACACGCTCCGCTCCGCTGGGGCGAACCTGGGCGTGGCGAGCGGCGCCGAGGCCGTCGATGCCGGCCTGGAGGGGCTCGAGGCCCGCGGCATCGTCGTCGTCGAGCGCAGCCGCGTCCGCGTCCGCGAGCGGAACGTGCTCCGCTATTACGCACGCACGCTGGCCCACCTGCTCGCCTCCCCTTCCCGCCGTACGCACTGATGTACGGCGGCGCAAAGGCGCTCTTCTACGCGATCTCCCGCAGTGCCGTTCTGAAGCGCTTGGCGTCGCGCTACGGCATGGCCGGCGCCGCCGGCTTCGCGCGCCGCTTCATCGCGGGCGAGACCATCGACGACGCCATCGCGGTGGCGCAGCGGCTGCAGTCGCAGGGGCTGCTGCTGACGCTCGACTACCTGGGCGAGAGCGTCACGACGCTCGACGCGGCGGTGGCGGCCACGCGCGAATACGTCCGGCTGATGGATCTCATCGTCGCAGCCGGCATCGAGCGGAACGTCTCCGTCAAGCTCACCCAGCTCGGCATCGACGTCGACCGCGCCACCTGCGTCGACAACCTGCGCCGCATCCTCGAGCCGGCCGGGCGGCACGGGTTCTACGTGCGGATCGACATGGAGCACTCGCAGTACACCGAGATGACCCTCGAGATCGTCGAGACGCTCTGGGAGCAGCAGTATCGCCATCTCGGCGTCGCCCTGCAGGCCTACCTCTTTCGAACCGACGAGGACGTCCGGCGCATGAACGCGCTGGGCGCGCGCGTGCGGCTCGTCAAGGGGGCGTACAAGGAGCCGCCGTCGATCGCCTACCGGCACAAGGCCGACGTCGACGCGGCGTTCGTGCGGCAGGCGCGCCTGCTGCTCGACGAGGGCACCTATCCCGCCATCGCGACGCACGACGAGCGCATCATCCAGGCGGTCCGGGTCTACGCGGACAACCAGCGCATCCCGCGCGATCGCTTCGAGTTCCAGATGCTCTACGGCATCCGCCGCGACCTCCAGGCGTCGCTCGTGGCGGCTGGCTACCGCGTCCGTGTCTACGTGCCATTCGGACGTGAATGGTTTCCCTACTTCATGCGGCGCCTGGGTGAACGCCCGGCCAACCTCGGCTTCGTCGTTCGCGCGTGGCTGCGCGAACGTTAATGCTCCTAGCAGGCCAACAGCTCAGCCGTATCTGACGCGACCATTACCACTCTTCAGCCCGTGGAGTTCCCACGGTGGACACACGGCGAACTGCTGGTACGTGGCCGATAGCCGAGAAGATCGGCACAGTCGTGACCCGGCATCCGTGGCACCGCTCTTGAATCAGCGGAATGTATCCGGCGCGGGCGACGCGAAACGCGACACATCCGCGGCGTCGGAGCTGAGAGGGGAAAGGGGTTACCTGTGGCCATGGGCGTCGTTGACCGCGCGTCGATGCACGTACGGCGGTTCGTGTGTGGCCTTCACGGTCACGATGCGCTGCTGCACTTCGAGCAGGGCCGTCTGTCGCTCCTCTGCGCGTCGTGCGGATACGAGACTCCGGGATGGGATCTGACACACGCGCCGCCGCGCGCGCAGGAGTCAGCCGCGCCGGCGCGGCGCACCGGCAGAGCCGCACGGCAGGCCGCGGCCGCGGCCGCAGGCCGGGGACCGCATCTGCCCGACCTGCTCGTCCGTCGCCGGTTCAACCATTCGTGAACGCGCGCACCAGCGTCACGAGCGCGTCCCGGCAGCGACGCACGTCTTCCACGCGCACGTATTCCTCGGCGCTGTGAAGGCCGGCCCCGCCCGGCCCGAACAGCACGGAGGGAATGCCGGCGGCGCCAAGGATCGCGGCGTCGGTCCAGAAGCTCATGCCGATCCGGCGCGGCGCGCCCCCGACCGCGGCGACCGCCCGCGCGAGCGTCTCGGGCAACGGATGCCCGGCGTCGATGGCGTACGGGTCGCGCGCGAACAGCAGACGCGCCTCGCCCTCGAACTCCTCGTCCTCGCGTCGCAGCGCCGTCAGGATGTCCTGTACTTCGCGCACGCCGGCGCCAGACGGCTCGCCCGGCAGCGTCCGGCGCTCCACCTGCAGCGAGCATCGATCCGGGTAGCTGCTCAGCTCGCGCCCGCCCACGATGGTGGAGGCATGCAGCGACGCGGTCCCGAGCAACGGATGCATCGGGACGGCCTGGAGCCGGCGGTCGAGCACCTCGAGCCGGCCGAGGACGCGTCCCATCCGCAGGATCGCATCGCGCCCCTCCAGCGGACGGCTGCCGTGGGCGGCGCGCCCTCGCGTCTCCACCTCGATCCACTCGAACCCCTTGTGCGCGACCGCGATGTCGAGATCGGTTGGCTCCGTCACGACCGCGGCGTCGGCGCGCCAGCGGGCCACGAGGGCCTCGGCGCCCATGCTCGCGTGCTCTTCGTCGACGACCGCCGCCAGAAGGAGTCGGCCGCGGGCCAGGCCGCCCCCGTCCACGAGCTGGCGCGCCGCGCCGATCATCGCGGCCACGCCGCCCTTCATGTCCTGCGCGCCGCGGCCGTAGAGGCGGCCGTCGCGCTGCTGCGGCTCGAAGGGGCGCGTCATCCCGGAGACCCCGACCGTGTCGAGGTGGCCGCACAGCATCAGCGCCGGACCGGGCTCGCGTCCGTCGAGCACGGCAACCACGTTGGGCCGTCCGGGGGCGACCTCGGTGACGTCGACCGCCAACCCGAGCGCGATGCACTCCACGACGACGCGCCGCGCGATGTCGGCCTCGCCGCGCGCCCCCGGAACGAGCGACGGATTGACCGAATCGATGGCGACCAGTTCTTCGAGCAGCGCGATGGTCGGGTCCATGACGCGAGTGGAAAGTGCAAAGGGGAAAGTGGAAAGTACAAAGTAAGTTTAAAGTAGCGTCACGCACTTTGAACCTACTTTCCACTTTCCCCTTTGAACTTCTTCCTTTCTGATATGTCCATCGATCTGGCCCGGGCGATTGCGGCTGGGGTGCGAGCGGAGGGCGGACGCGCGCTCATCGTCGGCGGCTGGATCCGCGACCGGTTGCGGGGCCGTCCGTCGAAGGACGTCGACCTCGAGGTGTTTGGCGTGCCCGAGGACCGGCTGGCGGCGCTGCTCGCGCCGTTCGGACGCGTCGAAGCCGTCGGCCAGAGCTTTCCCGTCTACAAGGTCGCGGCGCACGGTTCGGCCGGCGGCGCCGCGGTTGACGTCGCACTCCCCCGCCGCGAGTCGAAGGCGGGCCGCGGCCACAAAGGCTTCCGGATCGTCGGCGACCCATTCCTGTCGGTCGCCGAGGCCGCACGGCGGCGCGACTTCACCATCAACGCGATCGCGTGGGATCCGCTGACCGAGGTCTACGAGGATCCGTTCCAGGGGCAACGGGACCTCGAGCGGCGGCTGCTCCGCGCGGTCGACCCGGCCACTTTTGGCGACGACAGCCTGCGTGTGCTGCGGGCGGTGCAGTTCGCGGCGCGGTTCGAGTTCGCTCTCGATGAGGCCACCGCGGCGCAGTGCCGGCGCGTGCCCCTCGACGATCTGCCGGCCGAGCGCGTCTGGGGCGAGCTCGAAAAGCTGCTCCTCGCCGCCGAGCGCCCGTCGATCGGGTTGACGCTGGCGCTCGACCTGGGCGTCGTCGACGCGCTGCTGCCGGAACTGCGCCCGCTCGTGGGATGCGAGCAGGAGCCCGACTGGCATCCGGAAGGCGACGTCTGGACGCACACGCTCCTGGTCGTGGACACGGCGCGGCGCCTGAACGCCGATCTCGACCGGCCGCAGCGCATCGCGATCATGCTCGGGGCTCTCTGCCACGACCTCGGCAAGCCGGCCACGACCGCCGTCATCGAGGGACGCATCCGCTCGCTGAACCACGAGGAGGCGGGGGTCGCGCCGTCGATCGCCCTGCTCGATCGTCTCAACATGCACTCGGTCGACGGCTTCCACGTGCGCGCGCAGGTCCTCGGACTGGTCGCGCACCATCTCAAACCGGGCATGCTCCACAAAGCGCCGCAGGTCGGCGACGGCGCGTTCCGTCGGCTCGCGCAGAAGGTCGACCTGGAGCTGCTGGCACGCCTCGCGCGCGCCGACTGCCTGGGCCGCACCGGCGACTTCGACTGTTCGGCGATGGACTGGTTCCTCGACCGCGCCCGCGCGCTCGGCGTCGAGCATCGGCCGCCCGCCCCGCTGCTGCTCGGCCGGCACGTCCTCGCCCTCGGCCTGTCGCCGGGACCGAAGGTCGGCGAGATCCTGAAGCAGGTCTACGACAAGCAGCTCGACGGCGAGGTCACGAACGTGGAGGAAGGGATCGAGGAGGCGAAGCGGCTTCTCAGGTCCGGCTGAAGCCGGACCCGGTGATGTAGCGGCCGAAATCGTCAGGCGACACGTTGCCCCCCGAGACGATGGCCGCGACCGGCCCGGGCGTCGACGCGCGCGCATCGATCGCGGCCGCCACCGCGGCCGCGCCGCTGGGCTCGGCGACCAGGCGCGCCTCGTGGAACACCCACGCCACGGCGGCGGCAATGGCTGGGTCATCGACGATCACGAGGTCGTCCACCAGCGCCGCGACGTGCGCGAACGTCAGGTCACCGGGCTGCAGCGGCAGCAGGCCGTCGGCGATGCTGGCCGTCCGCTCCAGGCGCATCGGCCGACCCGCCGCCC
>Ga0194128_10004087_pt1 | contig 21771 bp, 16 predicted proteins | sample TA2KigCa65mmetaG_FD_148650 | JGI IMG/M metagenome (GOLD analysis project Ga0194128, IMG submission 148650) | Freshwater microbial communities from Lake Tanganyika, Tanzania - TA2015037 Kigoma Deep Cast 65m | ecosystem: Environmental > Aquatic > Freshwater > Lake | place: Tanzania: Lake... | reverse complement strand
CAATCACTGCTGCGACGCCTGGAATAAGCTCGTCGCTCAGCCCTGGCGCATCATGTCCCTCGGAATGCGCGATTGGGCTCATGGGTTCTGATCAGCGCGAGTTGGTATTAACTTTCAGCAAAAAGAACGTGGATTTGCGCGGAGTATCCTGAAGTCGTGTTCGGTCTGTTCAAGTCGAAATCGCGACGACGGCTGCCGGTCGTACCGCATGCCACGCGGGTCTACGCCATCGGCGACATTCACGGCCGGCTGGACCTGCTTGAGCATATCGAGGAGATGATCCAGCGCGACGTCGACCAGGGAGGACCGGACCGACGCGTGGTTGTCTATCTCGGCGACTACGTCGACCGCGGCATGGAGGCCCGGCAAGTGACCGAACGCCTGATGGCGCGGGCGCTGAACGGGTTCGAACTCGTCCATCTCAAGGGCAACCACGAGGAATTCCTGCTGCAGTTCCTCGAGGATGCGCGCATCGGGCCCGGGTGGCTGCGCAATGGCGGCAACTCCACGCTTTACAGCTACGGCGTGCGCCCGCCGGAGCGCGCCACCGATCTGGCGGCATTGGAGCGCGCGCGCCTCGAATTCAAGCGCAAGCTGCCGCCCCATCATCTCGACTTCTACCGTAATCTGGCGCTCAGCCACGTCGAGGGCGACTACCTGTTCGTCCATGCCGGCATCGCGCCCGGCCGTCCGCTCGATCGCCAGGAGCCGAACGATCTGCTCTGGATTCGCGACGAGTTCCTCCAATCGGATGCCGACCACGGCAAGCTCGTGGTCCATGGTCATACGATCGTCGAGGAGCCGGACGTGCGGTCCAATCGGATCGGCATCGACACCGGCGCTTATGCCACCGGCCGGCTCACCGCCCTCGTGCTGGAAGGTGATACGCAGCGCTATCTGCAGACTTGACCGCCGCGTCGCCGGCCGCCAGCACGGCGGCGTCGAGAGCCGCGCGAGCGGTCGTCTCGTCAGCGCCGGAGCGCACGACGCGGTCGAGATCGTCCAGATGCCCGCCGAGGCGGCCGAGCCATTCCGCGTCGAGCGCGCGCAGGTCGGGCACCGGAATGCCAAGCAGGTCGCGCGGCTCGAATTTGAGCAACCCGCCGCCATAGACCCGGCTCAGCGCGCGCGCCGCCTCGGCGACGATCCGGCTGTTGAGCGCCGCGGCCAGTGCCGCGGCAAATTCAGACCGGCCGTCGCGCGGATAGATAACGTGGAAGGTGTTGAGCGTTTGAGCGCCGGATTGGTTGAGCACGAAGCGCAAGCCGGCCCGACCGAACACGCCGGCCCAGATCGGCGCAGGCGCGCGCACTTCGGCACGGAACCAAGGCGCGCGGCGTCCGAGCAGATAGCGGCGCGGCAAGCCGCGCGCTTCGCCGTCGGCGAGATAGGCGCGCTCCGCGGACGACAATGGCTCGGTCAACGCGACAAGCCGGCTCGGCCTGGCCGAGGCCTCGAGGGCCCGCAGGTCGGCCCTCGAGAAGACCGGAGGACGCACGCCGCTGCCGCGGCCGACGCAGGGCTGGAGGTGGTCGTCCGACAGGCCATGGCGGCGCGCAGCGGCCAGACCGACGTGGAAGAAAGCGTTGGCGCCGGTCGCAATGCCGCGCATCGTGGTGGCCAGCACGCCGAGCGGCACGAACCCGGCCGGCGCCGCCGGCGGGCGCACCCGTCCCAGGACATAGTCCCACTTGGGCTGCCGCCGCAGCTGCTCGCCATCGAATCGGCGGATGACCGCGCCGCCCGGAATCCCGCAGCGGATGCCGGAGACGCCGTCCTCCGGCGCGAAAGCCAGGTGCCTCAAGGCCTCCGGTTCGATCGCGTGATCGACATGGATCGCGCGAATCGAATCGGGCCGGGCGTCGTTCTCGAGCAGGAGCAGGCAGGCGGTCGTCAGCACACCCGGAAAAATTTGCTCGGCGTGCGAGAAATAGACCAGCGTCTTGAGCAGATGATTGGCAAGCAGGTAATGCTTGATCGGCGCGCCGAAATTCGCATTCGCCCATTCGCCCGGCACGATCATGGCAACGCGTCCGCCCGGGGCCAGATGGCTGCATGCCTTGATCATGAATAGGCCGTAGGCATTGGTGAATCCGGACAGACGGATGCCGGCGGCGCGGCCAATACGACCGACGACTTCGAGCCCGTAACCGATGTCGTGGTGGCGGATGTAAGGCGGGTTCAGGATCACCCCGTCGAAGCGCCGTTCATCCTCCCAGGTCAGGAAATCATGGTGCACGAATTCGGCATTTGCACCGATCGGCAGCGCGCGCTGCGCTGCCTCCAGCGCAGCGCCATCGACATCGACGGCGACGATGCCCGTGCCGGGCGCGCGCGCCAGCACGGCGCGCGCGAGAATTCCGGGCCCGACCGCGGGGTCGAGCACGCTGCGTGGCCGGCCGGCGCAGACCCATTCGGCCAGCAGTTCGGCGATCGACGCCGGCGTGAAGAACTGGCCTAGGCGCTTGCGGTGCACGAGTGGCATCGCGGTGGCAAAAGAATGCTCCGGCCGCGCCGGATCGAAGCCATGAAGCGGCGGCCAGACGATCGGGGCCGCCAGCCGGTCGCGTTTTGCCCCTGGCCTGCTCATGCGGCGGATTCCGGCGCCATGCGGGCGCGATAGAGCGCATTGCACTGCAGCACCACACCGTCGCGGTCGACACTTGCGCCGTAGATGCAATCGAGAATGAAACCGGCGCCGCGCAGATGCGCGTCGAGCGCGGCGAACAGCGGCTGGCCGGTGTAGAAAGCGACGAACGACAGTTCGATCATGATCGCGTCGATCGAGGCCATTGCGCTGCCAAATCCCTTGAGCACCTCGAGCTCGCCGCCCTGGACATCGATCTTGCAGAGAATCGGCCGTGTCGGCGCCAACCCGTCGAACAACCTCTCCAATCGCGCAACCTTCACGCTTTCTCTGCCGATCTCCTCGGTACCCGGAAACGTCGTGGTCTGCAGTGGTCCGATCGGCAGAAGCGAGGAGGAATCATGACGCCGTGAACGGTGCAAGGTGGCCTCGCCATCGGTAGCGCCAAGCGCCATGGCGAACAGCTCGATTCGACTGTCGGCGGCGAAGAGTCGCGAGAACACCGACCGCGCATCGGCCAGCGGCTCGAACGACAGGATGCGCGCTGCTGGAAACCGACGGCGGGCAGCCAGCGTGAATTGGCCGCAATTGGCGCCGACGTCGAGCACCGTTGCCGCCTCGAGGCGCGCCAGAATCGCGTCATGCTCCATGGCTGCGGCGACGCCGTGCCACAGGCCGCGCCGATAAGCCGGTTCGATCAGCAAGCGCCCCAGCTTGGCTGCCTTGTGCAAGGCGCCGCGGATTTGCGCGGCAATCATGGGCGATCCATGCCCTTGAGCCCATGGCAGACACGCCACAAGGCCTCGGCGGTGACGGCGATCGACAGATGCCGCTCGGCGTAGCGGCGGGCGGCCGCCGCGCAGGCGGCCCGGTCGACGGCGCGCGCCCGGTTCAGCGCGCGCAGGATGTCGTCGTCGGTCGGCGCGAATAGAATGCCCGCACCGGCCGGCTCCAGCGCGTCCCAGGCGAGGCCGCGCGTCACCAGCGCGGGCCGGCCGAGCGCCAATCCCTCGGCCACCGCATTGCCGAAATTTTCCCTCACATCATTGACCTCGATGCCCGAGGGCAAGGTGACGAAGTCGCTGCTGGCCATCAGGCCCCGCAGTTCCGCGGGCTCGACATAGCCGCGGAAATCGATGGTCGGATCGGACCGGGCGAGGATTTGGAACTCGCCGAAATATCTCCCCTCGCCGCTGCCGGCGACGATCATGCGCTCGTCATCGCGCCGCCAGCCGCGCCAGATCCGCAAGAGCCGATTGATGCCTTTCTCTCGTGAAATGCGCCCGGCATAGCAGATGGTGAGCGGACCGGACGCCCGCGGCGGCGCGGGCGACAATGCCAGCTCGACACCGTTGGCAATCACGGCAAGCGGCGGACGCCGCCCGTCGCCGAGGAATGCCGCCACGCCATCGCGTTCCAACTCGCTGGTGCAATGGATTGCGCGCGCCCGCCGCAGGCTCGGCATGGTCAGCCAGCGATAGAACAGCCATTTGTGCGGCTTGGTGCGGCGGATGTGATCGACGTGCTCGGCCATCAATCCGCCGCGCACCGCCACCGTAAAGGGACGACCGAGCCAGGCGCACAACAACGCGCCCAACGTCGCCGGCCACGTGGCGATACCGTTGACGTAGACGGCCGGCGCGGCGGCAATCGTTTTCCAGACTGCGCGCGGCGCGCCCGCACCGAATCCCCAGCGCGGAAAGACTTGCGCACGATAGAGGTGGACATGTGTCGCGCCGCACGCCGCGGCAACCTCGTCCCTCGTCAAGCGGCCGCCGAGCGATTCATCTGAGCTGCACAGCGCGATTCGGCGCCCCGCGGCAACCCAGGCGCGCACCAGATTGCCGCCCGAGACCGCCACCCCGCCATAGCCCTTGGCCGGTGGTATGTGCGTCGTGATCACGCCGAGTTCGATCGCCTCGTTCATTGCCGCGGCGGGTAGGCTCGCAGGTCGCCGGCGCGATCGACGACGTATTTCGTCGCTTCGAACCAGGTATAGATGAGGGCGTATTCGAATCCCGCGCGGCCATCGCGGAATCCCTGCTTCAGAAAGTAGTGATAGATAAAGCGCAGCGGTATGCGTAGCCATGTCCGGCCAAGCGCCACACTGACGCGGCTGCGGACCGTGATCGCCGCGCCGGCATTCCATACCGGATTGGCCTCGAGCGATGCCCAGTGCACATGCTTGTGCATCCAGGACACAAGGTCGCCGTCGTAGAAATGATGGTCATAGGGAATGTCGATATGGATGACAGGCGTTCCCTCGGCGACGCTTTCGCCGAACCGGGTGTGATTGACGAAGAAGCGCGCCTTCGCCGTGCGCGCCAGCCGGGGATGATAGATCGGGTAGCCCGGCGCATGGCGCAGCCGGACGCCTTTGAAGACGAGGATTGAGGCAACCATGCCGGCATCGCAGCCGGCGCTCTCGGGCGCCGCCGCCCACCGTTCGAACCACTCGTAGAATGCGCTCGGGAAAAGCTCGTCCGCGTCGATGAAAAGCGTCCACTCCGTATCGATGCCGCAGGCCTCGAGCGCGAAGTTCCGCTGCGCCGCGAAACCCGGCCACGGATTGACGAACACGCGCGCGCCGCGTGCGCGCGCAATGTCGAGCGTGCCGTCGGTACTGCCTGAGTCGACGACGACGATCGGGTAGCCCTCCGGGACATGGTCGAGACAGCGCGGCAGATGGCGCGCCTCGTTCAGGGTCAAGATGACGACAGTCAGCCGCCCGCTCATGCCCGATCACGCCTGGCAGCCAACCGACGAATTTCCGGCATGATGCCCGCGGCCGCCGCAGCGACCGAGTATCGACCAATGGCCCGACGCTGCGCGTCGGCATCGGTCTTCCGCGCCATCGCGCCGATCAGAGTCCGGGCAAGCTCGGGCGCAGCGCCGTCGACGACGTGGAAATCGGGCAGCCCACCAAACTCGGCGGCCGCGCCGACATGCCGGCTCGCAATGATACACAACCCCGCCTGCATGGCTTCGTTGACGACCAGCCCCCAGGTCTCCCCCGCCTGGCGCGACGGCAGAATCAGGCCGTCCGCGGCGAGATAATACCGCGGCAGGGTCCCACGGGTCACGAACCCTGGCATCGACAGCCGCACATCCGGGCAGTCGCGGGCGAAAGCGGCGCGCACCGCTTCTGCCAGTTCCCCCGCCCCGGCATAGATGACATGCAGCCGCCGGCGCAGCTCGACCGGCAGACTTGCCGCGGCGGCCGGAACGATCAGCGGATTCTTCTTGTCGAAGACCTTGCCGACGAACAGCAGAACCCACGACGATTGGCCGATGCCGAGCTCACGTCGAGCGTCCTGCCGAAGGCGCTCGCCGTCACGTACCCAGTCGACCTCGGCAAACGGGTCCTGCACACAATAAGGCGAAAACGACAACTGTTCCGGCCGAAAGCCGAGCCGCAGGAAATGCCGGCGATTCAGCTCGCCGATGAAAAAAGCGCGATCGATCGGTGCATAGAGCGCGCGATAGACGAGATCGCGCGCGACCGATTTGAGTCGTCCGCGCGCGAAAGCCTCGTCCTGATTCTCGGTGCGCAGCCAGACCTCGGCGCCGAGGAATGGCGCCAGCAGCAGCACGCCAAGATCGAAGGCAACACCGAATTGCGTGAGCATGACGGCTTTCGGCCGCAGCCGGCGCAGAGTGGCGAGCACGCCCCTGGGCGTGATCGACCATCGGCTCGCCAGTGGGTCGGCGCCGCGCGTGCTGCCGAGAATCTCGTTGGGATAGCCGGCGACCACCTGCTCGCCCCAGGCCACGGTACTGCCAAAGCCCGGGTCGCGGTAGCCGCGCAGATTGAAATCCGTGGCGTAGACGACCCTGACCGCGTCGGGCAGGCCTTCCTCCGTGCAACGCCGGTGGAGCTCGCGATAGACGTCGGCGTGGTAGTAGACGGGAAAGGGCTCGAAGATCGCGAGCAACGGCGACGGCGTCATTGGGTGCCTCTCCCTGCCGCCAGGCGCTGGAAGAGGTCCAGCGATCGCCGTCCATACGCCTCCCAACCGCCCATGCCACGCACCCGATGGAGTGCCGCCGCAGATTTCGCCGCCAGCAAATCGGGCGAGTCATGCAGCCGCGTCAGACGGTCGGCAATGGCATCGGCATTGCGAATCGGCACGACGTAGCCGACATCCTCGCCTTGCACGAGGTCCGGACCTCCTGTGTTCGTCGTGGCGATGATCGGGCACTCGCAAGCAAGAGCCTGGCACAACACGAGTCCGAAACCGTCCTCGATCGACGGCAGCACGAGCACGCTGGCGCGCGACATTTCGCGCGCCACTCCGTCCCACCCCAAATGGCCGGTCAACTCGAGCCGCTCGACCGGGAAGCGGCGAAGCAGCTCGTTTCCCTCGACCGAGATGCCGCCGACCAGCACGAGCCTTGCATTGGACAGCCGTGCCCGCGCGAAGCCCTGCAGCAGATGATGGATGCCCTTGCGCACCGATAGCGAGCCGACGAACAGCACGCGAAACTCCTGGTCGCGCGCACAGATTCGATGGAAGCGCTCGAGGTTGGCGCCATAGGGAACAAGGTGCAGCTTGGTCCTGGCCACACCCTGGCCGAGGAAGCTGTCGACCGCGAAGCCGGATGGCAGGGTGATCGCGTCGGCCAGGTCGTATTCGGCGCGCTCGCGGTCGATGACGCGCGGATCGACGCCAGGCCAGTGCATGCCGAGGCTGCCGTACTCCTCGCGCAACAGGCGATCCTGGACCTCAATATGGGACGAACCGCGGTCGCACACATAGGCGATACCGCGCGCCTTGGCAGCCCGGCCGATGGCCAGACCGCCGCCAGATAGCGCGCTCACGACATTGCAAGCGACCGAGCCCGAGGCTATCAGCCGCGCGAACCGTCGGTCGAGCGCGCATGTCGCCAGCCAGGCGAGCTCGCGCTCGACCCAGCGTGGCAGTTGAGGCCAGCGGACGAGCGCCATGTAAGGCGTGGTCAGCCAGGGAAACGTGCGGACACGACGGGGATCGATGCCGGTATCGCGCAGCTTGAAGCGCGGATAGCCGGTATGAATGCAGGCGAGTGCGCCGAGCCGGTCCAGCTCGCGCGCCAGATCGAAGCTGTGAAATCGACCCCCCGTCGCTACCGCCACGCGCACCCTCGGCGAACCAGCCGGGGCGCTTGAGGTCATTGCCGGCGCGCTCATCGGCCGAGGGCGGCAGCCGCCATGACGTCCTCGCAGGCCGCGATCACCTCGTCAGGGCCGATCGACATGATGCACTGCTTGCGGAATTGGATGCACACGTCGAGACCACAATTGAAGCAAGGGGTGCGATGGTAGATCGGCCGATGCCGCGCACCATGCGGGAACCAGACCCCCGGCTTGGCATGACCAGCGAACACCGCCACTGCCGGCACGCCGACAGCCGCCGCCATATGCATCGGCCCGGTGTCGTGGCCGACGAACATGCGCGTGCGGCCGATCGCGACGGCGCTCGCCCGCGGCGACATGCGCCCGCAAAGATTGATGACCGGGCCGGGCCACGGCGCGGCCAGCGCGCCGGCGCGCGCCGCCTCGCTGGCGGCTCCGACCAGGATCAGGCCATAGTCTGGCCATCGCCGCGCCATATGCGCCAGCACAAGCCGCCAGTTGTCGTCGCCCCAGTCCTTGATCTCGATCTTGGCGCCGATGCTGAAGGCAATGAAGTCGCGCGCGCCGGCGCCGGCGAACGCCTTGTCGACCTGGCGCCGCTCATCGTCATTGAAGTGCAGGTCCCAGCTCGCCGCATCGTCCAGCGCGACGTCGCCCAAGGGCGCCATGCAGCGCCCCAACCGGGACGCCTCGGATTCCCACAGGTCGCGCGACACATCGAGTCGATGCGTTCTCAAATCGTCGGTGGTCGGCGCGCCGACGATCCGAGCGACGCCGCACAGCCAGAAGAACAGAATGTCCCGCCATACCGCCCCGGACCCGCGCGGCTCGGCGAGGTACACGAGCACGTCCGGACGCCACGCGCGGATCGAGCGCAACAGGCGCCACAGCGCGACGGGATTCCTCAGCCCAAGCGGGTAGAGCAGCGTGCTGTGCACCAGGCCCGTTCCCGCCAGCATGTCGGCAACCGGAACCGCCCGCGAGTCGGGAATGGCCGCGGTCAGGAGGCGTCGCTCGGCCTCGGGGAAGACACGCCGGATCAGATGAAACGCCGGCAAGGCGACGATGGTGTCGCCGAGGCTGCCCAGGCGGTATATCAAGACGCGCTCGGTCATGACGGCGCGGCGGCGTCCGGATTTTCCAGCTCTGCGATGAGCTTAGCGAGGCGGCCGTCATTGCTATAGCCGGATTGCACGGCGCGCGCGCGCCCGGCGGTTGCAATGCGGGCACGCTCCTCGACGAGAGGCAGGTAGTGGCGGATCTGCCGGGCGCACTCCGCCGGATCGGCGAACAGCGCGACCTCCTCACCTTCCCGATAGGCCGACCGATGTCCCGCGGTGCGCTCAGCCAGTAGAAATCCTGCGCAGGCGGGGATGTCGAATCTGCGTGTCGTGTATTCGTCCCGGTTGCCGTGCGACACCAGCCCGATCGATATGCGGGTACGCCAGATCGTCTCGCGATAGTCGGCGCCGTAAACCGGTCCCGCGGCATTCAGGCCGCGATATTCGTCAGTCGACAGGACTCGTTCCCAATGACTGCCGCGTAGGTTGACCGCGATGCCATGCCGGCGCCACAGCTCCAGGAAGAATTCTTTGCGTCGGTCGAACGGCGTCCCGACGAATCCGACGTCGATCGTACGATCGGAATCGCGCCACCCTGCAGGCGGCGGGAAATGCGTCTCAGGATCGTAGCCGTAAGGCATCAGGAGACAGCGCCGCGCACCGGCGCGCGTGTATTCCGCGATGTTGCTGGCACGCGGCAGGACATGGACGTCGTAGCTGGGTATTGCTGCCATGAAAAGACGCCAACCAGGATCGCCGCGCGAGCCAAACGGATTATCGGGATTGAAGTGGATCGTGCGCGCGCCGGTCGCGGCGATGTCACGCACCGTCGACGCGCGCAAGAAGAGCACCTTATCAAGCCATACATGGTCGTATCGGCGGGCGCGCGCCGCCGCGAGCAGATCGACGTTCATGCGTTCGACCTCTGGACCGATCAGCAGACGGATCCTGATGGCGCGCGCGATACGGCCGCCGGCCAGCACATACGGATCGGTATCGAATGGTTCCACGTCCCAGCCGAGCCGTCGGAACGCCTGCATGCGCTGATAGCAATGCCCGTTCCGGTCCAGGCTGCCGACGTAGAGGATTTGCGTCATTCAGCCCGGTCGATCGAACGCCGTACGCGGTGTCACAAGCGACTGCCGGGAACGCTGACGGCCTGTCGACGGCCGAGGACAATGCCGACCGCGAAGGCGATGATCGATACCGCCAGCAGGGTTCGCAACGTCAGCAGATATACAGTGACGGTTTCTTCAACGAACATGAAGCTGAACAGCACGTAGGACAGGTAGTAGACGACCATCCATTGCTCCGGAACGGTCGAGGTCAGCTTCGCCAGCGCCGCGCCGAGCAGCGCGAGAACAGCCGGGTATATCAACGGGCCGAAGATCCAGAAATCGACCCAGGACGAGGTGGCATAGGAGTTCGCCTCGTCGCGCACCTGCAGATTGAAGTGCGGGTGATAGAGCGACTCGTGCTTGCCGGCTTTCTCGATGATCTCAGTCTTGAGCGGGAACAGGACGCGAGGCACCGCCTCCAGCGTATTGATCGCAAGATCCGCGCCGACCATGGGACTCGACGGTTTCGTGTTGGCGATCAGGCTCGCGAAGTAGCCGATCATGAAAGTGCGGGTCGACAGATTCTCGGCCTGCATGCGCTTGAGCGCCTCGGTGCGCTGGCCCATGACCGCGCTGCCGCGCGAAAGGTGCTCCATCATGTTCAGCCGCGCGCCCGTCATTCCGCCGGTCCACTGCGCCATTCGGATGGCCAGGAAGAGTTGCGAGGCGTAGCTGATCACCGGCACGCCGATCAAGCCGAGGATGATGACCATGCGCACGGCGGCCTTGCTGCGCTTGGCCCACAAATAACAGGCGACGACGGTGAGCACTTGGTAGATCACGACGCGTCGGCCATATGCGAGGGACCAGAGGAATTCGAAAGGCAGCAGGCCCATCGAGAATGTGTAGAGGAGCGGCGATGAGAGGTTTCGTCCGCGACCGAGGATGTAGGCGCACACGGCGGCCACCGGCCAGGCGATTGCCACAATGGATGCCGTGAAGATGTCGAGCTCGCGCACCGAGGCGCTCGTGTCGAACCCTCCAAAGCTCCACCTGCCGGAGGCCAAAAGCCCGACTTGGGCGATCGCCAGAGCGACGAGGAGATAGAAGAGGTAGCCGGGTATCGGCCGGGGCTCGGTCAGCCGCACGAAGACCGGTCGCCAAAACCGACGCTCCCAGGTTCCGCAGATGTGCAGGGCAATGGCAAAGATGGCGAGATAGACGGCAGCCGCGTAGATGAAGGTCAGGTCAAAGTCTCGCGTGATGTTCCAGAACTTCAATTGCTCGTGGTCAGCGAACCATATGCTCGACGCCGCGCCCATGTAGTACCAGGCGGTCGTGGAACCAGCGAGGATGTCGCAGCATGACCAGTGATTGTTCTGCTGAGAGATGACGAGCCACAGCGTCGTCCCGCCGGCCACCGCGCCGAAGGCGAATCCGACGGCCATGAGGAAATCAAGCTCGGCCACATAGCCGAAGCTCAAGATCACCAGCGCCACAGCCGCCATGACGAGCCGAAAGAAGGAAGCGGTCACGGTGAAAGCCCGTTGGGCAAGGGCGGATTCTCAGGCATTTCCGGGGGTTACATCCTAGCCCAATTCGGCCATTCACGGTAGGGGAGATCGCTTGCCGGGGACGAGCGTTCCGGCGGCCGGTGTCTTCCGGGGATGCATGGCGGGCCCGGCAAGTGGTACCAATGCGAGAAATGGGTCTGCCTGATCTCCCGGCCAGCCAAGGGCCGACGTCCACATCACGCGACCGTCTTCGCGCGCAGCTCTACCAGGGCTACGTCAGCTCGGGGCAAGCCGGCGAGCAGGCGTCTGGGGGGAGCAGCGCCGCCGTTCGCGCGCCCCACCTGCGGGCTTTGATCCGGCGCCACTTCCCGGCCGACCGGATGGCGCGCGTTCTCGATATCGGCTGCGGCCATGGCGCCCTTCTGCTCGTCGCCCGAACGGAGGGCTACCAGCGGCTCGCCGGCATCGATGCCTCGCTGGAACAGGTACAACTGGCCAACAGGCTGGGCCTCGATTGCGTCAAGCATGGCGATCTGGTGAGCGAACTACGCGCCCAGCCTGCCGAATCGTGCGAGGTGATCGTTGCCTTCGACGTTCTCGAGCATTTGGAGCCCGGCGAGGCGATGTCTTGCCTTGGCGAGGCGCGCCGCATCCTTTCGCCGGACGGGCGTATCATCCTGCACGTTCCGAACGGCGAGTCGCCGTTCGTCGGCGCCATTCTCTACGGCGACTTCACTCATGAGCGGGCGTTTACGCGGCGATCCCTCACCCAGCTGTGCCGCGCCATCGGCTTTTCCCGCATCGAGTGCCACGAAGATCAACCAGTCGTGCATGGCGTGATCAGCGCGTCGCGCTGGGCGCTGTGGCGAATGATCAGACTGCTCCTGCGCTTCATCACCGCCGTGGAGACGGGCGACGCCGGGCGCGATGCTATCCTCACTCGCAACATGACGGCGATCCTCCACCGATAATTCCGGAGCGCCACGAGCCGGGGCCGACTTACGGCCGCCGCATCGTCAGGGAGCGCGCGACCGAACCCAGCCAGCCGCGCGCCCTCTGACGATGCTGGTCACCGAGCATGATGTGGAAAGCGGGCAGCGCAACGAGAGCGCACCACACGACTCCGGCCAGCGCGAGTTCACTCAAGCGCGAACCGCCGCACAGCGCGACGGCGAGCTTCGCGCCGGCGAAACTGGCGGCGGCGCCGGCCGCAGCGGCCGCGTATCCGGTCAGCATCGGACGCAGGATCGGCAGCCCCATGGTCCGCCCGAGCTGCCAGGGTAGCAGCCCGACGGTGAGGCATTCGGTCAGTGCAAGCGCCCACGCAACGCCGGCGGCACCCCAAAAATGAGCGCCCGGAATCGCCAAAGCGCACCCCGCGGCGGCCTGCACGACCATGCATAGGGTCAAGGCGCGGGCCTGGTTGCTGGCAAACAATTGCAGCATGGCGAGTTGACCCGGCAGGGTCAGCACGATGCCGGCAAGCAGGCCCAGGAACGTCCACGGTTCGTAGCCGACCTTGCCGCGCGTCCAGATCGTGATGACCAATGGGGCGACAACGACGAGGCCCCCCGCGAGCAGACCGCCGACGCCGCCCAGCAGGCGAGCGCTCGCCTCATAGAGCGGCACCAGTTGCGCGCGATCGCCGGCCGCATAGAAGCGCGTCATCTCGGCGCAGGCGACATGGCCGGTCTGGGCGACGATCTGGCGGGCCAGATTCGCCAGGGTCCTCAGCGTGGCGAACAGGACAACCGGCGCATTTGCAGCAGCGCCGGCGACGCTGCCCAGAATCAACAGCGACCCCTGAAGCGTTGCTGACATGGCCGCGGGCACGATCAGGTAGTCGATCGCTTTGGGCAGGATCTCAACATAATCGCCGATCTTGGGGCGCAACGTCCGGTAGCCGAGTTCGGGGTAGCATCGGCCGTGGTCGAGCCACAGGCAGAGCCACAGCAGGCAGGAGGCGCCGGCATAGACCAGCGCCACCATCGCGGGCGTCGCCTCGAGCCACAGCGCGGCGGCAACCGCGATCGTTTCGAGCACGGTAAAGCCCGTGGCGAAATTGATGCCGCGTGCGACATGGCCACGCGCCCAGTAGATGCTGTTGGCCACGCCCGATGGCATCGCGATCAAGGTGTAGGTGGCCATACCCATGATCGCGATGAAGACTGACGGCGAACCCGTGGCGCCGAAATCGAGCCAGCCCGACGCAGCCGCGAGCCACGCTACGGGCGCCACGATCGCGACGGCAATCGCGATGACACGGACATAAATGCCCAAGCCCAGGTGAAAGATGCGCTGAAAACCTGCAGCATCTCCCGCCGACCAGGAGATCAGCAGCTGGTTGGCCAAATAGTAGTGCAGACCGAGATCGAGAAGACCGAGGAAGCTGGTTGCCGCGACCAATATCAGCCATTCCTGGTAGACGGTCGCACTCCATGCGCCAAGGAACAGCGGGACCATGATGATCTGCTGCGCGAGCCGGACGACGATGGAAAAGCCCTGCGCACCGAAGCCGGCGAGCAGCCGGCCGAACAGGCTGCGGGTTGGCACGTTCATCGCGACATCGCCCGGCCATCGAAGCGCGCGTGCACGAACCGCGCCCAGCCGCGCAGACCACGTTCGGGCTGCGCATCTTTGCCAGCGAGCAACCAGTCGCGCACGGGCACATTGAAGCCGGTCTTGGGACGGTCAAGCACGTTGGCCGGCACGGCCGGTACGGCGGTCTTGGCCATATCCCGCTTGGACGGCCGGCTCACATCGACCAGCCGGGGCAACAGCGCACGGAACAGCTCGATATCGACCAACGGGGTGCGGATCTCGAGGCCATGGGCCATTCCGGCCCAATCGGCGTCCCTCAGAAGCTGGTTGCGCATGTACCAGGTCGTCTCCAGGGCCATGACCTTGAGCCAGCCCTGGCTGATCGGCCGATGCGTGTCCTCCAGACGCGCCATGCTGTTCAACTCGTTCCAGCCGGCGCGCGCCATGTCGGGGCCGATCAGCTCCGGCAGCTCCCATGGCATGAACAAGCCCCGACGAAGCAGATAGACGCCGCCATAGTCGCCGCCATATTCGAGCAGGCCCGCATACTTTGGCGAGCTCAGCATGCCGAGAACGGGCGCGCTGACGATTCGAATCAATCTCGGCAGGAGCGGCAGCCGCGCCAGGGGAGCCAGCGCCGCGACCGCGCGCGGCAGCTGGCGATAGCTCAGATACGTGCCGAACAGCTCGTCGCCGCCGACACCCGACAGCGCAACCTTGAGGCCGGTCGCCGCTGTAGCCTGTGCCACGAAATAGGTATTGATGCCGTCGACGCTCGGTTGGTCCATGGCCTCGAACAAGGCGGGCAGGCGATCACGGAAATCGGCTGCAGATACCCATCGCGTCTGGTGTGCCGCGCGCAAGCCTCCGGCGATCGTCTCCGCCAGTCCGACCTCGTCGTCGGCCGTGCCGGCGTACTCGCGGAAACCCAGCGTGACCGTGTGCAGCGGCTGGTTGGAGAGCGCGGCCGCATGGCTGGCGATGGTCGAGGAGTCGAGGCCGGCCGACAGGAAGACGCCGACCGGGACATCGGCAACGAGGTGGTGACGCACTGTGTCCTCGATTGCCATGCCGAGCGGGATGCGCGCCGACGCCCCGGCCTGCTCGGCCGCTGCGATCTCCTGCCCAATGTCGAATAGCCGGGTCAGGTCGCGCCGTCCTGCACGATCGATCCAGAGCATCGATCCGGCGGGCAGCGCGCGGATGGCACGGTAGAGCGTGTGCGGCTCGGGCACAGAGCCCCACAGAAAAAAGCCGGCGTGTCCGGCCGCATCCGGACTTGCATCGATCTTGCCGCCCGCGAGCAGCGCCTTGACCTGTGAGGCGGCGCGCAGAGTCCGACCATCGTCGGCCAAATAGAGAGGCTTGATGCCGAACGGGTCGCGCGCGAGCAGTACGCCACGGCGGCGCGCATCCCACAGGACGAACGTGAACATGCCGCGCAACCGGCGCACAAAATCGGGACCCTCGCGCTTGTAGAGCTTGAGCATGACCTCGGTATCTGAGGTGCCGCGGAATTTCTCGCCCTCGGCCAGCAACTCATTGCGCAATGGCTGGTAGTTGTAGATCTCGCCGTTGAACACCATGGTGAGACCAGCCTCGTCCTCGTGCATCGGCTGCACGCCGGTCGCGCTGAGATCAATGATGGCGAGGCGGCAATGGCCCATGCCGACGCGCTGATCGTGGTCGATCCATTCGCCGACCGCATCGGGACCGCGCGCCGCCATGGCGTCACGCGTCGCGAGCAGCTCGGCACGGTCGATCGGCGGCGCCTCAGCGCCGTAGGCGACGATGGCGTTGATGCCGCACATCGCCTCAACGGTCCCCGAAGATCAGTCCGCGATACCTTGCGAGCACGACGTCGCGCGCCGCCACCTGTTCGGCATAGCGCCGTCCGGCGAGGCCGAGCTTTCGGCAACGCTCCCGATCGCCCAGCAGATCGAGCGCGGCGGCGGCAAAGGCCTCGGCATCGTCGGGTGCCACGCAAACCACCGCCGCGGTCTCCTCGGCGAGCCGCCATAGCGAGCTGCCCGGTCTCGCCGTCGCCACCATGGGTCGAGCCGCGGCCATGATCGAGTAGACCTTGGACGGCAAAGCGAAATCGGCGGCATTCGGATCTTGCGGCACGAGATGAACATCGCCCTCCGCAAGGCCCTCGCTGAGCTTGTCCTTGCCGACCAACGGGGCGAATGCGACGTTGCGGAGGTTGCGGGCGCGCGCTTCGGCGATCAGCGCATCGGCTTGGTAACCGGCACCGCGCACGAGCACGCGCACATCGCTTCGGCGTCGCGCCACACGCTCGGCCAGATCGAGGACGATGGGCAACCCTTGCTTGCGCCCGAGATTGCCGCTGTAGAGCAAGGTCGGCGGGCGCGCAGGGTCGTCCGGCAGCGGATGCACGGCCTGGGGGTCCACCCAGATCGGCAGGACGACGATCGGACGCTCGACGCCCAGGCGCTCGATCTGCCGGCCCATTTCCGCCGAGAGAACCACGATGGCGTCGGCGCGATTGAGCACGAAGCCTTCGAGCCAGCGCAGCGCCTGAGCGAACAGCCAGGCGCCGGGAAAGCCTAGTCCCTCGGCGAGACCGGACTGGATGTCATGCACGACGGCGATGTGCCGCCTGTGCCGCCCCGCAATGACGCGCGCGAGCAGAACGGTGAAGACCGAAGGGCAAAACGACACGATGAACTGCCGGCGCGGGATCCGTCGGCGCCAGTGGGCGGCAAGTCCACGCACGAAGAAGGCCAAGTCGGCGCGCAGACGCTCCACGACACCACCGCGCTGCGGCACGAGCGGGGTCAGGCGCATGACCGACACGCCACCCAGCTCCTCGCGGTCGCGCGCGCCGTCGCGATAAGGCGGCAACACCTGCGTGTCCGGGTAGTAGGGCCGATTGGTCAGCACGTCGACCCGTGCGCCGTCCGCGGCCAGCCATTCCGCGAGGTCGGCGCAGTAGGGCGCCGAGCCGATCGGCTCCGGCCTGTAGTACTGGGCGAGGATCAGAACGTCGAGCCCGCCGCTTGTCGCGATCATACGAAACGGCCCTGCGTGGCATCGCGCCAGCGCGCGAGACCGGATTCGAGGTCCGTGCCGAAGACGTAGCCGGCCCCGGCCAGCGCACGCGGCTCGATACGCGTCGAGCGCACAAGCTTGTCGATGCGCTCGCGATGGATGCCGGTCTCGATCCCCACTTTGGCGAGCCACTCGAACGGCTGCGCGGCGAGCCGCATGCCGGCATAGGGCAGCGTTCCCCACGGCAAGGGCAGACCGGCGACGCGATGAAATGCCTCGCAGATCTCGGCGATGCTGTAGTCCCGCGGATAGCAGAAATTGTAGAGAAAGAACGGCCGTCCGAGCGCATCGGCGAAATCGAATGTCGCGAGCAGCTCGTCGACATGTCCGCACGCCTTGATGGTGTCGCGCCTGCCGGGATAAAGGAAGCGTCGGCCGCGCAGGGCCTGTGCCAGGCGCGTGAAGTTGCCGTGCTCGCCCGGTCCGAACACGACCGCCGGACGAACGATGGTGAGGCGGCGCCCATCGCGTTCGGACTGCCAGTTCCTGTGGATGGCTTCGGCCTGCAATTTCGAGCTGCCGTAGGGCGATTCAGGTGCGGGTGAGCTGTCCTCGTGCTTGGCCTGTTCAGCCGGCCCGTACACCGAGATCGAGCTGGTGAAGATCAGGCGCGGCACGGCGAGGTCACGACAAAAGGTCGTGACGTTCAGCGCGCCCGAGACGTTGCAGTCGTAATACTCGCGATCCGGATGTCCGGGCGTGCGGTGGATGGCCGCGAGGTTGTAGACGATGGATGGCGCGTTGCCCGGGCTGCGCGGCACCAGCTCGTCGGGTATCGGCCGCCGCACGTCGCACAGCGCGGCGCGCACGCCGGCGATCGGCGGGTCGAGCGGCGCGATGTCGGCAGAGACGACCAAATGGCCGCGCTTGACGAGCGCGGCCAGCAGGTGCCGGCCAATGAATCCCGAACCCCCGAAGACGACAGCAGTGCCGCTTGATCCAGTCACCGTATCAGCCGTGCCCTCTTGCCGGTATTCGGCGCGCAACTCGGGGGGATGAGGCGAGCCCGGGCGGCCGACCGGTCGGTGGACGGCGCGCTGGCTGGGAACGCATCATGACGTCGGCGTCCGAGTGGTTGATCGGGCACCTTAACCGAATTGCCCGGTTGGGGCGACACCGCCTCGGCCGCCGGCGTGCGCACTCGAGCCGGTCGACCCCAGGGACAACCATGAGGCTCAGCCTTGGCATATTTTGCCGCGCCGGACGTTAGCGCGTTGTTAAGCCCGTGGCGCGATGATGCCGGAGACGCCCGGTGAGGCCATTCCAACTTTCGACAAGATTGCGTGGGACGCTATCCCTGGTAGGTCGAACCCCTTTTGAACCGAAATATGAGGTTTTGGGCTCTAACCCATTAGAAAATAAATTTAAAATGTTGACTATCTACCCGTCAAGTTCATACTTCGCGACGCGACCGGCCCGTGCCGGTAGAGCGCATTTCAGGCGTTAAAAACCGGCCATGGCCATCAATGTCGGCACAGTTCCGCGCGGTGGAGCGCGCGCCACGGAGGCAGTCGAGACTGCCGCCCAGGGCGCGACCCCGCTCGGCACGGCGACGGGCGCTGGCATCGACCTCGCGCTTCTGCTGGCGGTGCTCAAGCGCCGCAACATCCTGATCAGCGGCGTCATCGTCGTCATCACCGGCCTTGCCATCCTGTTCGTCAGCCAGCTCACGCCGCTCTACATGGCGGAAAGCATGGTCATCGTCGGTGCGCAGCGCGAAAAGATGCTGAGCGCGGAGCAGTACGCGCAGAGCATGATCCCCGACTTCTACACGAACGAGACCGAAGCCGCGGTTCTGGAGTCGCGCGACCTCGCCGAGAAGGTCGTAAGACGGCTCAATCTCGTCGCCAATCCCCTGTTCAACGGTGACCTGCGTCCACGCAAGGTCTCGCTGATGCACCGCATCGCGGGCTGGACGCGCGAATGGATCGCCGGCACGCCGATTGAACCGCTGATCGAATTTCTGCCGGCCGAGCCGTCGGCACCGGGCGCACAGTACGAGGGCATGTCCAAGGAGGACGTCGATCGTCTGGTGTTCGAGCAGGTCACGAGCGCCTTCATGAGCGGCATTTCCGTGAAGCCGTCGGACCGCTCGCGCGTGCTCACCGTGCGTTACACCTCGACCGACGCGACCATTGCCGCCGTGGCGGCCAATGCAATCACCGAGCTGTACATTGCCGATCAGCTGCAGAAAAAGACCGACGCAACCACGCGTGCCGGACGCTGGCTCGCCGACCGCGTCGAAGTGATCGGCAGGCAGATCGTGCAGAGCGAAAAGGCGGTCGACGACTACCGCCGGCGCTCGGGCATCGTCGAGTCGGGCGGCTCGGTGGCGATGGTCCAGCAGCTCGCCGAATTCAACAGCCAGCTGATGGCGGCGCGCATCAAGCGCGCCGAGGCTGAGCTGCGCGAAAGCCAGGTGCGCAACCTGCAGCGCAGCCAGGGCAGCATCGACACGGCTGCCGTCGTGCTCGAGAATCCGTTGATTCAGCGGCTGCGCGAGACTGAGATCCAGCTCGAGCGCAAGATCGGCGAGCTCAAGACCCAGTTCCGCGAACAACATCCCAAGATGCAGCTGGCCCAGGCCGAGCTCGACGATCTGCAGGCCAAGCTCAAGATCGAAATCAGCAAGATCGCCGCGCATCTGTCGAACGAGGTGCAGCTCGCCAAGACGCGCGAGAGCAATCTGCAGAGCGAGGTCGACCGGTTGCGCCAGCGCGTCATCGAGCAGAACGAGATCGAAAGCCATCTGCGCGGTCTTGAATCCGAATTGCGCGCCAACCGCCAGCTCTACGAGACCTTCGTCGGCCGGCTGCAGGCGACCCGCGTTCAGGACGAATCGAGCCAGTCGGCCGACGCACGCGTGATCAGCCGCGCGATCCCGCCCGAGGCGCCGTTCTATCCGCGCACCAGGCTGATCATCCTGGCATCGCTGGTCTCGGCGACCATGATCGGCATCGCGCTCGCCTTCGTGGTCGAACATCTGGACGGCGGCTTCCGCAGCGTCAATCAGCTCGAAACCGTGACCGGGATCGGCGCGCTGGGTCTGGTGCCCAACGTGCAGAGCCTGCTCCGGCCTGGCACATACACCCACCACCTCGTGGTGAGCCGGCCGAACTCGCTGTTTGCCGAGGCGATCCGCACGGTTCGCACGGCGCTCATGCTGTCCAACCTCGATCGCCCGCCCAAGACCGTTCTTTTCACCTCGACGGTGACCGGCGAAGGCAAGTCGTCGACCGCGCTGGCGATCGCCGTCATGGCCGCGCGCTCGGGCCAACGCTGCTTGATCATCGATTGCGATCTGCGCCACCCCAGTCTGCATACGCAGCTCGGTCAGCCGAATGCCACGGGGCTGTGCGACTACCTCACCGGCAATGCAAGCCTGGAGGAGGTCATCGAGATCGATCCCAATTCCGGCGTGCACTACATCACGCCGGGCAGCCGGCCGCCCAATGCCAGCGACGTGCTCGGTTCCGAGCGCATGCGCGAGCTGCTAGAACACCTGCGCGAAGCCTACGACATGATCATTCTCGACACCCCGCCCGTACTGGCGGTCGCGGACGCGCTGGTCCTCGTGCGCATGGTCGACAAGACGGTCTATGTGATCCGCTGGGAAAAGACGCGGCGCGACACCGCCGTCAGCGGCCTCAAGATGGTCGCCGAAGCGGGCGCCAACATTGCCGGCATCGTGCTGACCCAGGTCGATGCACGGCGCCAGAGCATGTACGAGTACTACGAAGTCGGCTATCACCAGAAACCCAGCGACAACCGGCCGCTCGCCGCCTAGGGCCAGATTCGAGCCGGCAAACCGCCGGCAAATCCAGTTGGATTGTTGTCCGACATCCGCTAAACGCTTGAGCCGGCAGGACCGCTTTGCCGGCCCCGGGCCGGTCCTTCAGTGGCAGTGTGGTGCAGGTAGCTCATGTTGACACGCAATCGCATCCTTGTGACGGGCGGCGCCGGATTTCTCGGGTCCCACCTGTGCGAACGGCTGATCGCGCTTGGCAATGACGTGCTGTGCGTCGACAACTTCTTCACCGGCACCAAGGACAACATCCTCCCGCTGCTGGCCAACCCGCATTTCGAATCGCTGCGGCACGACGTCACCTTCCCGCTCTACGTCGAGGTCGACGAGATCTACAACCTGGCCTGCCCAGCCTCGCCAATCCATTACCAGTTCGATCCGGTTCAGACGACCAAGACCTCGGTCCATGGCGCCATCAACATGCTCGGCCTGGCCAAGCGCGTGAAGGCCAAGATCCTGCAGGCCTCGACCAGTGAGATCTACGGCGATCCGACGCAGCACCCCCAAACCGAGAGCTATCGTGGCAACGTCAACACCGTCGGTCCGCGCGCATGTTATGACGAGGGTAAGCGTTGCGCCGAAACCCTGTTCTTCGACTACTGGCGCCAGCACGACCTCCGCATCAAGGTCGTGCGCATCTTCAACACCTATGGACCGCGCATGCATCCGAATGACGGACGCGTGGTATCCAATTTCATCATCCAGGCGCTGCGCGGCGAGGACATCACGATTTACGGCGACGGCAGTCAGACCCGCGCCTTCTGCTACGTCGACGACCTGATCGAGGCCTTCATCCGCATGATGGCGACGCCGGACACCGTGACCGGACCGATCAACGTCGGCAATCCGGTCGAAGTGCCGGTCGTCGAGCTGGCCGAACGCATTCTCAAGATGACCGGTTCGAAATCCAAGCTGGTCCGCAGGCCCCTGCCGCAGGATGATCCAACCCAGCGTTGCCCAGACATCACGCTCGCGCGCAAGGCTCTCGACTGGGAGCCCAAGGTGCCATTGGAT
>Ga0194128_10004085_pt1 | contig 21780 bp, 18 predicted proteins | sample TA2KigCa65mmetaG_FD_148650 | JGI IMG/M metagenome (GOLD analysis project Ga0194128, IMG submission 148650) | Freshwater microbial communities from Lake Tanganyika, Tanzania - TA2015037 Kigoma Deep Cast 65m | ecosystem: Environmental > Aquatic > Freshwater > Lake | place: Tanzania: Lake... | reverse complement strand
AAGAAACTGCTCGATCAAGTCCGCGAGGTCATCCGGGTCAAGCATTACTCTATTCGCACCGAAACAACCTATGTCGATTGGATCAAGCGTTTTATCTTGTTCCATGGCAAACGGCATCCGCGCGAAACGGGAGCTTCTGAGGCGCATTGGCATTGGGCTGTTGTCGCGGCCGACCCTTTGGGCAGCGCTCCGGCCTGCCCTGTTGCAGAAATCCATTTTGCCTTTATCTCGTACTAGCCTCACGCTAACTTCGCGACATGAGTGATAGCGCGAAGGTTGCTGTTTCGATTGATCAATCACTGCTCCGGAAGGTGGACGCTTTGGTCAAAGCACGCGTTTTTGAGAGTGGCCGCCAAATGATTCGAACTGCCCTTGAAGAGAAAATTCGCAGGACCGACCGACGGAGATTGGCCCGCGAGTGCGCAAAGTTGGCCCCGAGATTCGAACGTGCTTTAGCGGAATAAGGCATGACCGAGGAGGCCATGGCATGGCCAGAATATTGAGGGGCGAGATTTATTGGTGTGACCTCGATCCCGTCCGCGGACGCGAGCAAGCCGGGTTGCGGCCGGTTCTGACCCTGAGCCAAGACGTTTTCAACGAACGTTCTGGCACAGTAATCGCCGCAGCCATTACAAGCCAACCGCAACGCGCTGGTTTTTCGCTCGCCCTGGAAGTGGCTGAGGGGGTACTTCCGAAAAAGTCTTGGGTGAAGATCAGCCAAATTCGAGCGCGCGCCGTAGAAAGGCTTGGAAGCGCGCCGGCAAAATAAGTCCGGAAGAACTGGCGCAAGTGATTGAGGGATTGAATGAAATTGTCGGCGAGTGAAGCGCCTTAAAGCATCATGAACACGCATCCATTAGCTGGAAAACCTGTGCCTCCCGAATTGCTGATCGACCTCGGCAAGCTCGAACGCGAGTACTACGAGCGCGCGCCCGATCCGGCAAATCCGAACGATCTCGTGAGCTTTGGCACGAGCGGACACCGCGGATCGCCGTTCGACGGGACCTTCACGGAGGCGCATATCCTTGCGATCACGCAGGCGATTTGCGAGTACCGTCGCAACCGAGGAATCAGCGGGCCGCTGTTCATGGGCAAGGACACGCATGCTGCTTCGGCTCCAGCGGAGCGTACGGCTTTGGAGGTGCTGGCCGCGAACGAGGTAGCCGTCACCATTCAGCAGGATAATGGGTTTACTCCGACACCTGTGATTTCTCATGCCATCTTGAACTGGAACAACGGCAGTAATCCGAGCATCGCGGATGGAATTGTCATCACGCCGTCACACAACCCACCGGCCGACGGCGGATTCAAATACAATCCTCCGCACGGCGGACCGGCCGATAGAGACGTCACGGGCTGTATTCAAAATCGCGCGAATGAATTGCTCGGGAATAGGAATTGCGACGTCCGGCGCATCTCGTATGAAGCGGCGCTGAAACAATCGAAACAAATCGATTTCGCGCTCCATTACGTTCGGGACCTCGGCAACGTGATCAACATGGACGCAATCCGTGCTTCTGGGATCAGGATTGGCGTAGATCCATTGGGAGGCGCGGCGATTCATTATTGGGAGCCAATTCGCGAACATTATCAGCTCAATCTGACGGTCCTGAACCGAAGGATTGATCCAACGTTCGGGTTCATGACGTTGGATCATGACGGAAAAAGTCGCATGGATTGTTCGAGCAAGTTTGCCATGCAAGGGCTCGTCCAATTGCAGAAAGACTTCGACATTGCCTTTGGCAACGATCCCGATGCTGATCGTCACGGCATCGTCACGCCTTCGCACGGTTTGATGGACCCGAATCATTACCTCGCGACGGCGATCCATTTCCTGCACACGCGCCGGCCGAAATGGCCGCTCACCGCCGCCGTTGGAAAGACCATCGTCAGCAGCTCGATGATCGATCGCGTGGCGCAAAGCATTGGCCGGCGATTGGCGGAAGTGCCGGTCGGCTTCAAATGGTTTTCTGACGGACTTCACAAAGGCACGTATTGTTTTGGCGGTGAAGAGAGCGCTGGGGCGAGTTTTCTTCAGCGCGATGGGACAGTCTGGACGACAGACAAGGATGGACTGATTCTTGGTTTGCTGGCGGCCGAACTCCGCGCCTGCACGAGCATTGATCCGGCACAATACTTCGATCATCTCGCTGGAATTCTGGGACGAACGCACTACCGCCGCGTTGACGCCAAGACGACCCCGGCGGAAAAGCGTTTGCTCAAGAACATCACGGAAGATTCAGTGGCTGTTCGCGAGTTGGCAGGAGACGCGATCATTGCCAAACGGACGCGTGATCCGGTAAACAACGCGGGCATCGGCGGCATTAAAGTGGCGACGGAACAGGGCTGGTTTGCCGCGCGACCGTCCGGGACGGAAAATATCATCAAGCTTTATGCCGAGAGTTTTCGCAGCGAAGACCACCTAAAGCTTATCCTTAAGGATGCTGGCCGAATCCTCGGCAAACTTACCGGCACCGCTTAAGCCGTAAGAAAACAGGGGGAAAATCAGTGATCTTTCACCGCGCTCCGTCGCAGCATTCCTGCGCCCGCGGCCATCCGAAAAATACCGCTTGCTTCCCAGGCAGGCTGATTCTATATTGCGCGCTCTTTTTGATAGAAAGGCAATTTATGCGTCGCCCTAAGGGCATTAAAACACGTAAGTCAGTGGCCAAACGATTCAAAGTTACGGCGACTGGTAAAGCATTGCGCGCCCGCGCTGGCAAGCGGCATTTGCTCGCTTCCAAACGCCCCAAGCGCCGTCGCTCGCTCGGCACGGCCAAAGTGGTCGACAAAACCGATGCTTACCGCATCATTCAGAATCTTCCGTTTAGCCATTAGCGACATTATCGAGAGATGTTCGCCACATTTGACGCCGTAACAATTTAACGATTTAACTCTGTCCTCATCCCATGCGTGTCACCAATTCCCCCGCTTCGCGCAAGCGCCGCATTCGCACGATCAAAGCCGCGAAGGGCTTTCGGATGCGCCGCTCGAAACTGTACCGTTACGCCGCTGATGCCTTGGATCACGGCCGGCAATATGCCTACCGGGATCGCAAGACGAAAAAGCGTAACTTTCGCGCGCTTTGGCAGGTTCGCATCAACGCGGCCGCCCGCGCTGCCGGGACGACTTACAGCCGCTTCATGGAAGGTTTGAAGGCCGCCAAAGTTGCGCTGGACCGGAAGGTTTTGGCTGACTTGGCCGCCACAGACGGCGCTGCCTTTACCGAACTCGTCCGCGTCGCCACGGAGGCGTTGAAGACGAAGGCAGCCAAAACTTGAGTTAAACTCAAAACAAATTTCTGATTCAACACCGCGGGCGACCCTCCGAAGGGCCGTCCGTTTTGTTTTTTGGCAACTGAATGTTGTGGTTATGTCGCTCTTAACTGAAATCGAACCATTGAAGCAATCGGCTCTCGCGGAACTGCGCGCGGCGGCTGACCTCGCTGGCCTCGAACAGGCCCGCGTGAACCATATCGGGACGCACGGCAAGTTCACCTCGTTGGTGAAACAGCTCGGCACGCTGCCCAAAGAAGAACGGCCTGCCGCCGGGAAGCTTCTGAACCAAGCCAAGACCGAATTGGAAGGGGCGCTGGCGGAACGGCGCACCGAACTCGAACTCAAGGCGGCCTTGCCCCAGGACCCAACCGATTTCACCTTGCCTGGGCGGCGGCGAACTTTAGGCAAACTTCATCCGCTCACGCAGGTGACGGAGGACATCGTGCGGAGTTTCCGCAAGATCGGTTTCGTGGTTGCAGACGGCCCGGAAGTCGAGGACGAATACCATTGCTTCGACGCGCTGAACACGCCCGCCGACCATCCGGCCCGCGACACGCAAGATACGTTTTATCTCAACACACCGAACAAGACGCTGCTGCGGACACACACATCGTCAGTTCAGATTCGAGTCATGGAAAAACAGCCGCCGCCGGTGCGCATTATTGTGCCGGGACGTGTTTACCGCCGTGACAACGCCGACGCCACGCATAACCCAACCTTCCAACAGATCGAAGGGCTTTACGTGGACAAAGGGGTTACCGTGGGCGATCTCAAAGGGACCGTCGAGTTCGTGTTCAAGGAAGTGCTGGGGTCGGACGTGAAGATTCGGTTTCGTCCGCATTACTTCAGTTATACCGAGCCAAGCTTCGAAATTGATTTCAGCAGTTCGCTCGTGAAAAAGATGGGGAAGGATTGGCTGGAGATCGCCGGGTGTGGAATGGTCCATCCGCAAGTCTTTGAGAATGTCGGCTACGATCCAGAGGTTTGGACGGGCTGGGCCTTCGGCTTCGGGATCGAACGAATCGCGATGATCCGTTATGGGATTAATGATATTCGATTGTTTTACGAGAATGATCTGCGGTTTTTGAGGCAGTTCTAGTGTCTGATTGACTGGATTCCTCTGGTCCATATTGTAGAAGCATGAAGACAACCGTTGATATTCCAGAAAAACTGTTGCGAGAAGCTATAAAGCATACGGGCGCCAAGACCAAGCGGCACGCTATCGTGACTGCTATTGAGGAATTCAATCGACGGCGTCGCCTGGAGAAGCTTGCCGAACGACTCCACGGCTCGTGCCCCGACTTCATGACCCAAGAAGACTTGCGTCGCATGCGGGAAGACCACAAATGGGAAAGCGCTGCTCAATGACCTTGGTGGATGCTTCGAGTTGGATTGAGTTTCTCCGCCAACGAGCCAGCACTGCGGGTCTGAGGGTGAAAGCCATGTTGGGCCGCGGCGAAGCAGCGTGGTGCGAACTCACCCTGGTAGAGCTTTGGAATGGGGCTCAGGAACAAGCCGAAAAAACTGTGATTAAAGAACTGGAGGCCGAGATGCGGCTTTACACAATTAACGAACATGTTTGGGCCAAAGCGCGCGCCCTGGCTCGCCGGTGTCGAGACCGAGGTGTGACAGCTCCAACGACCGACATCATCGTCGCAGCTTGTGCTTCTCAGTACAGTTTGGACTTGGAACATTGCGATCGTCATTTCGATCAGATCGTGCCTATCGCCCGAACGTTGTAACCCGACAGAACGCTTCCTTGATGAAAGTCACTTTCAATTGGCTCAAGCAATACGTCGATTTCAATTGGTCGCCGGAAGAACTGGCCGAGCGTCTCACCATGCTCGGTCTCGAAGTCGAAGGCAGGCAGAAACTCAGCGGCGAATTCGACGGCATCGTCGTGGCGCAGGTCATCACACGCGACAAACATCCGAACGCCGACAAGCTTTCGCTCTGCCGCGTGAATGACGGCAAAGGTGAGCGCCAAATCGTTTGTGGCGCGCACAACTTTCAAGCGGGCGATAAAGTTCCGTTGATTTTTCCTGGCGCATCATTGCCCGCCAAACCGGGCGAGCAACCTCTCACCATCAAGGTCGGCAAGATTCGCGGCGTCGAATCTCAAGGCATGATGTGTTCGCCGAAAGAACTCGGCCTGGCCGATGACGCTGAAGGTCTCCTGATCTTAACCCCCGACGCCAAAGTCGGACAACCGTTCGCGGAGCATCTCGGTCGCGCTGGAAGCGACATCGTTTATGATTTGGAAGTCACGCCCAATCGGCCCGACCTGAACAGCGTGATTGGCATTGCCCGGGAAATTGCCGCACTAACCGGCAACCCGCTCCGAATTCCCCAAATCACGGATCACGGATCACGTAGCACGCATCACGTTTCGGACTTAGTCTCAGTCCGTATCGAAGATGCCGAATCATGCCCTCGCTACGTGGCTCGTGTCGTCCGCGGCGTTAAGGTGGGGCCCAGCCCGGATTGGCTCCGGCACACTCTCGAGAAAGTCGGTATTCGCAGCATCAGCAACGTGGTCGACGTAACGAACTACGTGATGATGGAGATTGGTCAACCGCTGCACGCCTTCGACTGTCATTTAGTTGCCGCTGGTGAAAGCGGACGGCCCACCATTGTCATCCGGCGCGCCGCCGCTGGAGAAAGGTTCACAACGCTCGACGGTCAGGAACGGACGCTAACAAACGACATGTTGTTGATTGCCGACGAAAAGAAAGCGATCGCCTTGGCGGGTGTCATGGGTGGTCAGAACACCGAAATCAACGAAAAGACCGCGGACGTCCTGATTGAGAGCGCTTACTTCAACCCGGTTAACATTCGTCGCACCTCGAAGAAGCTCGAACTGCGCACCGAATCATCCTACCGCTTCGAGCGCGGCGCGGATGTTGGCATCAGCGATTGGGCCAGCCGCCGGGCTGCGCAGTTAATCCAGGAAACCGCGGGAGGTGAGATTGTGGAGGGGGTGGTCGATGCCTATCCGAAACCCACCGAACCGAGACAGATCAGGTTGCGTCACCTTAAAGTGAGTCAATTGCTTGGCGTAGAAATTCCCCCGGCGGCAAACGTGCAGTACCTTCGTCAACTCGGTCTTGAAATCGTCCGCGAAGATAACGGGCAATCATGCACCGTAAAGGGCCCAACGTTTCGCGTTGATCTGAAGCGCGAGACAGATTTGATCGAGGAGATCGCCCGTTTGTATGGCGTTGATAAGATTCCGGCCACGCCACCGCGCGGGGCTGTGGGCGCCAATGCTTATGATGCCGTTCACGACCAATTGGCCGAGGCTCGTCGCATCCTGACCGGGATCGGTCTTAACGAGACTCAAGGGCAGACGCTGATCTCGGATACGGCGGCGCAGATGATCGTTGTGAATGGGGCGCCGCAAATTGTGGCGCTGCAGAATCCGTTGAGCAGCGACATGAACGTGCTGCGCCCAAGCTTGATTCCGGGACTTCTGGATGCGTTGCGTCACAATTTAAACCGCAAGAACGACGATGCAGCTTTGTTCGAGACCGGGCGTGTCTTCATGCGAAGTGATGCCCAAGTTCGAGAAGAGCGGCGCCTGGCCGTCGCATTAACGGGCGCCCGGTTGGCGGCCTTTTGGAGCGGTCCTGACCGCGAGGCAAAGATGGATATTTACGACTTGAAAGGCGCGCTCGACGAGTTTTTCGAACAATTTGGCGTCCGAGGTTTGACTTACGTTCGCAACGAAAGCGGCGGTCCGCTATATTTGGAATGGGCAACCATACAACTGGGCAAGCAGCCGCTTGGCGAATTTGGTCAACTAATGCCCGTGATCGCGAAGCGGTACGGCCTGCGGGATGCCGTGCTCTTGAGCGAACTGAATCTCGACCTGCTGCTCGCGCGGCGGCGCTCCGAGAAATCGTTCAAAGGCTTGCCGGCCTTTCCATCAATCCGGCGTGATGTGGCCATGATCGTTCCGGAAAAAACCACACACGAAGAGGTCATCAATGTCGCCAAGCAGACCAAGCCGCTCAACCTCGAAACGATCGAACTCTTCGATGTCTTTCGCGGGCAAAACGTGCCCGCGGGACAGAAGAGCGTCGCCTACGCGTTCACTTACCGGAATGCAGAGCGAACGTTGACCGATGCTGAGGTCAACGCCGTTCACGAAAAGCTGGTCGGGCAGTTCAAACAAAAACTCCAGGCTGTCGTTCGCGAATAGAGCGCGATCCTTCCGTCAGATGAACCGTTGGGTAGGACAGTGCGTCCCGCCTGTCCTGCTTTTGGTGTGTGCCCATGCTGACAGGCGAGACGCCTATCCTACGACGCAGGCCCTTTCGTAGCGACGAACCCCCAGACGGCCCGGTCGCCTCTATTCCTTCGCGCGCTTCGCGACCCAATCGAAGGTTTGGTCCGCGCCGCTGAAATCGGTTTGAAGTTTTCCGGTGATGGTGTCGCCGTCGATCTTGCCCTGAAATTCTGCGGTGATCGTGCGCCCATCCCGCTCGCGGCTCAGGCGCGTTGATCTTGTCTGGGAACAGCACCTATAGCGGCGCCACGACGATTGATGCTGGAGTCCTGAGCGTTTCCGGAAGCATCGCCAACAGCGCGGTCGTCATTACCAATGGAGGAACCCTGACCGGCAGCGGCACTATCGGCAGCAGGATCCTGAACAATGGCGGCACTGCGGCCTCGGGCATCAGCCCGGGGGGACTTTGAACAGCAGCGGACAGACCTGGGGTGCAGGCGGCAACTACGATTGGGAAATCAACCAAGCGAACGGAACCAAAGGTTGGGATTGTCTCAATATTGGCGGCGCGCACTCCAAACGCTTCGCGCCAAGATCGCCGCAGCCTGCAGTCTGCACGCGTGACTCACGAGCTTTTCGCGGCTTTAACACAACGGAAGCGGCAGAGCCCGAAGATGGGCGGCGACCGAGTGCAGCAAAATCCCAGCTTGAGTTAGGCAGGCAATAATGGTTGGCGTGGTTGCCGCGCTGAAACGTTATTTGGACTTTGCTTGCTGTTGCGTTATCTTCGGCTGGCGAATGTTATCACAAGTTTTAGCCAGCGTTCGGAGACTCGTCTCCTTGATCCTCTCTCACGCACGGAAACGAACCGCGCTGATCTTGTCCGCAGCTTGTTTTTTGTCTTTCGAAGTTCAAGTTCACTCGGTCATTTTTTATTCCGCGAGTGATCCAGCGCATAACACATCACCCCCCAACGGCGATTTGGCGCAGAGTGGCTGGCAATTCCAGGGATTATGGGGCACGTTCGTGGGAACGCCGATCGCGCCGCATTTCTTTATTACCGCTGGGCATTTCGGAGGGGCGGTTGGAGAGATCTTCGTCTTTCGGGGCGTCAGCTATACGACCATCGCCGTCTATGATGATCCGGAAACTGATCTCAGGATTTGGCGGGTTGCCGAAAGGTTTCCAGAGTTTGCGCAGTTGTACGAAAAGGATGATGAAGCAGGGTTGCCGCTTGTTGTTCATGGGCGCGGATCGGCGCGGGGCGAGGCCGTCATGATTTCCTCGAACTTCGGAGATCAACTGAAAGGGTGGAAACACGGAGTTGCCGATGGACGATTGCGTTGGGGAGTGAACGTCGTCGAGTCGATCCTGAATGGAAATTCCAGTGGACGGACTGGCATCGGGGAATTGTTGCGAGTCGCCTTCGATGCCGAGAGCGGACCCGACGAAGCGCATCTTTCAACGGGTGATTCAGGCGGTGGAATTTTCCTAAAGGATGGCGCCGTGTGGAAATTGGCCGGCGTCAATTATGCCGTTGATGGACCGTACAATTTATCAGATTCCGGGACCGGCTTTGCTGCGGCGATCTTCGATGAGGGCGGCCTTTATAAGCAGTCGGGGGGCACGTGGGTCCGAGTTTCAGACACGTTAGGCGATCGGCCCGGGGGATTCTATGCCTTGCGCATTTCGCGGCGTATTTCGTGGATTCAAAGTGTGCTTGATACTCCCATAACCACGGGTCCAAGCATCACCCATGATTTCAATGGCGACAATCTTTCGGACATCTTGTTGGCGGACGAGGGCGGGAATATCGGCGTTTGGTTCATGAACGGATCGGAACTGAAGAGTGCGGCAGCGTTCGATCCAAGCCTTGGTGATCCCAATTGGCAAATAGTCGGGGCTGCCGATTTCGATTCAAACGGACAGACCGACCTTCTGTTCCAGCATGCGGATGGAACAATGGCCGTCTGGTACATGAACGGAGCAAGGTTGAGTTCATCTTCGCTTTTGAATCCCCATCATCCGGGCACGGCCCATTGGCGGGTCGCAGCGACTGGCGACTTTGATTCGGACGCGAGGCCCGATTTGATCCTCCAACATACCGATGGGACGATGGGAGCGTGGTTCATGAATGGCATTAATCTTGTCTCATCACAATTGCTGAGCCCCAGCCACACCGGAGACCGGCAATGGAGAGTCGTTGGAGCGGGGACTTTCGACGCCAACGCAATGACCGATTTGATTCTGCAAAACTCGGACGGGACTTTGGCGATTTGGCTGATGAATGGCGTGCGATTGACTCAAGGAGCGTATCCGGTTCCGAGCCATCCTGGGGATGCGCAATGGCGTCTGGTCGCCGTCACCGATCTAAACAGCGACAGCACCACTGACCTTATCCTTCAACACGCAGGGACGCGCACCATGGGCGCATGGTTTATGCAAGGAGTCAGACTTAAGAACGCGTCATTGCTCAACCCATCAACCTCCAGCGGCACTTGGAGAATTGTGGGGCCTTGAATCGGACTTAACGCAAAGCCACAAGGGCGCAAAGACTCAAAGGCTTGAATCGAATCTCAGTAACCGCTGAGGTGCAGCAAACATGCTTTTCTCAAACGTTTTGGTTCAAGCTTGGCGCTTTTGCATCGTTGCGCCTCTGCGTTAACCGCCGTTTCGCGGGTAATCGGCGCTGCCTAAGTAGAAACCGGCGTTTTTCTCATTTCCCACAGCGAGTACAAAGCCATTGCAAGGAGGGTGCCGAGAAGGTTGTTGAAGAGATCTTTTTGTGTATCGAAAGGATCAGCGTCGTTGGCCTTGAGCATGCCGCGCTCAGGTCCGAGAATCATCGTGCTGGCCCATTCGATAAGTTCGTGAATGGCGCCAAAACCGAGAATGACAACCGGAACACCCATCCAGAGTCTGCTGCCGCTTAAGCCGAGCCGTTCGCGCAAGGCGCGATACACAATGAACGCTGCGGCAAATCCAAAATAAAAGTGGACGCAGATGTGGCTGGGCGTCATTGAAAGACGTCGAGGAACGACAGCTTGCAGTCGCTGTCTAAAACTGCGAGCGCATCGAAACAGATTGCCGGATAGGTAGGGCAAACCTGCCGGTTTGCCGGGAGTGCCGCAGCGCTTCCCTACCTATCCGGCAATCTGTTTCGAGAAAGAGTATACTCACCCCGAGCGCGGACATTCCTGTCCGCAGCAGGTTGAGTCGCAGAATGACGCGTCCAACATTTCGGACGTGCACTTGCCAGTGACTGTTGCTGCGGACCCGAGAATGTCAGCGCACCCGACTGATGTTAGCACTCCGCTGCGGCGGGTGGCAATGATCGTCGAATCGCGTCGGTCCGATAGCCAAAGCCAGCCCCTCGAACTGTGGATAAATCAACGTGTCCATCCCGCCGCTGATATGCTCCTGGATGAACCGCAGCTTCGGGAAGCGATGCCTCGGGATAAAATTGCATGCTATTTGTTTCCACGCCCATAATTGTGCCCGCGTGCGCCGCTAAGAGCAGGTGTGGAATCTGCGCGAGCATGGGGTTGGTCAGGTCCTGCACCATGAGCGTCATTCCATGTGCTTTGGCCCAGCAGAGACTGAGCAACGCGCCCGTCTGCGTTTTGCACGTTTTCAGCGCGACTCCACTCCAGCCAAGCGAGCGGCCCAACTTCAGCATGTGCCAGTCATGTGCGCTTTCGTCCATGAAAAGCGGTTTGCGGGCCGAAACGCTGTGCACATCGATTTGGTTCTTCTCGAGATCGTACGGGAACGGTTGTTCGACGTAGAGAATCATTCCGTAAAGCCGCGGATGCTCCTGCACGAGGCGGTCAAGAATTTCGTTCACATAGGCCGGCTCAGTGACCGTGCAGTTAAAATCGGCTGTCAACCAGGTCACGTCGTGTTCGAGGCTGATCTCACCAACGCGCACGATACGATCGTAATCCCAGGCTGCGTCGTTGCCGCGCAGTTTGATTTTCAGGCAATCGAGTCCGTCGCGTTTGATCCAATCCGCGAGCAAGACCGGATAGCCATCTTTCGGTTCGCTTCCGTCTAATGCGGCCGGGCTAATTAAGTCTTTGCCGCCGACAAGATGCCAAGCGGGCAAGCGTTGCGGCGGCGGGTTGACGAAAAAGTCAGCCGGGTACCGATTCGCAAATGAGACTTTCGTTCCTTCCGCTGGCGCGATCAAGTGCGCGAGATCGACATTCATGAAGCGCGCGTTGTAGGTCTGATAAATCGGAAGCTGGTGCAGCATTCCGTACGCATCGTGCAACGCGATGTCGAACGCCGAGCAGCAAACGAGAGCGCCAAGCCATGGCATCGGCTCACTCAGGCCGCTCTGCGCGTTGAAGTCCACCAGCAGCTTCGGCAGTCGTTTGCGCAGGAAGGAATTTCCAATCTCGATCGGGTGTCCTGTGGAATCGAATGCCGCCCAGCTTTTGGCCAGGCGAACGCAGAAGTCTTTCATCGCCTGGTGGCGAGCTTCGTAAGCCAATGCGCTCGGCCAAACCCACGTGACGCTCAACGGAGTTTCGCCCCAACCTTCCGCCGAACGTCCTTTGCGGTCGGACACTTGCAAGCGAACGCGAGCACAGGTAACAGAAGTGACGGTCTCGGTTCCGAACTTCAAAGGCAGCCTCAACTCTAATGGCAAAAAGTGAAGCGAGTCGCCAGTTGGCCGAATGTCTGTTTCCTTAGGCATGCGGTGCCATTACTCCAAAAGTTCGATGAGCGTAAGTCCTGCTGATTGCCGCTGCGTTTGCACATTGCTTCGGCCCGCAAGGCTGTTCAAAACTGTTCGATTAACCTCGGCGAGACGCCTGTCTTACCGGCGTCTCGCGGCTTGGTTCGTTATTCCACTTCGCTTTCAGCGAGTATCTTGCGATAAGCTTGCCGCGCGTGTTCGTACGCTTGCTTTGCGTCTTCCTTTTCGTCGGCGTCGTAAGTCCGTTCCTTTTGCGACCAGCATTGATCGACGCCTTTCAAACACCACTCGGCGCTGCGCTTCGAGGCGCGAATCGGTTTGCGATCGACGAGAACAAAGATGGGATTGGTATGTGACGAGGGGTAAATCCGAAGCGTAACCCAGCTGCTCCGATCAACTTTCACCTCGAAACTCACGTCCTGCATCTTTCCGTCAGCGACGATATTCTTTTTGGCGACGGGATAACCGTTGACGACAACTTCGAGCGGCACTTCACGCGTTTCTCCGATCCGCGCGCGTTCCAGGTGCCAAGGATAACGGCCCGGCCTGTTTTCGGGACTGATCCTCTCGTCCAAGAGCGCGGCGACTTTGGCGGTGAGGCGGACCGAGGCCGGCCGCTCCAAGCGCAGTTCGCTTCCGTTCTCGCCGACCGCGACTTGCTGCGAGCCGGCGTTCGCGTTGAATTCGAGCAGGTGGCTTCGCCCTTCGCTCACGTAACAACGGCCTTGGCGGATAGCTTCGCACCATTGATCGTAGTCGAGTTTTCCATCGAGTTTTGCGTAACTTCGTCCGATGCCGACCCGCTCGCCGAAGATGCATGGGAAATCGGTCTCGCCACTGATGCGTTGCCGGAAACCGCAGTTCAACACGTGATACCACATGTTCAATTCGGACCGCGGATTCGTATCGACCGTTGAAGTGAAATCAACCGCGGGCACAAGCTTGCCATCCGGACCAGGCACCTCGTGGGTCACGTCGACGACGAATTCGTTCGCGCCAATACCATTGTAACGCGGGACTTCGTAGCTTGGCAGGTCGGTGCCGGGGACGTCGATGCCACTGCCCGAATGGGCCGGTCCTGTCACGGCGCCCTGTTTCTTGGCCCAGCGAAGTGTGTTAAGGCCGAGCGTAGGCCAATGCAGTTTTGATTCCCCGCCCGGGTACATTCCCTCTTTGAGCCGAAGCAAGCAGAGATGACCGGACTGATGCGAGCCAAACCCGGAAACTTCAATGTCATAACGCAACAAATAGGGATATTGCGAAACTTTGTCGTCCTTGCCGGTGAAGAATTGCTTTTGATAATCAAAGCAAGGTCCCCAGGTCAAATTGCAACCGACCTTCAAGTCTTCACCCAGGCAATGCCGAATCATGTCGGGGGCGTGAACGCCTTCGGTCGGATTCGTGTAATGCGCGCAACCGGCCGCGTGAATATGATGATCGCCCGACCACCAGCCGAGTTTTGATGGATCAATCCAACGTTCCGTCTTGAAGGTGACAGCTTCCAAGGTTCGGGTGACAACAAGTGTCTGCTTCTTCGCGATCGATTCCGGCCCGCGGCGGAACTCAATCGTGTACGTGCCGTCGGGCAGTTTCACCTTCTCGCCGTCACCGCGATAGACCTGCGGATGAAAGGCGAAATCAGGCGCCAGACGTTTCGCTTGCGACGGATAAACGCGCATGGCCTGGTCCCGGATCAGAAACGATGCTGTCGTGGGCTGGCCATTTTCGTCGAGAACGTGAAACCTCACGTCGCGCGACGGTTTGCTGTTGAAAGCGATGCTGACTTCTCCGCTGCCTCCAAGGTCTTGCGCATCTTGACCGATCTTGAACGAGATTCTGGCGGTGTGTTCTCCGGGATCGCGGCTGAACAGTTGCAGGATGCGATACTCGAGGTTGAGTCCGCTTAACTCGGCCCTAAGCGGCGCTCGATCGTAGGTTTGCAAATCGAGCCAAAGTTCAGCGGGATTTCGAGGCGCATCACCGCGCCTGCGATATTGGCGGTCCGATGGCGTGTTAGCCGAACCTGATTCGAAAAGAGAAATGGCGTTGGGACTGACAGCGATCAACGGTCCCGTCACGCCGGAGCTATTCTGCACTTTGATGAGGAACTGCCGCCAACCTTGCTCAACCAATTCGGCAGCAGCAGGTCCGCGCACCGATTTCACACGCTTGTCCGCGCCGACATTCGCCGCCAACAGGCAATGCGCATCGAGGATTTGTTGAATTCGTTCGCACGCGCGGGCATTGGCGTCCTGCATGGCTTGGTCCAGCGACTGTTTGTCAGCCGCGCTGAACGGTGAACCAAGATAATCGGCCGCTTCAATCAATCGCCTCACTTGGGCGATGAATGGTTGCGGCTCGACGTCGCGCACAATGGGCAAGGTTTGAGCGGCCGTTGAATTCGTTACGACGGATGTCAGCAGGGTCAAAGTCGCGAGCAGGCATTTTCCGGTCCATAATTGATACTGTTTCATAGCAGCCTCACTTTGTTTCGGGGTTTGGTGGCGTAATCTGGCAGAACAAACGAGCGTTGCACAGCATGAAATCATTGCGAGCGGCGTCACAGCGTCACGGGCGTCACAACGTTATGCTCCCTCTACGGTAGGCAGGATGCCCGCCGCCACCGACAACTTCGGGATGCACTGATGCTCCGTTGCCGGATCCTTGCCAGGTTGACAACTGGTAGCAAAACGCTACCGTGCGATAATGAGTCAACCGGTAAAGCTTTCCGACGCGCTCGTTCTCGATGCCCGGCTAACAGGCGAACTCAGCGAGCGGTCGATTTCAGGGCAGATTGAGTACTGGGCTAATCTCGGTCGCGCGATTGAGCCGCTGCTGCAAGGAGCAGCCGCGTTGGCATTGTGCCGTTCAGCCGGGACTCGCCCACTCTCGGAGTGCTTGGAGTCGGTAGAGAGCCCGGGAGGGCATCAGCGCGTCAGAGATTACTTGCAAACGCAGCCGTATCCTCACTTCGAAGCGCATCCAAGCCGAGCTGGCTGGCTGGTGCGAATTGACGCAGACGGAACGCGCACTATCGGACGCTTTGTGAATCGCGAGTTTCGGCCCGTGAAAGCATCGAGACACAGGTGAGTCCTATCCTTGATCGGCGTCCGATTGTCGTTGCACTGGCAGGGCCAAATGGCGCCGGCAAGACGACCTTCTATCATGCGCATCTCAAAGCAGCGGGACTTAGGCTTGTCAATGCCGATGTCTTGGCACGAGAGTTACAACTCGATCCGTACGCTGCCGCGCAAATTGCTGCAGCGATTCGGCGGCAATTCATCACCCAGCGCGAGAGTTTTGTCTTCGAAACAGTCTTTTCAGATCCGGTGGGCGACAAGCTGGCTTTCTTGAAAGATCTATCGAAGACGGACTACACAGTCGTTCTCTGCTTCGTCGGACTGTCCAGTCCCGCCACAGCGGTGGAGCGTGTCGCTATGCGCGTCCTGCAGGGTGGTCATGACGTTCCGACTGAGAAACTGCTCGCTCGTTTTCCGCGGACGCTTCACAACTTGAGCCTGGCCATTCGCGAACTCCCTTTTGTTTTCGTTTACGACAATGAGGATTTGAGAACCCCATTTCGACGAGTTGCTGAATTTGAGCACGGCCAACCGATTCTCTTGGCGAAGCCGTTGCCCGATTGGTTTTCGGTTTTGGTTTAGCAGAGAAATTGGCGCATCGCGGGTTTGGCCAACTCCTACCCACACTCATCGCTTGCTCGTTGGCAATGGCACCTGACTCTGATGCATGAGATACGCGATCAAGTTGCGAACCTCCTCGTGTGAGAGTGCGTCCAGTAACCCGTCGGGCATCAAGGAGAGCTTCGATTCCTGGCCAATGGAAGTGATCTCCGCGCGCTCCAATGTCATGGTCTCGGTCGCTGTTCTCAGAGAAATCGTGCGCTCGGTTTGAGAGGTGACCAGCCCGTTGAGGACTCGGCCATCTTTCAACGTCACGACCGACATACGAAAATCCGCGCTCATGACCGCGCTCGGATCAACAATGTTCTCGAGAAGGTAGTCCAGATTGCCGCGACCCGCGCCGGTGAGATCTGGGCCGGGCGTCGCGCCTTCGCCGTAGAGCCGATGGCACGAAGCGCAGGCTCGACCGAAAACGAGCCGGCCCCCGCCTTTATCGGCTTTCGCAAGAAGCGCAGGCGTTAAACGCGACTTCCATTGCCCAATGACTTGCTGTTTGTCAGTGTGCGCCTCGCGGAAATCGCCCCAGACTTCAACCAGCTTCTTGTTTAACACCTCGTCGTTCAAACCGCGAATTTGTCGGGCGCCAAACGCCGAGAGGTCCGCGCGCGGAATCTTTGCCTCGCCGATAGCATCCAACAGAGCCGCCGCAAAAGCCGGACGCGAAACCAATGCGGCCAGAAGTTGCGGGCGCTCGGACGGATGGAATTGGCGGTAAGCCTTCACCAATCGAGCGCCAACGGCGGGATCATCGAACATCGCCAGGCCGCGCGCAGCGATTGGATTCAGAAAGCGAACGTCAAGCAGTTGCTCTGAGAGAAACTGCGCGTCGGCGTGATCAATGCTGTAGAGGGACCAGAGCGCGCGAAGCTTTACAACGGTGTCTGAACTCTTCGCAAACAGGCTCCGCAGCTCTTTCACGGCCGAAAGAGAGAATCCACCAGTTGCCAAGCGACTAACAAGTTCAAGCCTCGCCTGGCGCACAAACCATTCGTTCGCATGCGTGTGCAGATTCACCAGTTCATCAACGCTCAATTTGGCCAGGTCCGTGGTCGTGCCCGATTTCGGCTGCCCGCAGGTGATTTTGTAAATGCGCCCACTTGTCCGGTGGACGCCTGTGCTTTCGTGGCATTCGCCCGTGTCGGCCCAATCGAGCACGAACACGCTACCATCCGGACCGTAGCTGAGTTCAATGCCGCGAAACCAAGGATCGGCTGCGAAAAAGAAATCGGCGCCGTGACGCCCGACGTAGCCAGAGCCTCGGCGTTCGAGGATTTCCTGGTTTGCGCGGCGGCCATGCATGTTGATTGTGAAAAGGCGTCCTCGATATTCGGCCGGCCAATTGTCACCGAGATAAATCATCATGCCGACATGCGCGTGGCCTCCGCCGTACGAGTCAGCCCGGCCGTCGCGCGATCTCCCCCACCCTTCCGCGGTGTCGAAGTGCCAATGATCCGCGTGCTGATCGATTTGCTTATAGACCCGAGGATTCGGATCGATCGTGTGCGGGCGCATGTAATGAGCGCCAGCAAACCCGTGCCAAAGATGGCCGTTGACGGTGTTGATGAAAAACAATTCACCATACTCATTCCAATCATGTCCCCATGGGTTCGTCGTGCCGCAGCTCAACGCTTCGAAAACTTTCGTCCGCGGATGATACCTCCAAATCGCGCCACGCATCGGGATGCGTTCGTGGGCGGGAGTTCCGGGCGCGCCAATCTCACCGGGACTCGACGCGCCACAGCGGCCGTACAGCCAGCCATCGGGGCCGAAGCGAAGGCCGTTGGCGTAATTGTGATAGTTCTCCGCGGGTGGCACAAAGCCGTCGAGCAACACTTCGGGCGCGCCATCTGGAACATCGTCGCAACGCGATCGGGTTCCGCACGTCGGGCTCAGCAGCAAAGACCGTGGCCTTGAATCCGGGCGGAAGCTTCATCTTTGCTGCGGCTTCGGTGGGCGGCATTGCTTGCGATTGCGCTGGTTCCGAGTTGTACGGAGCTGGGAACTCAGCTCCCAGCAAACTGACTGAGGCGCAGGCCAAGAGAAGTCTGTTCTTCATTCTGAGGTATAGGAGCGCGGACCGCCGAGTCCGCTCGTATTTTTCCGTTTCTTTGGATCAGGCGCGGACTCGGCGGTCCGCGCTCCAATCGCTATTCCAGCCAGAGCGGCTGCGTGAAGGCGCCGTTCACCGCGACATCCCACGCTTCCAGTCGGATCCACTTGGGCGAGCCGCCGGTTGGCCATTCGAAGGTTCGGCGTCCGAATTCGCGTGCGTCGGGCACGGCGATGGAACGGCGTTTGACCTCGCGGCCATCCCACGACGCGATTAAGACCTGGGAAAGCGGATAGGTCCATTCCAGGTCGGCCTTCACTTTGCCGCCCTTTGCCTCGAAGGAATGAATCAACACTTCACCAGTCGTGGTAAAAAAGTCGCCTTTCCGCAAAGCCGGAAGCACGGGCGACCAATCGCCAATAGTCGGCATCTTATCGAGTTTCAGATAATTGATATTCATGTGGCCGTAGAGTTCGTGCGTCGAGTCGAGCTCGAACGTGTCCACTTCGCCGAGGACCTGTTTGCGCTGGCCCCAAGTGTTCATGTCGTCAAGCAAATCGAGCACGCGCACGCCCAAGCGCGGCTCCGAGAGATCCGCCGGCATCGCCTTCCAAGCGCCGCCCAGCCAAAGATCATCCTTGTGCCAATCTTTCTCTTTGTAGGAATCCGGGCAGGCGAAGGACGCTTTTATCCGGGGATGCGCGGTCCAAGCGAGCGCCTTCTCGCGTTTCAGAATTTCGACCATCTCGGCCTCGCTACCCGCGTGATAAACCGTGCCGTAAGGCGCGATCTCTTCCCTGAATGGGACATCGTTGCTCCGAACAAGCGTGAGGTAAATCGGCTTCGGAAAGAGGTAGAGCCAGTGCCCCGGATGCGTACCGGCCGGCGGCGGCATATTAAGCTGGGCATTCGCCTCTTCGCCCGGAATGAAAACGATCCGATTGTCCGAGTACTTCCGGCAAACATCGAACATCGCCTTGAGCTGCGGCAGGCGTTTGGGACCCGGATCATATGGATTGCCATCGCCATGGAACTCCGCGAGATGAACGAGGTTGACGTTCATCGCTTTGAAAATCTTCGCGACTTCGGCGCCGACAGGTTTGCCCGCCAGTTCGTTCATGGCGAGCCGCACATGCCAATGACTGGTGAAAGTGAAGCGGCCGTCCATGGGCTTGAAGCGATCGCCATTAGTGTAACGCTTGATCCGTTCCAGCACGGTTTCGGGTTTCTCAGCCGAGGCAAGGACGAATGCGCTCATGCGTTGTGTCTTGCCTGCCGGCGCGTCGAACCAAGGAATGAAGGCGCCTTGATGACCGGGGCCACCGGCGGGGTCTTGGCGGAGTCCGAACCGGCCTTTGCCGAATTGCGCGAACTTAAAGTTCACCGTGTGATCGCGCGGAAAGAAGAACGCATGCGGTGGCGGAAAAATAGCCACCGAACCAACGTCGGTTTCCCCGAAGATCGAGCGATTCCGAACCGCGACGGGCTGCGGTTCGCCAGCGACGGGCGAACGGATCCATTGATCGTTCACGTTCTCTTTCCAAGCGGCGGACTTCCATTGTCCCTCGAGTTGGAAATCATAGATGTAAGCTAAGAGCTTCTCTTGATTGTTCAGAGCGGCTTCCAGATGAACGAAGGGGCTTGCCGCGTAAATCCGCACGACCAAGTCGCCGGAGAACGGACCCGCCGTCAGTTTCGAGAACGTAATCGCCGCGCGGTTTCCGGCGCTTTCCACGCGCACGCCTTTGAGGTCGAAGACCGCTTCGTGCGTCTTGGTTTCGCGCGCGGCTGGTTTATCGAAGAAGATGTAGCGCTCATTTGGTCGTTCGATGCGCATACCGGTTCTGATCGTGAAGGCCGGTCGGACCGCTCGCGCGATTGTTTTGCCGCCCGCGTTGAGCGACTCCAACAGCGGCTTGGCCGGATCGAGCGAAAAGACCGCCGCGTGTTTGGCCCCGTCGGCCTCCCACTCGGCGCGCAGCGAAGTATCCCGCTGCGTGATTTCAATTCCGCAAGCCAGATCGAATTGCGAGAAGTCAACAGGCGCCGCGGCCGCGAGCATCAAAAGAAATGAAGCAATCGTTGTCATAGGAATACTGCTTTCTGGGTCAGCGAAACGTAAGCAAGCCGAGTGTGTTCCATCAAGAAAGAAGGTTGCACTTCTGGCTTTTGATTTGAACAGAAGATCGCGAAGGACGCGAAGATTGGGGCCTGCGCTCAACTATGGCGGCACCACCGCGACGGTTCACCAATACTAGTATTCCGTTTGTGAACCGAGAGTTATCGGTTGCGTCCAAACACTTGTCAGTCAGCTTTCGTGACTCGACCTGAGGGGACGGAACCGAAAGAAACAGGCCTTCTTAGGGCAACTGAAACATCCCGCCTAAGGCAACGCCCGTCCAGGCGCCCGTGTTAATTCCAACGTAAAGATGGCTGCCGGCGAGGTCATAGACCTGCCCAGCCGTTTGACGATCTCCTCTGGCGACAAGCTGCGGCCGCGTAGGCGAGGTTGTCCCTTACAATGAAACTGGAGGGAACGCCGCCCGACAACGAAGTGGGAAAACCACTTAACGCGGAACTCAACGTGGGTCTGGGCGTGCTTGGACTGCTAATATCATGTATCCCCCCATCGAAAAAGAGCCGATCGTTGGCGACCGCGAAAGAGTTCCGCCTTCGAGTATCGTTTACATAGGGCCCTTGAGCTAAAAGCTCGCGCACGATCTGTGCGCGTGTCAAACAGACACTGCTCTCTTGCGACGCACAGATGAGCATTGCCGAACACTCAAAGATGCTTTCATCATGCACTGGTGATGACTCACCGGTGCATCCCTAAGTTGTCGGCACATCGTAGCGGCGGGCATCCTGCCTGCCCTAGAGCCGAGGCATCCTGCCCGGCGGATCACTCGTATGCACTACAGCGCAGCCTCCTGGTTTCAAGCGTTGCTCCGGGCGGCAAGATGCACGCCCTCTACGGCAGGCGGGATGCCCGCCGCTACCGACAACTTCGGGACGCACTGATGGCTCACCGTATACCAGATTGAAAATCTTGCGCTCGCCTGTGCTTGCTGCAATCGATTTAAGGGGACTAATCTTTTGGGCATTGATCCACTGACAGGTCAAGTGACTCCACTGTTTCATCCGTGTCGCTTCGGCAAGCGTGCTCAACACCTGCAGTCGTTGGCGCTAAGGTCGGTGCCGAACTATGGCAACGACATCGACCAAAGCGCGAACCCAATCCCCCCCGTTTGAACCTCTGGCCCAACGCTTGAAAGCTTGGCGAGCGCACAGCACCCGCCGTAGACGTATTCCCGAAGAACTGTGGCAAGCGGCCGCCGAGCTGGCGCGCGTCCACGGATTGAACCGGGCCGCCGCGGAGTTGAAGCTCAACTACTGCGATCTGCAGCGTCGGATGGGTGGTGGCGCAAGGATCCGGCGTCGTGCAAAACCCACGCCGCACTTCGTCGAGGCGGCGGCACCCGTGGCCGCGGCCGTGGGTGAACAGGGCACATTGGAGTTGGTGCAGAGCTGGGGCCGATTGACGCTGCGACTGCCCAACGCCCGCCCCAAGGAGCTGCTGGCGATTGTCCAAGCGTTTCTCCGCCGCCGTTGATGATCCAGATCACGCCGCATATGCGCATCCTGCTGGCGGTCGAGCCCGTGGATTTGCGCAAAGGTATCGACGGGCTGGCGGCACTGATCCCGGCTGCTTCATTCCGACGTTTCTCAATGAGACGAGTGAAGGTGAACGTCACATTGTTTTTACGCAAAACGCACTCGCGGATAAGACTTACCTCGAATACATCAACTTCATT
>Ga0194128_10004073_pt1 | contig 21814 bp, 17 predicted proteins | sample TA2KigCa65mmetaG_FD_148650 | JGI IMG/M metagenome (GOLD analysis project Ga0194128, IMG submission 148650) | Freshwater microbial communities from Lake Tanganyika, Tanzania - TA2015037 Kigoma Deep Cast 65m | ecosystem: Environmental > Aquatic > Freshwater > Lake | place: Tanzania: Lake... | reverse complement strand
CCCGCCGGGCGGGGCCTGGGACGGCGCGGACGCCCGCGCCCCGTTGTCGCCGGGCGGCGGAGCCTCCTCCTCGGTCTCGAACCGCTCGAGCTCCTCGCTCGGGGCGATGACGTCGGTGACGTAGAGAAAGCCGTCGCGCTCGAGACCGAGGTCAACGAACGCCGACTGCATGCCGGGCAGCACCTTCGATACCCGGCCCTTGTAGAGATTGCCCACCACGCCGCGCTGCCGCTCGCGCTCGATGAAGACCTCGGCAACCTGATCGTCCTCGAGAATGGCGACCCGTGTCTCGTGGGCGCTCGAGGAGATGATCATCTCCTTGCTCATGCCCGTAATCTCTTGTCTGGAGTCTCAGGCCGCCGGACGCCCGTCCCGTATGGTCGCGCCCGGATCGGGTGTCGAGCGCCGCGCGCACGTACCCCGGCAGTCGGGCAATGCAGGACCAGAGACGAAGGACCAGAGACCAGAGACGCATCAATTCGTGAACCGCCGCATCCGCACGTTGAGGATCAGGCCGAACCCCGCCAGCGTCGCAATCATCGAGGATCCGCCGTAGCTCATGAGCGGAAGCGTCAGTCCCTTGACCGGCGCCAGGCCGGCCGACATCGTGATGTTGTAAATCACCTGGAACGTGAAGCTGGCCAGCACTCCCAGCACCAGGTATGCGCCGAGGCGGTCCTTCGCAAGCCGGGCCGCCTCGAGCGATCGCAGAATGACGAACAGATACAAGCCGAGCGCCACGATGACCCCGGCAAACCCCTGCTCCTCGGCCAGCACCGAGAAGATGAAGTCGTTGTGCGCGACGGGGAGGAAGCGCAGCTGGCCCTGCGTCCCCTCCGTGAATCCCTTGCCCCACAGCCCGCCCGATCCCACGGTGATGCGGGCCTGAATCTGCTGATACCCGGCGCCGCGGGCGTCCTGCTCCGGGTCGAGGAACGTGGCAATCCGCTCGCGCTGATAGTCCTCGAGCGCGAACTGCCACAGCACCGGCGTCGCCAGCAGCCCCACGATCGTCACCGCGCCGAGCAGGCGGATCGGCACGCCGGCCACGTAGACGACCGCCAGCGCGATCGGGATGAGCGTCGCCGCCGTGCCGAGGTCCGGCTGCTGCGCGATGATCACGAGCGGCACCGCCGTCAGCGCGGCCGCAACCGCGAGATCGCCGCGCGTGATGCCCCCGCGCCGGCTCTCGCCGAAGAACTTGGCGAGCACGAGCGCCAGCGCGGCCTTGACGAACTCCGACGGCTGCACGTTGAACATGCCCAGATCGATCCACCGCCGCGCGCCGCCCCGCACGGCGCCGAAGAAGAGCACGTAGACGAGCAGGCCGACGACCGCGATGTAGAAGAAGTGCGACTTGTCGGCCAGCGACCGATAGTCGATGCCCAGGCAAAAGACGAGCGCCGCGAGCCCCAGGACGATGCCGTAGATCTGCGTCTCGACGGTGCCGGTCCACCCGCCGGTCGCGCTGTAGATCTGGGCCAGGCCGATGCCGCTGAGCGTCAGCACCGCGATGAACAGGCCCCAGTCGACGTGGTGATAGAGACGTCGTTCGAACATTTACGAATTTACGAATTTACGAATTTACGAATTCACGAATTCACGAATTCACGAACCGCAATCCCAATCTGTCAATCCGTCCATCCGTCAATTCGTCAATACCTCCGTCGTTCCCGCCCTCGCCACGGGCGCGCCCAGCTCCACCGGCGCCGTGTCGGGGTCGGCCTCGCGCGGGATCGGCGCCGGCTTCGGCGTCAGCACGGGCAGCGGACGCCCTTCCTTCTTGGCGAAGTAGGTCTCGATGACGTGCTTGGCGATCGGCGCGCCGAGATAGCCGTGCTCGTTGTGCTCGCCGAAGACCACGCCGGCGATCTCGGGGTTGTCCCTCGGGGCGAAGAAGACGAACCAGCCGTGGTCGCGCAGGTCGAGCCCGCTGCCCCGGGCGGCCTGGCGCCCCTGGATCGAGATCACCTGCGCCGTCCCCGTCTTGCCGGCCACGTCGCGCCCCGGGATCCGCGCGCGGCCGCCGGTGCCGGCGGCGTTCACCGCCATCCACAGGCCCTCGTGCAGCGCCTGCAGCGTCTGCGGGCGAAAGGCGACCTGCGTGGCCGTGCCCGGCGGCGTCGCGAGCTTCCAGCCGCCGCCCTCGTCGACCGCGCGGACGATGTGCGGCGTGACGCGCGTGCCGCCGTTGGCGATCGTCGCCATCATCACGGCGAGCGACACCGGCGTCACCGTCACCTGCCCCTGGCCGATGGCCACCGAGATCGTCTCGCCCGGATACCACCGCTCGCCGGTCCGCTGCCGCTTCCACTCGGTCGACGGGACGATGCTCTCCTGCTCGTTGGGCAGATCGATGCCGGTCCTGCCGACCAGCCCCAGCCGCTCGGCCCACTTGTGGATGCGATCGACGCCCAGCATGTTGCCGAGCGTGTAGAAGTAGACATTGCACGACTTCTCGATCGCATGCCGCATGTCGATCGCGCCGTGGCCGCCCTTCAGGTGGCACAGGAAGTTGCGGCCGAAGAACGACGCGCTCCCCCCGCAATACACCTGGTGGTCGGGCGTCACCAGCCCCTCCTCCAGCGCCGCCGTCGCCACGACGAGCTTGAACGTCGACCCCGGGGCGTAGCGCCCCTGGATGGCGCGGTTCTGGAGGGGGCGCAGCCGGTCGCTGTTGAGCGACGCCCAGGTGGCGGCGTCGATGCCCGCGGCGAAGTCGTTGGGATCGTAGGCGGGCAGGCTGACGAGCGAGAGCACCTCGCCCGTGCGCGGCTCGAGGATCACGGCCGAGCCATTGAAGCCGGCGTGGCGGAAGCCGTCCTCGGCGGCTTTCTGCAGGTCGTAGTCGATCGTGAGCTGGACGCGGCGCCCTTCCTGCGGCGGCACTTCCGCCTCGGTCCGAATCTCGCGGCCGACGCTGTTGACCACGACGCGGCGGGCGCCGTCCTGGCCCATGAGCAGGTCGTTGTAGGCGCGCTCGACGCCCGACTGCCCGATGATCGCGCCGATGCGCACGCCGTCGCCGATCTGCCCCTCGCTCGCCTCGCCGACGTAGCCGAACACGTGCGCCGCCAGGGCGTCGGTCGGATACTGGCGCGTCGGCACCTGCTCGACCACCACGTCGGGCAGCTCGAAATCGAGCCGGCGCGCCATGATCGCCGCCACCTGCGAGAGCGACGCGTCCTCGATGACGACGATCGGCCGGTAGGTCGGCTCGTTGCGGTGCCGCTCCACGATCTGACGCACGACGCCGACGTCGAGCCCGGCCACCTCGGCCAGCAGCGCGGTCGTGCGGGCCAGATCCCGCGTGTGCTCGCGGACGATCGAGACGGTGAAGGAGTGGCGATTCTCGACGAGGACCCTGCCGTTGCGGTCGAACAGCACCCCCCGCGGCGCCCGCAGCGCGAGCGTCCGCTGATGGTTGTTCTCCGCCATCTCCTGGTAGCGCGCGTTCTGGATGATCTGCAGCACCCAGAAGCTGATCGCCAGCGCCGCGAACGTCACGACGACGCTGACCTGGAGCACCATCAGGCGCACGGCAATCCGCCGACGATCTTCGGTGAGGGCCACTGCTGGGTCTCGAGTCTCGAGTCTCTTGTCTCTAGTCTCTGGTCTCGCGTCTCTCGTCTGGTCTCTCGTCTCTCGTCTCTGGTCCGACCAGAGACCAGAGACGAGAGACTAGAGACGACGCTTCATCCGCCGCCGCTCGACCATGCCGGGGAGCGACTCCATCAGCGTGAAGGCGATCAGGCCGACCGCTGCGTTCCCGAGGGCCTGGCTGACGATGGCCGCCCAGGGCGAGGGGAACGACCGCAGCCCGAGCAGCACGTACAGCCCCATGAACAGCGCCGCGTGCACGGCCGTCGCCGCCAGGAAGATCACGAGCCGCGGCAGCGCCGCCGTCACGATGAATTGCTGGCCGATCGCGCCCGCCAGAAACCCGACCACCGACTTGGCCAACCCGCCAATCCCGATGATGCCGCTCGACAAGGCATCCTGGACGAGTCCGGCCAGGCTCCCGGCGAACATGCCGGTCACCGGCCCGCTGGTCAGCGCCACGTAGACGACGACGACCAGCACGAGATCGAGCGCCGCCGTGCCGCCGACGAGAACCCGCGCCAGGGTCGTCTGCAACGCGAGCGCCAGGGCGATCGCGATGAGGACCCCGAGCGCCCTCATGGACCTTCATCGAGCGCCGGCGGTTGCGTCAGCACGACCAGCACCGCCTCGAGCGACGAGAAGTCGACCGCCGGGCGGACGCGGATGGCGCTGAACGCTCCCTGCCCCCGCTGCATAGATTCTATCTGACCTATGACAAAGCCCTTAGGGTAAATGCCGTCGATGCCCGACGTCACCACGGCGTCCCCAACCTGAACATCGGCGGCTCCCGAGATGTACTCCAGCCGCAGCGCCCCGCCCGTGCCGACGGCGACGCCCTGCGCGCGGGATCGCTCCACCAGCGCGCCGGCCGCCGCGTTGCGGTCGATGAGCAGCTGCACTTTGGCCGCCCGGGCGGTCGGCGTAATCACCCGCCCCACCACCCCCGCGGGGGCGATGACCGCCAGGTCGGCGCGCAGCCCGTCGGCGGTGCCCTTGTCGACCGTGATCGTCCGGAAATCGGGGCTGGCGCCGCCGGCGATGATGGCGGCGGCCACCGTCGGCAGCTCCGCGTCGGAGCGGAGCTTCAGGAGCCCCTCGAGCGTGCGGGCGTGCTGCGCGAGCGCCCGCTCCTGCTGCAGCCGCACCTGGAGCTGCGCCACCTCGGTGCGCAGCCGCTCGTTCTCGTGGCGGACCTCCTGCAGCGCGACGTAGTCGCTCCACGACGCCTGCATGCCGCCGATCGCCGTCGAGGCCGCGCGCTGGACCTCGGCGAACATGCCGAAGGCGACGGCCTCGAGGACCGGCACGCCCCGCTCGGTGGTCACCTGGGCGGAGATGAGGACGATGTGCCCGATCGTCAGGCCGATGAAGAGGTACCCGGTACGCTGGCGGATGTCTAGCAGCGCCATGTCAGTCGGCAGTCGGCAGCCGGCAGTCGGCGGCAGCAGGCATCGACGGGTCGAGGGCGGCCCAGGGCGTGTCCGTTCTGCCGACTGCCCACTGCATCCTCCCTGCTAATCGATCGAGATCTTCCGAAGCAGGTTGAAATCCGACAGCATCTTGCCGGCCCCGAGCACCACCGAGGAGAGCGGGTCCTCGGCCATCGCGAGCGGCAGGCCCGTTTCCTCGCGGAGCCGCTTGTCGAGGTTCTTGAGCAGCGATCCGCCGCCGGTCAGCACGATGCCGCGATCGACGATGTCGGCCGAGAGCTCCGGCGGCGTGCGCTCGAGCGCCACGCGCACGGCGTCGACGATGACGTTGACCGTCTCGGCGAGCGCCTCGCGGATCTCCTCGTCGGTGATGGTGATCGTCTTGGGGACGCCCTCGATCAGGTGGCGCCCCTTGATCTCCATCGTCATCTTCTCGTCGAGCGGAAACGCCGAGCCGATCTCCATCTTGATCTGCTCGGCCGTGCGCTCGCCGATGAGCAGGTTGTACGTCTTCTTGATGTACTGGATGATCGCCTCATCCATCTCGTTGCCGGCCACGCGCACCGCCTTGCTGTAGACGATGCCGGCGAGGGAGATGACGGCGATGTCGGTGGTGCCCCCGCCGATGTCGACGATCATGTTGCCGGAGGGCTCGGTGATCGGCATGCCGGCGCCAATCGCCGCGGCCATCGCCTCCTCGACCAGGTGCACTTCGCTGGCCTTGGCGCGGTACGCGCTGTCCTTCACCGCGCGCTTCTCCACCTGCGTGATCTCCGACGGCACGCCGATGACGATGCGGGGGCGCACCCAGACGTTGCGGTTGTGCGCCTTCTTGATGAAGTAGGTCAGCATCTTCTCGGTGACTTCGAAGTCCGCGATGACGCCGTCCTTCATCGGCTTGATGGCCACGATGTTGCCCGGCGTGCGGCCGAGCATCTCCTTGGCGTCCTTGCCCACGGCTTCGACGCGGCCGTTGATCTTGTTGATGGCGACGATCGACGGCTCGTTGACGACAATCCCCTTGCCGCGGGCGTAGACGCACGTGTTGGCGGTCCCGAGATCGATCGCCAGGTCGTTGGAAAACAGCGAGAAAAACGAGCCCAAACCCACCGTTACGTGCCTCGCTCAGCCATGAGAATGCCGTTCTTGCCGGAGTCCTTGACGCGGTACATCGCCCGATCGGCCGCCAGTAAGAGTTCTTCGGCCGATCCGGTCACGTCCGGCAGCGTCGCCACGCCGATCGAGGCGGTCAGGTGGAGGCCAAAGCCGTCGGACTCGAGAAAGCGAAACCGCCGCAGCCGCTCGCAGATGCGCTCGGCCACGAACATGGCACCCTCCCGCCCGGTATCGGGCAGGATGACGGCGAACTCGTCGCCGCCGAACCGCGCCACGACGTCGGTCTCGCGCGCGCAGGTGCGGATGACGGCCGCCACCTCGACGAGCGCCTTGCTCCCCGCCAGGTGCCCATGGTCGGTGTTCACGTTCTTGAAGCCGTCCATGTCGATGAACAGGAGCGACAGGGGGCGGCCGCTGCGCACCGACCGCTTCTCCTCGCGCCGGAGCACGAGATTGAGATAGCGCGAGTTCGACAGCCCCGTGAGGTCGTCGGTCACCGAGAGCGCCTCCGCGCGCTGCAGCGTCAGCGCGTTGTCGAGCGCAATGGCCACCGGCTCGAGGACCATCCGCAGCGTGGTCAGCACGGTCGACCCGAGCGCCGGCGCCGCGGCCGAGGGGCGCGGGTCGAGGCCGACGAGCACGCCGACGGTCCGGCTGCGGGCATTGAGCGGGAACGCCAGGGCCGTTCCGACCACCCCGCCGTCGAGCCGCGGATCCTTCGCCAGATTCGCGGCCATCAGCTCGACCCGCTGCTCGGTCACCCAGCGCGCCACCCCGGACACCGACGGACCGAGCGCGGGACCGAGACCCTTGTCGGCGAGCACCGTGAGCTGGCCGGCCAGGTCGGGCGCGACCACGGCCCAGCACGGCGCGGGGATCCACGCGTCGGCCTGGCGCACGAGCCAGGTCGCGACCTGCTGCGGGTCGAGCGTGGCGTTCGCGTCGCGAACCGTGTCGATGACGAGCGTGGGACGCCCGAGCTGCGATCGCAGCGCACGGAGCCTGGCCTTGACACGGCCGGAGAAGTCGAGGCGGCGGACACCGCGAGCCATGGGGTGCGCGACGTCAAGCTGGGTGGAGATCGGTGTCACCGCTTACAGTGGCGGGGGCGCAGTCGGGCATGCATCAGGCGGCGCGGAACGCCGCTAAGTTCTTCTAAACTGGCCTGATATTACCACGGCTGCAGGCTTTAGGCTTTGGGCGTCTGGCGTGTAAGATGGTGGCTCGCCTACGGCCACGACAGGATTGTCCTTATGACCATGCTCGACCGGATGCGGCGGCACAAAGGGTGGCTCAAGTGGAGCCTGGCCCTGGTCGTGCTCGCCTTCATCGTGTTCTATATTCCCAGCTTTCTCGACGACCCGACGGCGGTCGGCGTCGGCGTCGCGCCGGGCGAGGTGGTCGCGGACGTCGAGGGGCAGACGGTGACCGTCGCCCAGTTCCGCCAGCGGTACAACGCGCAGATCCAGGCGTACCGGGCGGCGTACGGCGGCCAGCTCAGCGATCAGCTGCTCCGGCAGCTCGGCATCGAGCAGCAGATCCTGCAGCAGATGGTCGACGAGCAGGCGGCCCTGGTCGAGGCCGAGCGCCACGGCATCGCGGTGAGCGACGAGGAGCTGGCGCAGCAGATCTTTGCGATCCCCGGTCTCCAGGAGAACGGCCGCTTCATCGGCGAGCAGCGGTACGAGCTCATCCTCCGGAGCCAGGTCCCGCCCATGACGAAGGCGATGTTCGAGGAGAACCTGCGGCGGAGCATGATGATCGACAAGCTGCGCGCCGCGTTGACGGACTGGCTGGCGGTGTCGGACGCCGAGGTCGAGCGCGAGTTCCGGCTGCGCAACGAGCGCGTGCGGCTGCAGGTCGTCGCGCTGACCGCCGAGGCATTCCGAAGCCAGGTGACGGTCAGCGACGCCGACGTCGCCGCCTACTTCGAGTCGCGCGAGGAAACCTACCGCGTCGGCGAGCAGCGCAAGGTGCGGATGCTCCTCCTCGATCGCGAGGAGGCGGAGAAACGCGTCATCATCCCCGCCACCGAGGCGCAGCGCTACTACAACAACAACATCAATCTGTACCAGACGCCCGACCAGATCCGCGCCAGCCACATCCTGCTGACCCTCGCGGGGAAGGATGAAGCCGCCGTGCGGAAGCAGGCCGAGGAGCTGCTGCAGCAGGTCAAGGCCGGCGCCGACTTCGCGGCGCTCGCGAAGAAGTTCTCCGAAGATCCGGGGTCGCGCGATCAGGGCGGCGATCTCGACTACTTCGGCCGCGGACGCATGGTGCCGGAGTTCGAGGCGGCCGCCTTCGCGCTGGAGCCGGATCAGGTGAGCGATCTGGTCCGGACGCAGTTCGGCTTCCACATCATCAAGCTGGCCGACAAGAAGCCGGCCCTGACCCGCCCGTTCGAGGAGGTGCGCCCCCAGATCGAGGAGCAGCTGCGCGGGCAGCGGGCGGGCGAGCAGCTCGCCGCGCGCGCCGCGGACCTCGCCAACCGGATCGAAGACGCCGAGGATCTCGAGAGCGTGGCGCGCGAGTCGGCGCTCACCGTGACCGAGAGCGATTTCTTCGGCCGCGAGGATCCGATCCCGGGACTGGGCGTCGCGCCGCAGGTCGCGGTCGAAGCCTTCGAGCTGGAGGACGGCCAGGTGAGCGCGCCGATCGAGTCGCCGCGCGGCCCGGTGTTCATCACGCCGGCCGGGCGGCGCGACCCCTACCTGCCGACGCTCGACCAGGTGCGCGACCGCGTGCGGAACGACGCCATCCGGGATCGGGCGACGGAGCTGAGCCGGCAGCGGGCCGTGCAGATCGCATCGGCGCTGCGCAGCACCGCCGACTTCGCCGCCGCGGCGAAGGCGCAGGGCTTCCCGACCAGGGACACGCAGCTCGTGCCGCGGGGGTCACCGCTGCCGGACATCGGCGTGAGCGCCGAGGTCGACAAGGCCGCCTTCAGCCTGCCGGTCGGGGACGTGAGCGATCCGATCACGACCGGTGACGCCACCGTGATCGTCCGCGTCGCGGAACGCGACGAGGTCACGCCGGAGGAGCTGGCCCAGGGCAAGGAAGCCTTCCGCGAGCAACTGCTGTCGGATCGCCGCGGCCGCTTCTTCACCGCCTACATGGCGCGCGCGAAGGAGCGGATGCAGATCGAGATCCGGCAGGACGTCGTGCAGCGGATGCTCGCGGCGGCGGCCCCGCTGTAGGAGACCTTTCGCTCCAGTAGGCAGTAGGCAGTAGGCAGCGGTGCCTGGATTCCGTTTCTGCCTACTGCCTACTGCCTACTTCGCAAACACCACCGGCATCAGCGCGAGCGGCTCGCCGCGACGGAAGAGGCGCAGCGGCGCGGTGAGCGCGGCCATGGCCCGCAGGTCCGACCCTGCCGCGACCGATCCCCAGAGACCCGCCCCCGAGGCCTGGAGACGCTCGGTGAGCGCCTCGTACAGCGTTCGGCGTGGCGGGTAGGTGACGAGCTCCACGTCCTCGTCGGCGGGAATGCCGGCGCGCTCCTTCGCGATCGCGACGGCCCGATCGAGGCCTCCGAGCGCGTCGACCAGTCCGCGTTCCTGCGCCTGCCGCCCCGTCCAGACGCGCCCCTGGGCCACAGCGTCGATCTCCTCCGGGCGCAGGCGCCGCGACGCGGCGGCCTTGTCGACGAAGTTCCGATAGAAGCCGTCCATGTAGGCCGCCAGCTTGGCGCGCTGCTCCGGCGTGAACGGCGCAAAGGGCGAATCGATGCCGGCGTTGCGTCCCGAGGTGACGGTCTCGGTCGTGACCCCGAGCTTCTCCATCGTGCCGGCCAGCGCAAACTTCCCGCCGTAGACGCCGATCGACCCGGTCAGCGTCGCGGGCTGCGCCACGATGACGTGCGCCGGCATCGACACGTAGTAGCCGCCCGACGCGGCCAGGTCCGACATCGAGGCGACCAGCGGGCGCGCGGGGTCGCCGTCGCGCGTGATGGTCAGCTCGCGCCAGATGACGTCGGAGGCGACCGACGATCCACCCGGGCTGTCGACCCGCACCACGATGGCACGGATGGAGTCGTCTTCACGAATGCGCCGGAGCTGCTCGACCACCGTGTCGGAGCCGGCGGTGGGCCCGTTGACCGCGTCGTACGAGCTGCGCCCGGAGACGATGAGGCCGGACACGTAGAGGACGGCAATCCGCGACCGCGGGCGGATGCCCGCCGCCGCCGGGCTGACGCGCTGGTAGGTGGACTCCTCCAGCAGCTCGTGCGCGCGGTCGCCCTCCTTCAGCACCGCGACGCGATCGTCGAGCTGGTCGAGGTACGCGAGGTCGTCGACGAGGCCCGCCCGCTGCGCCTCGTCGGGCGAGAACGGCCCCTCGTCGAGCAGCCGCCGCACTTCGTCCACGTCCTTGCCGCGCGCCTCGGCGATGCCGCGGATCAGCTGATCGTAGAGATCGCGATTGAGCGACTCCGTCATCTCGCGATGGGCCGGCGTGAACCCGCGCTCGGTGAGCGCATTCGGCGCGGTCTTGTACGCGCCGACGCGGACGAAGTCGGGGTAGGCGCCGATCCGATCGAGCGTGCCGCGCAGGAACAGCTCGTACGACGCAACCCCCGTCAGATCCAGCGGGCTGGTCGGCAGCAGGACGACGCGGTCGGCGGCGCTCGCCAGGTAGTACTCCCGGTCGCCCCCGTACTCCAGGTAGGCAATGACCGACTTGCCCGACTGCCGGAAGTCGAGAATGGCGTCGCGCAGCTCCTGCAGCTTGCCCCAGAAAGGCGTGTCGAGCGCCGTGGGACGGAGGAGCACCGCGGCGATCCGCGGATCGCGCTTGGCCTTGCGCAGGCTCTCCACGAAGCCGCCCAGACTCGCCGCGTCGCGCCCGAGCACCTGCCCGACGACATCGTCCGGCTGGCGTTCGAGCAGCTCGCCGCCGGGCCGGACGACGAGCGTGGCGCGGCCCGGCACGGAGGGCCCGCGGGTCGTCAGGAAGTACAGGAGCAGGATGCCCGTGATCGAGACGGCGGCAGGGAACCCGATCAGCGTCAACACGAGTGCGACGGCACGGCGGAAAGCCACGGGGGGACCTCCTTGCAATTGTCAGTCGTCAGTTGACTGACAGTTGACCGTGACCGTTGTCGCCTGTCAACAGCCGCGAGCGCTCGACCGCGTCTGACAACTGCCGGCGTCACCTGTCAACGGACGACGAACAACCATATAATGCGCACATGCACCGTAGTTCCACCGTCATCGCGGCCGCCGCGGCGCTCGTCGGCGTGATCGGGTGCGGCGGCACCGCAGAACGAGGCAACGTGACAGAGCTCATCAGGCACGACGCGCGGGTCGGCACCGGCGCCGAGGCGCAGGCGGGCCGGACCGTGACCGTCCACTACACCGGCTGGCTCTACGACGCGTCGCGCCCGGACCAGAAGGGCGCGCAGTTCGACAGCTCGCGCGATCGCAAGGAGCCGTTCTCGTTCAATCTCGGCGCCGGCGAGGTCATTCAGGGCTGGGACCAGGGCGTCGCGGGGATGCGCGTCGGCGGGCAGCGGACCCTGACCATCCCGTCGGATCTCGGGTACGGCGCGCGTGGCGCCGGGGGCGTGATTCCGTCGAACGCGGCGCTCGTGTTCGACGTCGAGCTGCTCGAGGTCCGATAGCGCCGGTGCCGATGCAGCAGGACGGGGGCGTCCACGACGATCCGGTCGTCGTGACCGGAGCGGGCGGCTTCATCGGTGGGCACCTCGTCGGCGAGCTGCGCCGCCGCCGCCACGCGCGGATTCGCGCCGTGGACGTCAAGCCGTTCGAGCAGTGGTTCCAGCGGTTTCCGGATGCCGACAATCGATGCCTCGACCTGCGCCGGCTGGACGCCTGCCACGAGGCCGCCGCCGGCGCGCGCGCGATCTACAACCTCGCCTCGGACATGGGCGGGATGGGGTTCATCGAGACGCACAAGGCCGAGTGCATGCTCTCGGTCCTGATCAACACCCACATGCTGCTCGCGGCGCGCGACGCTGGCGCCGAGCGCTACTTCTACTCCTCGTCCGCCTGCGTGTATGCCGCCGACAAGCAGACGACCGCCGCGGTGACCCCGCTCAAGGAAGAGGACGCGTATCCCGCGATGCCCGAGGACGGCTACGGGTGGGAGAAGCTGTTCGGCGAGCGGATGTGCCGCCACTTCCGCGAGGATTTCGGCCTCGAGACGCGCGTGGCGCGCTATCACAACGTCTACGGGCCCCACGGCACCTACGATGGCGGGCGCGAGAAGGCGCCGGCGGCGATCTGCCGCAAGGTGATCGCGGCCAAGCTCGCGGGCGCCGGCGAGATCGAGGTCTGGGGCGACGGCCGGCAGACCCGCAGCTTCATGTACATCGACGATTGCCTGTACGGCACGTGCGCCCTCATGGCGAGCGATCTCCACGAGCCGATCAACCTCGGCAGCGACGAGCTCGTGACCATCGACCAGCTCATCGACATCGTCGAGGAGATCGCGGGCGTGCGGCTGACGCGGCGCTACAGGCTCGACGCTCCCCTGGGCGTGCGCGGCCGCAGCAGCGACAACGCGCGCATCCACCAGGCGCTCGGCTGGGCGCCCTCGACGCGGCTTCGCGACGGCATGGAACGGACGTATCGCTGGATCTACGACCAGATGATCACGCCCGCCGCGCGGCGCCGCGTGTATGCCTGACTGAGCCTCCCCGCCCGTCCTGCCGCCCGGATTAACGTGAAATCCGGGTGGATCCGATGAGAAACAATGGGAAGTGGGAACGGGATGACCATCGCCTGGGGACGGCTCGCGATCGTGCTGCTGGCACTCGCGTGGAGCGGGTGCGAGCAGGCCTCGCTCTTCGCGCCGACAACAGCCACGATTTCCGTCGCCTCGCAGATCAGGACGCTGCCGCCCGGCGGAAGCGCCGAGGTCACGGCCTTCGTGGCGCAGCAAGGGGGCGCGCCCGTGCTGAACGGCACGCTGGTGCGGTTCACCGCCTCGCTGGGAACCGTCAGTCCCGAGGCGGTCGAGACGCGAAACGGCGTGGCCGTGACCCGCTTCACGGCGGGCAACGCACCCGGCGTCGCCGAGGTGCGCGCCACCTCGGGCGGCACCGGCACGGGGACTTCGTCTACGGCAACCAACGTCGTCCAGATTTCAATCGGGGACGCCGCGGTGAACACCGTCAGCCTGCGCGCCGAGCCCACCAGCCTCGCCCCAGCGGGCGGATCCACGGAACTGGTCGCCGTCGTCGTGGGCGCGACCGGCGGCGCCCTCGAGGGCGTGACCGTCCGGTTCACGACCGATCAGGGGACGCTGAGCGCGCCGTCGGCCGCGACCAACTCGAACGGAGAGGCGCGGACGACGCTCACCACTCGACAGCAGGCGGTGGTCAGCGCGACGGCCGGGACCAAGTCGAGCAACAATCTGACCGTGGCCGTCCGCGCCGGACCGATCGTGTCGGTGTCGTGCGCACCGGCCGGCGGCAGCCCCGGGTGCACGACGCTCCAGGCGGGCGCCTCGACCAACTCGGTCACCGTGGTCTTCACCGTCTCCCGGGCGAGCGGATCGAGCGCCCTCAGCTCGTCGACGATCGATTTCGGCGACGGTAGCACGGAGAACCTGGGCTCGATTGCCAGCGGCACGGCGACGACGACGCACAGCTACACCGGGCCGTCGGGCACCTCGCCCAGGTCCTATACCGCCACCGCCCGGGCAACGGATGTCAACGGCGACACCGCGTCGAGCTCCGTCGGCGTCGTGGTGGCGGCGCGAACGCCGCTCGCCGTCTCGCTGACAGCCTCGACCGGCACCTCGGTCGCGGGGGTCGGCAACACGACGACGTTCACCGCCACGGTCACCCCGTCCACAGGCGGCGCCGACGTGGTCAAGAGCTACAAGTGGGATTTCGACGATGACGGCGACACCGACGCCACGACGACGTCGAACACCACGACGCGCAATTACACGACGAACGGGCGGAAAACGGCGACAGTGACGGTCGAGACGACGGACGGCCGCTCCGCGACCGGCCGTGTGGAGTTCATCATCTCCGGGATCTGACGCCGCGCGAGGGTTCGTGGAACGGCAGCAGAACTGGCGGACCGGACCGGGTGGCACTAGAATGACGAGGGCTGTGTGCGACCCTCATCGGCGAGCTCGCGTGTCGACATGAGCCGCGATCCTGGCGCCGCCGCCACCGACGCGCTGACCACCCTGTACACGAGGAGCGTCTTCCTCGCGGCGCTCGACAAAGAGATTCACCGCGCCGATCGGTTCCGACATCACTTCGCGCTCATCCTGCTGGAGGTCGATCGCCTCTCCGAGATCAACGCCACGTTCGGCGACGGCGTCGGCGATCGCGTGCTCGAGCGGGTCGGGATCAGCATCCGGAACTACTTCCGCGAGACGGATTGGGCGGCGCGCATCTCCGGCGGGACCTTCGGCGTGCTCCTGCCGGAAACGGAACGGTCCACCGGCGAGCGCCTGGCCGACGGCATCCGGTCCATGATCGAGCAGCGCCTGCCGTTCGAGAACCATCAGACCGGGCAGATGTTTCCAGTGACCGTGTCGGTCGGACTGGTCATCGCGCAGTCGATCGTGCGGAACGTCGGCGCGGACGGCCTGCTCGCCGAAGCGAGGGCGGCCGTCGAGCGCGCCAAGCAGAAAGGGTGCAATCGCGTGGAGCAGGTGGACGCCAAGTCGGCCCCGCCGGCGCCGCCGCGCGCGGGCGCACCGAGCGCCTGACGAGGTTCGAGACGCCACGGGACCGACACGCGTCCAGCGGCGTAGTGTAGGGTAGCGCCCTTCACGTTATGAGTCCGGCAGCTCGCGTGCGCGTGGGCGCAGTGCCGGCCGCGGTACTGCTGATGGCGGCGGCCTGCGCAGGCACCGTGAGTCAGTCTGCCTCGGCCGAGCCGCGCTCGCTGGCAGGACTCTGGGCCTTTCAACCGGGCGACGATCCGGCCTGGGCCGAGCCCGGGTTCGACGATCGCAGCTGGACGCGCCTCCGCGTGCCGGGGAGCTGGCGGCGTCCGGGCTACAACTACCTCTCCGGCATCGCCTGGTATCGGCTTCGCGTACCGCCGGTCTGGCCCGGGCAGGAGACGCTCGGTCTCACGCTGGGCCGGATCGACAGCGCCTACGAGCTGTACGCCGGCGGGCAGCGCCTGGGCGGCGTCGGCGCCCTCCCTCCCCGTCCCCGCATCGCGTACGATCGGCACCACATCTACGCGCTCCCGCCGGGCGTCCGGCAGCCCGATGGCTCGCTGGTGCTGGCGCTGCGGGTCTGGCGCGCCCCCCAGTTCTTCTCCATGGCCGCCGGCCCCATCGACGGGCCGTTCGAGATCGGCCCGCTCAGCGATCTCCTCGACCGGGCCCGGCTGGCCGAGGCGCTGGATCTCGCGCTCGTGCTGGTGTTCCTGCTCGTGGCCGTCGGCTGTCTGGCCCCTCGGGGGCGGGCGGGATCCGCCCGGGACCACACTTGGTTCGGGATCCTCGCGTTGCTCGCGGTCGTCTACGGCTTCCTGCGCACGCAGTCGAGAGACCTCGTCCTGGACGACTTCGTGGTGCTCACCAAGATCGAGCATGGCGTGCTCTGGGCGGCTCCCGCGGCAATCCTCCAGTTTCTGTGGGCATTCTTCAGGCAGCCCCATCCCGGGTGGCTCCGGCCGGTCCAGATCGCGTTTGTGGCCATCGCCTCGGTGATCCTGCTGACGCCCGGTCTGGCGGTTCCGCTGGCGCTGGCACCCGTGCTGCAGATTTCGGTCGTCCCGCTCCTCGTCGTCTCGATGGGGCTGGTGGTCCGGCGGCTCCACGCCGGCGATCGCGAGGCGCGCATCATGGGCGTCGGCATCGTCCTCCTGGGGGCGACGATCGTCCACGACGTGCTCGTCGAGCGCGACGTGCTGGCGGCTCCGCAGGCGGCCCTCTACGGCTTCGCGGCCCTGGTCGCCGGCATGATGGCGACGCTGGGCAGGCGATTCCAGAACGCGCTGCGCGACCGCGATGCCCTCACCCACGAGTTCGAGGACCGTGTGGCGGTCCGCACGCGGGAGCTGAGCACCGCCTATCGCGAGATGGAGGAACGGGCCCTGTGGGACGGGCTGACGCAGATCCTGAGCCGTCAGGCGATCCGCGACCGCGCGGAGAGCGAACTGGCGCGGGCCCGCCGCTACCGGACGCCGTTCGCGCTCGCGATCATCGACATCGATCACTTCAAGAGCGTGAACGACACCAGGGGACACGCCGCCGGCGACAGCGTGCTCGTCGAGATCACGAAGCGGCTCGTCCAGGCGGTGCGGGCATCTGACGACGTCGGGCGCTGGGGTGGCGACGAGTTCGTCGTGCTCATGCCGGCCACCGATGTGCGCGAGGCGGCCAAGGTGGGCGAGCGGCTGCGGAGCCTGGTCGCCGCAACCCCCGCCACGCTCGGGAACGACGCGGTCCAGACGATGACGGTGAGCGTGGGCGTCACCGCCGTCGACGCGACGGCCGCCGAGTCGCTCGACTTCGAGACGCTCGTCGCCCGCGCGGACGAGGCGCTCTATCGCGCCAAGGCGGATGGCCGCAACCGGGTCTCGGTCGGAGAGATCGGCGCGGCCTCGGCCGGTCAGTCAGAACTCGAGCTGTGACAGGTACGCGAAGCCGGTCATCGCGTACTCCCACGGGGCGTCGCGCCGGTGGTCGTTGACGAAGTAATGGCTCACGCCCGCCTGCCGTGCACGCGCGAGAATGCGGGGCAGGTCGAGCTGGCCCGCCCCGAGATCGACGGGCGTGTGCGCGGGTCCGGCCGCGGCGTCGTTGAGATGGAGGCTCACGACCCGGCCGCCCAGTCGGGCGATCTCCTGCAGGGGATCGCGGCCCGCCCGCGCCAGCGTGGACAGATCGAGCTGGAGCTTCACCAGCCGCGCGTCCGTGTTCAGCAGCATGTACTCGTAGGGCACGAGCGCGCCGCGGGGCCTGAAGTCGTCTGCATGAGGCTGAAGCACCAGCTGCAGGCCCGCTCCCTGGGTGATCGTGCCCGCCGGGTTCAGCAGGTCGGCCACGCGCTTGTAGCCGTCGGGCGTCGCGCGCTGCTCCTGCGGAATCTCGCCGCACACGACATGGCGAGTGCCGAGCACCTGGCACTCCCGCAGCAGCACCCGCCAGTTGGAGAACAGATCCGGCATCCGCACGTGGCGGGACGGCGCGCTCAGCCCGAGTCGCTCCAGGAGCCGGCGGGTGGTCAACGGATCCGCTCCGCTGCCGAGCGCTCCGAGCTCGACATCGCGGTAGCCCACGCCGGCGATCTGGCGCAGCGCGTCCCCGGGATCCGCGCCGACGGCGGCGCCCAGACCGGCGAGATGGAAGCCGACCCTGGCGAGCCGCTCGCCGCGCGCCTGCTCGCGCGCCGGCCCGAGCAGCGCGAGGGCGGTCAGGCCGACGAAGGTCCGACGATGCATGGATGTTCGTCTTATGTTCGCCTTAGAATCGCCCGCCGCAACGTGCCCGCTAATTCCCCTACAGTACGCTAGAATCCCTCAGGAACTCTAATCAATTCAACGTCTTGCACGGAATGACGCCCTCCCGCACAAGCGGCCGGGTGGCAATTTGTGCAACGCTGAGCACTAAAGCGTAACCTCAAGAACGACGAGAAGATACGTGGACCCAGACGTACGCGCGGACGCCACGATGGCCTCAAAACGGCGAAGTGATGACCGGCTGGCCCTGAAGGTCGGGGGCCTGTTGGGCGAGACCCTGATGGCGGATGGCGTCATCACCTCCGCCCAACTCGACCGCGCCTTGCGCGAGTCGAAGGCGCACCGGGAGCTCGTGGGCCAGGCGCTGGTGCGCCTGGGGTTTGCCAGCTCGGATCAGGTCCTGCGCGCCCTCGCGCGACAGGCCGGGGTGGACATCCTCGACATCGACGCCGCCCAGCTCGATGTGGATCTGATCCGCCGCTTCCCGGAATCGCTCCTTCGGATGCACAAGATCCTTCCGCTGAGCCAGGACGGCCACACGCTGACGGCGGCCACGGCCGACGTGGGCAACCTGGCCGGCGTGGACGAGCTCCGCCGCCGCTCGAAGCTGTTCGTAACGGTCGTCGCCTCGGAGGAGCGCCAGATTCTGGCGGCGCTCGACCGGGTCTACGGCCAGGCGGCCGGCCCGCGCGACGCCGAGGCACCGCGCCTCCCTGCCGCCGAGCGAGCGCGGCCGGCAGCCGTCGAACCCACGGAGGACGAGCGCCCCGCCATGCTGGTCGTGGACGAGCTGCTCCGCAAAGCGATCCAGGAAGGGGCGAGCGACATCCACATCGAACCACACGAGGACGTCGTCGTGACGCGCTTCCGCCATGACGGCCTGCTGCACGCCGGCCCCCGGCTGCCGCGCTCGACCTTCTCGTCGGTGCTGACGCGGATCAAGATCCTGGCGGACCTGAACATCGCCGAGAACCGGCTCCCCCAGGACGGGCGCATTCTGCACGAAGTCGACGGCCGGCGCCTGGACCTGCGCGTGTCGGTCTTTCCGACGATTCACGGCGAGAACATCGCCGTCCGCGTGCTCGACAAGAGCCGCAGCTTCGGCCTCGAGACGCTCGGGATGTCGGCGCCGCAGCTGGCCGTCTTCCGAAAGTGGATCAAGCGTCCGTACGGCCTGATCCTGGTCACGGGCCCGACCGGGTCGGGCAAGACGACGACGTTGTACTCCGCGCTCAACGAGATCAACTCGATCGAAAAGAACATCGTCACGCTCGAGGATCCGATCGAGTACGAGCTCGCCGGCATCCGGCAGACGCAGATCAATCCCCGGGCGGGACTGACCTTCCTGGTGGGTTTGCGCGCACTCCTGCGCCAGGATCCCGACGTGATGCTGGTGGGCGAGATGCGCGACCTCGAGACGGTGGAGATCGCGATCCGGTCGGCTATGACCGGCCATCTGGTCCTGTCGACGCTGCACACCAACGACGCGCTGGGCGCCATGCCGCGACTGCTCGACATGGGCGTCGCGCCGTACCTGATTGCTTCCTCCCTGACGGGCGTCATCGCGCAGCGCCTGGTGCGCGTCCTCTGCCCCGAGTGCAAGAAGAAGGTGTCTCCGGAGGAAGCCGGCGTGCATCGACTGGGCGACCTCGCGCGCCAGGTCTCGGCGGCGTTCGTGGGCAAGGGCTGTACCGCGTGCAATCGGTCCGGCTATCGGGGACGGACCGGCATCTTCGAGGTGCTGGGGCCCGAAGGCCTGAATCTGGCCGCGACGGGCAACGATCCGGAAACGCTGAAGCGCAAGGCCATCGAGAAATGCGTCTGGATGCCGATGGCCGATCAGGCCGCCGAGAAGATCTCGACCGGCATCACGACCGTCGACGAGGTGGTGCGTTCCGTCTTCAGTGAGGTGAACGGGTGATCGGCCAGCGGCTGGGCGTCGAGGTCGTGTTCGGGATGCTCATCGCGGTGACGGCGCGGTGGGGGCGCATCGTCGCAGCCGAGGCCACGCGGCTGCCGCCGGGCGACGTGCCGATCCGGACGTCGCGCCTCGCGGGACGCTTCGGGGGCGCACCCGTCCACCTGGTCCTCTCCGATCCCGACAACGTGCACCGGGTGCTGCTCCTCCCGCCGATGACGGCGCGCGAGCGGTCGGAAGTCGTGAAACGGGAGGTCGCGCGCGACGGCAGCGCGACGAAAGCCGCCGCGTGGCAGCTGGTCCGGCGGGTGGAAGTGGAGGGCCTGCAGAAGGACGAGCTGCTCCTCGTCGTCGTGTCGCCGGAGGCGCTGCAGCAGGGCGTGGATCCGCTGGTGAAGGGCGGCACGATTCCCCGCGCGGTCGTCACGGGTTCGGTGGCGCTGCTCGCGGCGGCGCGCGCCGTTGCGCCGTCGCTGCTCGATCGGCCGACGGCGCTCGTCCACTGGGGGACCGCCACCGTGACGATCATCGTGGTCTCCGATGGCGTCCTGAAGTTCGCCCGCATCATCGAGCCCCCCGCGGCGGCGATCGATCCCTTCGACTGGCTCCCGGTGGAAATCGATCGGTCGATGCGCCACTACGGCGTGCTCTCGCAGGGCGAGCGCGTCGAGCAGGTGATGGTGTCGGTGGCGGACGCGGGGTCGGCCAGTCGCCTCTTTGCGGGTGGCGAGCTGTCGGAGCGGCTGCGGATGCCGGTGACCAACCTGAATGCCCTGCTGGCGCCCGAGCTGCCGCGCCCGTGGGCCGCGGAGATGGCCGCTGGCGCATTCACGCTCGCCTACGGCGCGGCGCTCTTGTCGGGCGGCGACGCGCCGAACCTCTTGCCGGCCGATCTGACGTTGCAGTGGCGGTCGCGAAAGGTCATCGCCGCGGCCGCCGCCATCGGGGCGGCCGGCGTGCTCGTGCTCGCGGCGAACGCGGTCTCCACCGAGCAGCGCGCGCGGAGCCTGCGCGACCGGGTGCGGCAGACCCAGACGGCCCTGCAGGAGCAGCAGGCTCGACTCGCCCAGGATCAGGCCGCCGAGGCCGAACGCCAGCGCATGCGGGAGCTGGCGCGCTTGCTGGTGGACGATCCGCTCAACCTGATTCCGCCGGCGGACCCGCTGCGCGAGATCGCGCGCCTCGCTCCGCCTCAGCTGCGATTGGAGCAGATGACCGTGTCCGCCGACGGTCAGGGCTACGTCGTCAGCCTCGTCGGCCGGGTCGAACAGAGCGACGTGACGGAGGCCCACCGCGTGCTGAGCGAGTTCTACTACGGCCTGCGTGCGTCACCGCTGTTCCAGACGATCGCGATCCAGCAGAGTCCCCGCGAGGCGTCCCCGGCTCCGGCGCCGGCCGACGTCACGGCGACGCCGGCCGCGGCTGACCCGGCCGTCGCCGACGAGGGCGCTGCCGCCGAGCGCGCCTTGGCGTTCACGGCCGTGATGAGGCTCAGGAGACTCGCATGACGCCCCGGCTCCCGGTGACGGGCCGTGCCGCCGCGGCCATCGCGCTTGCGTTGGTGCTCAACGTGGGCGGCTATTTCGGTGTGGTAGCTCCGCGCGCACGCGAGGTCGCCAGACTCGCGGCGCAGTTGAGCGCCAGCTCGACGCCGACCCCATCGGCGACGACCGCGGCGCCGGTGACCGACGCCGAACGCGCCCGCTGGCAGGAGATCGACACGCTCGTGCGCCAGCGCTTCGTCCCGCCCGAGGATCAGATGCGTGTGGCGCTCGACGTGGGGCAGATCGCGCGGGCAGCGGGCGTGGCCGTCATCGACCTGCGGCTCGAGGGTGCGGGAGGCGGGCCTGGCGCATCCGGGGCCACCGAGCCGCCGACCCTGCCCTCGGCGACGCCGCCCAACCTGGCGGTCAATGCGGGCACCATCAGCATGAGCGCCCGTCACGGGTATCGCGAGCTGATCGACTTCTTGGACCAGATGGCCCGAGGCAACCGGTATGTCGCCCTGCAGACGCTCGACGTCCGGCGCGTGGGGAATTACCTGGAGAGCAATATCCGGCTGGCGTCGTTGAGGTGGACGGAGCCATGACCGCGAATCGCCGCCGCATGGTGCTGTGGGGGATTCTGCTGTGCAGCACCCTGTTCACGACTTATACGTGGTGGCCCACGGGCACGGGGCGCGGCGCGTCCGCCACGACGACAGCGCCTGCGGCATCCCCCGCCGCTGCGCCAGCCGCCGGGGCGACGGCCGCAGCCGGGGCCGCGACCGCACCCGAGGCGCCGCCGCTGACGCGGGAGGACCTGTCGGCGTGGAGGTCTCACCTGAGCGCAGTGCG
>Ga0194128_10004070_pt1 | contig 21820 bp, 21 predicted proteins | sample TA2KigCa65mmetaG_FD_148650 | JGI IMG/M metagenome (GOLD analysis project Ga0194128, IMG submission 148650) | Freshwater microbial communities from Lake Tanganyika, Tanzania - TA2015037 Kigoma Deep Cast 65m | ecosystem: Environmental > Aquatic > Freshwater > Lake | place: Tanzania: Lake... | reverse complement strand
CAGTCCGCGCCGATGGAGACCGAGACACCCTGCCGGTAGACGTCGGTCATCGGCGGAAAGTACCCGCGCTTACCGACGAGATACGCAGTGTGGCTCATGTGGGCGCCGGTATCCTTCATGATGCCGACCTCCTCCGGCGTCATGAAGACACAGTGCGCTCCGACGAACTTAGGCGAGAGATACCCGAGGCCATGCAGGTATTCCACGGAGCCTTTGCCATACGCCTTGCGCATGTACTCCACTTCACCGGGAATCTGCGCCAGGTGGACGTGATAACCGAGCCCTTGCTTCTCGGCCAGCTCCTTGATTTCGAGGAGAGTGCGCTCCGAACACGTGTCGGCCGAGAAGGGACCGAATCCACACGTGATGCGGCCGTCGGCCTTGCCGTGCCAGTCCTCGATGAACGACACCGCTGCGTCGATGGCCCGCTTGCCTTCGTCGAGGTCGTAGTGCCGCTCCTGGAAGTCAGGATGCAGCTTCGTGAGGTCGTGCTCGCTGATGTTCTCCGCGATGACGGCGCGCAGGCCAATATCTCTTACCGTCTTGGCGACTTCACGCTCGAACCACCATACCTCGTTGATGGTCGTCGTGCCCGTCTTCAGGGTCTCCATGGCGTGCATCATGGCCGGCCAGTACACCTCCTCCGGCCGGATGTACTTGCGCTGCAGAGGCATGGCCAGCGTGAAGAGACCGCCCGACAGCTTCGGAGGATCCTCGGTCAGCCCCTTGTTGAATGCCCCCATCAGGTGGCTGTGGGTATTGACGAAGCCCGGCAGGACGGCCTTGCCGGCGGCGTCGATGGTTCGGTCGGCTTTGAACGTCTTCACGACCTCGTCGCGTGGGCCGACGGCGACGATTCGCGCTCCGTCGATGGCGACGGCGCCGTTCTCGATGGAAGCTCGGCGCCCATCGACCGGAATGACCGTTCCTTTATCGATCAGTAGTTTCATGACCGTGTCTCCTCGGCGATCATTACAGACCCAGGTACGACGTTTTCACGTGCTCGTTGTTTAGCAGCTCCTGGCCGCCCTCGAGAACGATCCTGCCGGTCTCCAGGACGTAGGAGTGGTGAGCCAGCTTGAGGCTGTGATGGATGTTCTGCTCGACGAGCAGAATCGTGATTCCGCGCTCATTCAGCCGTTCGATGATCTCGAACATGTGGCGAACGACGAGCGGAGCCAGTCCCAGGCTCGGCTCATCAAGCATGAGGAGCCGAGGGCTGCCCATGAGGGCCCGGCCCAGTGCCAGCATCTGACGCTCGCCGCCGGAGAGCGTTCCCGCCGCCTGGTGTTGCCGCTCGCGGAGGACCGGGAAGAGCTCGAAGACCTCGGTACGGGCGGCGTGCCCGCGCACCCGTGCGCGGCGGCTGTTCGCGCCAAGATCGAGGTTCTCGGAAACCGTCATCTCGGCGAACGGACGCCCGCCTTCGAGAATCAACGACACGCCGAGCTCGGTAACGCGATGCGGCAACAACTCATGGATCGGCTGTCCCGCAAATACGATCTCGCCGGCGAGCGGACGCTTCAGCCCCATGATCGTCTTCAGCATCGTGCTCTTCCCGGCGCCGTTCGGCCCCAGGAGGGCGGTCACGCTGCCTTCGGCGATCCTCAGCGTCGTGCCCCAGAGAACCTGCACCTCGCCGTAGGCGACGTCAAGCCCACGGATCTCGAGGAGGGGCGCGCCGTCAGGCCGATTCGCCAAGGTACGCCTCGATCACCTGACGGTCACGCCGGACGTCCTGCGGCGCGCCATCGGCAATCTTCTCGCCGTGATGAAGGACCACGATTCGGTCCGAGATTGCCATGATCGCCCGCATCACGTGCTCAACGATGACGATCGTCTTGCCCAGCTCCGTGCGGATACGCGAGATGGTGTCTGACGCCACGTCGATCTCCCGTGGCGTCAAGCCCGAGAGGGCCTCGTCAAGCAGCAGCAGCTGCGGATCGGCCGCCAACGCCCGGGCGATCTCCAGGCGTTTTTTCTCGCCCAAGTTGAGTGTCGCGGCGGGCTCGTCCTCGCGGCCTGTGAGGCCCATGAAGGCTGCGACCTCCCTTGCCTTGTGCTCGGCTTCTTCCTGGCCCTGTGCCTCGCCGAAGAGCGCACCTACCAAGACGTTCTCCAGCACCGACATGTCGGCGAAGGGCCGGACGATCTGGTACGTCCGACGCACACCGCGCCGCGCGATACGATATCGCGCCAACCCGTCGACGCGCTCTCCCGCCACCGTTACTGTGCCCGAGTCCGGACGATAGACACCGGTGATGACGTTGAAGATGGTCGTCTTGCCGGCACCGTTCGGCCCGATGAGGCCCACGATCTCACCCCGGTGCACGGACATCGAAAGGTCCTTGACCGCAGTGAGGCCCCCGAAACGCTTCGTCACAGCGCTCAGCTCGAGCAGCGGCGGGCCGGTCATTCCAGAACCGCCCGCAAGCCACGATGGCGCTGCCGAAGCGTACCGATCAGACCTCCGGGAAACGCCAGCACGATGACGAGGATCACCACTCCGAAAATCATTAGGTGCAGATAGGGAAATCTCAGGATGAGGAGGTCGCGGATGACATAGTAGATGACGCCGCCGACAAGCGGGCCCAGCGCCGTTCCCGCGCCACCGAGCATCATGATGACGAAGAGATCCACGCTGATGCCGAGGCGAAAGTTCTCCGGATCGACGAAGTTCTGAAAGATTCCCCATGCCGAGCCTGCGACACCGGCGAAGAAGGCTGCCACGGCAAAGGTCGCCACCTTGTACCCGGTCGCGTTGACGCCCATCGTGTCCGCAACGTCCTCGTCGTTCAGAATGGCGCGAAGCCCGTAACCAATCTTGCTCTTCAAAATCCCGTAATGCGTCCAGAACGCGAGAAAGAGCAGGCCGAGAAGGACGTAGTAGGCCGGCGTGACGCGGTCTGCCAAGTTGAGCAGCGCACGATTAAGCGGCAGGCCTTCCGCGCCGCCCAGCGGTTCGAGGTTGAAGAACAGCGTCTGGACAGCGATGTTGATCGACACCGTGGCAATGGCGAAGTACGCACCTCGCAGCCGCATCGTCGGATACCCGATGATTCCCGCGAACACCAGCGATACGATGCCCCCGAGCGGCGCCACCCAGTACGGGTTGTAGCTGATAGGCCCCCCGCCCGCCATCACGACGGCCCCCGCCGTATACGCGCCGAGGCCCCAGAACACGACGTGCCCGAAGGAGAGATAGCCGGTGAGGCCTACGACCATGTTGAGGCTATACGTGAGCACGATGAGGTTCATCATCGTGATGCAGAAGGTGATCCATTCCGCGTTGTCCGACAGTGGCACCAGCGCGAGCAGCCCGCATACGGCGAGCGCTAAGAGCGGCGTTGGTCGCCGCCAGAGCGCCGCCACGCGCCGGATCCCCATCATCGCACCACTTTCCCGAAGAGCCCGGCGGGACGGACGAGAAGAAACGCGATGAGAAGCAGCGACACCATCGCCGGCGTGTACGCCTGGCTGATGAAAATGCCTGTGAAGCTTTCCACCAGTCCCACGATGAGGCCGCCCAGCATTGCGCCCAGCGGGCGGCCCAGCCCGCCCACGACGCAGATGACAAACGATGTCACCGAAAACTGAACCCCGTTGGCCGGCGAGAACGAAAGCGCGACGCTCACGAGCATGCCCGCCACCATCGCCAGCATGGTGCCGACCGCAAACGCGGTGGTCAGGACGCGTTGCGTGTCGATGCCGAGGGCGGCAGCGGCCTCCGAGTCCTGCATGACGGCGCGGATCGCCTTACCGCCATACGTGCGCTGCAGGAAGGCGAATAAACAGAGCGAGCTCAACACCACGAGACCAAAGGCAATGAGCCGGGTCCACGGCAGCGCGACCCCCCCCATGACGAGCGAGCCCTGCGCCCAGCGCACGATGCGAACGTCAGGACCAAACCAGTTCAACAGGCTGTTGTTGAACAGAATCGACAGCCCGAAGGTCAGCAGGAGGGTCGTCAAGGCCGGCCGCCCCACCACGCGCTGCAGGAGCAAGCGATACAGAATGATGCCGAGAACGAGACCGGCGGGAACGACGAGGAGCAAGCTCAACAGCGGGTTGATGCCGCCGAACGCGCCCCGCTGGCTGAAGAGGACGAAGGTCAGGTACGCGCCGAAGAGCACGAACTCTCCGTGCGCGAGATTCACGACGTCCATGATCCCCCAGATGAGGGTCAATCCGAGGGCGGCGAGCCCGTAGACTGCTCCGATGAGGAGCCCGTTGGCGACGGCCTGGACGAGAAGGAGATCCATGGGCGGTGATGCGGGCGCGCCGAGTCGGCGCGCCCGCAAACCAGTTCCCTAGAACTTGTTTACCGGAAACTTCAGCAGCTTGATGTCGCCGAACTCGGGCGGCCACACGGTGACCGTGGAGGCGTCCTCGCGCCATTGCGTCACGATGGCCGGCATGCCACCCTCGCTCGGATACTTCATGAGGCCCGTGTCACAGTCCCAAGCCTGCGGGCCCATCAGCGTCGTCAGCTTCATCGAGCAGAACTGAGCACGTACCTTCACGGAGTCCAGCGTGCCGGCCAGCTCGATCGCCCGCTGCAGAATCAGCCCCGCATTGGTCCCGAGCGGAGTGTGGTTGTCGGGTTCGACGCCCGGGAAGCGCTTCTTGTGCAGCGCCAGAAACTCGTCGTTGTTCGGTCCCAGAGTGATGCCCTTGTACCGTTGGCTCATGTCCCATTCGACAGGACCCATGATGCCGTCGAGCAGTTTTCCACCTAGCGCCTGCTTGTAGTAGTACATGCCGTTATCGAGAATGCCGATCGACCGGGCGCGAACCTTCAGCTCGGACATTTGTCTCAAGCCGACGATCGACCCTTCGATATTCGCCATGAAATAGATGTGGTCCGGCTTGAGCTGCTTGACCCGCGTCAACACGGCAGAGACGTCCTGTGCGCCCGCGGGGAAGCGGTCGAACAGCACGACCTGGAACCCCAGCTTGTCGGCGACGTCCTTCACGAGCGTGGCCACGCTCTTCGGAAACAGGTGGTCCTCGTAGATCATCGCGATCTTCTTGTGGTTGGGATCCACCTTCGCGAGCATGTCGAGGTACGGCCGCCCAAACTCATCGGCCTGCATGATGCCCTGCACGATGTACTTGTAGCCCTGCTGATAGATGTTCGGTGCCGCGCCCGACGTAGAAACCATGAACTTCTTGTACTTGTCCCCGAGACCGGCGACGACGAAGGTCTGCCCGCTGCCGTAGGGCGCAAAGAAGAAATCGACGTTGTCGGACGTCGCCAGCTTCTCGTAGAGGCGGATCAGGTTCTCACGGCTCGTTTCGTCATCGTAGTAGACGACCTGCACCTGCATTTTCTTGTTGCGGTCCTTCACCATGATGCCGCCCTGGGCGTTCACCCAGTCCTGCCATACCATCACGCCGCGCCAGACGGGACTCGCAGCTTGTGCCAGACCCCCGCTGAACGAATTCGTCATCCCGATCTTGATCATCTCGGCCTGACCTTGCGCCACAGCACCGTGTTCAGCAATTGCCAGAGCAATCACCAACATGGCACACGCAATGACACTGGATCTCCCTGCCTTCATCGATGCCTCCTTGACCTCATTGGCCTTGACTCATCGGTGGCGTCCGCTGCTTCTCAACGCGGCAACGTCGCTCCTTGCGCCGCAGATCTGACGTGATCGGAATAGAACTTCAGGTACCCACGCGTGACACGAGGCGCCCGCGGTCTCCACTCGCGGCGCCGGCGTTCGAGCTCAGCAGCGTCGACTTCGAGCTCGATGCTGCGCGCCTCGAGATCGAGCCGGATGCGGTCGCCGTCACGAACGAGTGCGATGGGCCCTCCGCGTGAGGCTTCGGGAGACACGTACCCGATCGCAGGCCCATGCGTCGCACCGGAGAAGCGGCCGTCCGTCACGAGAGCCACGGAGTCGTCGAGCCCCATACCGATGAGGGCTGACGTAGCGCCGAGCATCTCCCGCATGCCCGGGCCACCGCTCGGGCCTTCGTTCCGCAGGACGATGATGTCCCCGGGCTTGATTCGTCCACCGTAGAGTGCCTCGATCGTCGTCTCCTCGTCCTCGAAAACCCGTGCGGGCCCCGCCACTTTCCACATGCCGCGCTTGACGCCGGAGCTCTTGACAACACAACCGTCCGGCGCAAGCGAACCGCGGAGGATGAACAGCGACCCCTCCGGGTCGGCCGGGTTGTCTCGCGAGCGAACGATTTCGGGATCATGGACCACCGCCTGCGAAGCGATGTCCTCGATCGTCTTGCCGGAGACGGTCCGGCAATCACCATGGACCAGGGAGCCCAATTGCTTGAGCACGGCCGGGATTCCGCCCGCGGCGTGAAGGTCCGTGACCGCCCAGGGACCCGAGGGCGCCAATTTGACCAGGGTCGGCGTTGCCCGGCTCACCGCATCGAAGGAGTCGAGGGTGATGTCAACGCCTGCCTCCCGAGCCATCGCCATGAAATGGAGAACCTGGTTCGTGGAGCCGGACACCGCCATGCCCACGCGCATCGCGTTCTCGAAGGCTGCCCCGCTCACGATCTTCGACGGCGTGATGCCCTCGCGCAGGAGGGTCATGATGTGCATTCCGGCACGCTTGGCCGACTGAAGCTGGAAGTTCGAGCCGGCAGGCGCAGTCGACGTATAGGGCAGTGACAGTCCCAGAGCCTCCGTAATCATTCCGAGCGTGTTGCCGCTGGTCGCCGTGGCACAGGCGCCCGGTCCGGGGAACATCACGTCCTCGTACTCACGCAGCTGCTCGCTCGTGAGCGCGCCGCGCATGACCTCCCCGACAGCGTCGTACACGGTCTCCAAAAAGATCTTTCGTCCCCGAACCAACCCGGGAGGCGTCGGGCCTCCATAGATGACGATCGTCGGAATGTCGAGCCGACATGCCGCCATCACCATTCCCGGCACGACCTTGTCCCCTGATGGCAGCATGACGATCGCGTCCATGCCGTGCGCCTGCACCATGAGTTCCACGAGATCGGCAATGATCTCCCGGCTCGGCAAGACATAGCGCATGCTGTGGCCGGCGAACGTCTCGCTGTCCGTGACATGGAACGCGTTGAACTCCATCGGCGTACCGCCCGCCATTCGGATGCCGGCCTTCACCGCATCCGCCACGCCGCGGAGATGAACGTTCTCGGGCGAGAAATCCTGGAACGTGTTGACCACCCCGATGAGCGGCCGCTCCAACTCTTCATCGATCAACCCTGCGCCCTTGATCCAGGCACGCTGAAGGCTTCGATCCAGTCCAGAGAACCGCTGCTGGCTCCTCAACGTAATCCTCCCTGAGGCCCTAGTATTCCCGCACGGCGCGGTCGACCCCGCAGTGCCGTGGTTCTTCTCCCGGAAGCCGGCTGGGGCACGTTGTGTCGGTCGAGATTCTGTAACTGGCGCACGAGTGTTTCGCCGTCCAGCGTGTTGTGGGCCTGCGCCATATGCTGCGCAGCTTCACCTTGTGCCTGGCAAATCGCCTCGACGATGGGTTCGTGCTGGCGTGCGATCGCCTCGAGATCCGGCAGCAACGCGTCACAAGACGCGATGTAGATGCGTACCTGCTGCTCCACCAGGCTGTACTGTCTGCCGAGTCGCTCGTGCTCTGCGAGGCGGATGACCGTCTTGTGAAACTCGAAATCTGCAGTGGCGACTGCGGGCCGGCTTCCCGTCTGGGCAGCATCTGACAGCCTCTTCAGCGCGGCTCTGAGCGCCGTGCGCTTGTCCGGCGTGATCTTGTCCGCGACCAGACGGGCGGCTAGGCCCTCGAGGCTGCTCCGCAGCGTGTAAAGCTCCCACGCATCTGTGGCGGTCAGTTGGGGGACCTTCCACCCCCGGTAAGGCATCTGCTTGACCAGGCCCTCGAAGGTCAGCTTCTGCAGGGCTGACCGCACCGTGCCTCGACTGATCGACAGCAGCTCTGACAGGGCCTCTTCCGTCAAACGTTCGCCGGGGAAAAAAGCTCCACTCACGATGCGTTCACGCAACACATCGGCTGCCTGCATATCGAGACTCTTCCGCTCGAGAGTGTGACGCGCCATGAGATTGGCGCGAAAGCTACGACGCCAGGTCTAAATTGTCAACAATCAGCAACGCAAGTGCGGTAATGTCGCGTTTCTACAGACACTTCGGGAGGAGCGATTGACCGAATCGACGCCCGGTCATTCGGTTCTGGTCTACCATCCGGATCCGACTGAAGCAGAGAAGTACGCGTCCCTGATACGAGGTCGACGTATCCGCGTCCTCATTGCGCATGATCTGCTCCCCAATTCGCTAGACAGATGGGGGTGTGAGTTCACCGCTCGTTGACGCCATGGCCCGGTAGTCGGCCGGGCTCCGCATGCCGAGCGCCGAGTGCGGCGCCTGGCGATTGTAGTCGTCGATCCACCCACCGAGCTGCGCGAGCACGCGCTCGGCGTCGCGGAGCTCGTGGACGTTCACGTAATCGCGTTTGAACGTGTGGACGAAGCCTTCCGCGAGCCCGTTGCTCTGTGGGCTATACGCCGGCGTCGTGATCGGGACGAGGCCGAGCTCGTGCGCGTAGAGCACCGACGCGATCGCGGTGTACTGCGGGCCGTTGTCGGACAGCCACTGGATCGCGTGCGGCGCCGTCGTGGTGGCCTCGCCAAAGCGCGCCCACAGCGCCTTGTCCATCAGCGTGCGAATGTCGCCGCCATTCAGGGGCCGCGGCGACGCGGTCCACGCGAGGACTTCGCGATCGTGGCAATCAATCGCGAACGCGATCGAGAGCACCTCGCCGCTCCAGCAGGGAATCAGGAACATGTCGGAGCACCACCGCTGGTTCGACGCCGGCTGCGGCACGCGACCGAGATGGGGCCGGCCATGACGGCGGTGCTGGCGCGGCGGCAGCATGAGTCCGTGGAGGCGCATCACCCGCCGGATGCGCTTGCGGTTGTACCCGGCGCGAAAGGTCCGGTTTACCATCGCCCACACCCGGCGATAGCCATACGTCGCCCGACTGTTCGTGACCGCTCGGATCTGCTGCAGCACCGTCTCGTCGTCGCCGCGCCGGTAGAAGCCCGGCGCCGACGCGCGCACCGGATAGTAGGCCGTCTGCCGCGCGATCCCGAGCGTGCGGCAGATGGTCGCGATCGGATGCTGGGTCACCGCGCGGACCCTTTGCGCAACCACGGACTTTTTTTTACGACGTCCCGGGCCGCCTCCAGGATCTCGATCTCGACTTGCTTGCGGCCCAGGAGACGCTCGAGCTCGCGGATGCGCTGGTGCGCTTCGCGCAGCGCGCTCGCCGGGACGACGTCGTCGTTCGCGGCGACCGCAGTCGCGGCGCCGGCGTCAAAGCGGCGCTTCCACTGCCGTACGACGGCCGGCTGGATGTCGAGTTCGCGGGAAACTTCCGCGAGCGTCTTCTCGCCCTTGAGCAGTTGCTGGACGACGCCCCGCTTGAACTCCACGGTGAACACGCGTCGGCCGTCCGACTTCCGTGGAAACTCGCCCATGAGGCCCTCCCGTCCTGCCGTCGCAGGATAGCCCCATCGGTGTCTAGTTCAATTGGGGAGCAGATCAAGCCCGACACAAAGCCGCACGTACAGCCCTGACGGCTTGAAAACGAGGGTGAGGAGCAGCAGTACACCGTAGAGGAGAGCTCGCTGCGGAGGAGCTCGCGGGTCAGTGCAGTTGTGTGCGGGCGTCCGGCAACTGCTCCTCTTGGTAGGGCATGCGGAGAGCTAGGGCGTCGGACTCTGTCTCGAGTCCAAAACGATCCGTCCGATGCTGCAAGTAATTCGATATGGTGAGATAGCCGTTCAACCTTAGGTAGAGCCCGACGAGGGCTTCCAGAATCGCCGATCTTTGCACGGGTTCTGTGCTGTTCGGGCTCACCGTGGTCTCGCTTGCCCTACTTCGGTTTGATCAGCGTGAGAAGAGCTCCAAGATGTTGGCGCGTGTACTCTCGCGCCGCCCGCCTTAAGACTGGACTCCCCGAAGGAAAGCACGTGTAAAGCACCGCCCGAGAGCCGCTCGAGAAAATGTCGCCGTTGCTCGGTCTCGCCGCCGCAGCGAGTCCGTCATCGAGAATTCGCAGAGCGCAATACGCGAGTTCGCCGAGCGCGCAGATGCCCCGTGGATTCAAGGCGCGAATCTCGTCCTCGAGGTGGGCTCGAACACAGCTGTTGAGCAGCGGCGCTCCCTGCCGACGCCGTTGGTCTCGCTTTGCTTTACGTCCGAAGCCGGGGAACCGTGCCGCCGTCCAGCACTTTACGGCGTGAAGAAAGTAGAACCCACTATCTAAGAACTCCTTCAGAAACTCGTCGTCGGGTCTGGGGGCGCGGATGCGATTCTGCGCACGCAAAATCCCGTGCAGCTCTTCGCGAAGGTTGTCGGGTCGGCTCGTCGACCAGAATCCTCCGAAGGGCTTGGGCGGATTCCACAACATCGCGCCGATCTTCGGCCTGGTCGCCCCGTGCTGCACGCGGCCGCGCCCTATGCCGCCAGCAAGGGTACCGTCGTCAGCATGACGCGCGCGTTGGCCATCGAGTGGGCGCGCGACGGCATCCGCGCGAACGCCGTGGCCCCGACGTACGCCCGCACCGACATGACCCGCGCGCGGGTGGACGATCCGGATCACCTGACGCTGACGCTGGGGCGCACACCGCTGCGTCGAATCCTCGAGCCGGCCGATCTGGTCGGCGCGTTCCTGTTCCTCGCCTCGGCGGCGTCGGAGCTCGTCACCGGCCACGTGTTGGCCGTCGACGCCGGGTGGCTGGCGGCGTAGGCCTCCCCGGTCACTTCTGGCCCACCGGGTGGTATCGGAAGCTGTAGCCGCTCACACCTTGAAGACGTGGACGGCGCAGGCCGCGGGCTCGCCCTCCAGCACGCCGCCCGCGTTCTGGGTCAACGCGACCCGGGCTCCGGTCACCTGGCGCGCGCCGGCGCGGCCGCGGAGCTGCTCGACGACCTCCACCACCTGCGCGATACCGGTCGCGCCCACCGGGTGTCCCTTGGCCAGGAGGCCGCCGCTCGTGTTCACCGGCAGCTTCCCGGCCGGCGTCGTCACGCCGTCGGCGACGAGGCGCCCGCCCTCGCCCGGCTTGCAGAAGCCCAGCTCCTCGTAGATGAAGATCTCGGCGGGTGCGGAGGCGTCGTGGACTTCGGCGACGTCGACGTCCTCGGGGCCGATGCCCGCCATGCGGTAGGCGCGCTCGGACGCGCGGGTGACGACGGCTGTGGCGCGGCGCACCGCCGGCGCCCCGGAGGCGAGCACGGACGCCGCCACAGTCACCGGCCTCGTCTCCGCACGGCGGCGCGCGAAGTCCGCGCTCACGAGGATCGCGCCGGCGGCGCCGTCGCCGATCGGCGAGCACATGAGCCGGGTCAGCGGCTCGGCGACCATGGGCGCCGCGAGCACGTCCTCGAGCGTGCGCGCACGCTGGAACTGCGCTTTGGGATTGAGGCTTCCGTTGGTGTGGTTCTTCACCGCCACCAGCGCATAGTCCTCGCGGCGCGTCCCGTAGCGCGCCATGTGCTCGCGCGCCTCCGAGGCGTAATAATCCATGAACACGCTGCGGCGCTCGCCGGCGCCCTCGGCCGCATCGGCCCCGCGATCGCGGTTGAGCTCGTGCGCGAACGCGGCCGCCGCCTCCATGTCCACGGCGCTGCCGAGTGCGGCATAGGACTTCCGCTTGTCCTCGTCATAGAGCTTCTCGACGCCCAGCGCAAGGACGACGTCGTACATCCCGCCCGCCACCGCCATCCACGCCGTGTGGAACGCGGTGGAGGCCGACGCACAGGCGTTCTCCATGTTGTAGACGGGCAGCCCGCCCAGCCCGAGGGCGCGCAGGATCACCTGCCCCCGGATGCACTCCTGGCCGGTGATCAGTCCAGCCATCGCGTTGCCGACGAACGCGGCCTGGAGCTCGTCGGCGGCAACGCCGGCATCGGCGAGCGCTTCCCGGGTCGCCTCGCTGCCGAGATCCTTGAGTCCGCGCTTGAGAAACTTCCCGAACGCCGTCATCCCCACGCCCAGCACCTGCACCTCGCGCATGACGTCACCCTCCCAGATAACCGTGCACCACCCGCTCGTCGTCCCGGAGCTCGCTCGCCGGGCCAGAGAGGAACACCTCGCCATTCTTCAGCACGTAGCCGCGGTCGGCAATCGCAAGCGCGTACGCCGCCGCCTGCTCGACGAGCAGGACGGTCAGCCCGTTCTCGTTCAGGCCGCGGATCGCGTCCATGATCCCGTCGACCACGATCGGGGCGAGCCCGAGCGAGGGCTCGTCCATCATGATGAACGCCGGATCCATCATGAGTCCCCGCGCGATCGCGAGCATCTGCTGCTCGCCGCCCGAGAGCGAGCCGGCGAGCTGGGTGCGCCGCTCGGTCAGGCGCGGGAACCGCGCGTACTCGCGCTCGATGAGCCGGGCCACGCGCGCGCGGTCGCCGCGCAGCCGCCATGCCCCGAGCCGCAGGTTGTCCTCGACGGTGAGATCAGGAATGACCTGCCGCCCCTGCGGCACGTGGGCGACGCCGAGCGAGGCCACCGCCTCCGCATGCAGACGATCGAGACGGCGGCCGTCGAACCGGATCGAGCCCCCGACCACGCGGGCGAGGCCCGAGACCGCGCGCAGCAGCGTCGACTTCCCCGCTCCGTTGCTGCCGATGACCGTCACGATCTCGCCACGCGCGACGTCCAGGTTCACGGCGCGGAGAATCGTCAGCGGGCCATAGGCGACGTCGAGGCTCCGGACCTCAAGCACGCGTGGGCGCCCCCGCCGCGGCGCCGTGCCGGCGTCCGAGGTAGGCCTGCAGGACCACGGGATCCCGCTGCACGGTCTCCGGTGTCCCCTCCGCGATCTTCTGGCCGAAGTTCAGGACGGTCACCCGCTCGGAGATCTTCATCACGAAATCCATGTTGTGCTCGATCAACAGGATGGTCACGCCGCCGGCGCGCACCCGCGCGAGGAGCTCGCGGATCCGCTCCGCCTCGGTCGCGTTGAGGCCCGCGACGGGCTCGTCCAGGAGAAGCACGGTCGGCTCGGCGGCGAGGGCGCGGCCGAGCTCCACCAGCTTGCGGTGGCCGTAGGCGATCTCGTCGGGCCGACGCTCGGCAAGGTTGGTCAGCCCGAGGGCGTCGAGGAGCACCGCCGTCCGCCGCTGGACCTCGGCCTCGACCCGACGCGCCCGCGGCAGCCCGAGGGCGAACTCGACGGTGCTCGCGTGCACGTGCCGGTGAGCGCCGACGGCGATGTTCTCGGCCACGCTCAGATCCGAGAAGAGCTGGAGGTTCTGGAACGTGCGGATCACGCCCCGGCGCGCGCGACGGACCGGCCGGGCCCCGTCGAGCGCGACGTCGGCGCAGGCGACGGCGCCGCGGTCCGGGACGAGGCGCCCCGTGACCAGATTGATGAACGTCGTCTTGCCGGCACCGTTGGGCCCGATCAGCGCATGGATGGTGCTCGCTCTCACCTCGACGTCGACACCGTCCACGGCGGCCACGCCGCCGAAGTGCTTGGCGAGGCCGCGGACGGAGAGCGCGGCGCCGGAGGCCGCCACCGGCGTCGTGGCAGCGGAGGCGGGCCCAGCCGTGAGGCCGACGGCGGCGGGCGCGGCCCGGCGACGGAGACGCCGCCGGAGCGCCGACACTCCGCCGGCGAGCCCGAAGGGCATGAAGATCAGCACGCCGAGCAGCAGCACGCCGAGCGTGTAAAAGCGGTACTCGTAGAGCTGGGCGGAGACCTGGTTCAGGGCCGTGAGGACGGTAACACCGACGATCGGGCCATAACGGCTGCCGAGCCCGCCGACGATCAGCGCCACCAGGAAGAACAGCGAGGTCGAGAACGTGAACGCGTCGGAGTTGATGTAGCCGTTCTGGTGGGCGAAGAACGCGCCGCCGAGCCCGGCGCACCCGGCGCTGATCACGAAGGCGAGCACCTTCCATCGCAGCACGTCGATGCCGACTGCCTCCGCCGCCTGCTCGCTGTCCTTCACGGCGACGAGCGTCTTGCCCCACAACGAGCCCACGAGCGTGTTGAGCACGAGCTGAAGCGCCAGCGTGGCGGCGGCCACGACGTAGAAGTAGCCGACGGCGCCGGCGGGCAGACCGGGCACGGACACCGTGGGGATCCCGTACACGCCCATCGTCCCGCCCGTCATCTCCACCCACCGCTGGGAAAGGATCTCGACGACGAAGCCGAAGGCGATCGTCATCACGGCGAGGTACAGCCCCTTCGTGCGGATCGCGGGCAGCGCGAGGACAAAGCCGGCCGCGGCCGCGGCCACGATCGCGGCCGGGAAGCTGAGCCAGAGCGACCAGCCGTGCTGCGCGGAAAGGAGGGCGGTGGTGTAGGCGCCCACCGCATAGAAGCCCGCATGGCCGAGCGAGATCTGACCCGAGAAGCCGATCAGCACGTTGAGGCCTATCACGACGATCGTCGAGTAGGCGATCGTCGTGAACAGGTGCGTGAAGTACGCGGTCGGGAAGAGGTGCGGCAGCACTCCGATGGCCACGACGGCCACGGCGACGCCGGCGAGGCGGACCATGCTACCGGGCCGCGTCGACGCCGGCGTCGCGGCCGACGAAGAGTCCGGACGGCCGGAGGATCAGCATGAGCACGATGACGAGAAACGGATAGAGGTCGCCGAACTGCGACGAGACCAGATTGGAGGTGACCTCGATGACGCCGAGCAGCAGCCCGCCGACCCAGATCCCGACGGGGCTGGCGAAGCCGCCGAGGATGGCGGCCGCCGTCCCCTTCAGCGCGAAGTTCAGCCCGATGAACGGGTGCACCACGGAGATGGGGCCGACCAGCAAGCCGCAAACGCCGGAGAGCACGGAGGCGATGACGTAGGCGAGCATGTGCATGCGACGGACGTTGATGCCGAGAAGCGACGCGGTGTCGCCGCTGAAGGCGACCGCCGCCAGCGCCTTGCCGAACAGCGTGCGGCGCAGCACCCAGAGATACGCGAGCATGATCAGCGTCGACAGCACGATGATGATCAGCTCGGCGGAATAGATGCCGACTCCGCCGATTCGCAGCAGTTCGAACTTGCCGCCGAAGAGCGGCGGAAAGTTCTGGGACGAGTTGCCCCAGATCGAGATGGCCGCGTTCTGCACGATCACGCCCACCCCGAGCGTCGTGAAGGCCCAGGTGAGCGCCGCGTGGCCGGCCTTCATCACCGGGCGGATCGCCACGCGCTCCACCACGATACCCAGGAGGGTCAGGCAGGCCACGACCAGCGCCGCCGTGAGCACGACGGGCACGCCCATGCGCAGGAAGGACAGGGCGACGAAGGCCCCGAACATCAGGAAGTCGCCCTGCCCGAAGTTCAGCGTGACGCTCGTCCGCCAGGTGACGTAAAACCCCTGAGCGACGAGGACGTAGATCCCGCCCACGGCGATTCCCGAGACGAGCACCTGGACGAGCATTTCTCCGCTCACGCAATCCTCCCTGCGATCGGGCGGGTTCCCGACGACTACGGGAGCTTGACGACCTTGCCGGACTTCCAGACGCCGAGGAAGACGTCCTTCTGGTCCAGGCACTCGTGATCGTCCTTCGAGTAGGGTTTCTTCGGCACGCCCGTCGTCACAGCCTCGAAGCCGTCAATGCGCTCGAGGGCATCGCGGATCTCGTCGGCATTCGGCCCCGCCGCGTCGATGGCGCGCAGCACGAGGTTGGCGGCATCGTAGCCGAGCGTCACGATGACGGGCCAGCGGTACGCCTTGCCATATTCCTTGGCGGCCTTCGCGTCGAACTCCTGAGCGCGCTTGTCGCTGAGGTCGAGGGCCTGCCCCATCACCGTGCCCTCGAGCGCGTCCGCGCCGACGACGTCCTTCAGGATGCCCGACGAGAGCCCCCAGTTGCCCGCCACGACCGGACGGTAATCGATCTTCGGCAGCACGCGGAACTGCTTCTCCCACTCCTCGGCGAAGCTGAGCACGAGCTGGGCACCCGCCTGCTTGAGCTTCAACATCTGCGGCGTGAGGTCGGTGGCGCCGGGGTTCGTCGACTCCACCACCACGGGCTTCACGTTGCGCTTCTCGAGGCCCTTCAGGATCTCGCCCTTGGCGAACATCCCGTAGCCGGTCGTCGAGTGCACCAGCCCGATCTTCTGGAACTTCTGCGTCGCCCAGTCGAGGAGCGCGTTCACTTGGAACTCCTCGACCATCGAGCAGCGGAAGACGTAGTTCTTCGGCTGGTCCTTGAACTTCGTCGTGATGGGCGTGGCGATGGACGGCCCGGCCATGAGCGGCACCTTGTGCTGCTGATTGAGGTGCATGAAGGCTAAGACGTTGCCGGAGCTCACGGTGCCGATGATGACGGGCACCTTGTCCTGGGTGATGAGACGGGTCACCAGCTCCACCGCCCGCTGCGGGTTCGCCTCGTCGTCATAGATCACGAGCTCGACGGGCTTGCTCTTGTGGCCGCCCTTCGCGTTGTAATCCTTCACGGCGAGCTTGATCCCCTGCAGGTACGATTCGCCGAAGTCGACGATGGCGGGCGGGCCCGACAGGCCCTGCACCACGCCGATCTTCACCTGTGCCTCCGCCGCGAGCGGCGAGAGCGCCGTCGCCAGCCCGAGCATCGCCGCCATCAGTCCGGTCCTGCCCTTCATGGACTACTCCTCCACGTCGCGGCGCCTCGTGGGCGCCGGCGTCTTCCTCGCTCAGTGCACTTGCCGTTCACCGCTCTTCCAGAACCGCCCGCGGATCGCCTTCTTGTCCATCTTCCCGTACGGCGTCTTCGGGATCTCGGCCACGAATTCCACCGCCTTCGGGCGGCTGTAGGCGGCGAGCTTCCGTCCCGCAAACGCGATGAGCTCCTGGCTCTCGAGCCGCGCGTCCTCGCGGCGCACCACGAAGGCGGTCACGGCCTCGCCCCACTTGTCGTCCGGCACGCCGATCACGCACGCCTCGCGGACGTCGGGATGCTCCATGAGGACGTTCTCGACCTCGACGGAGTACACGTTCATCCCGCCGCTGATGATCATGTCCTTGGCGCGATCGACGATATAGAGGAAGCCGTCCTCGTCGGCCCGCGCGACGTCGCCCGTGTGGATGAAGCCGCCGCGCATCGTCCTGGCCGTCTCCTCCTCGCGCCGCCAGTAGCCGCGCATCATGTGCGGGCCGCGGACGAGGACCTCGCCGGGCTCGCCTACCGGAATGTCGCGCTCGTCGTCGCCGACGATCCGGACCTGTGCCATGGCGATCGGCCGGCCGCACGAGGCCAGGCGGTGGCGGGCGCCGGCGAGCGCTTCCACGTGGTCCTCCTTGGTCAGCGTGGTCGTCTGGTTCGCGACCTCCATCTGCGCGTAGACCTGGATGAAGATCGGCCCTACGCGCTCGATCGCCCGTTCCAGCTTGTCTGGCGACATCGGCGCGGCCCCATAGATCACCGTGCGGAGCGTCGCGTGATCGTACTTCCGGAGCGCGGGATCGTCGAGCAGCATGTAGATCATGGTCGGCACCATGAAGGTCCAGCTCACGCGCTCCCGCTCGATCGTGCGCAGCACCTCGCCGGGGTCGAACTTCTTCATGAGGACGTGGGTGCCGCCCCGCAGGAAACCCGGGAGCAGCATGAACTGCGTGGCATGAGGCAGCGGCGCCACCTGGAGCATGACCTCGCCGTGGCGGACGTCCATCTCGAGCGTCTCGCTGAAGACGATGGCGAGGACGGACTTGTGCGTGTGCATCACGCCCTTCGATCGCCCGGTGGTCCCGCCCGTGTACATGATCCCGAGCAGGTCGTCGTGGGTGACGGCGATCGCGGGGTCGCGCGGCGCCCCGCGAGCCAGCAGGTCGGCGAAGGGCGTGAACCCGGCGGGGGCGGCGCGGCGTCCCTCCGTGATGCAGATCCGGTGGCGCAGCGAGGGGCACGCAGCGACGAGCTCCTCGACCATCGGCGCGAAGTGCTCGTCACAGATCACGGCGGCGGCCTCGGAGTCGTCGATGCGGAACCGGCACTCATCCTGTGTCAGCAGGTGATTCAGCGGCACCTTGACGAGGCCGGCGGTGGCGGCGGCGAAGTCGCACACGACGTACTCGGGGCAGTTCCACATGAGCAGGGCGACACGCTCGCCATGCCGGAGCCCGAGTCCGGCGAGCGCGTTGGCGAGCCGGTTCACCTGCTCGCCGAGCTCCGCGTAGGTCAGGGCGCGCGCCCCATGCTTGACGGCCGGGCGGGCGGCGTAGTAGCGCACCGTCCGCTGGAACAAGGCTCCGATCGTGGTCTCGAGCATAGCCGCTCCTCCGCACTACGGTGCGTCCACGTCGGGGGCGCCTCTACGTGAGCGAGACGCAGCCGGGGACAATGATACCGGAGGGTCAGATCTCACGGCCTTGGTCGCGCCATGGGCCGAAACCCCGAAAATATACACCACTTTCGCTCATTGAGCGATGCTGTGCCCGTTCGGAGGAGCGATGGGCCACAATCGGTCCGCCCTTGCTACCATAGCGGCCGGGAAGGCCGCCAGTCGGGCGACGACGCGGGCCGGGCGCGGGCGGGCGGCGGAGCACACCGATCGGGGGAACAGTGGACGGACCGAGAATCGACCGGATCGACGCCGACATCATCCGGCTGCTCGAGGCCGATGCGCGGATGTCGATGGCAAAGATCGCGAGCCGTGTCAGCGTTCCCAAGTCGACCGTCCGTCATCGGATCAACCGGCTGGTGCAGCGCAAGATCATCGAATTCGCGGCAACGACGAATCCGCTCCAGCTCGGCTACGAGATCTGGGTGATCATCGACCTTCGCGTCCAGTTCGGCAAGATCGAATCCGTCGCGCGACGGGTTGCCGAGGCGCCCGAAGTCTATTTCGCCGGGATCATGACGGGCAGCCGCGACCTACTCGTCGGCGCCGTGTTCAAGTCCAACGCCGACCTGCTCGACTTCCTGATCTCCCGGCTCTCCAAGATCCCGGGCATCAACGAGACGTCGACGTCCACCGTGCTGAAGATCATCAAGCGGACCGTCTCGTGGCCCCTGCCGAACGACAGTGGGCCGGCGCGCCGGCAGGCCGCGAGGACGCGCGCGTACCGGCGGAGCGGGCGCGGAAAGCCCGACGGGTAACCCTTCCCCGCCCGGGCTACCGGCCGTGGAAGCGCGGCTCGCGCTTCTCGGCGAAGGCGCGCGTCCCCTCGGCGAGGTCCTCGGTGTCCTTGAGCTGATAAAAGGAGTACGACTCGAGGCGGAGGCCGTCCTCCAGCGCGCGTCCGAGCCCCCGCAGGACGACGCTCTTCGCCGCCTGCACGGCCAACGGCGCCCGCGACGCCATGCGCCCGGCCAGTGCGAGCGCCTCGTCGACCAGCCGCTCACGCGCGTGGATCCGGTTCACTAGCCCGATGCGGTGCGCCTCATCGGCGCCGATGCGATCCCCGCTCAGGATCAGCTCGAGCGCGTGGCCGAGGCCGACGATCCACGGCAGGCGCTGCGTGCCGCCGTCGCAAGGATGGAAGCCCCAGCGGACGTCCTGATGGGCGAACTCGGCGTTCGGGCTGGCCAGGCGCACGTCGCACGCGAGCGCCAGCTCGAGCCCGCCCGAGATGCAGTAGCCGTTGATGGCGGCGACGATCGGTTTCATCACTTCGAGGCCCCGCGTGATGCCCCCGAAGCCCGGACCCTCCGTCGCCGCGCGGATCTCGGCCGGCCCCCGCCGAGCGTAGCTCATGGTGTAGGTCTTGAGGTCGGCGCCGGCACAGAAGCTCTTGTCGCCCGCGCCGGTCAGGACGGCGGCCCGGATTTCCGGGTCGTCCCGCACCCGCGTCCACGCAGCGATCAGCTCGCCGTTCGCCGCGAAGTCGAGCGCATTCATCGCCTGGGGGCGGTTGATCGTGACCAGCGCGACCGATCCGCGGCGCTCGAACTGAATCGCTGACATCACCCTCTCCATCATTGGCGGACGCCTGGAGGCCGGGGCATTATACCTGTCATGCTCGCTGCCGTCCTGCACGGACCTCGCGACGTCCGCCTCGCCCACGTCGCCGATCCCCTCCCCGGCCCGGGCGACGTGGTCGTCAGGGTCCAGCGCGCCGGCATCTGCGGCAGCGACGTCAACCGCTTTCTCTACGGCTCCCACCCGTGGCCGCCGGCCTTCATCATGGGCCACGAGTTCTGCGGCGAAGTCGTCGCGCTCGGCGCCGGCGTCACCGGCGCCCGCGTCGGCCATCAGGTGCTGGTCGAGCCGACGCTCCGTTGCGGCACGTGCTTCTACTGCCGGCGCGCCGAGTACAACCGCTGCGTCGACTTCATCAAGCGAGGGCTGACCGGATCCGGGACGGACGGCGGATTCGCCGACTACGTTCGCGTCCCGGCGTACCAGCTACATGCCCGCCCACCGGAGCTGTCGGAGTCCCTGGCGACGCTCGTCGAGCCGATGGCAGTCAGCGTCCACGGCTGGAACCTCACCGCGCTCGAGGAGCCCGACAGCGTCGTCGTCGTCGGCATCGGCAACATCGGGCTGCTCGCCGTCCTCGTCGCCCGCGCAAAGGGCGCCGGAGACATCGTCGCGGTCGGGAAATATGCTCCGCGACGGACGCTCGCCCGCGCCTACGGGGCGACGCTTGTGCTCGAGCCCGACGACCCACGATTGCACGAGCAGATCCGCGACCGGACGAGCGGAGTGGGCGCGGCGCTGGTCCTGGAGGCGGCCGGGACGCCGGGCGGCCTTCGTACCGCGGTGGCGTGCGCGCGCAAGGGCGGCAAGATCGTCCTGCTCGGCGTGATGCACGAACCGGTGGCCCTCGACTACAAGGCCATCCTCATGGAGGAAAAGCAGATCCTCGGCTCCATCATCTATCGCCCGTCGGACTTCACGGAGGCCATTATGATCCTCTCCCGCTCCGGCATCGACGCGCGCCGGCACGTCACCGCCGAGATTCCGCTCGACCGGATCGTGTCCGATGGTCTGGAGCCGCTGGCGCGGAGCAAGGCCGACCACATCAAGATCCAGGTCTGTCCGGACACCTCGACGTGACGTCCTCGGCTGGCGCTGCGCGATGGTCCACAACATCGATGTAGCTTTTGCTCTGAGCCATCCGGTGTCGTACGCGAAGGATGCATTCCATGCCACTCGGTCGGAGTGGCAGGAGCGGTCGCTCACGCATATCGGTCACGCGCCGGCCTACCTCCTGCGTGATCGTGACCAAGTCTATGGCGAGCCGTTCCGGCATCGCGCGACGCGCCTGGGGGGTCGACGAAGTCCTCACGGCGCCACACGACCGCTGGCAGAAGCCTGTCGCCGAGCGCTTGATCGGGTCGATCCGACGCGCGTGTCTGAATCACGTTCTCATCCTCGGCGAGCGACATCTCCACCGCATCCTGACTCGCTACTTCGCCTATCACCATCAGGCGCGAACATACCTCGCCCTCGACAAGGACGCACCCGACCTCAGGCCGATCGAGCCCCCTGCGGCGGGAAAAATCGTGCAGCTTCCCGAAGTCGGTGGCCTGCACCACCGCTACCGCGCCAAGCCGCGTAGTGCAGCGCCGTCGGTCCTCTGCATCACCGAGGGCCGATGTCAAGGGCACCTCCTGTGACGGTGGCGGCCGACAAAGCCTATGACACGCGCGACTTCGTGGCCACGCCGCGCTCGACGGTTAGCGCCCGCAGCGATCGTCGCGCCGCGCCTGCTCACCCGGCGCGTTGGGTCGCCTGACCGACGATGTCCATCCCCACCAGCTCGCTCCAGGCCTGAAGCAGCTTGCCGACGAGGCGTCCCGGCTTGCCGTCGCCGAGGGGAAGGCCGTTGACCCTGACCACCGGCAGCAGGCAGTACGTGCTCGCTGTCAGCATCGCCTCTTCTGCCTGGTAGAGGTCGAACGTCGTGAAAGCACCTTCGTCGGTCTCCATACCGAGCTA
>Ga0194128_10004064_pt1 | contig 21845 bp, 23 predicted proteins | sample TA2KigCa65mmetaG_FD_148650 | JGI IMG/M metagenome (GOLD analysis project Ga0194128, IMG submission 148650) | Freshwater microbial communities from Lake Tanganyika, Tanzania - TA2015037 Kigoma Deep Cast 65m | ecosystem: Environmental > Aquatic > Freshwater > Lake | place: Tanzania: Lake... | reverse complement strand
GCGTTTCCTTGACGATCGCGACGTACTTTTCAGCAAGTTCGCGAATTCGCATAAAGTTGCGTGCGGCGACGGCGGCCGGCTCGACGAGTTGCCCGCCGACGCCGAGGCAGCATGCCCCGGCTCTTAAGAATGATGCCGCCGTCGTCAGATCGACGCCGCCCGTTGGCATCAAACGAAGCTGCGGCAACGGGCCATGGATTGCCTTGAAGAACGCTGGCCCGACCACATCGGCGGGGAACACCTTTATTATGTCGGCGCCGGCCTCCCACGCCGTCAGGATTTCGGTCGGCGTAAAGGCGCCAGGCATGACCAGTTTGTCGTAGCGCTGACAGAGCCGAATCACATCGAGATTGACCGTTGGGGCGACGATGTACTCAGCGCCGGCCAGGATCGCCGCCCTGGCCGACTCCGGATCGAGGATTGTGCCAGCCCCCAACAGGACGCGATCGCCCAGGGCCGCCCGCGCCTGCTTGATGACATCAAGGGCGTTCGGCACCGTCATCGTGATCTCCGCCACGGTGACGCCGCCGTCCGCCAGGGCACGCACGACATCGACAAGTTGTTGGCTATCCGGCGAGCGCACCACGGCAACGATGCCGCAGTCGAGAACCTGACGCAATTGGTCTTCTTTTGCCATGGACGCACGTGGAAGCCCCAAGATGAGCGCAGCGAATCCTGAGGATCCGAGTTGATTCATCCCAGGGTTCGCTGCGCTCATCCCTGGGCATCGCCGAGTCAATCATATCGCCCGCTGGCTTCGATTGGCCAAACCGTCTCGACCTTGCCCTTGCGGACGCCGAGGCACTGGCGGTGCAGGTTCATGGTCGCGCAGCAATGCGCCGGGATGACCTCGCGACGATCGCCGACTCTCACCCTCACCCCCAACCCCTCTCCCCGAGGGAGAGGGGAGGATGTGTCGCATTCGACTTTGGTGTGCTCTTCCGACAAGCGCGTCGCCTTCTCGTCCGGCTTGCCCTTGACGCACGGCATGCCGAAATCCTTGGAAATCGCTTTGCTGCCGGCATCGAGCGTATACCACTGCGGCCGCACACTGATGACCGTGGCGAGGATCGACAGGGCACAGCCGAACTCGGGACGAACGGTGTTGTAAATGCAATCCATGAGGACAAACGAGCCCGGCTGGATTTCGGTCACGCCCGGATAGCCGGCAACGAACTCCCACGTGCCAGTCCCGGCCCCCGTGACGATCGGGACCGGAATGCCCGCTTTCTCGATCAGCCGCCGCGTGCCGACGAGTTGTTCAAGCGCTTCGAGCGATTTCGCTCGTCGCTCCTTCGCGTCGGCTACAAGCTGCAGATGGCCGTCGTAGCCCTGTAAGCCGTCGAAGCGTAAGCCGGGGCTGCGAGCGATGTGCTGGGCCAACGCAACGGCATCGGCGCCAGGAAGCACGCCACACCGCGCCATGCCGATGTCGACCTCGACGAGCACGCCGAGTGTGGTCCCGTGTTCCTTCATGGCTCGGCTCAGTTGATCGACGTTGTCGGCCTGATCGACGCAGACGCGCAGCGTGACGCGCCTGGCAAGGCTGGCGAGCCGTTGCATCTTCTGCGGGCCTATGATCTGATTCGCGATCAGGATGTCGGTGATCCCCGCGTCGGCGAGCACCTCGGCTTCGTTGAGCTTGGCCGAGAGAAACGTCGTGCCACCGCGGGCCTTGATGTACTGGGCCAAGCCGCCGCACTTGAGCGATTTGAAGTGCGTGCGGACGTTGACGCCGCGATCCTTGCCCGCGTCAAACATGCGTTTGAGGTTGGCATCGATGATGTCGAGATCGAGCAGCAGTTGCGGTGAGTCGAGAGCGTCCAGCGGTTGGCCGATCATGGAAGGCATTGGATATTCCCGGCAGGATGGCGGCGACTCGGATTATTGTACGGCTGCATTACAAAACGAGCATTTCCATTCGTTAGACCGTGACGACGGATTCGGCAGAGTTCACTTGTCATTCCAAAAGAAGCCGGGATCATCTCAGATCGGGCGGGCCACCCAGTTGACGTAGCCGTTTGCGGAGCTATTTGTTCTGGGCTTTGAGCACGTCCGCCACGTTCCATAGCGTAACATTCCGGTCGATGCCGCCGGTGGCGAGCGTTGTGCCGTGTGGGCTAAAGGCGACCGTTTGAAATCCAAGAGCGCCTTCTTCCATAGTGGCGATGACCTTTCGCTTATCGACATCCCAGAAGTTGAGCGTCCCGTCGCGCCCGGCCGACACCAAGAGTCTTCCATCTTTCGAAAGCGCCAGCGCGCGCACGAGACCCTGATGCGATTCGAGCACGCCCGCCGGCATTGCCCTGGCGACATCCCAAATGCGGATCGGCCCGTCCTTGCCGCTCGAATAGAGCACCTTGCTGTCGGGCGAAAACACGAGGTCGCGCACAAATTCGCGGTGTCCCTTCAGCGTGGCATGGTGTTTCTTTGTTGCGACGTGCCAGACCTCGATATTGCGGTCCCAGCTTCCGGATGCAAGCCACTGACCGTTCGGAGAGAAAGCGACGCAGTTCACCTCGGCGTTGTGCTGGGTGAAGGTGTGCAGCGATTTCTTCGCCTTCCAGTCCCACAGACGCACCGTTTTGTCGATGCCGCCCGACGCGAGCAAAACGCCATTGGGATGAAACGCCAAGCCGCGCACGTCCTTCTTGTGTCCCACGAGTTCGCCGATTTTGTCCCCTGTCACGGCATTCCAGAGCGTGATGACGTCCGCATGGCTAACAGTGGCAACGGTCTTGGAATCGTGCGAGAAGCGAACGGTGATGACCATGTCCTTGTGGCCGCCGAGAGTCGCGATCGGCTTTTTTTCGGCCACGTTCCAGAGGATCACCGATTCATCCTTGCTACCCGACGCAAGTGTCTTGCCGTCGGGGGCGAACGCAAGTGTCGTGATTGTGTGCGTGTGCCCTTTGAGCGTCGCAGTCGGTTGTGCTTGGGCGAGTGGCGCGCCAATGGCTGCAACCGCAAACACGATCGATGTTGCCAGGCTACGCATGTTCGCATGAACGGTGACGATGGGCATGGCAGTGCTCTAAGAGTCGTGTCCGGTCCAGGTAGGCGTCGGGGCTTGTCGTGTTGAATAGAATAAGAGAAACGACTATCCCTGTTGAGGTGATTCATGAGCGAAAAAAGCCAGTGGGTCTTTGACGTGACGGAGGCGGAATTCGAGGAGAAGGTAATCAAGAAGTCGCACGAGGCGCCGATAATCGTCGACTTTTGGGCGCCGCGCTGCCCGCCCTGCCGCGTTCTCGGACCGATTCTGGAACGCATGACCGACGAACGCAAAGGAGAAGTGCTATTGGCCAAAGTCGATGTCGACGAAGAGCCCGGCCTGGCCAGCGCCTTTCGCGTTCACGGCATTCCGCATGTTGTCGCCATACGCAATGGGCGAGGAATTGTGTATTTCACCGGTCTGATCGACGAAGCGAGCCTGAATGAGTTCTTTGCGCGACTCCAACCGAGCGAAGCCGAGAAGCAATTCGAAGCCGCCGTCGCCGCCGAGAAGACCGATCCCAAAAAGGCGATCAAGCTCTACCGGCTTTCATTGAAAGCGGAGCCCAACAACGACGACGCAATCATCGGCCTGGCTCGGCTGCTCGTCGGCCAGAAGAAAAAAGCCGAGGCTGCGGAGCTGTTGGAACGCATTCCACCGAACAACTCGCACAGCGCCGAAGCGGAAAAACTGCGGGCCATTCTCTGGCTGCAATGCAACGGCAAAGGAGCGGCGGATGAAGCAAAGTTGCGCAAGAAAGCTGCCAACGGGCTTTGCGACCTCGGCTGTGCTCTTGCGGCGCAAGGCAAAACAACCGAGGCGCTGGACACCCTCCTGCAAGCCGGTCAACTCGATCGTGAGGTTGCGGAAACGCGCGTCAAGGAGACTATGGTCAAGATTTTCCACGTCGTCGGCGTGCGCAGCGAAATCGCCGACGCTTATCGCGCCAAGTTGACCAAGCTCCTTGTGTGACCGATTCCCTGTTATCGTTCCCGGGCCGAGTAGAAGAACTCGTAACGCAAGTTCAGATAGATGAACACGTGAGCGACCAGCAGGTACGCCAGCATCGGCGTGAGCGCGACGCCGATGAGTAGGAAAAACGGCACCGCTTCCCCGATGCGCAGGTCGCGCAAACCGCCGCCGGTTAGCCCGAACGCCAACAAGATCGGCAGCACCACCGGCAAAGCCAGAATGGCGGCGAAGGTGAAAGCAATGGCCTGGTAAAGGTAGATGCGGCCCAGGTGCTCTCGGAGCATGCCCACCCACTCGTAAATGCCTCGACCGATCGAGTGATCTTCGACAACGTAAATCGGCCCCATCATCAACGTGGCATAGCCTATGACCGGACAGCAAATCGCCTCAAGAATCAGACTTCCCGCATGAAGAATGTTGAGGACAATATCAATGGCTGGATTTGGGATGGCGCCGTCGGATGGAGCGATCCAGGTCTGAAGGGAACGCAGGAGAAATGCGAGGCCGAACAGACTCACGCCGATGACAGCCTTCGCACCGGTGAGACGCACGGCATAAAGGAAGGCGCCGCCTTGGACCTCGTCAAAGTGCGCTGGACGGAATCGCGACAATTCGAGCGTCGTGAGCTGGGCGAGGATGCTTGTGCAGATATTGAATAGCAGGAGGATAACGAACCCGGCTGCGAGATACGTGCACCAAACCCACTCGGGCGCGATGGCAACCGTGACGTTGGCGACGAGCAATGTGATGCCGATGCCCAGCCCGGTGAGCGCCGCCGTGGTGAGCTTGGGTCGCTGCAGCGTGCTTTCGAAGGCGTTGAAGAGTTCCTCGACGAGCCCGCGTAGGCCAAGCGCCTTCAACTCCGCCGTCGTAGTTGGCGCCTCCGGGGTGGGCGTCGCGTCCGGCGCCGACTCGCCGTTCTCCTTAGGCACCAAATCGGCAAACTCGGGAACCGCGATAAGGGGCAACCACGCCTCGTCTGGGTCCCGCCGAACTCGGCTATCCCATGGAATGCGCCCGGACTTCAGAAACCGCCGCAACGTCTCCGTGCTGCGCACGCGCAAAACCCGGCCATCCGGCAGCCGAATATACCAAAGTTCTGGAGTGGAGACGGACGCCATGACGTGTCCTTCGAATGGGGAAGGCGTTTTTCTTCAAGGTTAGCTTCTCGTCACGGCCCGTGCGGTGATTGCTGTTCGTTTCGCGACAGAATGGCAACCGGCACAGTCGTTTTCCTCGGCAAACACGATACCGTGCGCACGCCGTTTGGTCTTTCCTTCCTAAACGGAAAGGGTCATTTGAAGTGGAGCATCTGTACTGGATCATCCCGGCGGCCGCGATCGTTGCCTTCGCTATTGCGGTCTGGCTCAGCGGTCGATTGGGGAAATCGTCGATTGATGTGAACGCGGCACGCCGGCAGTTTCAGCAACAGCAAGAAGACTTGCAGCAGTTGTTCTTTCACACCGCATCCGCGTCCGGAAAGCCGCGCGGCTTGCGCTGGAAGGACTGCCAATGGAGCGACCTAGCGGCTTGGCTACGTGACAAGCAGACCGGCGAGTTGCTTGCTCTGGTGGGCGTCACTATTTCGTTCGAAGCAATCGAAGGGAGCGACATGGAAGGCGTGGAAGCCGTCGGTAATCTTCGCAATGCCACTGCCGTTTTCGTGTTCCAGGAGGGATCGTGGGGAACCACGGGACGTGTCGTGTTCAATCTCAATCCCGACGAAGCCGCAGCCCATTTTCAAGCGGGATATGAAAGGCTGGAAATGTGAGAACGTTCAGCGCTCCGATCGCGGAAGCGCTGAACGATGTGCGAGAACGGCGTTACTCCGCCGGCGAATGCCCGATGAACGTGACACCGATGCCGATGCTCGTTCCTGTTGCTTTGCCGCCGACGACCAAATTCGCTTTCGAATTGAGCACCCAATGGTTCTTGGGCTGTGCGACGAGGGTCGGCTCCGGACCGGGCTTGAGGTTGGGCCAGAGCATGAAGACGCCGGGATGCGCGATGTCGAGCGTGTCGCCGCTCTTGTCGTGCAGCATCTTGGTCTCCATGAGCGCGGTCTTGGTGTCCGCCGCCGCCTTGATGACGAGGGCGAATTCCTGAAAATCGGCGACGTCCGCAGTGTGCTTTCCGTCCGTCGGCTGAAACGCCAGACGCATCGTATACACCCCGGCCTTGATTTTTTGCTTGCGATAGTCCGTGATCTCTTTGAAGATCTGCAAGACGCCTAGAATCTCAGTGTGCTTGACCTCACGCCAGGTGACGCCGGTCTTGATCTGGGCCGGCGTCGCGTCGGCCGGAATCTCTTTGCGAAACCAAACCTCGCATAGGGGCGTGCCGGACGAATCAAGCAACTGCACCGACTGCTCGGCTAGCAGCTTCTTGATGGGATCGCTGACATCCTTGGGGATCGAATTCGTCGCCGTCTTGATCGAGTATTTCTTGTCCTGCGCTGAAATGTCGGATGAGATTCCAAGGGCGACAAGCAAGGCGATGAACCCATGACAAATGTGCGGCATCGTTTGATGGCTCCATAAAAGAGCCGCTCGCCAATGGCGAGCGGCTAGCTGGCGATGCAAAACGAAAGTTGGTTATTTCACCTGGAATGTGCCGACGTATCCTCCGCGGCGGTCGCTGTCGCTCCAGGTTTCGCCCAGGCCCTGGCCGCGGAATAGGTGTTCGACGACGCCGGCTGGACGAGCGCTGACGTTGTTGGCGAGCGGCGGATAAAACGCGTATTCGTTGCCACACACCTTGTCGTGATCGTTGCTCAGGCAACGAGTGGTCACCTTGGCGACGGTGGCGTTAACTTCGTAGCAGGCGTTTTCCTTGCACGGGCAGCCGTTGATGGCGATTTTCTGCACGTGAACGCGCACGACGTTGGCAAGCAGCTTGCCGCCCTGATGCTGAGCGAATCGAACAAGAGCGTCGCGCTGAGCCGGGGTCGCTTTGCTATCGACGATCAGGACCGCCTGCGAGGGGGCCCGCTGTTCCAGACCCAGCGTGTTGGCGGCGGAGACGACGGCCACGACCGACAGCCCGTCGAGCGTGACGTCGCCGACCTTGCCGGTTTCGATGCGCCAGGCCATGACGCCGTGCTTGCCACCCAGATTGAAATCGGCGTTGGCGAAACACGGGCCGGTCCAGACGTCGCACGTGCGCGCCTCGACGTAAGTTCCTTTGGCGACAACCGCGCTGTCGACCGGCGGCGGCGCTTGCAGCGCGACGGCCAGCGTGGTCAACACGATCGAATGGAGCATTGGTGATTCCTCCCCAAAGTGAATTCTACGGTGGGTAACGAGTTCATTTTCAACGAGAAGGCACTCGCCGTCAAGGGCGGTTGCCTCAAACGGCCGCGTCCGGATAACGAAAGACGGGCCATTGAAGAGCAATATTCTTGCATCAAAGCCATGGCTTCGCGTCCTTGGAAAGCGAAGACCACACCGGCGTCTGACGAGGTCGCCTTTCATCCATGCTGGAGTTTATCCGATGAACCTGCAAGCGCAATTTGAAAAAGCGGCCGCATTGGCGGCCATGAATCGCAATGCGGAAGCCGCACCTGTCTACGAAGAACTCATCTACGCCCTGCAAAACCCGATGACGCCGATCCCGGATGCTCAACGGTCTCAGCTGGTGCGCTCCGTCGCTTTCAACCTTGCCCAAGTGTTCGACAAGCTCGGCCAGTATGGACGAGCGATTGAGTTTCTTGACCTTGGCCTCAGCCTCGGCCCCACGCCGTTCGGACGGGCCATCGCCTTGGCGGCGCGCGGGGAATGCCTTTGGGGCCTAAATCGGCACGCCGAGGCGCGCGCGGACTTCGCGGCGGCTCGTCAAGCTCATCCCGTCATCGGGGCCCTGAACGCCGCCGACAGCATGGCCCGACTCGGTTTCCCGGAGCTCGTCGATCTGGCGGAAGATTGGGTCGACAAGGTCGTGCTCGATCACGGCCCGATTCTCACCGTGGATTTGCGACGCGAAGTCAAGACGATTCGCGCCACGGTGCTCAAGCAACGAAACACGAGCGGTGAGCGCATCATGCTCAAAGGAAAATGCGACGTTTGCCAGGCTGCGCTTGGCGTCGGCGCCGATCGCTGCCGCCACGCGCATTTTCGAGCGATGTTCCAGCTCGGATATCGCCCATCGACCGGCATCCAATCGGCCGAGACCTGGCGCATCCAGGCCCTGCGCAAAGTCGACGACTGGTCGATCTGCGCGGCGTGCCTTGGCCCCTTTCAAGGTTTCGAGTTCGAACACTAACCGGGAGCCGTGGCCGGGGTTGTACTCAACCCCGGCGAAGTTGAAGCGGCGGCGTCACTGCTTCAGTTTCTATTCCCCCTTGCCGCCAAAGAAAGCCGTCATGCTCGTTTTCGGCTCATCACGCCGATAACAGTAGCCGATGGCTTGTGGCTTTCTGACCGCGAGTGCAGCGGGATTTGCTGTCACGGGACGTTGCGGTTGCAACTTCGTCGGGGTTGAGTACAACCTCGGCCACGGTCCCACCTTAGCCGGCGTCGGCACGCACCACTTCGCCAATCTTGCGTTCGAGTTCACTGACCAAGAACGGCCGGCCTTGCACTTTGCTCAGGCTAATCGCATCCACCAGGAACTCAGCACGCAGCAGCTTGCAGAGTTGGCCGGAGTTCAATTCTGGGATCAGCACGCGGCGATAGCGTTGGAGCACATCGGCGAGATTTTTCGGCAGCGGGTTGAGGTGGCGCAGGTGCGCTCGAGCGACCGACATGCCGCGGCGCTGGCACCTCTCGACTGCCGCCGCGATCGCGCCGTGGGTGCTGCCCCAGCCGAGCACGAGCAACTCGCCGCGGCTGGGGCCGACGACGTCCAGAAGCGGAATGTCGTCAGCCACGCGTGCAATCTTCTGCGCTCGGGCCTGAGCCATCGCCTCGTGATTGATCGGATCGAAGCTTACGTTTCCAGAGCCCGCTTCCTTTTCGAGCCCGCCGACGCGATGCTCGAGGCCCGGCGTTCCGGGAATCGCCCAGGGGCGGACGAAATTGCCGTCGCGTTGGTACGGGAGGAACGGCCGATCGGTGCGGCCGGCGAACTCGATCTTGATGGGAGGCAACTCCGCGAGCGTCGGCACGGGCCAAACCTCGGCGCCGGTTGTCACGAAACCATCCGCCAGGACGATCACCGGCGTCATGTGCCGCGTCGCCAGGCGAATTGCTTCTCGAATGATGTCGAACCCATCGGCCGGCGTCGCCATCGCCAGCACGACCAGCGGGCACTCGCCGTGGCGACCATTCATTGCCAACGCCAGATCGGCTTGTTCGCTCTTGCTCGGCATTCCGGCGCTTGGCCCGGCACGTTGCACATCGATGACGACGCAAGGCAACTCGCTCATAACCGCCAACCCGAGCGTCTCGGATTGCAGTGACAGTCCTGGGCTCGTAGTGGCCGTCACGCCGATCGCGCCGGCAAACGACGCGCCCAAAGCCAGGTTGATCGCCGCGATGTCGTCCTCGGCTTGGATGACGTGAACGTCGGGCTGCTTCTTTTCGCAGAGCTTGTGCAGGAGCTCGTTTGCCGGCGCCAATGGAAAGCTGGCGAACACCATCGGCCGCTTCGTTTGATGGACTGCCGTAAGCAACCCAAGCGCGATCGCTTCGTTGCCAGTGATCTTTCGATACCGGCCCGCAGGCAGCGTGGCTTTCGGGATGCGATATTGAACGCTCGATGTCGCGAATGTGCCGGGGTATTGATAGCCGGCGGCCAAAGCGCGATTCGCGGCCTCGATCATCGCGGGGTTTTTGGCGTAAGTGTCGCGAATCCAGCGCGACGTTGGCTCAAGGGGACGACTGAAGAGCCAACACGCCAGCCCGAGAATGCAGAAGTTTCGGCATCGTCCCGTCTCCGGGCCGCTCAAGGAGACCTGGGCAACAGCCGAGCGATTGAGCTGATCCAGCGCCACGGCGATGACCCGATAATTCGATAGCGAACCGTCCACGAGGGGATTCGAGACGTAGCCGGCCTTGCTCAACTCGTCGGCGTTGAATGTATCCGTATTGACGATGAGGATGCCGCCGGCCGACAGGTCGGCCAGGTTGGCCTTCAGCGCCGCCGGGTTCATGGCGACGAGGGCATCAAGCGTGTCACCCGGAGTTTGAACGGCGGATTTGCTGACATGGACCTGAAAGTTGGCGACGCCCGCGAGTGTGCCCGCCGGCGCGCGAATTTCCGCGGGAGGATCGGGCAGCGTGAAAACGCCGCTCCCGTATTGCGTCGATGCCGCCGTGAACTGGGTGGCGACAAGCTGCATCCCGTCGGCCGCATCGCCGCTGAAACGAATGACGACGGCATCGCGGTCTTCAACGCTGCCGCGAGGCTTCTTCACCGCCGCCGTTTTGGGCGTCGCCTGCGGCGGTATCTTCGTCAAGCGTTTTCCGTGCGAAGCCATGTTTACGTGTCCAAGTCGTGCCGGTCAATCGCCTTCGCGCTTGGGCGGGGCGGGCGGCGGATGGGGCGGCAGGTTGTACACCATCGTCGGAAAATGCTCCACGAGATAATGCACGATCCGCTTCACCGACAAGATTCCTACCGGCCGGTCGTCGACCACCACGGGCAGATGGCGAAAGCCCCCTTTTTGCATGCGCTTGATCGCGATGGAGATCGAATCTTTTGGATGTACCGTCACCGGCGCGGGCGTCATGCACTCGCTGATCGGCAAATCGAGCGGCTTGGCCTTGGTCAGCACCCGGCGCAACAAGTCGCGCTCCGTGAAGATGCCGACGATGCGCCGCTGCTCGCACACCAGCACGCAGCCGACGCGCTTTTCGCGCATCAGTTTAACCGCGTCCGAAACCGGTTGTGTCGCTTGGACGATCCACGGCTGCGTCGGGTGCAGCCGCGACACGGTCTCGGCTCTTAAGTCGCGCGCCAGGTTCATGCTTCGCCGCCTCCGCCAGAACCGCAAAGAGTCCATCGGCTTGCGCTTATTGTCGATGCTTGTCATGACGACGGCAAGTGGCGAAGGGTATTGCTGACGGATCGATGACTGATAAAAACACTGACAGGTTGCTCCCTGTTTTGCGCGCACTGCCAGCGAAAAGTTGAAGCATCCACGTTGCCATCACAACATTTGAGCCATGGAACCGACGCCATTCTCACCGCCCCCGGCCGAAGCAGTCCTCGAAAAGCTGGGGCCGATCCTTCGTGAAAAAGTCATCATCGAAGGCCGAACCTTCCTGATCGAACACCCCGGGCAGCCCGACAAGCTGCAGCGGTTGCCGGAGGTGCATGACGCCTTCGCCAAGGATGAGTACATGCCGTACTGGGCCGACCTTTGGCCTGCATCGCGCATGCTCGCCAAGGCGATCCTTCGCGAACCCTGGACGCCCGGAACCGAGGCACTGGAGATTGGCTGCGGCCTGGGGCTTCCGGGGATCGTCGCACTGTCGATGGGCCTCAAGGTCACATTCAGCGACTACGACGCTTGTGCCCTGCGATTCGCGGCCAACAATGCACGATTGAATGGCTTTGACGACGTCAAGACGCTGCAACTCGATTGGCGCTCGCCGCCGGGTGACCTGCGAAGCCTGGTGATACTCGCGTCCGATCTGGTTTACGATCTGCGCCACGTCGCGCCCATCGGTTCATTCATCAAAAAGGTGTTGCTGCCCGACGGCCTATGCCTTTTGACCGATCAGGATCGCGTGCCGTCGCACACGTTTCGTGAAGTCTTGGAAGCGGAAGGATTGCACTTCACCACCCAGCTGGTTCGTGCCGGTCAACCTGGGGGCATCCGTTCAAAGGGGACGCTTTACCGCATCACAAACATCGTCAGCCACGCGTAGCCGCGCTCGCTCGGCGGTTTCGCGCACCTCGCTATTGGAGATTTCTCCAACGAGACGGTATGATGATCGTGTCCGATCAGGGTAATCGACGGAAAGGAGACGTCTATGAAGTTGTTTCCCGTCATCGCGGCCATCGTGGTCGCAGCCATTGCCGCGCGTTCCGCGCATTCGCAAGAGAAAAAGGCGGAGCTGGTACCCGTCAAGTACGAGGGGCTAAAGCAAGAATTGCTGAAACACCGCGGCAAGGTCGTGATCGTCGACTTCTGGGCTAGCAACTGCGACCCGTGCCGCAAGAAATTCCCGTTCTTCGTGGAGCTTCACGAGAAGTATGCGGCAAAGGGCCTAGTCGTCATCAGCGTTTCGGTAGATCCCGCCGTGCAACTTGAAGAAAACATCGCCGAAGGTATCGCGGCGGCCAAGAGATTCATCGAAAAACAGCAACCACCGTTTCGCAACCTGCTTCTAGATGAGTCAGCGGCCACCGTGACGAAGCATTTTGGCTTCAAAGGGCTGCCGTTCTATTACTTCTTCGATCGCAAGGGAAATTGGATTCGTTTTCGCGCGGCAGACCCCGGCGGCGTTCCGTATGACAAACTCGACGAGCTCGTCGTGAAGATGTTGGATGGAAAATAGACTAGAAGCCCTGGGATGATCGCAGCGAATCCCAGGGATGACGTTGGAGCAACCAATGAAGTACCTCGCAACCAGCGCGTCGATGGCCTTGCTCGCCGTTCTTTGTTCCGCGGGCGATCAGAAACAGGAACAAAAGAACTTGATGATCCCTGTCAAGTATGCCGGGCTCAAGGAAGAAATCCTCAAGCACCGCGGCAAGGTCCTGGTCGTCGACTTCTGGGCCGGATGGTGACCGCCCTGCAAGGAAGGAATGCCGCATCTGGTCGAGATGCACAAGAAGCTCGTAAGCCAAGGATTGGCTGTCATCACACTGTCGCTCGATCCGCCGGGCGACAAGCAAATGGTACAAGACGCCAACGCGTTTTTGCAGAAGGAGAACATTCCCTTCCGCAATCTTCTGCTGGATGAATCGGAAGAATTCTGGCCCAAAAAGTTTGAGTTCACGCTGCCTCCGTGTTATTACGTTTTCGATCGGCAAGGACGATGGGTGCGCCTTCGCGTTCAAGACTTCAAGACACCCGAAGCGCTTCGCGAAGAACTCGACAAGGTCATCGTGCGACTGCTGAAGGAAAAATGACATGCAAACGGGCGATCCGCACAAGAGCCTGGCGAACGCGTTGGGACGCATCCCCAGCGGCATCTTCATCCTGACCTTGGCCCGCGATCAAATCGAAACCGGCATGCTCGCGAGTTGGGTGCAACAGTGCTCGTTCAAGCCGCCGTTGATCACGTTCGCGGTGCAGAAAGGCCGGCCGATCGTGGAGCTCTTAGCACCGGGGGCCCTTCTCACACTGAACATCCTCGAAGCGGCTCAGACCGACATGATCGCCCACTTCGGCAAGGGCTTCGCACTTTCGGAAAACGCATTCATCGAACTCGACATCCAGCGTGCGCCTCCGCATGGCCCGATCCTTCGAGAAGCCCACGCGTATTTGCATGCCAGCGTCGTCGGGCGATATCCCGCGGGCGATCACGACTTGTTTCTCGCCGAGGTGACTGCCGGCGCACAACTCGACGACGGCCAGCCAATGGTCCACATTCGCAAGAACGGGTTCCATTATTGAACACGGTGAGCCGAGCGGCGTAAGCCGCCGGGTGATGATGTTGCTCGGCGGCGTACGCCGCTCCGCTCGCCAACATGGTGCCGATGATGGAACAACCCTGCCACCTCTGCGATGCCGAAGCCGTCAGCCGTTGCTACAGTTGCGGCAAGCTGGTCTGCGCGCAGCACGACAAGGGGAAGTCGTGTCCTACATGCAGCGGCGGCTATGTACCCGGCGATCCGCGCGGCATCAGCGTCGAGCCGTTGCCAAAAGCTGGCGGCGCGGCCTGGTGGCGACCGCAGGAAGCCGACGCATATCACCCTCCCGAATGCTACGAATGCAAAGGCCTGGCCAAACGCACCTGCCGAAACTGTTACGAAAAATTCTGCCCCGAACACGCCGGCCCAGGTGACCTGTGCCTGGCATGCGGCCGCTCCGCCAACATGGGCCTCGTCATCTTCGGCATCATGGTTGCGCTGCTCGGCGGCCTCCTCTTGTTCGGTTGGCTCTTCGGCTAAGGCCCGTAGGCTGCGGGAATCGCACCGATCGTAGGCGTCACGCTCCGCGTGACGGATTCCTCACGCGGAGCGTGAGGTCTGCGATGCGGCATGTTGCGTTGCACGCACCTTGGATTGGATTGGATTGATCGACGAACGGGAGACATCAATCGATGACTGAATCTGTCACGCAGGAACTGTTGCGCCTCAATCAGAAGTTGTTGGACAGCATCGCCAACGCCGATTGGGCCAGCTACGCCGAGTTGTGCGATCCGACTTTGACTTGCTTCGAGCCGGAGGCACTGGGGCAACTCGTCACGGGGATGGAGTTCCATCGCTTCTACTTCCAGCTTGGCCCGGCCAAGACGCCGCACAACACAACCATGGCGTCGCCGCACGTCCGCGTCATGGGCGACGTGGCGATCGTCAGCTACGTGCGACTCAATCAACGCGTCGACGCCGACGGTGCGTCCTCCGTGCGCGCTGTCGAGGAGACGCGCGTCTGGCAGAAACAGAACGGCAAATGGAAACATGTCCATTTTCATCGCTCCATGTGACATGGCTCGCCTTCGGTGAGTTTTGGTTCCTGCCTAGCGTGCATCCCCTCGGCGTTTGTAGAAGGGGCTACGGGCAGACAGGGAGAAGCGGAGGGCGGAGGCACTGTCGTTTTGCCTCGTCAGGCTGGACAGCCCGAACTACTTCCGGATTCCGCCGGATGGTGCGGAGAATCCATTACAATAGTTCCAAACGGCTAACGGCAACGTAACAATCCGGTGCTCGCCAGGGACATTTCATGGACAATCCGCCTGCTTCGACTCCTTCTTCCCTTCCACGCGTCCTCGGCCTGTGGATGGCCACCGCTGTCGTCATCGGCACGGTCATCGGCTCGGGTGTTTTCAAGAAGCCGCACGATGTCGCCAAGAACCTCACCGAGTTCGGCCTGATCATGATCGCCTGGGTGCTGGTCGGTGTGCTGTCGTTCATCGGCTCGCTTATCCTGGCCGAAGTCGCCATCATTCATCCGCGCGCCGGCGGCAACTATGCGTTCCTGCGCGAGGGCTATGGACGCTGGGCCGGCTTTCTGTGGGGCTGGGTCGAGTTCTGGATCATCCGCTCCGGGTCCATCGCGGCGCTGGCCACGGTGTTCTCCGAGACGTTTCATGATGTTCTGCGTTTCATCAATGACGTTCGGCCACCGGCGGAGGTCCTCACGTTCTGGCAACGGCAGGGCGTCACGATTGCCGTCATCACCGTCCTCGCATTCGTCAATGCACGCGGTACAGCCATCGGCGGCGGATTGCAACTTGTCATCACAGTTGTCAAAGTCGGGTCGCTCCTGGCCATTGCGCTTCTGCCGTTCGTCTTCCTAGCGTCCGCCAACAGTGCCGTCGTGCACACCGAGTTTCTTGATCCCGTCTGGCCCGAGGATTGGGCCGGCGTCAACTGGAGCCTATTCGGCAAAGCGCTCGTCGGCATCCTGTGGGCGTATCACGGCTGGATGAATCTGGCGCCGGTCGCCGAGGAAGTCGAGGAGCCGAATCGCAACCTGCCCTTGGCGTTCATGCTCGGCACGCTGTCCGTGATCGTGCTGTACGTGTCGGTCAACGTGGCGTATCACCTGATCGTGAGCCGGGCCGATATGATCGCGCTCGGAGGTGACAGTCCCGTGGCGACGATTTTTAGCTTTCGCTTGTTCGGCTCGATCGGACTCTTGTTGGCGTCGCTGGCCGTGATGATCAGCGTGTTCGGCGCGCTCAACGGCAATCTTCTGGTCGGCCCGCGGCTTCTCTACGCCATGGGGCAGGACAACCTGGCCCCCGAGGGGTTGTCACAATTGCATCCGACGTACGGCACGCCGGCCCGCGCCACGGCCGTGCTCGCCGGCTGGTCGATTCTGCTCGTCATCGGTGCAGCGTTCCTGATGGCCAACTCGATCTTGAAGAAAGCCCTATTCGACATCCTTACGGACTATGCGATGTTCGGCGCCGTCGCGTTCGAAACATTGGCGGTCGCGACGATCTTCGTCTGCCGAGCGCAGTATCCTGTCGATAAAGTCGATCTGCCCTATCGCTGTTGGGGCTACCCGTGGTTGCCAATCGTCTACATCGGCGCGATGGCGCTCGTGCTCATCAACATGTTCGTGACTGACCTGCTCCAATCGCTGATCGCCGTCGGGTTCATCGGCGTCGGCGCGGGCGTGTACGCGGTGATGGTCAATGTCCGGACGTTGCCGTATTTTCTCTTCGGCGCGTGCGCGATTCCGGCGGGAGCGGCAGGAGCGTCGTTCGTATGGACGGACTCGCCGCTCATGCCCGAATGGTCGGCGTTCTTCGCAATCGTGTTCGGCTTGGGCACTGTCGCTTTACCGATCGTCGTGCGGATGGAACTCGGTGGCAAAGAAGTACCCACGGATCAAACTCTGTAGCCGTACCCTTCAGGACGCGGCGCTTCGCTGAATTCGCGCGCTAAAGCCTGCGCCTACAGACCCATGCTACGGAATCATGCGTGAGATCCTGCACTGTCTGACTGGCGTCTTATCAACCCCATTGAACCTATCAGGAACGACTTCGCGCCAACGGCGCGTTTCACGCACCCTACGGCAGGAGGCTCACCGACTCTTATCGGGTTGACCAAGCTTATCAGCAAAACTGCGACGCGAGATTCGGGCACTTTCGTTATCGTGACAATGCGGCGACCGGAGTTGCCGCATTGGAGCGCGTCGTGGATAATCTGCCGTCGGAAACGATCATTCGGCTCGCATGCTTTCTGGGCGTCCTTGTTTTGATGGCGCTGGCGGAATGGTGTGCGCCGCGGCGCACGACGACGACCGATCAGCCGGCTCGATGGTTCAATAATCTGGCGCTCGTGATGCTCAACTCGGTGGTCGTGCGGATCGCCTTGCCGATGGGCGCGGTCGGCGTGGCGCTGATCGCGGAGGCGCATGGCTGGGGCGTATTCAACATGCTGCAGCTTCCCATCTGGTTAGCGGCGCTCCTGACCGTGATCCTTCTTGATTTCGTCATCTACTTGCAGCACGTGCTCTTTCATGCCGTCCCGGTGTTGTGGCGGCTGCATCGCGTTCATCACGCCGATCTCGATTTCGATGTCACCACCGGCTTGCGCTTTCACACCATCGAGATTGTCATCTCGATGAGCATCAAGATCGCCTTCGTCACCGTGCTTGGCGCCCCGGCGATCGGCGTCTTGATCTTCGAGGTCCTGCTCAACGCGACCGCGATGTTCAACCACAGCAACGTTCGCCTGCCCGGTTGGCTCGATGCAGTCGTCCGTTTGATCTTCGTCACGCCCGACATGCACCGCGTCCACCACTCGGCCGACCCGCGTGAAACCAACAGCAACTACGGCTTCAACCTGGCCTGGTGGGACTATCTGCTTGGAACCTACCTTGCTCAGCCCGCGCTAGGGCACGATGGAATGACCATCGGCCTCGAAGATTTCCGCGACGAACAGCAAGCGGAGCGCATCGGAGCGATGCTGGCGATGCCATTTCTTCCGAGCGCCAGCCACGGCGACGTCGGCCAGGCGCCGCCGGTGCGATCGTAGGCGACGAGCCGGAAGCGTCAGCGACCGGCTCTGGCACGGACGGTCGCTGACGCTTCCGGCTCGTTTATTACCTTGCTCCCGCTCCGATTCTTGGTTAGGATGAACAAAGCTCCTTCCCAGCATCCCGTGGGCATCGCCGTGAAATCGCAAGGGTATCCTCAACTCGTGGCCGTCTCCGAGGGGGCGAATATCCTTCTGGACAAGCCGATCACCCTGATCGGCCGGCACCAGGAGTGCGATATCCAGATACCTTCGCGCAAAGTGTCGCGTCGCCATTGTTGCATCGCCCTCTTGAGCGATCATCTCGTCGTCCGTGATCTGGGCAGCACCAACGGCATTCGCATCAACGGCATCAAGGTCGTCGAAGGCAACTTGCAGCCCAACGATGAGCTGACGATCGGCAACATGCGCTATCAAGTGTCGTGGGGCAACGGCGATTTGGCGCACGCGGTCAAGGCGAGCGCGCCATTGGATCGGCCCGCCCCGCCGTTGGATGAATCGTTCGAGCAGCCACGCCCGCTCCCGGACGATCCCGTTTCGATCCCCATTCTGGCCAGCGAGGCGAAGGCTCCGAGCAAAGCGCCGATCGCCGATCCCGCCAAGCCGCTCGAGATACCCGACAACATCGGTTTGGCGCCGCTTGACAACTCTCCGAAGTCGTAGTGTCAGATCTGAACCACGTCGCGCTCCTGTTTCGTATAATTACCATCTACCGCTACGTTTCGGCCATGTTCTCTCAGGAGCATCGATGCCTTACAAATTGAGCAAAGTCCCCGCAGGTGACAAAATCTCCATCGCTAATGGCACGCTGCAGGTGCCGAATCAGCCGATCCTGCCGTTCATCGAAGGCGATGGCACCGGGCCCGATATCTGGCGCGCGTCGGTGCGCGTCATGGATGCTGCAGTGGCGAAGGCGTACGGGGGCAAGAAGAAGATCGCCTGGATGGAAGTTTACGCCGGCGAGAAGGCGTTCAACCTGCACAAATCGTGGCTCCCCGAGGAAACCGTCGACGCCTTTCGCGAATTCCTGGTCGGCATCAAGGGACCGCTCACCACGCCCGTCGGCGGCGGCATGCGCTCCCTCAATGTCGCGCTGCGCCAGCTGCTCGACCTCTACGTCTGCCTGCGTCCCGTGCGCTGGTTCAAAGGCGTGCCGTCGCCAGTGAAAGCGCCCGACAAAGTTGATATGGTGATTTTCCGCGAGAACACCGAGGACATCTACGCCGGTATCGAGTTCGAACAGGGTTCCGAAGGCTGCAAGAAGTTCCTCGCTCTCTTCAAAGAGGCCTTTCCGAAAGAGTACAGCAAGATTCGATTCCCAGAGACCACAGGCATCGGCGTCAAGCCGGTCTCGAGGGAAGGCAGCGAACGCCTGATCCGCAGTGCTCTGCAGTACGCCATCGCGAACAAGCGCAAGAGCGTGACGCTGGTGCACAAGGGCAACATCATGAAGTACACCGAAGGCGCCTTTCGCAACTGGGGCTATGATCTCGTCAAACGCGAGTTCAGCGACGTCGCCGTCGGTTGGGACGATTGCAACGGCAAACCGGGCAACAAGATTCTCGTCAAGGACGCCATTGCCGACATCACGTTGCAGCAAGTCCTGACACGTCCCGACGAGTTCGACGTCATCGCCACTATGAACCTCAACGGCGACTACCTCTCCGACGCGCTCGCCGCCCAGGTCGGTGGCATCGGCATCGCTCCGGGCGGCAACATCAACTACCTCACCGGGCATGCCGTCTTCGAAGCCACCCACGGCACCGCCCCGAAATACGCCAACCAGGACAAGGTCAACCCCGGCAGCGTCGTCCTGTCGGGCGAAATGATGCTCCGCTACATGGGCTGGACCGAAGCCGCCGACCTTATCATCAAAGGCATGGACGGCGCCATCGCCGCCAAGACCGTGACTTACGACTTCGCACGTTTGATGGAAGGCGCCAAGGAAGTCAAGTGCAGCGAGTTCGCCGATGCGGTGATTGCGAAGATGTAACCGCGCTGGTAAGATGCGATTGAAAAAGCGATCGAGTATCGAGACACTCATGAGCACCATCGTTTCACCGGCCCGCAACACGGAACCCGAAACGCTTGCCGACATGCTTGAGCGCCTCGGCAATGTGCCGACTTCGCGCATCCGCTTTCAGCCCTTGCCTGGCACAGCGACGGAGGAAGATGTACTGACTATCCAAGCAAATGAAGATCGCATTTACGAGCTGATCGATGGCATCCTGGTGGAAAAGGCCATGGGGTTTGCAGAATCGCTCTTGGCAGTGTACCTTGCCAGAATGTTACATGGCTTCGTCCGCTCACGCAAACTCGGCCTGGTCGTCGGACCGGATGGAATGATGAAGTTGTCCCGCGGCTTGGTTCGCATTCCGGACGTTTCCTTCGTTTCCTGGAAGGACATCCCCGGGGGCAAAGTTCCTAAGGAGCCGATCCCGAAGCTGGCGCCGACCCTGGCCGTCGAAGTCCTGAGCGAAAGCAACACTCCAGCAGAGATCAAACGCAAGCGACGCGAGTTGTTCAAGGCCGGCACATCGCTGATGTTGGTCATCGATCCCAGGGAGCGCACGGCAGCAGTGTGGACCAGCGTACGAAAGCCGGTCGAATTGACCGCAGCCGACACCCTCGACGGTGGCGACGTTCTACCGGGCTTCAAACTCGCGCTGTGTGATTTGTTCGCCGAGCTCGACGAGAAAGCGCCGGGATGAGCACGTTTGTCGCGAAGAAAGTCGAGTGCCGAGCGTTTGACGCCGTGATCGCCAAAGTGTAGCAACCGTTATCCAGTCTCGCGGAGGCGGGGCGAAACCATCGGACGTAGCCATGAAACTTCCCGACTTCAACCGAGCCTTTCAAAACGGCGCCGATTTCGCGCAGGAAGGCGCCGCGCCATTCACGGTCTACACGCACATCGTCGGCAAGCTCCACTTGCCAAGCGGCAAGATCGTTGCCTGCGACCCGCTCGTGTTTCCGGACCAGAAGCCGTACAAGGGGAAGGTGGCGCCCGGTACCTACCCGGTCCTGCTGTCGATCGCCCGGTTCCGCACCAAGCGGAATGACCGCGACGAACGGATCGCCTGTGCAATGCTGCGGTTCACGATAAGGCCCGCCGTTAAATGGAAGATGGCCCTGTGCCCCAGGCAGTCGCTCAAGGCACTCAAGGCGGACCATCACTACGGCTACGCTGTTGATTCCGGCACCGGGTGCTTTATGGATGCCCAGGCCGGCAAGGCGCTGCGCCGCGAAATGGACCGCTCGGGCAATTACGTCGACAACATCGTCGAGGCCATGAAATTCAACTACCAGCGCACGCGCGATTGGACCCTGTTCCTCATCGGCAGCAGCGAGCAAACGCTGGCGGCGTTCACTACCGGCTGGGGTGACGGCCGCTACGGCTCATACTGGGGTCTGGACGCAACGGGCAAGGAAGCGTGTTTAGTAACCGACTTCGGCGTCTTGCCCTAGCGTTCCCGTCGGCGCAGCGAGCCCGCGAAATACTCGATTTCGGACGAGTATCCTGTCGCTTCCGGCTCGGCAGGAGCCTCGCCCTCCCGAAGCAGGCCACGCAGACCATGTCGTGCACCCGGGAGTTAACCACAGAGACACCGAGGACACAGAGAGAAGCCGATAGACCAGGTTTGCCAATCATATCGGTCAGAGACTGTGGGAGGCGATGGTTGGCCGTTCTCTGCTGACATCTGAGTTTTCTCTGTGCGTACGTGGTTACAGTTCTTTGGAGCTTGGCGAGACCTGAAGAAAGCAACGTGTCAGAGTGGTCTTAATCGTTTGCGGTCTTGGCGTTTTTTCGCGGCAGATTCTCGTTTTGAGCTTTGAGAGCCCGCTCCCAGTCCGCGAGCAGATCCATGAAGGCGGGGTTGGGGCGTACCGATCGAACTTCACGCAACCGCTTCAGCGCTAGATCCCGCGTCAGACCGTGCTTGGCCATCAGGTACGCCGTTACCACCGTCGGGGCACGGCTCATGCCGTTCAGGCAGTGCACGTAGGTGGTCCGCCCGGCTCGGCGCTGACGAGCGATCCACTCGACTTGCTCGGCGAGCCATTCGAGTTTCGGCGCCGGGGCGGAGTCGCGAATCTTGGCCCAAACGTGAACGTCGCACTTGTACGAATCTTCCAATTCACAGAGGTTGAGCACCGCTTGGGTGGCGAACGGCGGCGTCTTCACCGATCCGCCGACGTACAAACCGGTCTCGACTCGCGTGTAGTTTGGCCGGTCCTGAAACTGCTCGGTCGCGATTGCCATCGCCAGCAGAGCGGTCAGACTGGCGGCGAGTCCGGCGATCAAGATTCCGAGGCGAGTGAGGTTCAT
>Ga0194128_10004063_pt1 | contig 21845 bp, 13 predicted proteins | sample TA2KigCa65mmetaG_FD_148650 | JGI IMG/M metagenome (GOLD analysis project Ga0194128, IMG submission 148650) | Freshwater microbial communities from Lake Tanganyika, Tanzania - TA2015037 Kigoma Deep Cast 65m | ecosystem: Environmental > Aquatic > Freshwater > Lake | place: Tanzania: Lake... | reverse complement strand
CGTGCTCGCCTTCGCCGGCACGGCGGCCGCCGGCGGCGCCGCCGCGCTCGTGCTGTCGCTCCTCGGCGGCTGGTTCCTGGTCGGCCGCGCGCTCGCGCCCGTCAGCCGCATCAGCCAGGCCGCGGCGGCGATGGCGGCCGGCGATCTCACCGCGCGCGTCGCGGTCGAGCGGACCGAGAACGAGCTCGAGCAGGTGGCGCTGGCCCTCAACCAGGCGTTCGACCGCCTGCACCTCGCGCTGGAGAACGAGCGGCGGTTCACCGCCGACGCGTCGCACGAGCTGCGGACGCCGCTGGCCACGCTCTCGGCGGAGATCGAATGGGCGCTGGCGCGGGAGCGATCGGGCGACGAGTACCGGCGGTGCCTGGAGACGGCGCGGCGCGCCGCGGACCGCATGCGCCGGGTCGTGGAGCGGCTGCTCACCCTCGCGCGCGCCGACGCCGCGGCCATGTCGCTCCAGCGCGCCGTCGTCGGGCTGGCGCCGGTCGTCGGCGATGCCCTCGCGATCGTGCGCCCGCTGGCAGACCAGAAGCACGTCACCATCGAAACGCGCCTCGACGCCGCGACCGTCGTCGGCGATCGCGACCGGCTGACCGACCTCGTGACGAATCTCTGCTCGAACGCCATTCAATACAACCGCGACGGCGGGCAGGTGAGCATCGAGGTCTGGCCGGAGGGGACCGACGCGTGCCTGCGGGTGCGCGACACGGGCACCGGCATCGCGCCCGACGACCTGCCGCGGATCTTCGACCGGTTCTATCGCGCCGATCGCGCGCGCGCCGCGCATTCGGGCGGCGCCGGGCTGGGCCTCGCGATCGCCAAGTGGATCGTCGAAGCGCACGGCGGGCGGATTGCGTGCCAGAGCGCGGCCGGACAGGGCACCGAAGTCCTCGTGCGACTTCCCCGACTGACGTGACGTGGGGCGAGCCTGCGGGCTCGCCCGCGCGGACCTGAGCGGTCCGCGCCCCAGGCTAGGCCCCGGTCGGCAGCTCCTCCTCGAGCCTGCCGACCAGCACGTCCAGCTCGGTCGCCACGGCCCGTACCGTCTCGGGCTGGCTCAGGTCGATGCCCGCCCGCGCGAGCAGGGTCATCGGGTAGTCGCTGCCGCCGGCGCGCAGCAGCGACAGGTAGCGCTCGACCGCCTCCGCCCGCCGCGCCCCGTCCGCGGCGCGGAAGTCCTGCAGCAGCCGCGCCGTGGAGGCAAAGCAGGTGGCGTATTGATAGACGTAGTAGGGCGTGCTGAAGAAGTGCGGAATGCGCGCCCAGGTGATCCACGACGCCTCGTCTTCGTCCAGCGCGTCTCCGTAGTACTGCGCCAGCAGCGATCGATACAGGTCGCTCAGCACCTCCGCCGTGACCGGCTGGTCCTGTTCGACCAGCCGATGCGCCTGCAGCTCGAAGTCGGCGAACAGCACCTGTGTGTAGAACGTGCTGGTGATGCTGTCGATGGCGTGCTGCAGGAGCACGATCCGCTCCTCGCGCGAGCGGGCGCGCTCGAGCATCAGGTCGAGGAAGAGGGCCTCGCTGAACGTCGACGGCACCTCGGCGACGAAGATCGTGTAGCCGGCGTAGACGAAGGGCTGCGCCGCGTGCGAGAGCAGCGTGTGCATCGAGTGGCCCATCTCGTGCGCCAGCGTGAACACCGCGTCGAGCGTCTCGTTGTAGTTGAGCAGCATGTACGGGTGCGCACCGTACACCGGGGCCGAGTAGGCGCCGTGGCGCTTGCCCGTGTTCTCGAAGACATCGATCCATCGCTCATCGAACGCGCGCCGCACCTGCCGCTGGTAGTCGCGCCCGAGCGGGGCCACCGACTCCACGATCCACGCGCCCACCTCGTCGTACGGATACCGCACGTCGTGGTCGACCAGTGAAATGAACACGTCGAAGAGGCGGTAGGTGTCGAGCCCGAGCGCCCGCCGTCGCAGCCGGTGGTACCGCCGCAGCGGCTCCACGCCGGCGCGGGTGACCGCAATCAGGTTCTCCACCACCGCCGGCGGAATGTTGTTGCCGTGCAGCGCCGCGTCGAGCGTCGTCGGGTAGTTCCGCGCGCGCGCGTGAAACCAGTCGCGCTGGAGGACGCCGTCGTACAGCGCCGCGTACGTGTTCCGGTTGTCGGCGTACGCGCGGTGAAACGCGCGGTAGGCCGCCGCCCGATCCTCCTGCACCCGGTTCGTCTCGAGGAGCGCGCGGTACTGGCCGTAGCTGAGCGTCACCCGCTCGCCCGTGCCGAGCGTGATCGACGGAAACCGCATGTCGGCGGTCGAGATTGCGGAGTAAGTGTCGTGCGGAACGCTGTTGAAGCGCCCCGCGTACGACATCAGCCGCTCCCCTTTCTCGTCGAGCACGTGCTCCTGTTCGTGGAACAGGCTCTCGACGGCAAAGCGGTAGACGGCCAGGTCCGGATCGGCCTCGAGCCATCCACGAATCGTCTCGAGAGGAATCGCGAGCAGCTCGGGATTGAACCAGGCGCCCGCCTGCTGCTGGCGGGCGAAGAGGATCTGCACCTGCTGGCGCCGTGCGTTCAACCCGTTGTCGCGCTGGTCCTGGTCGTACTGCAGCGCCGTGTAATACCAGACGCGGTAGGCCAACGCCCCCATCTCGTCCATCGCGCGGTACGCCGCCAGCAGCCGATCCGGTCCGGCGGCCAGTGTGCCCTGGAGCCTCTTGAAGGCGTCGATCGCCGCGTCGAGGCGGCGGAAGCTGGCCGTCCACTCGTCCCAGTCGCGACAGATGGCCGTCAAATCCCACGTGTAGCGGGCCGGAATCTCGTCACGCGGGCGGAGCACGCCAGGTTCGGGGCGGAAGGTGTCAACGGGAGGCATTGGGCTTGAGGTGTTGGGCGGTGGGCGTTCGGATCTGAACGCTAGCGCAGGACCAGGTCCACCAGCGCCGGATAGCTCACCGGCAGCCGCTCGCTCCGGCGCGGCCGCGCGAGCGCGTCGGCGAGCGTGTCGGGCAGCGGCACAGGTCCGCCGATCGCCGGCTCGACCACCTCGCGGAACTTGGCGGGGTGGGCGGTAGCAAGAAAGACGCCAGTTGTTGTCGGCGTGGTCGCGAGCGTGGCCTGCAGACCGAGCCACGCGACGGCGCCGTGCGGGTCCAGCAGATAGCCGTGCTCGCGATCCACGCGGCCGATCTCGGCCATGACGACCTCGTCGGCGAAGGCCGCCCCGGCCACGTCCGCGCGCATGCGATCGAGATCGTCGTCGTAGAGCGCGCGAATCCGCTCGAAATTGCTCGGCGCGCCCACGTCCATCGCGTTGGCCACCGTGCGCACCGACGGCCGCGGCTCGTAGATGCCGGTGCGCAAGTACGCCGGTACGACGTCGTTGACGTTGGTGGCGGCGACGAAGCGGCGGACCGGGAGACCGAGGCGTTTGGCAATCAACCCGGCCGTCAGGTTGCCGAAATTTCCGCTCGGCACCGAGACGATCGCGTCCGGTCCGAGCCGCGCGGCCAGGAAGTAGTAGAACACCTGCGGCAGCAGTCGACCGAGATTGATTGAGTTGGCGGGCGTCAGCCAGACCTTCTGGCGGAGCGCGTCGTCGGCAAATGCCTGCTTCACGAGCCGCTGGCAGTCGTCGAACGTGCCGCCGACCGCCACCGCCGTGATGTTGCCGCCGAGCGACGCCATCTGGGCCTCCTGGACGTCGCTCACCTGCCCCTCCGGGTACAGGACGAACACGCGCGAGTCGGGCACCTGGTAGAACGCCTGCGCCACGGCGCTGCCGGTGTCGCCGGAGGTCGCGACCAGGATCGTCAGCGGCGTCCCATCGGTAAAGTGATGCAGCAGGCGGGCTTGCGTCCGCGCACCGACGTCCTTGAAGGCGAGCGTCGGCCCGTGGAAGAGCTCGAGCGCCCAGATGCGGTCGGTCACCTGGACCAGCGGGATGGGAAAATCAAGCGCGTCGCGCACGAGGGCGCCCATCGCCTGCTCGGTGATGTCCCCGGCCAGCAGATGGGCGCCCACCGTCGTGCCAATCGTCACCAGGTCCGCGGCGCGCAGCCGGTCGAGGGTCCCGCCGGGGAACGGCTCGAACCGCTCGGGAAAGTACAGACCACCGTCGGGCGCCGTGCCGGCAAAGAGCGCGTCGATGAACGGGACCGGCGGGGAGGCGCGCCGGGTGCTGACCCATTTGGTCCGGGCGACGACCGCGGTCTGAGAGCTGGACACCGCCTTCAATTCTACTGAGGCTTGAGGCCCGGGGCCTGAGGTCTGAGGCCTGGGGCCTGAGGCCGGTGTTCAGGCCTGCATCGGCTCAGGACGGATGGGCACCGGCCGCCAGCGGTCGTCGACCGCCACCAGCACGACTTCCGCCTCGGTCACGCGGACGCGTTCGCCGTGGCCGGTGCCGGCGGGCGCACCGGGCGCGAGCCCCCAGCGTTCGGCCTCGACCGACACCCGGACGGTGACGGACGTGCGGCCGACGCGGACCGTCTCGGTGTAGAAGCTGACGATGTCGCCGAGAAAGACCGGCTGGTGAAACTCCACCTCGCGCATCGCCCGTGTGACGTACCGGTGGGGTGCCGTCTTCCGCGCCTCCACCGCCGACGCCAGGTCGATGTGCGACAGGATGACGCCGCCGAAAATCGTTCCGTAGGCGTTGGTGTCCTTCGGCAGGAGCACCAGCTTGATGGCGGGGACGCGTTCGGGCATCGACGACTATTATCGAACGCTTTTTCTCTTTCCGATTCGCCCGAGAAGGCTTACTCTGTATTCGTGAGCGATCGAGCGATGGCCCGCGCGAAAGCCGGATGAGCACGATGACCAACGGGCGCTCGTCGCCCGCGGTGGCGAGCACCTCGTCGACCCGTGCCTGGAGCGTGCATGATGCCAGCGAGCTCTACGAAGTGGCGCGCTGGGGGCATGGGTACTTTTCGATCAACGCGGCCGGCCACCTCGATGTTCGCCCGACCCGCGACCCGTCCCGGGCCATCGACCTCAAGGAGCTCGTCGACCGGCTCCAGCTTCGCGGCATCAGCCTTCCGGTTCTCATCCGCTTCACCGACATCCTGCGGCATCGCCTCGGCGAGATCCACGCGGCGTTCCAGGCCGCCATCACCCAGAACCAGTACCAGGGCGGCTACAGCTGCGTCTATCCGATCAAGGTGAACCAGCAGCGGCAGGTGGTCGAGGAGGTGCTCGACTTCGGCCGTCCGTACCGCTTCGGCCTCGAGGCCGGATCCAAGCCCGAGCTGCTCGCGGTCGTGGCGCTCGCCGACAACGAGACGCCGATCATCTGCAACGGCTTCAAGGACGCCGAGTACATCGAAACGGCGATGCTCGGGCTCAAGATCGGACGCAACATCATCCCGGTCGTCGAGAAGTACACCGAGCTCGCGCTCATCCTGGAGGCGGCGGAGAAGATCGGGGTCCGCCCGCAGATTGGCGTGCGCGTCAAGCTGGCGGCGCGCGGCAGCGGGCGGTGGCAGTCGTCGGGAGGCTTCCGGTCCAAGTTCGGCCTGACGGTGACCGAGATCATCCGGGCGCTCGACGAGCTGAAGGCGCGGGGGATGGCGGACTGCCTCAAGCTGCTCCACTTCCACCTCGGCAGCCAGATCACCAACATCCGCATCGTCAAGGGCGCGCTGAACGAGGCGGCGCGCGTCTACACCGAGCTCTCGCGGCTCGGCGCCGGACTGCAGTACCTCGACGTGGGCGGCGGGCTGGGCGTCGACTACGACGGGTCCCAGACGAACTTCGAGTCGAGCATGAACTACACGCTCGACGAGTACGCCAACGACGTCGTCTACCACATCCAGACCGTCTGCGACGAGGCCAACGTGCCGCACCCGACGATCATCTCGGAGAGCGGGCGCGCCGTCGTCGCCTACCACAGCGTGCTCGTCTTCAACGTGCTGGGGGTCTCGGGGTTCGGGGCCGAGCAGGTGCCGACCGCCGCCAACCCCGACTGGGAGCAGCCGCTCGTCGATCTGGTGGAGACCTACAACCACCTGACCGCGCGCAACGCGCTCGAGGCGTTCCACGATGCGCAGCAGTCGCTCGACATGGCGTTGAGCCTCTTCAACGGAGGCTACCTTCCGCTCGAGCAGCGCAGCATGGCGGAGAACCTCTTCTGGGCGATCTGCACCAAGCTCCAGCGGATCGTGCAGACGATGGCCGAGGTGCCCGAGGATCTGCAGCACCTGGACGAGCAGCTGTCGGACACGTATTTCTGCAACTTCTCCCTGTTTCAATCGATTCCCGACAGCTGGGCGATCAAGCAGCTCTTCCCGGTCATGCCGATCCATCGGCTCGACGAGAAGCCGACGAACCACGCGGTGCTCGGCGACATCACCTGCGATTCCGACGGCAAGCTCGACCGCTTCGTCGACCGCCGCGACGTCAAGAAGACGCTGCCGCTCCACACCGTCAACGGCGGGCCGTACTATCTGGGCGTCTTCCTGGTCGGGGCGTACCAGGAGATCCTCGGCGACCTGCACAACCTCTTAGGCGACACCCACGCCGTCCACGTCAGCCTCGATCCGAACGGCGAGGTGTGCCTCGACACCCTCATCAAGGGCGACACCGTCCGCGAGGTGCTCGACTACGTGGAGTTCGACGCCGAGATCCTGCTCGGCAAGCTCCGCACGGACGTCGAGAGCGCCGTGCGCGCGGGGCGGATCGACTACGAGGGCGCCGGCCGGCTGCTCCGGTTCTACGAGGACGGCTTGCACGGGTATACGTATCTCGAAGGCTGACGAGGGTTCCGTTCGTTCGGGTCGTCCGGATCGCTCCTCGACTTGACTAAACGACGCTCCGCTATCACCGTCCGGAAATTTGCGTCCCACGAGGAGGCCGACAGGGCCGACCTCGCCTACTGGCAGCAGCTGTCGCCTGCGGAACGCGTGCTTCAGGTGTGGCGCCTGAGCGTCGACCAGTATCAGCTCCGCGGCGACCCGCCGTATGAACCCGGACTTCATCGATCTGTTGCGCGCGTTCAGCGCCGCGGACGTCCGCTTCCTCGTCGTCGGCGCGTATGCGCTGGCGCTGCACGGTCGGCCTCGGGGGACGGGGGATCTCGATGTCTGGGTCGATGCCACGCCCGAGAATGCGCCGCGGGTCATGCGCGGACTGCGGGCGTTCGGCGCTCCCCATGCAGGACATCACGGAGGCTGATTTCTCGACGCCGGGCGTGACCTATCAGATCGGCGTTCCACCCGGACGCATCGACATCCTCACGGATCTGACGGGCATTCGCTTCGCGGAGGCATGGCCCAACCGAGTTCGCGGCCCGTTCGGCGACATCGAGGTGGACTTCGTCGGACGCAGCGACTTCATCGCCAACAAGAAGGCGACTGGCCGCGCGAAGGATCTCGTCGATATCGAGGGATTCCAGTAGGCGTGCCTGGAACGACGGCGCGCTATACGGGCAGATTCATCTGTTTCGCCAGCGCCGGCCGGTAGGGGCTGGAGGTCGGGCGATCGCCGCACATTTCGCGGCGGGACGCCACGTGGGCTGGCCCGGCTGACGCCGGACGCCACGTACGCAACACGGGCCGGCAGCCGCCGGCCCACGAACGATCCGAACGCGAACGATCCGATCCCGAACGATCCGAACGCGAACGATCCGAACGGCCCGAACGATCCGAACGATCCGAACGCTAAGATGCCCGCTTCCGGTGATCGCTGAAGCGCCGGCACGCGCGCTGGAAGCGCTCGTGCAGCGGCGCGGCAATCTCCGGCGGGACGGGTCCGAGACGCGTCCACTGCGCCTGCGCCTCGCGGACGGTCTGCTCGGCGGCGCGCCAGCGCGACTCCTCGGTCTCGGCCGTGCGCCCGCCTCCAATCGTGTTGGCCGCGAGCCGTTCGCGCCACTGGCGCGCCAGGAGCTCCGCCGGCGACAGCGGCGCCGACGCCTGGTGGGGCGCCGCGCCGTTCACGAGCGCCTCGACCTTGGACACGAGCTTCTCCATCCGCTTGCGCGTCGCCTCGGGATCCAGATCGGTGCCGCCGAACGCGGCCGGCCATGTGGCGACGATCCGGCCGAGCGCCTGGTGAAACCGCGCGGCGAGATCCTGCTGCAGGTGGCGCGGCAGGTCCGCCGCCTCGTGCCACTTCTGGCGCGCCTGCTGGACCGTGGCGTACAGGCCGTCAGGGGCCGCGTCGGCGCTCGCGCCCTCGGCCGGCAGGAGCCGCTCCAGTGCCTGCACCATCGCCTCGCGCGGCGCCGCCTTGGCGGCGAGCGCGATCTGGTCGCGGTGCTTGTAGCGGTCGAAGAAGCGGTCGCATGCCGCCCGGAACCGCTGCCAGACGGCCTCCGACTTGGCTCGGCGCACCGGGCCGATCGTCTTCCACTCGGCCTGCAGCCGCCGGATCTGCGCGGAGGCCGCGTCCCACTCGGTCGAGTCGGCCAGCGCCTCCGCCGCCGCGCACAGCGCCTCCTTCTTCGCGAGGTTGGCGGCCCAGACCTCCTTGCGCTGCTTCAGATCCTGCTGGCGGCGCGTGAAGAAGCGATCGCAGGCGGCGCGGAAGCGCTCCCACGTGGCCTTCTCCTGTCCCCGCACGACCGGGCCGATCGTCTTCCACTCGGCCTGGAGCGCCTGAATCTCGATTGCCGTCTTCACCCAGTCGGTCGAGTCGGCCAGCGCCTCGGCGCGCTCGCAGAGCGCGCGCTTCTTTGCGAGGTTGCCGGCCCGCTGTTCGGCCTGTTCCGCCAGGTGGGGCGCCACGCGCTGGTACACCTCGTCCTGCGCGGTTTTGAAGCGCCGCCACATGGTCTCGCCCTGCGCGCGCGGCGCCAGCGCCACCGGCTTCCAGCGTCCCTGCAGCTCCCGCATCCGGCGGCCGGCCACCTCCAGGTCCGCCTCGCCCTTGAGCGCCTCCATCTCGCGGCACAGCTCTTCCTGCACCTGGAGGTTCGCCCAGCGCTGCCACTCGTCGGCCTCGCGCAGGTCGTGCACCCGCGGCATCAGCGCGGCACGCGCCGCCTCCAGCCGCGCCTGGATGGTCTGCCAGTCCTTCTTCGAGGGGAGCGGGGTTCGCGCCTCGAGCGTGGAGCGAATCTCCCGCAGCGCGCGGGCCCCCGCCTTGAGCGTGACCTGCTCGGCAGCCGCCAGCGTCTCCACGTGACGGCAGATCTGCTGGAGCCGCCGCAGGTTGTCCTGTCCCTGCCGGGCGCGCGCCTCGGCCTGCTGGTGCTCCTTCTCTTCGAGCAGCGCCACGGCCCGCGCGAGCCGGTCGGCCGCCTCCGGATTGGCCGACGCGTGGTCGCGCAGCACCTCGGCATCGCGCCGCAGCATCCGCCACCGGGCGATGATCTCGTCGGGCGGCTGTTCGGCCGCCGCGAGCTGCTCCAGCTGGCCCGCGAGCGTCTGCAGGCGCGCCGCCGCGGCGTCGGCCAGCATCCGCCGGCGCTCGCGATCCTCGAACGCGCGGCAGGCGTCCTGGAACCGGCGCGTGAGCGAGGCCGCGTACTCGGACGGCATCGGCGGCAGGCTGTCCCACCGCACTTTCAGCCCGGCGATCCGATCGGCGGCCTCCGGGCCCGACAGCCGTTCGATCTCGTCGCAGATGGCGAGCCGGTCGGCCTGCTCGCGGGCAACCGCCTGCTTCCGCGCCTCCTCGTCGGCCCGCTCCTGCTGGCGGTGCTCGATCGCCTCGCGAACGGCGTCGCAGGCGGCCTCGAACTGCTGCATCAGGGCCGCCTCGATGTCCACGTCGGCCTGCAGCTCCGCCCACGCGACCCGTGCGTCCGCGAGCGCGCGCGTCGCCTCGTCGGGAGCCGCCACGGCCACCAGCCCCTCGGCGCGATGGACGAGATCGAGCGCCCGCCGGCGGTCGTCGGCGTCCATTCGCGCCTCGGCCTCGGGAGCAGGCGGCGCATCCTCGGACGGCGGGCGAACCCGTGCGCGCGCGCGGCGCGCCGCCACTTTGTTGCGCGCGCGCTGGGCCACATCCTGCAGCGCCTCGGCGTCGACCGTGCGCTCGAGCGCCGCGACCGCCACGTCCGTGTGTTCTGCCTTGAGCGCCACGGCGAGAATCTCGCCGGAATCGGTCAGGCGCGCGAGCGCGGCCAGGCGCGTGGCGCCGTCGCGTGCCTGGCGGCTGATCGCCGCCAGCGCCCGCTGATCCTCGAGCCGATCGACAATCGCCGCGCGCACCTCGACGCTCGAACTGTCGCGCGCGACGAGCACCAGCTCCTTCGTCCGTCCGAGCGCCAGCAGCTGGGCAACGGCGTCGACCGCCTGCGCCGCGTCGTCGGCTTCGGCGCCGATGCCCGCCAGGCCGCGGACCGCCTCCGCTCGGACGTCGTCGTCGGGATCGGTGCGCGCCACCTCGGCCAGCACCGACACGTCGTCGATCCGGGAGACGGCCGCGCGCCGCACGCGCGCCTCCGCATCCTCGTGCGCGACCGCGTGGAGCGCCTCGGTGTCGTCCGGCCCGAACTCATACACGGCCGCCACGCGGACGGCTGGATCCGCATGCTTCCAGCGGGGCTGGGGACGAAGCCTCTCCAGAATGCCCATCGCGTTCACTGCAGCTCTAGCTCACTTCCCCAAATCCCGGTTCGAAACCCGTAACTCATTACCTCTCGCGTCGAGCTCCGCCGGCCGTACGACGCCGCACGAAAATTTGGATCGACGCAAACGACTGGCCGTAGATCGGGCGCGCCGACGCTACGCCAGACGCACAAGTGTCGATACTGTCGCATCGACCTGCAGGATGGGTACCAGCTCGGCCAGGAGGATCAGGCGAAAATCCGGTCCGGAGCGATCGTCCATCGAGGGAGGACGTACGACCGGACGGGCTCGGCGCCGCGGAACAACCGGGGAACGGTCACCGAGCGGAGATCGACGACTTCGACCGTCCGTGCACGTGGATCGACCAGCCAGCACTCGCGCACGCCGTAGCGCCGGTACCACGACAGCTTCACGGTCCGATCGCGCCGTGCGGAGCGCGGCGAGAGAATCTCGACCACGAGGTCGGGGGCTCCCCACACTCGCTCGCCGGCGATCTCGAGGCGCGCGTGGCTGATGAAGACGAGGTCGGGCTGCACGACGAGCGCGGCGTCCACGTCGAGCACCACATCCACCGGCGAGGCGACGCGTCCGGCGCCGAGTTCCTCGACATGGGTATGGAGGAGGGCCGTGAGCCGGGCGGACACGAGCTGATGATCCCAGGCCGGCATCGGCGGCTCGCGCACGACGCCGTACACGAGCTCGATCGGCCGGTTCGTCTCCTCCAGCTCGAAGTACTCGACCACGGCCAGCTTGTCGGGGGACCCGGCCATACCGACGACGACGATGCCATCGTCGGCGGTCGAAAGTAAAGGGCCGCGGGCCGCGGCGCTCAGGCGGCGGCCGGAGACCCGACGCCTGAGGCCCGAGGCCGTCGAACTCACTTCACGAACAGCATCTCCCTGTACGTGGGGAGCGGCCAGATCTCGTGGGGCGTGAGCACTTCGATCTGGTCGCCCAGCTCGCGCAGGCGGTTCATCGCCGGGATGACCTTGTCGCGCACGTACTTCGCATGCTTCTCGGCCGATCCCCCGTTGTGATCCAGCAGGCGCTCGAGCGCGTCGGTCTGCACCTTGAAGCCGTCGACAAGCTTCGTGTACGTGCGCAGCAGCTTCTTGCCCTGCACGGTCGCTGCGCCGGCCGAGCGGACCGCGGCCACGCTCTGCGCGACCTCCTTCTGGTAGGTGAGCGCCGCCGGCAGGATGTAGCGGTTCGCCATCAGCACCATCAGGTTTGCCTCGACGTTGACCGTCTTGTTGTAGTGCTCGAGGAAGACCTCGTACCGCGCGTGCAGCTCGCGCGGGTTGAGGATCCGGTACCTGTCGAACAGCCCGAGGGCCTCTCGCGTCACCAGCTGCGGCAGCGCGTCGACCGTGTTCTTCAAATTGAGGAGCTTCCGGCGGGCGGCCTCCTTCTCCCACTCCGGCGCGTAGTTGTTGCCGTTGAAGACGATGCGCTTGTGCGCCCTGATGACCTTCGTCAGGAGCTTCGCGACCGCCTTCGCCAGCTCCTCGCCCGAGCCCACGGCGCTCTCGAGCTCCGTGGCGACGTAGTCGAGCGACTCGGCCATCGCCGCGTTGAGCGCGGTGTTCGGGAAGGAGATGCTCTGGCCCGACGAGACGGCGCGGAACTCGAACTTGTTCCCGGTGAAGGCGAAGGGGCTCGTCCGGTTGCGATCGCCCGCGTCGCGCGGCAGCTTCGGCAGCACGCTGACCCCGATGTCGAGCGTCCCGCCGTGCTTGGTCGACTTCGCCCCGCCGTTCTCGATCTGCTGGAAGATGTCGGTGAGCATGTCGCCGAGGAAGATCGACAGGATCGCCGGGGGCGCCTCGTTGGCGCCGAGCCGGTGGTCGTTGCCGGCGCTCGCGATGCTGGCCCGGAGCACTCCCTGCCAGACGTCGACCGCGCGAATCACGGCCGCGCAGAAGACGAGAAACTGCATGTTGTCGTGCGGCGTGTCGCCCGGGCTCAGCAGGTTGTTGCCGAACTCGTCGGAGAGCGACCAGTTGTTGTGCTTGCCCGACCCGTTCACCCCGGCAAACGGCTTCTCGTGCAGCAGGCACGCCAATCCGTACTTCGGCGCCACCCGCTTGAGCGTCTCCATCGTCATCATCTGGTGATCGACGGCGAGATTGGCGTTCTCGAACACCGGCGCAATCTCGTACTGGCTGGGCGCCACCTCGTTGTGTCGCGTCTTCACGGGCACGCCGATCTTGAACAGCTCGAGCTCGACCTCCGCCATGCACGCGAGCACCCGTTCGGGGATCGACCCGAAGTACTGATCCTCCATCTCCTGCCCCTTCGGCGGCTTGGCGCCGAAGAGCGTGCGGCCGGCGTTGATGAGATCGGGGCGCGCGAAGTAGAAGTTGCGGTCGATGAGGAAGTACTCCTGCTCGGGCCCGCAGGTGGCGAAGACCCGCTCGGCAGTGGAGCCGAACAGCTGCAGCACGCGCACCGCCTGCGTCGACACGGCTTCCATCGAGCGCAGCAGCGGGGTCTTCTTGTCGAGCGCCTCGCCGGTCCAGCTCACGAACGCGGTCGGGATGACGAGCGTCGTCGTGCCGCCGTTGACGTGCAGCCAGGGCGGGCTGGTGGGATCCCACGCCGTGTAGCCGCGCGCCTCGAAGGTCGACCGCATGCCGCCCGACGGGAAGCTCGAGGCGTCGGGCTCGCCCTTGATCAGCTCTTTCCCGCGGAATTCCGTGATCGCGGTGCCGTCCTGCGCGGGCACGAGAAACGAATCGTGCTTCTCGGCCGTGATGCCGGTCATCGGCTGGAACCAGTGCGTGTAGTGCGTGGCCCCGTGCTCGACGGCCCAGTCCTTGAGCGCGGCGGCGACCGCGTCGGCGGTTGCGGGATCGAGCGCCTCTCCCCGCGTGATCGTCGCGCGCAGCGCCGTGTACACCGGCTTCGGCAGGCGGTCCTGCTGCACCTTGTCGCTGAAGACGAGCGCGGCGAACAGCTCGACCGCCTTGCCGGGCCTCGCGCCCGCGCGCCCCTCGTAGATCGACCAGTCACGGATACTTTTCGCGGCTTCGAACAGAGCTACTGATCCCATCGTCCGACGCGTCCTTTCGTTGGGAGAGTTGGAGCCCGGAGGGCGAGTTCGTTGTAGGCGTCGATTATGGCGGATGGCACGCGCGGCTGACAATGGCCGAAAACGGCGGATTCGCGGAATATCCAACATTCTTGGCGGCTCCGGCCGCGCCAGGTTGACGATCAACATCTACATATGTAGATTTATAGATGTCATGCGGCGCGCCTCCGCCCTCTTTCGCCTCCTGGCCGACGGCACGCGGCTGCGGCTGCTGCGCGTGCTGGCGAGGGAGCGGGTCAACGTGACGGAGCTGACGGGCATTCTGGCGGTCGCCCAATCGGGCGTCTCCCGGCATCTGGGCCTGCTCAAGGACGCGGGGCTCGTCACCGAGGAGCGCGAAGGCGGATACGTCTACTACCGGCTCGCGGACCACGCCTCGCCGGCCCAAGGGGCGTCAGCGCGGGGCGCCACGGGCACCCCGCTCTGGGCGCTGCTCGAAGCGCAGTTTGCCGACTCGGCCGCGGAGCCCGCGGTGCGGGAGGACGACGCGCGGCTGCAGGAGGTGCTGCGCCACCGCAAGGAGAACTTCGAGACCCACGGCGAGTTCCGCCAGCTCGTGCCGGGCCGCAGCTGGGCCGCATGGGCGCGGGCGCTCGGGCACCTGCTGCCGCCGCTCGACGTGGCCGACATCGGCTGCGGCGAGGGCTACCTCACGCTCGAGGCGGCCCGGTGGGCGCGGACGGTCGTCGCGATCGATCGGTCGGAGGCCGTGCTCGAGCGCGCCAAGGCCCTCGCGGGCCGACGCCGCGTGCCAAACGTGCAGTGGAAGAAGGGCGACCTGACGCGGCTCCCGCTCGCCGACGCGACCGTCGATGTCGCGCTCCTGTCGCAGGCGCTCCACCATGCCCCCGATCCGGAGGAGGCGCTCGCCGAAGCGGTGCGGGTGCTTCGGCCGGGCGGCCGCCTGCTCGTCCTCGACCTCCGCGAGCACGACGAGCCGTGGGTACGGACGCGGTTCGGCGATCGCTGGCTCGGCTTCAGCGATGCCGCTCTCGGGACGCTGCTCAGAGACGCGGGCGTGCGCGACGTCCGTGTCCAGGTGGGCGCCCGCCAGAGCGGCGACCCGTTCGTGGTCCTCGTGGCGTCCGGCACCAAGCCGGCGCCGACCAAGGTCCCCCGCCGCGCAGCCAAGGCCTCATGACGACCCTCGACCGCCTCCACGATCTGCTCGCCCGACGTATCCTGCTCCTCGACGGCGCCATGGGGACGATGATCCAGCGCCGGCGGCTGACCGAGGCGGAGTTCCGCGGGACGCGCCTCGCCGATCATCCCCGCGAGCTGAGCGGCAACAACGATCTCCTCGTCCTCACGCAGCCCGACATCGTCGGCGCGATTCATCGCGAGTACCTCGCCGCGGGTGCCGACATCATCGAGACGAATACCTTCAGCAGCACCGCCATCGCGCAGGCCGACTACGGCCTGGAGGCGCTCGCCTACGAGCTGAACGCTGCCGGGGCGCGGCTGGCGCGGGCGGCGGCCGACGAGTGGTCGCGCCGGTCGCCCGACCGTCCGCGGTTCGTGGCCGGCGCCATGGGGCCGACCAACCGCACGCTCTCGATCTCGCCCGACGTGGGCAACCCGGCGCTCCGCACGGTGACGTTCGATCGGCTGCGTGAGGCGTATCGGGAACAGGCGCGGGGACTCGTCGACGGCGGCGTCGACCTGCTGCTCATCGAGACGATCTTCGACACGCTCAACGCGAAGGCGGCCATCGTCGCCGTGCTCGACACGTTCGAGGAGCGCGGCGTCGAGCTGCCGCTGATGATCTCGGCCACGATCACCGATCGCAGCGGCCGCACGCTGTCGGGGCAGACGCTCGACGCGTTCTACGTCTCCATCCGCCACGCCCGCCCGTTCAGCGTCGGGCTCAACTGTGCGCTCGGCGCCGAGCAGATGCGGCCGTTCCTGGCCGATCTCGCGCGCATCGCCGACTGCTACGTGACCTGCTACCCGAACGCCGGACTCCCGAACGCATTCGGCCAGTACGACGAGCTGCCGGCCGACACCGCGCGGCTGCTGCGCGACTTCGCCGAATCGGGGTTCGTCAACGTGCTCGGCGGCTGCTGCGGCACGACGCCGGATCACATCCGAGCGGTCGGCGACGCCCTCACGGGCCTCCCGCCGCGCGCACGGCCCGAACGCGAACGACCCGAACGCGAACGGCCCGAACGCGAACGGCCCGAACGCGAACGGCCCGAACAATCCGGACGCCCCGAACGATCCGAACGTTTCACCGAGTACGCCGGCCTCGAGACGCTGACGATCCGCCCCGACAGCAACTTCATCATGATCGGCGAGCGGACCAACGTCACCGGCTCGCGGCGCTTCGCGCGGCTGGTCACGGCCGGCCAGTTCGTCGACGCCGCCGCGGTCGCGCTCGAGCAGATCCGCGGCGGCGCCAACATCCTCGACGTCAACATGGACGAAGGGATGCTCGACTCCGAGGCGGCGATGACGACCTTCCTCAACGTCATCGCCACCGAGCCCGAGATCGCGCGGGTCCCGATCATGATCGACAGCTCGAAGTGGTCGGTGCTCGAAGCCGGGCTCAAGTGCGTCCAGGGCAAGGCGATCGTCAACTCGCTCAGCCTCAAGGAAGGCGAGGCGGACTTCCTCCACAAGGCGCGTCTCGTGCGCCGGTACGGCGCCGCCGTCGTCGTCATGGCCTTCGACGAGCGGGGCCAGGCCGACACGATCGAGCGGAAGGTCGAGATCTGCCAGCGGGCGTATCGCCTGCTCGTGGACGAAGCGGGCTTCGATCCGTTCGATATCGTCTTCGATCCCAACATCCTGGCGATCGCGACCGGCCTCGAGGAACACAACCCCTACGCGATCAACTTCATCGAGGCGACGCGCCGCATCAAGGCCACGTGTCCCGGCGTCAAGGTGAGCGGCGGGGTCAGCAACCTCTCGTTCTCGTTCCGCGGCCACGACGTCGTCCGCGAGGCGATCCACTCGGCGTTCCTGTTCCACGCCATCAAGGCGGGGCTCGACATGGGCATCGTGAACGCCGGGCAGCTCGCGGTGTACGAGGACATTCCGCCCGACCTGCTCGAGCACGTCGAAGACGTCATCTTCAACCGGCGGCCGGACGCGACCGAGCGGCTCGTGCGGTTTGCCGACACGGTGAAGGGCGAAGGCGCCCGCCGCGAGCACGACCTGTCCTGGCGCGCCGGGCCGGTCGGGGCGCGGCTCGCCCACGCACTCGTCCACGGCATCGTCGACTTCATCGAGGCCGACGTCGAGGAGGCGCGGCAGACGCTCGCGCGGCCGCTCGACGTGATCGAGGGGCCGCTGATGGACGGCATGAAGGTCGTCGGCGACCTCTTCGGCGCCGGCAAGATGTTCCTGCCGCAGGTCGTCAAGAGCGCGCGCGCGATGAAGAAGGCGGTCGCGTACCTGCTCCCCTACATGGAGGAGGAGAAGCGGCGGACGGGCACGGCGGGGCGCGCGCCGGGCACGATCGTGCTCGCCACGGTCAAGGGCGACGTCCACGACATCGGCAAGAACATCGTCGGCGTGGTGCTGGGCTGCAACAACTACGCGGTGATCGATCTCGGCGTGATGGTGCCCGCCGATCGCATCCTGCAGACGGCAGCCGCCGAGCAGGCGGATCTCGTCGGCCTGAGCGGCCTCATCACCCCCTCGCTCGACGAGATGGTGTTCGTCGCGCGCGAAATGGAGCGGCGCCACTTCACGATCCCGCTGCTCATCGGCGGCGCGACGACGAGCCGGCAGCACACGGCTGTGAAGATTGCCCCCGAGTTCGGCCAACCCGTCGTCCACGTGCTCGACGCCTCGCGCGCGGTCGACGTGGTGGCCAGCCTGCTGAGTCCGGCGCAGAAAGCGGACTTCGCCGCGGGCAACCGCGCCGAGCAGGACCGCCTGCGCCGGCAGCACGCCGCGCTCAAGCTGCGGCCGCTCGTCCCGTGGGAGACGGCGCGCGCCCGCCGGCTGCGCCTCGACTGGAGCCCGGACGCCGCCGCGCGGCCCGCCTTCGCCGGCGCGCGGCTGGTCGAGGACGTGCAAATCGAGGACCTGGTCCCCTACATCGACTGGACGTTCTTCTTCACCGCCTGGGAGCTGAAAGGACGCTTCCCCGGCCTTCTCGACCACCCGCAGTACGGCCCCGCGGCCCGGGAGCTGTACGGCCACGCGCGGACGCTGCTCGAGCGGATGGCCGCAGACCGCCTGCTGACGCCGCGCGGGGTCTACGGCTTCTGGCCCGCCTGCTCGGAGGGCGACGACATCGTGCTCTTCGAGCCGGGATCCGGGAGCTGGGCACCGGGATCCGACCAACGCGGAACGCGGTCGGATCCCGGATCCCGGATCCCGGATCCCGGCACCGGAGTCCTCCGCTTCACCATGCTCCGGCAGCAGGAGCAGATGCCCGAGGGGACGCCGCACCTGTCGCTGGCGGACTTCGTCGCCCCGCGCGAAGCCGGCATCGCCGATTTCGTCGGCGCGTTCGCGGTGACGGCCGGGCATGGCGCCGCCGAGCTGGTCGCGGCCTTCGAGCGCGACCACGACGACTACCACGCGATCATGGTCAAGGCACTCGCCGACCGGCTGGCCGAGGCCTTCGCCGAGTACCTCCATGCGCGCGCCCGGCGCGACTGGGGGTACGGCGTCGACGAACATTTGTCGAACGAGGACCTGGTCGCGGAGCGGTACCGGGGCATTCGCCCCGCGTTCGGCTACCCGGCCTGCCCGGACCACAGCGAGAAAGGGAAGCTCTTCGAGCTGCTTCGGGCCGAGCGCGCCGGCATCTCTCTGACCGACAGCTTTGCGATGGTGCCGGCGGCCTCGGTCAGCGGCCTGTATCTGGCCCACCCCGCCGCGCGCTACTTCAGCGTGGGCCGCATCGGGCGCGACCAGGTCGAGGACTACGCCGCGCGCAAGCGGGCGACCGTTGCCGCCGTCGAGCGGTGGCTCGCCCCACATTTGTCGTACGAGCCCGTCGCCGTCTAGCGGGGTCCCCGACGCGCGGATTTTGCGCGCTGGGGTGCCTAGGGTATGCTTCGGCTCTCGGCGAGGCGCGCAGCGCAGGCGGCCGCCCTCCCCTGGCTCATTCTCTTCTTTGGTCATCGACAAACGCGAACAGGCCCGCCCGGGTGCGCCCGGCGCGGCTCAGAGGACTAGCGAGGAGCACCTATGACGCCGGACGATTTCCCCAAGAGCGCGAAGGAGTTCTTTTCGTACGCCAAGAAACACCAGGCCGAAATGGTGGACCTGAAGTTCGTCGACATGCTCGGGAGCTGGCAGCATTGCTCCTTTCCCGTCGACATCCTCGACGAGGGCACCTTCGACGAGGGCCTCGGGTTCGACGGCTCGTCGATTCGCGGGTGGATGGGCATCCACGAGTCCGACATGATGGCCGTCCCCGATCCGACCACGGCGCGCCTCGACCCGTTCTTCGCCAAGCCGACGGTCAGCGTCATCGCCAATGTCGTCGACCCGCTGTCGCGCAAGGACTTCTCGCGCGACCCGCGGCACGTGGCGCGCAAGGCGGAGGAACACCTGCGGCAGTCGGGTCTTGCCGACACCTGCTACATCGGGCCGGAGCCCGAGTTCTTCATCTTCGACGAGGTCCGCTACGAGCAGACCCAGCACCGCGGCTACTACGAGATCGACTCGGTCGAGGGCGCGTGGAACACGGCGCGGATCGAGGAACCGAACCTCGGCTACAAGCCGAGCTTCAAGGGCGGCTACTTCCCGGTCAGCCCCACCGACACCTTCCACGACCTGCGCGGTGAGATGGTCCACGAGATGCGCCGAGTCGGCATCATCGTTGAGGCGCACCACCACGAGGTGGCGACCGCCGGCCAGTCGGAAATCGACATGAAGTTCCAGCCGCTGGTGAAGATGGCCGATCAGTTCATGTGGTACAAGTACATCTGCAAGAACGTCGCGAAGCGCCACGGCAAGACGGTGACGTTCATGCCGAAGCCGATCTTCGAGGACAACGGCAGCGGCATGCACACCCACACGTCGCTCTGGAAGGACGGCAAGCCGCTCTTCGCCGGCGAGGGCTACGCGGGGCTCAGCCAGATGGGCCTGTGGGCGGCAGGCGGCCTGCTCAAGCACGCGCCGGCCATCCTCGCCTTCGCGGCGCCGACCACCAACTCGTACCGCCGGCTGGTCCCCGGCTTCGAGGCGCCGGTCAACCTGGCGCTCTCGGCGCGCAATCGATCGGCGGCCATCCGCATCCCGATGTACTCGAAGAGCCCCAAGGCCAAGCGCCTCGAGTTCCGCTGCCCCGACCCGAGCTGCAACGGCTACCTGGCGTGGTCCGCGATGCTGATGGCGATGATCGACGGCATCGAGAACAAGGTGGATCCCGGCAACCCGCTCGATCGCGACATCTACGAGATGACGCGCCACGAGATGAAGGAGATGGGGGTCCGGACGACGCCCGGCTCCCTCGAGGAGGCCATCAACGCGCTCGAGGCGGATCATGCGTTCCTCCTCAAGGGCGACGTGTTCACCGAAGATCTCATCCAGACCTGGATCGACTGGAAGCGATCGAAGGAGCTCGACCCGATCCGGCTGCGGCCGCATCCACACGAGTTCTCGCTGTATTACGACAACTAGCCGGCAGGTGGGAGCCGGCAGCTCGTAGCCGATTGCGTGGCGTGGCCCGGCTCATGGCCGGGCCGGGCCGCGCCCGCCCGACGGGTCCGAGGCGTTCCGCCGGACTCCTGCTAGCATGATGGCGGACGGAGCCCGCGTGGAATATCTCATCAAGCAATATCCGCTCGAACGCGGCGCACTCGAAATCCAGTACATCGAGGAGTTCTTCGGCGAGTTTCCCCGCAAGAAGACCGCCCAGGAGGTGATGGGGCGGCTGTCCGACCGCGAGTTCCTGATCCTCATGGCCGAGGCGCCGCTCCCGGAGGATCCGGGGACCGCCGTGCCGGTGTCGTACAAGGTGGTTCACGAGCTGCGCGCGGTCGAGCAGGAGCCCAAGCTGCGCGACCTGGTCGGCCGGCTCAGCGGGTGCGTCCGCTTCGACGGACGGCGCGTCCTCTACAGCTGGATCGGCGCGACGCGGCGCGACTGGCGCGGCCAGGGGCATTTTCGCGCGCTCACGGAAGAATCCGAGGCGTGGGCGCACGCCGCCGGCTTCCACGAGGTGATCGTCAAGACGAAGAACCGCTTCTACGACATGCGGGGCACGCTCGATCAGCTCGAGTTCGACGTGGTCAAGTACGAGCCGCACGCGATCGACAACCGCGAGTCGAAGGTCTACCTCAGCAAACAGCTCACCTCCGACGTCGTTCGCGCGCACCGGAGCCTGCGGACGGTCGTCTACGCGGAATGAACCTCGCTCCTCCGCGCGTCGTCACCATCGACGACCTGCGGGGCCTGGCGCGGCGGCGTCTGCCGCGGGCCGTCTTCGACTACATCGACGGGGGAGCCGAGCGCGAGGTCACGCTGCGGGAGAACTGCCGCGTCTTCGACGAGGCGGCCTTCCGCCCCCGTCAGGGCGTGGCCGTGCCCCAGTGCGATCTCACCACCAGCGTCCTCGGCGCGCCCCTCGCGCTCCCCGTCCTGCTGGCGCCGGTCGGGAGCAGCCGGCTCTTCTACCCGCGCGCCGAGGAGGTCGCCGCGCGCGAGGCGGGTGCCGCGGGCACAATTTACGTGCTGTCCACGCTCTCCGGCTGCCGGCTCGAGGACGTCAGGCACGCAACGACCGGCGCCGCCTGGTACCAGCTGTATCTCGTCGGCGGGCGCGAGGCGGCGCTGGCGGGGATCGCCCGCGCCAGGGCCGCCGGCTACGCGGCGCTCGTCGTCACGCTCGACACGCCCGTAGCCGGCCTGCGGGTGCGCGACGTCCGCAACGGCGTGAAGGAGGTGCTCGCGGGCGGACTGGCGGGGCTTCCCTACCTGCCGCAGTTCCTGACCAGGCCCCGGTGGCTGATCGACTTTCTCCGCGACGGCGGCCTGATGCACTTTCCCAACGTCGTGGTCCCGGGCCGGGAGCCGATGGCCTATCTGGACGTCGAGGCGGCCCTGCAGCAGACGACGGTCACGTGGGACGACCTCGGGTGGATTCGCGACGCGTGGGGCGGGCCGCTCCTGGTGAAGGGCATCCTGACCGCCGCCGACGCGCGCCGTGCCGCGGCGCTCGCGGTCGACGGCATCATCGTGTCGAACCACGGCGCGCGGCAGCTCGACGGGGTGTCGCCGACGCTGCGCGCCCTGCCCGAGGTGGTGGCGGCGGCGGGCCCGCGCGTGGCCGTGCTGATGGACGGCGGCATCCGCAGCGGCGGCGACGTGGTGA